>Ga0307509_10005096_pt1 | contig 18468 bp, 14 predicted proteins | sample 10_EM_MG_FD_202245 | JGI IMG/M metagenome (GOLD analysis project Ga0307509, IMG submission 202245) | Populus trichocarpa ectomycorrhiza microbial communities from riparian zone in the Pacific Northwest, United States - 10_EM | ecosystem: Host-associated > Plants > Roots > Unclassified | place...
GGTGATTATTTCGAAGGCATCAATAAGAGAGGTTGACTGTAAATAGTTTACAAAATAGGGGGGAATGATGGTATTAATATGATAGGGTTGCGCTCGTGGCCCTGGAGGTAAATTTCTAAGGCTTTATTGTGTTGGTTGAGTATCACTCGTTTTGTGATTAATTAAGAAGTATCATAATAGCCGAAGGTAAAGGAGGAAAAAAAATCACAGGCGATAAACTCGGAAGAGGGGAGGGGGGGTGGGGGGTGGGGGGGTTGAATACCCTTAATGCAATCTGTTCTCAACGCTAATCTCCAGGCCTATAGGCACCTATCAGGCCTGATAGGCTTTCGTAGGCCGATCGAATTCGGCCTATATGGGCCTAGGCTGTCTTCCGGAGCGGCCTGCCTTAGCCCGGCCTACGGCCTATAGGCCAGCCTACCATCGGCCTGGCCCGTTGGGAACACTGCGTGGGCGGCGAGGCGCGGGCACCTAGGAGCGGCGAAGCTACTTTTGGAACAGGAAGAATTGACCCTAGTTGCACTGATGAGCACGATCGGGCACCGCTCGGGTGGGCTGCTATGTTCGGACATGAAGGAGTGGTCAAGCTACTGTTGGGGCGGGATGATGTGGACCCCAACCACTCGGATAAGTATGATCAAACACCCCTCAAGTGTGCTGCTGTCGGGGGACATGAAGGGGTGGTCAAGCTACTGCTTGACAGGGGAGATTTTTAAACAACTAATAGGTGGTAGGGCGCAGTGGATCTAATCCTTCGTTTGACGAACAATGCAAACACTTTTATTGATACGAATAAAGATGACGAACAAAAGATATAAGAGGTGAACCAAAGAATAAAAGAGATCGTATATAATAACGAATGACTTTGACGAGACAAGAGATGACCGTAGGACTGTGAGCGGAAAATGCGATAATCAACTCATATAAACAAACAAAGGGAAGAACAGGCTATCTTATATCCTCCTCAAGTGAAAACCTTCCTCCCTGCACACTTCCAGAGCATGCCAGATTTCTCTCCCACTTTCCGTCCCTAGGTCGTCCTTCTTTTGCGTTGTGCCGATTCATATCCGAGGTAGAAGTATCGTGCCCGAGGGTAGTGTTATGCCACTTGCCGAGGGTAGTGTCAGTCGCCGAGGGTGAGGATGGATGTTCGGCTCTTGCAGGTGTTTGTGTTTCATCGTTGGTGAATCGGTGTTTGGTGATGTCGCACCAGATATGCAGGGTCAGGGTGTTAGGTGGTAAGAAGCTAATAGTGGTGGAACACTCGTGAAGCCATCGTTCATTTTAGGCTTATAGCTAATCGTAGTCGCGTTTCCCATCCAGTGGGAACGAGAGATATATGGTGAGCAGCCTAAAGGGATTAATTTCCAACAGAGATGTCGATCCCAATTGCCCTGATGAGGATGATCGAACACCACTCGGGTGTGCTGCTACCAACGGACATAAAGGAGTGGTTAAACTACTACTAGGGCGGGAAGATGTCGACCCCAATCGCGCTAATAAGCGTGATCGAACACCACTCGTGTGTGCTGCTACCAACGGACATGAAGGAGTGGTTAAGCTATTACTGGGGCGGGAAGATGTCGACCCCAATCGCCGGGATGAGGATGATCGAACGCCACTCATGTGGGCTGCTGGCAGCGGATATGAAGTAGTGGTCAAGCTACTGCTGCGACGGGAGGGTGTCGACCCCAATCGCCCAGGAAAGCATAATCAAACACCACTCGCGTGGGCTGCTATCAAAGGATATGAAGGAGTCGTGAGGCTACTGCTGGGACGGGAAGATGTCGACCCCAATCGCCCGGATCGGAATGGGGTAACACCACTCGGGTTGGCTGCTCTTAGAGGACATGAAGGACTCGTCAAATTATTTCTAGAACGTAAGATGTCGATCCCAATCGCCCAGATACGTGTGATCGAACGCCACTCATGTGGGCTGTTGTCAATGGACATGAGGGAGTGGTGAAGTTACTGCTAGAACAAGGAGGCGTCGACCCCAATAGGTTAGATAAATACGGCAGTACACCACTCTCTTATGCTGCTAAGAGGGGGCACGCAGAGGTAGTGAAGTTACTACAAGCTCAAGTATCTGTGGGAAGCGTAGATGCGCAGCGGCCCTATCTACCGCGAAAGACCTAAGCTGAGGTAGGTTCCTGGGGCTGTCAATTGGTTACGCTTAAATAGCGTGGGATTCCTACTTTTCCAGCATCTGCCTCCCTCGCCCTCGGGGACCCCCGAACACACCCCCACAACCACAGCCACCTCCACCTTCTCCTCTCCACATCCTTCGCATCAGCCCTACAACATGATTTAGAAAGCTCTCTATCACTGTCATCGGGGAAAATCCCACATGTATGCAGACATGCCCCTCCGAAACGTACGAATCTTTACTAACATTTACGAATTAAGGCCCACAAGTTTTTGTTCCTCATGTTCGGCGTATAGCATCTGGCAGCTAGTTCATTCGTTAACTTGCATTCATCTTAGCCGCAACTCCCCCGTCCAATACACTCCTTGTTACAAATGTCACATTTTTCCAAATTTTCCAAATTTTCCTTATGCATTCATTTCCTTGTTACTTTCCCTTACTAGCGGTAGATAGATAAATGGTCAGATAGATAAATTGCACATAGACTTCCCTCTTTGACACCCGAGTGCCTAGTATAGGCGTTCCAGGACCTGCTATGAACATGATAGTCCACTTTAGACAGCTTAATTTCGAGACAAACGTTATCCTTAGCATTATCTCATGGTCCCCGTCGGAGCTTAATCGGATCTAGTCGTTTAGGGGTTAATTGTACTCGGGCATATTTACAAAGATCGCAATTCATGACTTTTGTCTTCACCGAGGTTTGTATTGGATCAGCGGAAATAGTTTTTCAATTTTTTACTGATACCGCGAGGTACTATAAGGAGCGGTTACTCTATTTGCGCTAGGAAGGTAGACAGATTAAAACCAAGGCAGCTTGTCCTAGTTTAATCAGTCGCAGACTTGAATAGGGTGTGGTGAAAGACATAACTTATATATAATAGCACCCCTCGGTGGCTAGAGCATTCCTAAGTTCCGCAGAGCTGAAATTAAAATACAGAGAACATGGGTGTGGTAACTCCTTGCGATGGCTAGGACAAGACCTTGTTGAGCACAACTTGGATGATGTGCACGCAGTGGTACTCCCCATACTCTTCTCTCTCGGACCACCGATGTCAATTTGTATCCGATCATAGTGGCTAGGTGCTTCCATCCTTAGAAATTGGAGGGTGATGAACTCCGATTTTGTGTGACAATCATGTTTGTCAATAGCGCAATCATAGATCCTCACTCGTGAGGCTTTCACAATGCGTAAGAAAAGACTATCAAAAGCCGAATGCCCCAATAAGAGTATCAAAATTAGGGGGTCGAAAGAGCGATCCTCGAGTGCCAAGTTTCCAGCTGATTTTCAAGGGTTGTACACAGCAAGGAAGGAATTCCAAGAAACAAAAGCTTTTCCAAACTCGAAATCAAAAAAACTTACATAAATATCTCCCGGGGGCACGAAGTGTTCTATGATAGGTCCGCTCTATCTCCGTAGGCTGGACGGGGTCTAAAGGCCCACATACCAGCAACGTAATTTAGAGATTCCAAGCTTCTCGGGTGCTAGGTGGGCCTAACTGGCACTTGTCTTGGGAAAGGAGTAGCAGAAAACCGGCATCAAGGCAAGATATAGGAAAGATTTGTGCGCAAAGTGTGCCTTGAGCTGGATGCTTTTTCGCCAAGACAGTATTTAAGGTTGGGTTTGGTGCTGGTGATCTAATATGGACTATAGCCAACTTAACCAAAATTAATAGTGAATGAGAGAAGCCCTCCATAGGGCGACTCAAGAATTACGTTTATTCAATGCTGCGGACTCTGTCTTTTTGATTTAGTGAGTATTGGGCAAGGGATACAGATTTTGTACAAATTTGTGCTCCTCGAGGGTGGAGTTGGCTTTCGGTGTCCAATGCCCGAAGAAATCAAAATTAACCAGCCTATGAAGATATATCTGTGTCCTTATAAAGCCTTTGCTGATTTCATGTAAAATATTCAGGAATTCCTTGATAATTTATATTTCCCCAATATAGGGACTCTAAACTCTTAGAATTTGGATGTTGAGCACTGCCCGAGTACATACCGTATAATACATAGTTCTTGGCATTTTTCTCTTCATGTGTTGCGCTGTCGGGGCTTATGATTACCTATAATAATAATATTATTATGATATCATACGTTATGTCTTAAGTGAGACATGAGCCCTAACCTGTGACCCGTTGCCATCGCAATAAGCTAGGACTACTGTTAACCAACTTGCTCGCCGCGAAATCCCTCTATTCAATCCCCCATCTCCATCGGTTCACTGATCCCCGGGTGAGGGCCTGGCCACTGCTTCCTTCACACGGTATAGCCAAGGCCGTTTAGCCATGTTAGGTCCCATTTGCTAGTGTGCACAATTATTCCGCGATCTACCAGAAGAAACCTATTGCGGGCTGATGCAGCGATTTAAATGGGTGGGGTGGTGCGATAGCAAATCCCCAGAGTTGCCACAGCAGAGGTGTGCCTCACCACTAAGTTGAGAAGTGGCCGGCAGCAGGGGAAATTGTTATGTGGAGGTGTTGATGCTATTTTGGGACCGTGGAGACCGCTAGTCAGACAGAGGGATGGGCCGAGTGAGCACATGTGACTGGTACCCGGTAAATTTGGTAGGTGTTCCATTATAGTGGATTTGATTTGTTGGGCTGCGGGGTGGATCCCTGGCTGCGGTTGCGGGTGGGGATATTTGTTCAAGATTCAGCCGTAGGCTAGAAAAATAGAAAAAATAGGGAAAGAAAAGTATAAATACTACAAGCCCCAGTGGTGTGCTGTACACCGATTCTAAAGTCCCCATCCCGGGGGCTATCTAGCACGGGCATGAAAGGGGCTCGCCTGTCTCCGAGGTGGAGTAATGGTGGAAAATGGTAAGGATTCGGGTTTTGATTTTCCCCTTTTTTTGTCTAATAACTTAGAGGGGGGCCTCAGCACCTTAGGTGATGCTGAGATCTACCACAAAAGTTCAAAACCATATCTTAAGCAACGTGAATACTGCTAAAGAGCGATCTAGACCATGGTATTCCCTGATCTTGACCCTCCCATTTATCCCGGGTAGTCCAAGGCTAGAATGGGTGAGGTCAGTTAAACATACCCTTTGTATACGATACAAATCAAGCCGTTAAGCTATTAAGTGGCTTCCTATTGACTACCCTCCGCCGCGCCACAGCACTAGATTGAAAGCATATGTATATTATAAACATCTAAACGAGAGATTCTTCAGAAATAGATGGAGGAAAACAAAGTATAGTATCATGCGGGAGAGATAATTTATAAGAATAGACAAAGAAGCTCTTGTAAAGCGGTAGCATATCAAGCAGTGATCTAGAGGATCCAAACATACAGCCCGATTGCGAAAAAAATGGGTACAAAAGATGCGAGAAGATTAAAGGCATATATTATACAAAATAATGGTGTTTTCCTGAGACAAGTACATGCCCGAGATATGTTCAGGGGTCGGCAAACGGAAGGAGGGGAAAGGAGGGGAGAGTGTCCACGGGATGGGAGCGGATAGACCAGGTGGCTGTAAAGAGATTCGGGGAGAGGGCTGCAGCTGCGCTGATAGGGAGCAACTTATGTATATGGGAACTATAGCGAGAGGTAGGCATAGGTGGGCGGAAGGGCAGCGCAGGGAAATTGCTTTCTGAGACTAACCCGGAGGGACTGGGGATGCTAGAGGCTGGAGGAGTGCTACGGTCGCACCACGTTGGCAAATAGAGGCGATAAGGGGTAGTGTTCGACAACGATAGTCTGGCCCATCGAGATTGGCATCGTACGGTGGGAGTAGAAGCTTCACCATCCCTTAAGTGATGCCCACTAAAAGAAGCGCTTCAGAGTGGTGTACTGTCATGGTTTTTTGGCTTGTGGGGATTGACATCGCTCCATCAGGAGTTTTACCACCCCTTCATGCTCATTCCGAGAAGCGCATAGGAGTAGTGTTCGGCCATTGTCGCTTGACTTGTCGGGATTGACATCATTCCGTGCGAGCAGTAGTTTCACCACCCCCTCATGTCCACTATAAGAAGCGCTCCAGAGTGGTGTTTCATCCTTGTCGTTTGGCTTGTCGGGATTGACATTGCGTGCGAGCAGTAGCCTCACCACCCCCTCATGCCCATTATAAGAGGCGTTCCAGAGCGGTGTTCGGCCATCGTCGCTTGGCTTGTCGGGATTGACATCATTCCGTGCGAGCAGTAGTTTCACCACTCCCTCATTCCCACTATAAGAAGCGCTCCAGAGCGGTGTTCCGCCATCGTTCCTTGGCTTGTCGGGACTGACATCATTCCGTGCGAGCAGTAGTTTCACCACCCCCTCATGCCCACTATAAGAAGCGCTCCAGAGTGGTGTTTCATCCTTGTTGTTTGGCTTGTCGGGATTGGCATTGCGTGCGAGCAGTAGCCTCACCACCCCCTCATGCCCACTATAAGAAGCGCCCCAGAGCGGTGTTGCGCCATCGTTGCTTGGCTTGTCGGGACTGACATCATTCCGTGCAAGCAGTAGTTTCACCACCCCCTCATGCCCACTATAAGAAGCGGTCCAGAGCGGTGTTCGGCCATCGTCGCTTGGCTTGTCGGGATTAACATCATTCCGTGCGAGCAGTAGTTTCACCACCCCCTCATGCCCGTTGGTAGAAGCGCACCGGAGCGGTGTTCGGCCATCGTCGCTTGGCTTGTCGGGATTGACATCACTCCGTGCGAGCAGTAGTTTCACCACCCCCTCATGCCCACTATAAGAAGCGCTCAAGAGTGGTGTTTCATCCTTGTTGTTTGGCTTGTCGGGATTGACATTGCGTGCGAGCAGTAGTTTCACCACCCCCTCATGCCCACTATAAGAAGCGCCCCAGAGCGGTGTTCCACCATTGTTGCTTGGCTTGTCGGGATCGACATCACTCCGTGCGAGCAGTAACTTCACAACCCCCTCATGCCCGTTGGCAGAAGCGCACCGGAGCGGTGTTGCGCTATCGTTCCTTGGCTTGTCGGGACTGACATCATTCCGTGCGAGCAGTAGTTTCACCACCCCCTCATGTCCATTACCAGAAGCGTTCCAGAGCGGTGTTCGGCCATCGTTGGTTGGCTTGTCGGGATTAACATCGTCTCGCGCGAGCAGTTGTCTCACTACTCCTTCATTCCCTTCCTGAGCAGCCCACGTTAGTGCTGTAAAACCCGTACAGTCACTCTGATTGATATAACAGTCTTCGCTCTCTATCAAAGCAGCAACGACATCATCAATCCCGAAGTACGATGCGCAGTGCAAACCAGACCATAGGCGATGGGGAAGTGAACAATAATGGGAACTGCTTATTTGTTGGACAAGTAAGGTAGCATACATATGGTTGCCACCATGCTTTAGCAGCTCCAGTGCAAGTGATTTCGAATGATCTGAGAGTTCCATTTTTACGTGCATTCCCCAGTACAGGGATGAATATTTGAGAAAAGGCATTTCTCTGAGGTCCGGAATGATATTAGCTGGGAGGCCCCGAACCAGTTTGTGATTTAGATATGTCAAGCAGATCTGCCCAAGTATTTTGTGGGCATCAGGAAAGATGCCAGACTGGGAGAGGTATTCTTGAAGCGTGTGGTGGATCAGTCGCACAGTCGATGTCTCTGCATCAACCACGGCGAGCCCTAAGCATGACCCTAGCACAGTATCTTGCGGTCGGATATTCTCCGGGTCCAGATCTGTCGACTGAATGTCTACCGCCAGAGCATGGCAGAGTTCGTCAATCCGTAAAGGCCGCTCAGCGTGCGATACCCACATCAGCACTTCCATCCCAAGTCGCGATCGGCCCCCCTTCTGCTCCCTTATCCGCTGCAATGTTTGGACATACACATTGTCGAGACCCACGCCTGTTGTCGCCACCTTCCGCAACATTTGCTTTCTGTTCGCTACTGACGTCTCGCCCAAGATCGCCTCAATATTTAATGCAACGAGTAGAAACCTGAGAACAATAACAATTAGGGGTTCAAGTTTGGCAAAGAAGTGCTTCTACTCACATATCGGAAGCCTTCTCCAACATTGTTTTCATGATATCATTTTTCAGATTCTCTGTCATCAAGCCTGGATCTTGGTCATCGTCATCGTCCATCTTCTGGCTTAGGTATCGAGTGATATCCCCTTGGTCGGCCACAATGTGTATGGCATAGGCTCTCTTGGTGAGATTCTTATCGAGTTCCCCGCGGATGTACGGTCTCCCTGTAAGAAATAGCCGGAGATTTGGTGCTTCTTGAATAATTTGCCTTAACGCGCGAAGGAACTGTAATCGATGTTGTGGAAGCACCTCGTCCACTGCGTCGACACAAATGTATACTACCTCGATGGAACCGATTACCTTGACGAATAATTTCACCATGTCTGGTAACTGCAGGCCATCGCCACCTTCCGCCATCGACTCGTCAAAAGCACTTTTAATTTCGCTCGGAATCCTGGGCGCTCTCAAGGCAACCTGCCGGACTAGGCTCCCTACCATATTCACCGCCGATTGCTCCTTCTGTGTCTGGTAATCGCAGTATAGAAATATGACGGCGATATTCCGTCCCCGGGTTTGCTTCCGCAGGGTGTCTATTACTAAGGAACTGATTTTATTTCTTGTCAACATTGTCCATTGTTTCGGGAGGATACTCTTGTACCTTATATACGTCTTGCCAACCCCTTGACCTCCATAGCACAGCAATGTAGGGTCGCCCTGGCTCTTGTACCATGACTCGAACTCGCACCTTCGGAGAACCCATTCACCAACGCCATCGAGTCGACAATTTCTCACATCCCGATGTTTTTTATGGGGTTCGAGTGGAGATATCCATTCTTGGATCCGCAAAGACTCCTCCTCTATTCCTACGTTGATGGTGTTGTAGCTGTTTGACACATTCCCGATGTTCGAATTCGCGTCACCATAAGTTGTATTAGTCATGCGATAGTCGGCACGGATGCTCGACATCCCATGCTGCCATGGACCAAAACTTGGTCCAGCGTTCCCAGTCGGTGATGTGTTCATAGTGGACAAAGTTGGCAACAGGTTAGTAGCTAGTATAATAGCCGGGCAGTTTGTAGATGGTGTCAATCGGGGACTCATTCACTTGAACGAGGAAATGCGGGGCTTGCTTTGTTGTGTTGGGAGCTTGTTGTTTCACAAGCAAGCCACAGCCAATCATTTCCACGCCAAGAACTTAAATTGCCCCATCTTCGCATTCCCGCTAGGAGACTCCCTTGGAGAAAGCTTTGTAAACTATCCCATCCTTGATTTTCTGAAGGCCCCCAAGCACGATATCGGTATTGTATTGCTGGGTGTTCTTTCATCATCTAGCCTTCTTAGTGGCTCTTTTGAGTTCCCAGGCACACGCGGTCGAGACCCGCATGGAGGAAACTAGTCTTTCGGAAATGAATCGAGGGCACTCGTGCGAACTCACTATACGCGGCATGATACATCCTAGACCGTCGCGATAGCTTCCTCAGAGCACTCGGGTACAAGGGTGGGCGGGGGGCGGTGCCACAAAGGGTCTTGGTTTATTGCCCACTACTGGCGTCGCTAGACTTTTTCCTACTGTGCATACAAAAAATAGCTTTAAAAACGGGTTGTATGTGTTTGGACGCTAGATACGGTAGGGTACCCGGATTTCATGGTGTTTCAGTAAGGTAATCAGTAACTCTCGTTTGGTGCTTGCGGCTGCCGTACGATCGGATCGTATGATATCTGTGGGAAGCGTAGATGCGCAGCGGCCCTCTCTACCGCGAAAGACCTAAGCGGAGGTAGGTTCCTGGGGCTGTCAATTGGTTACGCTTAAATAGCGTGGGATTCCTACTTTTCCAGCATCTGCCTCCCTCGCCCTCGGGGACCCCCGAACACACCCCCACAGCCACAGCCACCTCCACCTTCTCCTCTCCACATCCTTCGCATCAGCCCTACAACATGATTTACAAAGCCCTCTATCACTCTCATCGGTGAAAATCCCACATGTATGCAGACATGCCCCTCCGAAACGTACGAATCTTTACTAACATTTACGAATTAAGGCCCACAAGTTTTTATTCCTCATGTTTGGCGTATAGCACCTGGCAACTAGTTCATTCATTAACTTACATCATTCATCTTAGCCGCAACTCCCCCGTCCAATGCACTCCTTGTTTCAAAATGTCGCAATTTTCCAATTTTTCCAATTTTTCCTTATGCATTCATTTCCTTGTTACTTTCCCTTACTACCGGTAGATGATAAATGGTCAGATAGATAAATTGCACATAGACTTCCCTCTCACACCCGAGTGCTTGGCATAGGCGTTCCAGGACCCACTACGAACATGATAGTCCACTTTAGACATCTTAATTCCCAGACGACGTTATCCCTAGCATTATCTCATGGTCCCCGTCGGAGCTTAATCGGAGGTAGTCTTTTAGGGGTCAATTGTGCTCGGGAATATTTACAAAGATCGCAATACATGACTTTCGTCTTCACAGAGGTTTGCATAGAATCAGCGGAAATAGTTTTTCAATTTTTTACTGATACCGCGAGGGGAAATAAAGAGCAATTACTTGATTTGCGCTAGGGAGGTAGATAGATTAAGATCAAGGCAGCTTGTCCTAGTTTAATCAGTCGCAGACTTGAATACCGTGTGGTGAAAGATATAACTTCAAGTTATGTATAATAGCACCCCTCGGTGGCTAGAGAATTCCTAAGTTCCTCAGATCGGCTACTAAAATATAGAGAACAGGGGTATGGGAACTTCTTGCGATAGCTGGGACAAGACCTTATTGAGCATAACTTGGATGATTCGCACGCAGTGATACGCCTCATACTCTTTTCTCTCAGACCATCGCACCAATGTCAATTCGTATCTGATCATAGCGGCTAGATGCTGCCATCCTTAGAAATTGGAGGGTGATGAACTCCGATTTTGTGTGGCACGATCATGTGTCAGTGTGTCAATAGCGCAATCATAGATCCTCACTCGTGAGGCTTTCACAATGCGTAAAAAAAGACTGGCAAAAGCTAAATGCTCTAATAAGTGTATCAAAATTAGGGGGCCGAAAGAGCGACCCCCGAGTGCCAAGTTTCCAGTGGATTTTCAAGGTTCGTACATAGCGAGGAAGGAATTACAAGAAACAAAGGCTTTTCCAAACTGGAAATCAAAAAACTTACATAAACATTTTTCGGGGGGACAAAGTGTTCTGGGTCCGCTCTATCTCCGTAAACTAAACCGGGTCTAAAGGCTCACATACCAGCAACGTAATTTAAAGATTCCGAGCTTCCCGGGTGCTAGGTCCACATAATTGGCGAAAGGAGTAGCCGAAAACCGGTATCAAGGCAAGATATAGGAAAAATCTGCGTGCACAGTGTACCTCGAGCTGGATACTTTTCGCCAAGACAGTGATATTTAAGGTTGGGTTTGTTGCTGATGATCTAATATGGACTATAGCCCGCTAAAGACAATAATAAAAGTTAACAGTGAATGAGAAAAGCCCTCCATAGGGCGACCCAAGACTTGCTCTTCTTCAATGCTGCAGACTCTGTCTTTTTGATTTAGTGATTATTAGGTAAGGGATATAGATTTTGTACAAATTTGTGCTCCTCTAGGATGTGGTTGGCTTTAGGTGTCCAATGCCTGAAGAAATCAAAATTAACCAACCTTGGTGAAGATATATCTGTGCCCTTATAAGGTCTTTGCTGATTTCGTGTAAAATATCCAGGAATTCTTTGATAATTCATATTTCCCAAATATAGCATAGGGACTCTAAACTCTTTGGATTTGGATGTCAAGCACTGTAGGGAGGTATTTAAGAACAAAAGTCCAACAATAAAAATGCCCTGATGGCAACCAACTTGACAACCAAAATGCCAAGCTGGAAGCGATAAATGTGTTTATACAGTGAACCACATTTCTACTTACAGTGCTAGAAGTGATTATCCTGTTTGTGCAGTAACCCACATTATTGCTTCATGCCATGGAACCAAGGCCATAAACCACCTATAAATCTAACCTTAGCTATAAGTGTTCAAAATTGACCCTTTGAGCTGCTGACTAGATATCTACTCATCGCTGCAGAACTAAGAATACAACCACCACTATTCACGAATCCACTCTGAGTAAAACCAGTACCCATCCTCCTTAGGCCTCACACCCTTACTTAATAACTCTCTTTCTTCGGTTAGCTTCATACGTATTCCGAAGAACTCCTCATCTCTATGTACTATTTCAAACCCTCAGGTGGCCTCATAGACAGTGTTCTGAACTGTCTGGGCAGTCCCTCCTGCAGGTGGGAAAAGCCCGGATCGTCAGTTGTAGTCCATCCTTTTCAAGTCAACTAAAGCACTAGGGAAGGTGGAGGTAGGACTGGACACCCTACAGGGCCCAGTAGGGCCCCGTGTTTGGTTCCTGTCACATCTCTTGTGCTGGTATTCTTAGAAAATTTAAGTTCGTGATTATATTTTACTCGCAGTTTACAATCAGGCGAGTTATACGCCATAGTATGGGTAAACTAATCAGGAACTTGAAGGAAGAATACATCTTTAAGAAATAAAAATGCCAGAAGTGTTTGCCAAATCAGGGCTCAAAGGCCAGCGGCTTAAATCTGCAGTCTGTCACTCCCAGCTATCCTCTAACATTCCCGGCTATCATTCAAATACTTCAATAAATCTTTCTTTTTAACTACTTTGATGATGTCAAGAATGGCCAAACTACTAATAGGGCCAAGGTTGACTCTTTGTAGAAGGCGTTGGATTCTAGAAAACTAGATCGAACACAGACAGCGGATTTGGGTATCTGCCTTCAATTTTTGAACTACTTTCTCCAAGATCTATGCTTGCTTGCCTATTAGTTTATTCATGTGACACATGATTTCATACTAGTAGATCATAAACAGGGAGGGACACCAAATTGTGAACTTGAATCCCTGAGTGCTAGTGTACCGGCTGAGAAGATTTACCGAGAAAACTCACTAGAGCCCTAATGGGCCTGGTAGGGCCCCCTGTCCTACCGCCAGCTGCTCTTAATCATCCATGGTGTGGAAACAGGCCGACTACCACTAGAGGGGAAGTTTATGATCTGAGAAGGACAGGGGCTGCTCATGTTTGTTCACCATACGAAGTATACTATCACTTCTAGTACCCCAGGAAGCGAAAATGTGGTTCACCGTATAAACACATTTATCGCTTCCAGCTTGGCATTTGGTCGTCAAGTTGGTTGCCATACAGGCATTTTCGTTGTTGGACTATTGTTCTTAAGTACCGCCGTACCCTAGTGGATTTCACGAGATTTTACGGTATACCATAATGTAATACGTTATGTCTTAAGTGAGACATGAGCGCTAACCTGCGACCCTTTGCCCTCGCAACAAGCTAGAATTACTGTTAACCAACTTGCTCTCTGCGAAATCCCTCTGTTCAATCCCACATTTCCATCGGTTCACTGATCCCCGGGTGAGGGCCGGGCCACTGCTTCCTTGACACGTTATAGCCAAAGCCGTATAGCTATGTTGGGTCACATTTGCTAGTTTGCACAATTATTCGGCGACTTGCCAGAAGAAACCAATTATGGGCTGATTCCGTGATTTAAATGGATAGTGCGATAGCAAATACCCAGAGTTGCCACTGCAGAGGCGCACCATACCACGAGGTTGAGAAGTGGCGGGCAGCAGGGGAAATTGTTATATGGAGGTGTTGATGCTGTTTTGGGATCGTGGAGACTGCTAGTTAGGGAGGGGGGGGGGGGGCCTGGGGGCCGAGTGAGCACTTGTGACTGGGGTCCTGGGAGGTTTGGTGGGTGTTTCATGGTAGATTGTATTTTTTGGGCTGCGGGGCAGATTCCTGGCTGCGATTGGGGCTGGGGATTTTCGTTCAAGATTCCGCCGTGGGCTGGAAAAATGGAAACAATAATAAAGAATAGTATAAATACTACAAGCGCTGGTACTGTACACCAATTCTAAAGTCCCCACCCCGGGGGCTATCTGGCACTGTAATGAAAAGGGCTCACCTGTCACTGAGGTGGAATAATGATGGAAAAGGATAAGGATCCGGGTTTTGACTCTTTCCTTTTTTCGTTTATTAACTTAGAGGGAGGGCCTGAGCACCTTAGGTGATACTAAGATTTATCATAAAAGTTCAAAACCATATATTAAGCAACATGGGTACGGCTAAAGAAAGATCTAGACCATGGTATTCCCTGCTCTTGGCCCTCCCATTTATCCCGGGTAGTCCAAGGCTAGATTGGGTGAGGTCAGTCAAACATACACTTCGTATGCCGTACAAAACCGGTCGTTGAGTTATTAAATGGCTTCCTATTCACTATCCTCCCCATGCTACAGCACCGGATTGGGGGCGTGTGTATATACGCGTGATCTGAGCGAAGAGAGAAATTCTTTAGAAATAGAGGGAAGAAAATGAAGTATAATATCGTGCGGGGGAGATAATTTATAAGCATAGACAAAGAACCCCTTGTGAAGCGGTAGCACATCAAGCAGTGACCCAGAGGATCCAAACACACAGCCCGATTGCGAAAAAATGGGCACAAAAGATGCCAGGGGATTAAAGGCATATATAATACAAAATAAAGGTGTTTTCCTGAGACAAGCACATGCCCGAGATATGTTCAGGGATCGGAGTCTGGGCAAACGGAGGAAGGGAAAAGGAGGGGGAGTGTGTCCACGGGATGGAAGCAGATAGGCCAGGTGGCTGTAAAGACATTCAAGGAGGGGACTGGAGCTGGGGTGAAACGGGGTATGTGTATGGGAACTATAGCGAAAGGTAAGCATAGGTGGACGGAAGGGGAGTGCAGGAAAATTGCTTTCTGGGACTAACGCAGAGGGACTGGGGATGTTAGGGGTTGGAGGAGTGCTATAGCTGTACTACGCTGGCAAAGAGAGGCGATAAGGGGTAGTGCTTGACAACAATAGTCTGGCCCGTCGAGATTGGCACCGTTCGGTGGGAGTAGAAGTTTCACCGTCCCTTAAGTTATGCCCACTGAAAGAAGCGCTTCAGAGTGGTGTACTGTCATGATTGTTTGGCTTGTGGGGATTGACATCGCTCCATCAGCAGCTTTACCACCCCTTCATGCTCATTCCGAGAAGCGCACAGGAATGGTGTTCGGCCATCGTTCCTTGGCTTGTCGGGGTTAACCTCATTCCGTGCGAGCAGTAGTTTCACCACCCCTTCATGCCCATTATAAGAAGCGCCCCAGAGTGGTGTTTCATCCTTGTTGTTTGGCCTGTCGGGATTAACATCATTCCGTGCGAGCAGTATTTCCACCACCCCCTCATGTCCACTATAAGAAGCGCTCCGGAGTGGCGTTTCACCCTGGTTGTTTGGCTCATCAGGATTGACGTCATCCCGGGTGAGCAGTAGTTTCACCACCCCCCCATGCCCATTATAAGAAGCGTTCCAGAGCGGTGTTCGGTCATCGTCACTTGGCTTGTCGGGATTGACATCGTTCCGTGCGAGCAGTAGTTCCACCACCTCCCCATGCCCACTATAAGAAGCGCTCCAGAGTGGTGTTCGGCCCTCGTTGGTTGGCTTGTCGGGATTGACGTCATTCCGTGCGAGCAGTAATTTCACCACCCGTTCATGCCCTTGAAAGGAAGCACACCAGAGTGGGGTTTCACCACCATCGCTTGGTTTGTCGGGATTGACTCCGTCTCGCGCGAGCAGTCGTCTCACTACTCCTTCATTCCCTTGCTGAGCAGCCCACGTTAGTGCTGTAAAGCCCGAACAGTCACTCTGATTGATATCACAGTCTTCGCTCTCTATCAAAGCAGCAACGACATCATCAATCCCGAAGTATGATGCGCAGTGCAAACCAGGCCATAGATGATGGCGAGGTGAACAATAATGGGAACTGTTTATTTGTTAGACAAGTAAGGTAGCATATATATGGTTGCCGCCACGCTTTAATAGCTCCAGTGCAAGTGATTTAGAATGATCTGAGGGTTCCATTTTTACGTGCATTCCCCAGTACAAGGATGAATATTTGAGAAAAGGCATTTCTCCGAGGTCCGGAATGATACCAACTGGGAGGCCCCGAATCAGTTTGTGATTTAGATAGCTCAAGCAGATCTGCCTAAGTGTTTTGTGGACATCAGGAAAGATACCAGACTGGGAGAGGTATTCTTGAAGCGTGTAGTGGATCAGTCGCACAGTCGATGTCTCTGCATCAACCACGGCAAGCCCTAAGCATGACCCTAGCACAGCATCTTGCGGTCGGATATTCTCTGGCACACAAAATTGGTTAAGAGGAAAATACTAGTGCTTAAATGGGTTGAGGCTAGGAATGAGCAAAAAAAAAGAGAGGTGCTAGAGCGGCCTACTAGGGGCAGCAGTCGGACTGCCGCTGACGGCCGTCCGACTGGACGACCGGGCGAACTGACATTACTCTTACTCACCCTACCCCTTCACTAATCACCTAATCAATGGGTGCCCCCCCAACCATCTCACCAACAAACTTCCTAGCCTCCATTCCCGAGCACGACCTAATCTTTGCGATACGTGCCTTGGGGCCACTGCCCGTAACACCCTGCACCTTGCCAGACCATCCGTCCACCATTCCGTTACAGTCGCTCCGCAACACCCTCGATCAGTCCCGGCTGCCCAGGAGGCATCGCCAGCGCGCATAAATCCCCCGAGCCCAAAGAGCCTAAATTCAGGAATCATTCATCCAGCCCTCCATCTGATCCTTCTCGAGCGAGATCTTTTCAAGAATGTACTTCTGTGTCGGCACCTTCCTCAATTCCTCCGTCTCTCACCATGATTGAGCGCAGTAATGTAGTGCGAGGTAGCGGCGCAGATGTTCTTCCCTAAATTCGTGGCCGCCGGCTGGTCAGGGCCTAATCGTGCGTGTATGTGGACTTCGGCCTATCGGATACTTCCATGCAAGGCTGTCTTCGCTTCTTCCGGGTGCAGGAAGGCGTATGTTACCCATGCGCCCACGGGTCCTTTGTGCTCGTCGCCGGCCACTTTTACTTTTCTCGGAACGGTATCCCACGCGAAGGTTAGGGCTGCTTTCGAGTACCGCTAGGAGAGGATTGGGAGAGGGGGAAGAGGACGGGTTAGAAAGGGTACGGAGCGGGGATGGCCGGTCGCTCATACAGGATAGAGAGGTGAGTGCTCGATCCGAGGCGGAGGCTGCGCTCACCTATGAATGCGCCGGTAGCATCTGGTGTTAGTGGAGTGGGTTGGCGGGGAGGTAGTGGGGCGGGGAAATGGGCACTAGAGGGTTTTGGTGGGGATTGAATGGGAATGCGGAGGTTAATGTTGCGCTGCTGAAACCGCTGTAGGTGCCGCGGGTGGGGATTCATGAGTAGTCACAATTGTGGAGCCTTTAGAACTCCTTGTAGTAGAAGGAGGAGGAAAGTAGCGCGGTTGTCGCTGTCGATGTTGTGGTTGGAATGGTAATTGCGTCCGCCGGGCTGCCGCCAGCGCGATGAAAGGCTCCGGCTTGATCCCCCCCACGAGCTCTGCGGGGTGACACCCTTAGCACATTGGGGGCCGTTTACCCACACGGCCGTCTGGCAGCTCGAGGCGGTACCGACCGTCAGGGGGGACTTGATGGTTGAAGGTGTGTGGAGCGGGCAAGTAGAGGTGTTTACCTATTGTAGCGTGCCTTCTAGCGCCTGGTGGAATTTTCAAACTCACCTCCGAGGCAACGTCACGTTTTGACAGTCTAAACAAGGGTGTAAGACAGTAGAAATTGGCATTTTCACGGCGTCTATCGGAAAGTGACGCTGGTTGAGACGCCACAGTCTCGTTTTATCCCCCAAACCCCAAATTTTGAGATATGATATCATAGTATTGTTCCTAAGGCCATTAGGGAGGTTTTGCTACGACGGTCGTCGCTAGAACTGTGCTTAAATCTTGGCAAAGTTCGGTGTGGCGACTGTGGACTTTTTTTCGTCCAACAACCACATCACAGCCTGGCCCACCCCCAGCACCCCCCCTTCCTACCCCCAGCACCCCCACAAGCCCCATCTGTGACACTCACCCCCCTTCTAACCAAGCAGAACATCACACCAAGAAGCAAATAGTAAAGCTTTCTCGCATAGTGATCCTGCTGGCTTTGGGAACAACATTTTTTATTTTCCGAGTTGATGGTCACGGTGGAAAGAAAAGAAAAAAGGGTCCGTTTTGGTGTCGACAAACTGGTAAACAAAAGGCTTTTACGACCGTCCTATTTAAGAACTGTTCTTAGGACTGAGCACAGTTGAGCCACTCAGCACTTACACAAATTTGGTATGGTTAGTGCCGTTGCTCTGGCAACAAGGACAGTTCAAGTGACGACCATGGTACCGTATTTTTTCGTGTTATCCGGTTTTTCGCCAAGACCGGGCGTTACTTAAGGTTGGGCGGTGCCTGGAGTCTAAAATGGGCCCTTCGGTTCCCCCAGTTCTCATAGTAACTGAG
>Ga0307509_10005097_pt1 | contig 18468 bp, 19 predicted proteins | sample 10_EM_MG_FD_202245 | JGI IMG/M metagenome (GOLD analysis project Ga0307509, IMG submission 202245) | Populus trichocarpa ectomycorrhiza microbial communities from riparian zone in the Pacific Northwest, United States - 10_EM | ecosystem: Host-associated > Plants > Roots > Unclassified | place...
TGGGATGTGGCGGGGCGTTGCAACGCAAGTCAGGACGCACAGGACGCATGGGACGCAGGAGATGCGTCGCTTGCGTCAGGACGCAACGCCGACGGATCAGACGCAGGGTCCGTTTTTGCTGATGTTCAAGTTGTTCTGACAAACTGAATTGTTAAGAAGATACTTCTTAACTAAATAAGAAGAAGTACTAGTATGAAAATTAGTATAAATAGTAGGTCTATCTTCTAGTGCCAGTGGTTGAAGAATTATAAGGCAATGGAGAAGAGACCTTAACAATAAAGCAAGTTCAAGTTAGTGAGTTACTATAGTTGACTCTTTTGATAATTGACTGCACTTTACTCCCCGGGCCTTACCTTTACCAAACCATTATCTACCAGCCTTCTTGACTATCAATTCTTTGACTTAAATATCCTTGGCCTTCATAGTTTGGAATACTACTATATGAACTACCCAGATACATTCAAGTTGTCTGTTTGGAAATCTGCATGATAGGCCACTCAATTTGCTTTTTGGATGATTGCAGGGTAATGCTTGAGAGATGCCTTGCTAACAGAAGTTATATAATAATAATAAAAGTGCTGGTGGATCCCTATTCCAACTTCTTGGACTGGTTTCATAGTAGTGGTCAACTGGGCAATGCTAAATAGCCGCCAACGGCTCAAACATTGCTGAATGCCTCTTTTCCACAGTCTCCAATTTTGCTGAATTTGTCTTTTCTAATACCTTGAACCTTTCTGAGTAGTTTATTTTCGATGAGTCCCACCTGCTGCCTGATCTTCAGAGATTTTCTGGAATTGTGTTATCACTGTCAATATCTCATCACTTCTGAGGTTAACATAGTTATAATAGGAGCTATAGGAACCAGTAATGTAAAGTGTTTTCACAATATTGTTCGTCACCCTTTTCAGAGAGTTGACCACTGACATCCTTTCACACCCAGGATTATTGTTACATCTTACTTGACAACCAGTCAGAGCTTCTGGGTGGTTACTCTAGCAGGGGTTGGTGGTGGTGTGCTTGTGTGTAACAATCTCTAACAGCTCTAAAGGATTGAGCCTGGTCTGTATTATATAGATAATAGAGTATGTTGATTAGCAGGTAACAACTCATCTTCCTAACAATCTCTTTGTTATATATAATAGGGACTTTTCTTCTATCATATGATAATCAACCCTGTAGAACTGCTAGGTGGCTCTTGTTGTCATTGCGTTTGGTATGCTTTTATTGATCACTAGATCCATTGGAAGCAATAGCAAGTAAAACAATATTATAAAGTAACCTTTTGTTCATAAATCTTATAAGTAGGAAAGTACTTAGATGGTAGTGTGAAGATCTTCTTTCTTGGTGAAAAGCACCCTATTCATACCCAATCTTCACTGTACCCTTACCCTGATGACTTATCCCTATTAGTCATTCAACTCTCATGACTCATAACAAGTCATAGTTTAAAATCCATCAGCTGCCAAGAGGCACCAAGCGACGATGATCCCCACAGCCATCTCGAGTCGCCGGGCCTGGGGTATGCAACTACGAAGGGGAAGGTACCAAGTGGCGACGATCCAGCAAACCCTCCGATATCCCAGAATCAGAGGCCGACATCGATGCTGACTTGGAGTCCCGACCCCTCACAACAGCATAAGCAATGGTAATGGCTACCAGACCCACTGTGCCTCGGCGCCATAAAAGTAGGTGGACAGAGGATGACGACCTGCGATTGTGTGAGGCATATAGGCGGGGAACATGCATTAGACATACCGCGAATATCCTCGACCGAACGCCGGTTCTGTTCTACATAGATTGGCAATGCACCGAATGATGAGTACTATCGATCCCACCTCACCCGAGACAACTCTGACAACCCTAACAACCTGGTCTCCCCTGTCAACCTTCTCCCTACCCAGAAACTAAATATTTATGCTTTTGGTACTGGTGATAATGCCGAGTTGGGCCTTGGACCAGAGGTCAACGCAAAGATTGTTACACAGCCTCGATCGAATTGCTACCTTCTCCCTGAAACAGTTGGGATAGTTTCTGTTGCAATTGGTGGTATGCACAGCTTAGGGCTGTCGCAGGAGGTAAAGGTATATTCGTAGGTGATCTGTCAATGACATGTCCACCCCTGGGAGGGAAACGGGTAGTATGCCTCCAACCGGAGATGTGGGTTCTGGCAACAGTGACGGGGGAGAGCGTCTGAATCCACTAGAGAGCACCCCAACTGTCATTACAGCATTCCCAGAGGGAACTGTAATCACATACATTGCTGCCAGCGATAGTATTTCGGTTGCTGTTACTGATATGGGCAATCTTTATCCATGTGGAACATTCCGGGTAGGTTTACCATGTTCCCATCTACTGTTAGGGTCCTAAAAATATACCACTTAGTGCTCTGAAGATGTTCTGGGATTCGACAAGAAGACTCGCATACAGCGTATCCCCAACCTACTACCTACACTGCGGGTGATTGTTCAAATAAGCGCCAGCACCGATCATGTTCTCGCCCTTACAAAGTTGGGTAATGTATATGCCTGGGGTAATGGTCAACAAGGGCAGCTCGGGAGCTGTGTCTTCGATAGACTCCGTGTTAACGCGCTCATCCCCAGTAAGATTCGCCGTCCTCAGGGCCAGGTCAGGCATGTTGCTACCGGCTCATATTACTCTTTCGCAATTACCAAACACGGGATGGTCTGGGTGTGGGTATTCAATCAATATGGCCAATGCGGGGTAAGCCGCTCTCATTCCAACTACAACAACAACCACACAATTCCCGTTTCCACTGTTGTCCAAGGCCCTGCAATGCACGATATCATTCAGGTATCTGCTAGGGAACATTACTCGACCGCTGTGACTAAGAATGGTGAGCTTATGGTCTAGGGCCGTCATGACAGTGGACAGCTCGGCAAGGCAAGACACTCCCGGAGGCGGTAGGCGGTGACCTGGAGGGCATCCCCGACCACCTTCAGACCCTACATGTTGTCCCTAGCATCAGTGGCTCCTTTATTGGCTGCGGTACATACCACAATATCACCATTTAAATGGAGAGACATGCATATTCTTGGGGCTTCAGTGGTGGTTATCAAACTGGTCTTGGTCCCAACGGCACGGAGGAAGTCGAATCTCCCACAAGGATTGTCAACACAGCCACTGTGGGTGTCAGGATGGTTTTCACTGATGCCGGTGGGCAACTTTCCGTCAGAGCTTGGATACCTCCGAAGTATACAGATGGAACCTTATAGGTTAGAGCCGTTGGCTGCATGTGTTTCTCTTTCGATAGTCATGGTGGGTGGGAGGTGAGATCGACTATAGAAACCTCATGAATTGATATAGGATGGTGACCACCTTGATACCCCATGTACCGCTATCCAAGCACAGTTCAAGTTCCCAGCCTTTCAACCAACCCCCATACATACATCCCCCATACTACATGAAAAATACAGGATTCCTATTGAACCTGGGAATCTCCTTTTTCTTTCTTCCTTCTTTCTCTCTTTCTCATCCCATTTCCCTGGGTTACGGTCCCTTGGCTGGTATATTTGCACCTCCAATAGTGCAGTCGTTAATCCACCGACCACCTCGACTCGGGTTGAGTTTGGGTACTGTCTTCCTTGGCAAAGTAGAACTGGGAGGGTCGTGGGCCAGGGAGCCAGTATGCCAGATGTTGTTTGTCAATATCATTCATACAGCTGTGATTCATGACTGCTATCTATATATCTATGATAAAGTAACCATACTACTCAAATAGCAGTCTCTCCCTCTCTCCCTCTCCCTCTCTCCACAGAGTCAATCGGCAAGCTGAACCCCCAATGCTCATACACTGGCATGCAGAATCCTCAAGGTACTATGCCAAAGGATCCTAGAGTATCACAGGCTTACAACCCGTAACCCCCAAATACCTCCTACCTAGGGGGGATACCATACAGTAAATTATAGCTATCAGGTGTAATGCCAAGGGGACGGCATTTGCCACCCACGGCCTTCATGCCCTATGCTGCCTGCTGAGTGATATTCCATGACGGCTCAGAATAGGTAGTCCAGTCCCCTCAGAAACCTTCAGCATGCTCCTGCCCTCTGGCAAACGGGATCCCTGGTTGTGTCCCCCCATCCGGGGAGGCCCGGGCGTCGTTTACCATCACCAAGAAGATACACAAAATCCTACCCCCCCCCCACACTGATATCAAGGACTGAACGCACCAAGGTAGAAACGGGAGAACCTTTACAGTTCTAAGTGCCAGTGCGTGTTCCAAGTTGCCTATCTAGTTCTAGTAGTTACCCGGGGGTGTCCAGTTAATTTGACCTCTGTAGTATACCTCTTGGCCCTCCTGTGTAACACTCCCGCCCGTACTAGGGAAGGCACAAAATCACTACTAGGCTAGTAGTCCATACACCGTCTTTGCCGCAGCCAAGATATATAAATCTTCTCAGCCTTGCACTGCCTCAGTATCCACTGGCGCCTTCCATTTGTCTGGTTGATATTAGCAACTCCCTGCAAACTGGTACCTCCAGGCTAGTCTCCCCTATACACAAAAGGTATTCTTGGGTCGCAAAACAAGAAGGTGTCTCCTAAGGCACAGGATGGTTATATGCTAATTTACAAAGTCCATATTGCCTTTTAGAACCCTAAAGGGAATAGCTAATTGGGCAGGTATCCCGTTTTAGACTTGGACGACGAAACTATATATTTTGCACGGCGAGTGACAAGCGATGAAACTAAACGCCTAGATGAAAGCAACACTAGGAAGACAAATCGCCAACACAACTCAAAGCAGGGAAAAGACTCTTCATTCACTCACAGACCCTCTCAACCTCACGATGCTCAACTAACTAACAACAAAGACAGAAGTATAAATAGGAAAAAGGAACGATGCCTTCCTCCCATCCTCCGAGTCCATCCTCCCATCGATTACCGCACCAATCCATGCTCCTCCATTTACGCCGGCTCTTCCACGGATGACTCCCCTTCTTCCACGTCGGTCCCCCGTTTCCTTCCACAGAAAGACAATCATACTAACAAGAAAAAAGATAAACGTCACAAAGAAAGGCTCTTCAGACTCCGTAGCCTACGTGCATCTGACTCTGCCTTCACCGATCCCAAGCGCGTATCGGGAGGTTCGTCGAACGATAACGGTGTAGGCTATACCTATGCAGAACATGCTGGGCGGCATGAAAGACCTTGCTCCCTGTGAAGGTGTCGATCAAGAGCGCATATCGGAAACTGCTCTCTGAACGATTAACGAGATAGGATCTCTGCTTGGCCGGCAAGTTGTGATCCGCGGTTTTGGCCTAATATGGTGAGCACCATCGAAGAATTCCACCAAGATTTGTATCAACTCAAGGTTTAACCGATCACTATGATGCTGGTTCTGCCAGAGCCTTAAACCCGGGTAACCAAACAGATATCAATATGTATTACTACTCCGGAAATGATGGACAGAAAGGGAATGCACAGGTGATTGAGTCTTAGAAGCTTGAAGTTGGGCATTTGCGTGAGAGTGCACTTGTTAAAGGTTTCACGAGCATCTGTATACTGCAAGACCGAAATAATCGGCCATCACGCTGGGACGTTGGAGTTGCCTCTCCTAGTAAGGTCTGCTGGCTCAGGTGAGGGCCGAAAGAGAATCTTCACCGTGTGTTTTCTCCACCTAATGCGAAGGGGAAATTGCGGAGGCTCTAGCGCCATGCCCAATTAATTCGGTTTACGGTATTCAACCTCATATAACTGCAGTTACTTCCCAAGCGTCCAGTCCGTCCGTCTTTGGCCTAGGAAGGGACGGACGCCAAGTTTGAGGCCTTTGCCCGGGACGGACGCCAAATTGTAGTCCGTCCTGATCTATGCCCGGGACGGACGGCCGGGCCCTACCGGGAGTTACCATTTCGAGTAGGACTGCAGGGCCCTGCTGTCAACTTACAGTCCTATAGTGAATATCAAGGACGGACGCCTTGCCCGGCCGTCCATACCAACCCTGCCCGGGACGGACGGGACTATTGGACGCCAGGGCTCTACAGTCTGCCCGGGACGGTTGGGAACACTGCGCGCGGGTATATTAAGTGGATCAGATTGGAGTATTTTGCGCAGCAGGGGGAATCGACGGGTTCACGAGAGGGATTGAAGGGCGCTCGGCGGTGTGAGCGCTGGTGAGCCTGTGCTGCTGGAAGCGAAGGGTCGTGCCGAAAGGGGGATGGTGGAGTTGAGGGGAACAAGGGATGCACGGATGAACGCGAGGAGCCCCTGTGAGGGAGTGGGAAGAGGGGTGGTGGTGCCGGTGCCGGGGTGGTTATGGGGTACCGGGGGCTGTTCTAACGAAGACTAAAATTATTTAGAGGAGAGGCTAAGAAATTGTTGGGTATATACACTATGTTCCGGGCCCTCCTCTATTAAATCTTGAGGAAAATACGCCCTCGGAAGGATGGAAGTTCAAAAACAGATGGTAGATCTTTGAGAAATTGTCTAGAGAGACGGGATTAGTAGGCCGAAATTGATTCCCTGCACACGATGGGACGAGACTGACCTCTGGAAAAATGGGGGTAGAGGAGGGACACAGGAGAAGGAGAAAGACCTTTCCCTCTCCAACTTCTGTTGCTGTCACAGAAACCAATTGAATCCCCCGATCGTATCCGACTGATTGAAAAAAGCAATGCTTCGCCCATATTCCCTCGCTGCCTCTAAATCTTCGCCTTCAATTCCTCAAACAGCACATTCAACCTATCCATATCAGTGGCCTGTGCCGGCCACCCAGCCCCAAGCCCGTCCTTTGCATTTGGCTTCGGGATCTAAGTTACCCAACACCACCAAATAATTAGTGCTCCAAACCCTTCCACCGAGCGTGGTCTAATAAGGAGACCTACTATATGAACGTAAACATGATCAACAATCTGATCCGCTCCACGTCCGTTGTTTTCCAAAATGTTGTACTCCACTGCACGGACGGCTATCGCGAGCTTCTTTGCGGCGGGGAGGAGCTCGCTGAGTTCTAGGTCAGCCACATGGTGGAGCTCCTCGCCGTGGGTTTGGGGATTAGGAGCTGGGTGTGGGCTAGCTATTCGCTTATTTGCCTGTGAGAGGAGGTGGGGGAGGGCAGAAGAGGGGAGGTTACGGCGTGTCCACAGGAGAGAAGGTTCAATTCGAGGAAGGCGAGGACATGGTCGGTCGCAAGGAGCTATGGGGCGTGTTTGTCAGTGTTATGTAAGATTTATTTTATTCTATTTTTGGATTGAGATGCGGAGGGGGAAAGATGTGGATTGGAGAATTGGGGGGGAATGGGGGATGGGGGGGGGGAATCTTGAAGGAGGGGATTTAGCCCCTGATGATTTTGTAAAGGATACAAGCTGCGGCGGACATTTCCCTGGGGGCCTGGGAGTGGTGGTGATGTTTTACAGTTGCGATAGGAGATTGATTAGTTTGATGGTGGGACTGTTGTGTAGAAGTGGGGGCGGGGCCGGGTGGTGACGCAATAGGTCACAAAGTGTCACTCGTTACCGGATGATTTGCACTCTACGGGTACTGGCAGCGGCACCACTGGGACAACTACTCGAGTACCGGGAGTAACTTATCAGGGGGGGATTGTACACTAGGTTGAGTAAGAGGGGGGGTGGGGGATCTACAGCGCAGCGGAGGAGTAGTGTGCCACTCTGTCAATTCTAGGAGGAGGAAGCCGCGGATGCTTGAATCATTTTGGCGGTCTTGTAGGGGAGAGGAGCAAGTTGGATTGATTGATGGGCTATGCGTCCTAGTTTTTTCTTCTTCACTTTTTTGTTGTGTTGGGTAGAAAGTGCACAATTGTATATATGACTGTATGCTTTTTTTGTTGTTTAACCATTCAATTCAATTCAATCCCTCTTAAAAATTTGGGAGACATGTTCTTGATGAGTCGCGACTCCGTGAAGCGATTATAATCTCAGATTTTTTATAGATTTTCTGGGTTTATCGATATCAAGATAGCTGTACCAGTGTTTCCGGGGTGCCCGGGTTATTGATCTCGCCACCGGTAAGGCAACTTTGCTTTTTATTTTTTCCAGAGGTGGTGAATTTCGTTCTTAAAGTTGCCTTTTTTCTTTTTCTTCTAGTGGGTCTTCGTTGAATCTATTATGAGATGCTGATTGCCCCGGCAGCAAGATTGGGGGTTTTATGGAATCCTGGCTGCTAGAATTACTAGACACCCAGCTCTAGCTGAGTAACGACTAACATCTCAATGACCGATATACCGGTATGAGCTCACTATTAGACAATACTTGTTATTCGACTATTTGGTTGGCCGATTAGTCTAAATTTATGAGCCAACCAGAGCAGGTTCACCTCACTTACCCTCCACCCCTGTACCCTGCTCAAGTAGTGTATCATACTCGAGTACTCGAGTACGGTACGGTACTGGGTACTCGAGTAATTGTCCGACCTTTGTAAAATCGACTACTCTACGCACGGGCCAAAAATTGACTCGATCTATAGGGCTTTTGTGGTATGCAGCGACAGTTCAGCCTATGATACAACATCCGGCTAATATCGATGTTAAGCACAGCCGTGCGTTCTTAAATCACCACGGCACCACACTGGACCTCACCTGCTAAACCATTTTTGGAGACACAAGCACTCCGACGACCTTCTCTCGTTTGCATTTTAAGAACGGAAAAAAAAAACTTCGGGCTTATGATGTGAGACATAAACAAAGCATATAGTTGGCTTGAGATCAGGTTTTAGGGAGGAAAAACAACTCTTACCCTATTCGTAGTACCGGTATGATACTAGAATTCTCCACTACCTTCAAAAGCGACCGCCATAAGAACACACAGTAAAAGAGCATGACAGGACAATGTCGCGGACAGGACAATGTCGCATCTCTAAGGGTATTAGTAAGTAAACAGGATTTACTCTTCGTTGTTGCAACCAGATCTGCCATATGCGACATTATCCTGTCGGCGACATTGTCCTATCATGCTCTTTTTAGTGCCTAACCTCGCATTCTTCACCCTGAGCTCGTGACATATAAACAAGCAAAAAAAATAAGAACGCACGCGGGTGCTTAGCCTCGATATTGCTGTGGCACAAGTGTCGAGAGTCCAGCAGTTTGAGGTGGTTCCAAGCATCACATACCAGTGCGCACGGAAAGTCTGCATTGGGGGGTGCGAGAGGGAGATTGGCTTCCACTGTGTGATACCCGGGAAGAATGCCTCACCCATAATCCCCACTCATGACCGACTGATTATCTTTGTAAAAATATATTGCTATTGATAGTATCTTGTTCCTTTTGAAAAAAAAATTCGACACTACAAGGACCGGTACAGCGCTGTGCAGTAGCCAGCCACCCCTCCTAGAAAATCATTCTGTATATCCCTTTTGTTCTGTTTCTACACAGGGCTGAGTTAGCGGCGCTTTCCCCCTCCGTAGCCGGGAGGAGAAATTCCGAAGTCCTAAGGCATTCAGCTTCCCTCCGAGCACCCACCGTACTAATCGTGTCTTCTTCTTCCCCGGGAATCACATCCTTCCTTCACCCCTCCTCACGGCCATATCTAATATTCAAGACCTAGAAATATCTCTGGCGGTGGGAGAATACTTGTGGAAAGATGGCTACAATGCATAGTACTAGGTTGCTTTGGCATTAGGATCTTTTTTCTTCTAACAAGTCTAGATCGGCTAATGGGGCATTAGTGAGAATCGAATTTCCAAAGCCATATATAGTACCCAAAGCTTTCTTAAGGGGGATTTCACAGGCAATGTCAACAGCAATAATTCAACTACTACTAATATACATAATGAGTGTATCCATTTATCTGTTCGTGGTATGTAGCCTCTCATTGCCAATCTTCGTTGTATACTTGTGTGTGAGGATTTCTCTAACAAGCTTTGAAGAACTGATAGAGAGTAGCGGACGGGGGTCACCGCCGGGAATTAACTTGGACAACCTCTGCGACGAGCACAACCTGCCCGTGGCTGACACGGGAAAATGGATTTTCAAAAAGGATGAGTATAGGAGATGGCAGGAGAGCAAGGGATCCAAGATTCTTTGGCTTTGCGGTGGTCCTGGAACTGGAAAGACTATGTTGGCCAAGCGTGTGGCTACTGAGATTCTTGGAGGACCCAGTGGTCCTTCTGAAGGGGTTAAATTCGGGTTCTGCTTTGTTCCACTGGAGGCCCATACAGACCAGAAATCAGCCGATGTGTCACAACCCAGCCTTGCAAAAGTAGTCGGTGGCCTACTGCATAGCATTCTCGAGCAGGATGGAAACTTTTCCAACAGATGTAGGACTAAACTTGAAGAGCACAGGACGAGATTTTCCAACAATACGAGTACTTTGTGGAAGGTTCTAGAAAGCACGATTCGGGATTTCCAGGCAGACCTGGTGTACATCCTCATAGATGGAGTAGACGGCCTTGGGAAGTCATCGGGAGATTTGATTGAAAGGACTCTGGGGCTCATGAAAATCGGCACGGTCAAAATATTCCTCACTAGTCGTGACGTACCCTGCATCTCGAATACCGCCCTCTCTAAGTTCCCTGAATTGATCAGGATCGACCTTGATACAACAAATTTTGTACAAATGCATGTGGAAGCATTTGTCAGGGGCAAACTGAACTCATGGGGATGGAAGGATGAATTGAGAGAGAGGGCAGTGGGAGCCCTTGTGGAGAAGGCGGAGGGTACCTTCCTCTGGGTCTCGTCGGTGATTGACAGTCTACAAGACTCCAGTTTAGGCCCTGATTTTGACGATTTGATAACGAAGCCGCCATTAGGGCTTGAAGCTGTATACGGAAAAATGTTGCACAATCTCAACTCACGGCAACCATCGAGCGTAGTTCTGAAGTTGATCCGGAGTGTAGCTCTTGCCCTGCGCCCACTCACATTTGGCGAATTAGACTGTCTCCTAGAATGTAGGGAGGAAAATGCGGACCCTCAACCACAGTCTTTTCTCACAGGGGCAAGCAGCAAAATTCAGCTCAAACCAGAGGAGGAAATCAGGATGTATGTCAAGTCCTCTATGGGATTTCTCCGAGCAACCGAGACAACTGTATCCCTTATTCATCATACCATAATCCCATACCTGTTCGGCGAAAATTGCGAAAATTGCGACAATACCCGCCTGGGGCTTTCTGAAAGTGAGACAGAGTGCGCAATTTCCCTGGCGTGCTTCCGATATCTTCACGATGTCTTTGGAGACCGGGAGAGGTACCGAGGAAGGGATCACGAGCAGGAACCGGGAGAGACTCTGCGCGAATTAGCGCGGGAAAACCTACAACAAGCTGTGGTCAAGCAGCCATTTCTCAGATATGCCGCGGAATCCTGGCTCATTCATGCCCGTCGGAGCATTAAGTTTGAAGAGCTAGCTTTCTGCGACAAATATCAGGACTTGCTGCAGCATCAGTTTTTTGACACAAGCGACCTCGTACGAAAGCCCTGGATTGAGCTCTGCGGAGATCCGAAAATGAAAGTTTTGGCAGGTAAGCAGACACCATTGCAAGTTGCAGTATGTCTGGGGCTCGTATCTCTGGTGCGCCAGATCCTCTTAAATCTCACCTGGGGGACATACCGCACTTGCACACCACCACGACACATAGTAGCTAAGCTGAAGGCGCGGGTAAACTTTTTTGCACGGGACAAGGCCTACGGAAAAAAAATCAATAAGAGAAACCGCTCCGGCAACACTCCACTCCACCTCGCTACTGAATTTGGTCACACCGAGATCGCCTGGTGTCTACTTGGGGCTGGTGCTAATCGGGGCATCAAAAACAATGACCAGAAGACGGCGTTTGAGTTGGCAAAAAGTCTTAGAAGAAGAGATATTTCGATGATGCTAAAGCCGGCTCCGAGGTAAGTGAATACCAGGTATAAGACTTGGTGATTTTTCTATATGGATTTAGATTAGCTAATCAGCATCAGATATCGGTTTGGAGGTGTTACAAATTGTTGCAACTCCTTGTCCTTTGACAGAAGCGACAGCCCCAATGAAAACGCCATCAGCGCTATCAGCGGTATCGGCGATTATGGTGTACAGGTACCTTTATATGTTCCTGGTATGTGGCCTTTCGTTACCGGTCTTTGTTTTGAAATTATGGCTAACAATTTGTATAGCAACCTTTGGAGACCGGGTAATGGTTATCGATTGGTGGAAACCATCACCAGAAAATTTGCTCTGCAACCTCCACCGCAAGGATGGCCAGGCGGACGCCGACACTGGAGAATGGGTTTTCGGAGATGCTCAGTATAGAGAATGGCGGGAGAGTAAGGAATCCAAGCTTCTCTGGCTTTGCGGTGGCCCCGGAACGGGGAAGACTATGCTGGCCAGGCATGTTGCTACCGGGTTGTACAAAGAACACGACAATCCATCTGAAGGTGTTAAATTGGGTTTCCACTTCATCTCCCCCCAACTCCCTATCGTCGGGAACTCTGATGATCAGGTCGATTTGTCCCGACGTTGGCTTGCCGAAGTAGCGAACGACCTACTATACAACATTCTCGAGCAGGATAGTAAGCTTTTCGATGTCTGTAAAGCTGAATTTGGAAAGCAAGGGAATATATTTTTCACCAACCCGATATCTTCATGGGGGGTTCTAAGAAAAGCGATCCAAGATTGCGAGACAAAGCCTGTATGCATTCTCATAGACGGCATGGATGGGCTTCATGAGAGCTTATGTGAAGAATTACTCGGATGGGTCGTAGGGCTTATGGAAATCGGCACAGTCAAAGTATTTCTCTCTAGTCGGGACGTGCCCTGTATCTCGAATAGCCTCCTCCGTAAAGTTCCTGGATACAGCAAGGTCAATCTTGATATGAACAATTTTGTAAAAGAGGATGTGGAAACGTTTATTACACGCAGAGTGCATATGGAGCAGGGAGAGCAGGGAGATGTTGACATGAGGGAGAGAGCAGTGGAAATCCTTCTAGAGCTGTCGGAGGGCAACTTCCTCTCTGCATCATTGGCGATCGGCGGTTTGGGATACGGGAGCCCAGGGCCTGATTTTCACGAGTTGCTAAGGCAACCCCGTGTTCAATTAGGACTCGAGGGGGTATACAGAGCCATGTTACGCACTCTCCTCTCGCACGAAACATCAGGAGAGGTTATGAACACTATCTGGAGTGTAGCACTCGCCATGCGCCCGGTCACATTTAGCGAATTAGGCCATATCCTGGCATGCATAGAGGGGAAGGCAGGGGCGGAAAAACGGCCTTCTTCAAGTGTTGCAAACAGCGAAATTCAGCTGAAGTCAGAGGAGGAAATCATAATGTATATCCGGTCCTCTAATGGATTTCTCCGGGTCATCGACGCAACTGTATCCATTGTTCATCACACTGCAACAGAATACCTTTTCCGCGAATATAGCAAGGGTAGTCTGCCAGTACTTTCTCAAGGGGAGGCTGACCTCGCAATTGCCTGGGAGTGCTTCCGGTACCTTCACCAAGTCTATGGAGATCCGAAGGAGTTCTCGAATGGGGATGTCAGGTGGCCCAGCCATGAGGAGGCAGAAGACGAGTCGGAAGAGGAGTCGGAAGAGGAGTTAGAAGAGGAGTCAGAAGAGACTCCATGGGAGGCGGCACGGCAGCGCTCGTGGTGGGCAGCACTAAAGTGGAAATTTCTCGAATATGCCGCAGAATCTTGGTTCCTTCATGCCCGCCGGAGCATCGGGATCTCAAAGGATACTTTCTATGACGATTCTACTCATAACTGGTTGCAACACCAGTTCTTCGACACTAGCGACGTCATAAGAAAACCCTGGATTGAGCTCTGCGGAGATTCGGGAATGGAGATTTTGGTGGGGGAACAGGCACCACTTCACATAGCAGTCTGTCTGGGGCTCACACCCGTAGTAGAAAAGGTGCTCTCAGCTCCCACAAAAGAAATAAACAGCGACGTATCGCCACTACACCTAGCTGCCAAGTTCTCCTCCGGGGCCTGCAAGGTGCTAATTGCTGGGAACAGCCCACACCTCCTCACAAAGCAGGACCAAAATGGCAACACACCTCTACACGAAGCCGTCATTTCGGGCCATTTGCCCATGGTGGTGAGCCTTGTAGGAAAATTCGCAACACCAGAGTACAAGGCATACAGTAACCAAATCAACCAGCAAAACTCATGTGGAAACACCCCGCTACACCTGGCCATACAGTTCAACCACCCTGAGATAGCAGAGTTTCTATTTAAGAACGGAGCGGATCCGACTATCAAGAACTGTGCGCACGTGTCAGCATCAGAATTGAGGCTAGGGTTCCGGAGAGGGGATAGTTGGGGTGTCTTCAAACAGGGCAATGGTATAAGCACGAATACCAAAAATAATCCAGGTATACAAGTAGCTTCACCTATTCCTGGTATGTAGCCTTTCCTTGCGCATCTTAGCTTTAAACTTACGGCTGGGAATTTGTGTAGCAACCTTTGAGGAGCTGATATGGGATGCCCGCTGGTGGGTGTCGTCGCCAGAAATTGACCTGGACCACCTCCGTGACGAGTATAACTTGCCACAAGCCGACACTGGAAGGTGGATTTTCGAAGATGGTCGGTACAGAGCGTGGCGGGAGAGCAGAGAATCCAAGATTCTATGGCTTTGCGGTGGTCCTGGAACGGGAAAGACTATGTTGGCCAAGTGTGTTGCGACCGAATTGCTCAGGGAACCCCAGGACCCTCCTGGAGGATTTAAATTGGGTTTAAACTTTGTCCCACCCGGACCCCTCACTAGTAGAAAATTAATTGACGAGGACCGGTTGTCACAACTCAGCCTTGCCAAAGTGGCCGGAAGCCTACTGTATAGTATTCTTGTACAGGACGGGAACTTTTTCAGTGGATGTAAGGCTGAGCTTGAAAGGCAGGGTGATGGATTTTTCACCGACTCTAGTTCATTATGGAATGTTCTAGAAAACACGATTCGGGATTGCCAGACAGATCCGGTATACATCCTTATTGATGGGGTAGATAGGCTTGGGGGGAGGTCACAGGCAGAGTTGATTAGAAGAATTCTACCAGTCATGGAAATCCGCACAGTCAAAATATTCCTCTCTAGTCGGGACGTACCCCATATCTCGGATAGCCTCCTCTGTGGCCATACCGAATGCACCAAGATCGATCTTGACATCAACAGTTTTGTAGCAAGGGATGTGGAAACGTTTATTACGCAGAGAGTAAGTGCATTGGGCTTGGATGTTTATTCGAGCAAGAGAGCAGTAAAAACCTTTTTGGCAGAGTCGGAAGGCACCTTTCTCTGGACATCATTCGCGATTAAAAATCTAGCATGCTCTAGTCCAGACTTTCATCTCATTCACAGGAATCCCCTCCCGGAGCTTCACGAGGTATACCAAAACATGTTAGGCTCTCTCTCGGAACTGGAAGGTTCGGAAAAGGTTCTCGACGTAATCCGCAATATGGCACTCGTCTTGCGCCCACTCACATTTGGAGAATTTGGCCATATCCTGGCATGGATGGAGGGGAAAGTAAGGCCTGAACGGCCCCCTCACAGTGGGCCAAGTAGCGAAATTCGACCGAGTATAGAGGAGGAAATCAGGGTCTATGTCAGGTCTTCTATGGGATTTCTTCGAGCTACCTGTGAAACTGTATCGATTGTCCATCATACCGCAATTGAATTCTTTTTTGATGAACACGGCTCCCACCGACCCACATGTTATAATGGTACGGCAGACGGCAAGATTTCTTGGGAGTGCTTCCAATACCTTAACCATGCCTTTGGGGACCCGGAGAGGTTCCAAAGAGGGACTGTGGGTGATTGCCAAAATAGGTCCCGGGACTCAAGAGTAGGACAAGATCTCCAGGAAGGGGAGCTGGGGGAGACTCAATGGGAAGTGGCCCGAAAAGACCCACAAGAAGCGGTTGCCAAATGGCCATTTCTCCGATATGCGGCCGAATCCTGGCTCATTCATGCCCGTCGGAGCATTGATTTTGGACCGCAAACTTTCTACGGCAAAGATCAGGACTGGCTGCAGCATCAGTTCTTTGACACAAGCGACCACGTACGAAAGCCCTGGATCGAGCTCTGCGGAGATCCGAGAATGGAGGTTTTGGCGGGGGAGCAGACACCACTGCACATCGCGGTCTGCCTGGACCTCATGCCCCTGGTAAAAAAGGCCCTCCCAGGCTCCAGAGAGTGTGGACTACCCCTCTTCATGCAAAAGTCCCCACAGTCTGTGGCACGCAGGCGCAAAATTAACGAGAAAAACGGCTCCGGCATCAGCCCACTTGGCCTTGCTTTGCAATTCAATCACCAGATGATAGCGAGGTTTCTACTTAGGAATGGCGCGGATCCAGAATAAGGCCCAACTCACGCCATGAGAATTAAGGAGCGATCTCGGGACAGGAGATAGTTCGAAGGAGGCAGTGAACGTGGCTGTTCCCGCGCCACCTCCGCTCTCATTTGAGGGGTGCGTCCGTTTCTTTACTTTTTTCGTTTGGTTGATTTCTGGGACATGTTGGACTTGGGTTATTGGCCGTATATCGTGAGTTTATTGAGCAGGTAGTCTGAGTTGGTTGTTAGCTGTATGAGAGGGTTTCGAGACCGGGGGGAGTGACTGTCGTTCATTGGTTTATTCGTTGTTTTAGGGTGGGCAGCGGATCATGATTTACGTACTTTTTTTGAGTTTAGTTTTGCTTGTTTGATGAATTTTTTGATCATTTTATTTAGCTATTTTATTTCACTAGCTACGACTGAAATGCTTTTCTGGTCGTATCGCACCCCTGTGATAAGATTCTGTTTGGTTTGTTCGAGCACAGCGATAGTGAGGTTATCTATGATAACTTTACCGCCAGTCATATGTCAGCGCAGAAAGCATCGAGTGACCACAAATGAGTTCATGGCATTCCTTCTATCCTTCCATCCTTCCCTTCCCCCTGGATAATAAAAACATATTCGCGAAATAAGCAAAAGTTTACCCCCAAACCACACTCCCTAACCGAAACGGGTATACATCCCCAGGGTTTCGCTGTGAGCCCTGCCTTAACAACCACCTCCCTCTTCCCATCCCGCTCAAGCTCGCATCTGCCAATTGTAGCCGCAAGCAGACACTTGAACCCCACCTTAGCAAAGACATCCCAACATACCCTTTGGCCCCGCCAGGAATGAGAGGAAGCCACAATTTCTCTTAACAGAGGCTACTCCACCCTCACCGCTCAGGCCTGAACCCCCCCGGCCCCGCTCTTTAGCGAACACTATCCCTACTGCTTTCAAAAGCCTTTTTCATTATTGATTTATAAAAAGACATACAAAGCCCACTGTTGTTCTAGTATTGTGCGATATATCTACAGGACAACACCATGGAGGAAGCAGCCTCGGTATTTGGCCTTGACCTGCTACTCAACCCACTGGTAGGGGGCCACGTACGTGATAATGCTCTCATCAGTAGGGCCATCACCACTAGTGAGAATTCCGATAATCCAAGCATCCACAGTTAGAACAACAGACCCAGAGTCGCCACCATCAGAAAAGCTGTGATGCGTCTTATTTTCAGACACTGGCAAGACTGCGATCCCAACAGAGCTGTGATTAATGCTGTACTTATTGTTGATATACGTGAAGAACACAAGACCATTGGTTCGACTAATCATAGTGGTTCCAGTGGTCAACACATTCTTCACAACTAGCAGGCACTTCTGACTATGGACATCAAGGTGTTGAGAGTCATGGATCTGATGGTCCTGAACTCCAGGACAATACCATAGGCCTGCAGGTGACTATCCTCTGAATAGTTGTAGGGATGCACAGTCAGTAGTCTGAGGGAACATTGTGCTGCCAAAGTTACCAATCAAGACATTCACCCCAACAGAGGAAAAAAAGTAAGTCTGCTAGAATTGACGATTAGACAGGTGATGGAAAATGCAATAAGATGAAGAAGAAGACATCTGATATAGACAAAATGGAGACAAAGATATAGAAAAATACATATCAATATAAATCTTATTTTCGTTAAATATAGACCATTCAATCTTCTCATCATATAGCTCAATCAGAACTGAATCTTGGGTGAACCTGTAGGGCTCAACAGAGACAGCAATCTTTTCTGTGTAAACCATGAAGTCAATTACAGTCTAGTCAAGAGCAGTACTATACTGCATGACCTGGTCGTAAAACGCATTCACCTCCTCGATCTGCTCTGTCACCTTTTCCACCAACTCTAGATGTTCCTTATGCCTCTCTGGATTTTGCTATTCTCTCCCTAACAGGTTCTCCCAGCCTGCAATGCATATTGCTCTACACTTCAATCAAGTCAAGGACAAGCCAGTCACCAATTATATTCATCATAGACTTGATGTGTAACAATACCTTATAGGATATTTGTAACAGGTTTATTCCTGTCTAACGAAAATACAATAGGACCGGCGATAGACCTGCTAGCGCTGGTGCTAAGGGAGGCTTCAAGGGACCGGAGGTAAGAGATAATAGTTGAAGGACAAATAGGACTCAGGGATTGCCGTTCAACCAAGTGTATTCTTAGACTAAAGGTCTGTCGAAGTCTGCTGTCTCCTGCTAGCCAGGAGACTGGTTTAAATACAAAA
>Ga0307509_10005098_pt1 | contig 18465 bp, 19 predicted proteins | sample 10_EM_MG_FD_202245 | JGI IMG/M metagenome (GOLD analysis project Ga0307509, IMG submission 202245) | Populus trichocarpa ectomycorrhiza microbial communities from riparian zone in the Pacific Northwest, United States - 10_EM | ecosystem: Host-associated > Plants > Roots > Unclassified | place...
TATGAAGCTCCAAGTTCAGGGGCGGGTCAGGATCGTGAGATTGATGTGTGGTGTTTTACCCACGCTTATACCTTCCCAAATAGGAAGGTGAAAAGCGGGGTAGGAAAATTGAGGGAAGGGAGCTTGACCTGGTTTCCGGGAAGGGATCCTTTGAACTATACGGGGGGCAGGACTGACAGCGAGCTTGCTAAAAATCGTGAGCAAGGTGGACGGTCACTCTGTTCTCGTACATTTAACAAGTTAGTCTTCAATACCGGTATACTCTTGCCGATTGGAGAGGTAATATGACATTACAAGGGCTCACATGGTCGACGTTGACCTCTACTCCCCAAAAGTTAGAGTTGAATGGTCTTCGGCACTTCTCCGCCAGCTGTCATGCTTACAAAGCCCACCCAACTACAAGTACTATTGCCAGCAACCTGACTTCTGGCTTTTTTCTTGCACCCACTTGGCATGCGATACTGTATCAATAGGTGTTATCCACTTTTTCGCTAAGACTGGGCCCTACTTAAAGCTGGATGGTGCCTTGTGCCTAAAATTGTCCCCCTCTGGGGACTGTGATCAAAGAAAATTACAAATGAATACGATAACTTACACCTTAAAATAATGAGAATTGAGGGAAACTTTGGGTAGAACTACCCAATATTCACACCTCTCCATTTTTATGAATTTTATTCTTTGATTGAGTGTTGTATGGGATAAAATGGCTTTTACAAATACTTGCATACCCAAATGAAAGGTCGGGGTTTTAAGTTTCTATCAATCGCTCATCAACAGTAATTGGGTGTAGGTTGGGAAGGTGATCAAACAAGTACCTCATACTGCATGTTCAGCTGCATTTGTGTAGTCCTGTCTAACTACCGTCGGCTCCTCCTCTAGGCCCCGAATTGGGGCTGTTTGTTTCTGCAGTGGTCTGAAATTTTGGGATCCTCAGCCCAACAACTTCTAGCTCTAGATACCCATTGATTCTATTTCTCTCTTCTTTTATATTTCCGCTCTTTCTTCCCCTCAGCCCGGCTTGCTGGGGATGCCTTATTGCTACCAGGTGTGGAGTTGGGAAGAGGGAAGGTAGATATCTGATTAGATGAGTTATCAGAGGATTTAATCGGACTTTTGACAAGTTGTGCTATGTAACATAAGCGTAGTGGACTTTTGAACCCACAGTAACCCAGTCACCATGTTTGATCACTCGCCTTTTCACTTCAGACCCTGAAACTTAGAACTCTCCGCTCTTAGGGCCACCTTTGTTTGACATGCATTGAAGTTAGAAGGGCCACAGATTGATCCTTCCTCAATTCATGCAATTCTGGCCGTATTTGTTAAGATAAACCTACGGTACGTTGTCGACTAACAAAGTCTACAAACAAGCGAATATCTGCTGTTACAGAATACGCTTCAGATTTCACCGAGATACTAGCACCGCATGGACTCTTTAACCCAGGGCAGTAAGAATAATGAATAGCCAATCCCGAGCGACCTAGTCTGGTGTTTTCACCAAAACGATAATCCCTGTTAATATATTACTAAGCAATTTCATTCATTGAGACATCCCTCTCCTGCAAGGATAAGGAAAGAGGCTCTGGGACACGGTGGTATCTTCGTCGCCTCAACCTTGAAAATTGACTGGCCCAAACTTGAATTCCTCCAAACAACCACTCCTTTTCAAGCTTCAGACCACGCGACGACTTTCTCTTCCCCCCCCTTCTCCCACGCGACCTCTCCACCCAAGCTTTGATACTACATCGCCTATCGCCCATTCATCCAAATTTTAGGTCCAGGGGCGTTTGACGCCTTTCCACAATGCGTCTTTTTAAAGTACTGTTCCTCCTGCTGCTGCCGGCGGTGATGGCGCAGGACTATTACAAGGTGAAAATCTCTTCCCCAAGGGTCTTGCGATAAGGGATTAAGTATTGTCTAACCGTTGGAATCCCCCCCAGTAGTTACTGGACATCGACAAGAAAGCATCAGATAGAGATATCAAACGAGCCTACCGAAAACTGTCGAAGAAGTATCATCCAGATAAGAACCCGTTAGTAACCCATCACATTTTTCTCGCCTAGCCTCTCTAGCTTCTAACGGTAACTACCCAGCGGCGACGAGACAGCAAAGCAAAAGTTTGTCGAGGTAGCCGAAGCATACGAGGCCCTCGCCGATCCAGAATCCCGCCAAATTTACGACCAGTACGGCGCAGAGGGACTCAAGCAGCGACAAAATGGTGGAGGAGGTGGAGGGCATCACGATCCATTCGATCTATTTTCCCGCTTCTTTGGTGGCGGTGGGCACTACCACCAGGGCGATCGGGGCATGCGCAAGGGTCCGAACATGGAAGTCAAGGTGCATCTTCCGCTACGCGATTTCTACAATGGTGCGGAGAAGGAGTTTACGGTCGAAAAACAAATGATCTGCGAGGAGTGCGAGGGAACGGGATCACACGACGGACACATGAAATCCTGCAACGAGTGTGGTGGGCGCGGCGTGCGTATTGTCAAGCACATGCTCGCGCCTGGGATCTTCCAGCAGGTGCAGAGTGTCTGTGATAGGTGCGGTGGTAAGGGGAAAATTATCACTCATCCTTGCAAGGTTTGCGGCGGGGAGAAGGTTGTCAAGAAGGCCACTACTCACTCGCTACATGTTGAGAGGGGCTCACCAAAGGGCATTCGCATCAATTTTGAAAACGAGGCAGACGAGAGTCCTGAATGGGAGGCTGGAGACTTGGTCGTTCATGTTGATGAGAAGGAAGCCGACGATGAATTTGACGAAGCGGATGAGAAGTATAATTATAATGGCTCACCAGACGGAACCTGGTTCCGTAGGCGCGGGAAAGACCTATTCTGGAAGGAAGTCCTCTCCCTCCGGGAGGCCCTGCTCGGCGGCTGGACTAGGGAATTGATCCACCTCGATGGCCACAAAGTCAAGCTCACCAGATCGAAAGGCCAAACCATCCAACCCGGCTTCGTAGAAACCGTCCCCAACGAAGGGATGCCGATATTCCACAGCCAAAGCGGCGATGAGTACGGTAACCTCCTGGTAGAATACGTCGTCATCCTACCAGACCAGATGGAAAGCGGAATGAGGAAGGATATCAACGCCGTCTTTGAGAAGTGGAGGAAGAAGAGTGGTATTGATTTGTACGCTGGGAAGGATGAACTCTAGGATTTTGATTTTTTTCCTTGAAAAAAAAACCCCCTTTTTCTTTGATGCTTTGTTGTACTGGGTTGGTTAATGATCTAATAGATGGTTGGTAGGCCTACCGGGGAGTGTAGCTATAACCTCTTTTTATTCCCTTGCTTTTTTCCCCCTCTTTGTCTTATCCTGTTTACCAATTTGTGCACCTCCCCAAGTTGTTTCAGTCCCGGAATAGGCGTGCGGTAGCTTAATTGCTGGAAATAGAGAACACCGAGTGATTATTTGTCGGTGGGTTATGTTCTAAGATAGACGGGTGCTTAGCATCACGGTTGGTATGTACTATAGGTGAGAAAACACTGCGAATACGAAGTCCTCATATCCATCTGCACGCCGAATTATTCCTAGACACCAAACGGCGGTAGAAATCCTGCGGGGAGTGCACTGTGCTGTATTATAACTGTGCTCGTGCGGGGGAGTTGAAGCTAGCACACTTTTATAAGAGTTACCATCCTGTCCACCCTCAACTCGGCCGCATACCGAGTATCATACGTGCGTATATACGAGCATCACAACTGCACATCCCACGCCATGGCGAAAGAGACAAATTTCCGAAAAAACCTCCAGGCTGCGCACCCTCCACATTTCTTACACAGAAACGGTGCCCGGCGCAAGCTAACTTTAAGCCTTGGCCCAACGCTAGCTTAGCCCGCTACCCCTTAGATATGATAACTTGATGGTCTATATTATTCTTTAATGGTTTAGGCTTACCAGCGGAGTCAGATATCATAGAAAAAGTCTAATCCGGTATAATCCGGTCACGCACAGTTTACTGGTAATAGCAATCCCATTTCCAGCTCATCGTGAACTATGTAATATTATAATACAGTACATTGGCCAGAATTAACCAACCTTGGTCTCTCTCGCACCCGTAGATACTGTACCGAGTACTGTAGCCTGCTAGTGGTGTTAAGCTCCCCCTTCCCCCCGATTACTAATAGATCGCCCACCGCTCATTCGTTATGATCTGGGGATTTGGTTGGTTGGTTGGTTGGAAGGGTAGCAATCTACGGTGGTGCAGAGATCAAAAGATCTAGAAATTTGTGTTTTCTTTCTTTTTTTTCCCCTGGAGGAGCAAAAAAACACAAAACAGATGATTAAAATGGCCGCCCCTACGGGGGAACCTAATATCCGTGACGGGTACGGGTACGGGTGCATCAAATGCAGGAAGGCAGGAAGGCGACCCGTATGGTATGGTGGCAGTATCGTACCTATAGGGGTCCGAAAGGCTGAGATATAATCAGTGTAATATATTCTGTTATATTCCCACAGTATGCATCTTCATTTGCACCTTTTCTGTGGTTGTTTTTCTAACCTTCTTGGGAATATTTTCTTAGAGAGGTATGGAGATGAGGTTTGGAAGGTTTCTCCCCCCCCTCCCCCCCGCCTTCCACGGAATCCAATTCGGGGGGTATTTATATACATCCTGAACTTTACTTGATAAAACCTTCCAATAGGGTATTCTGTATGGCTCCACGGAGGTATGATAGCCTTAGATATCTCCGTAATTCTTGCTCCTCTAGAATCTACTGGGGTAGTGTAGGTGGGGGCTATGGAGGAAGTGCTCGGATGCTGCGAGTGGAGGAGATCTAAGTGTGCCAAGCGCGATTTTGCGTGAGAAATGATAGGCTATGTGGGATATCAATAGAGACGCTGGCGAAGGGCAAATGAGGAGATAAGTTAGATATCTCTGAAACACTAATATCTCTAAAACGGAACTCTATGAACTGTAATAGAATGAGTGGGATTTGTGGAAATATTCCGGCAATAAGTTGGTAAGTTAGGGCCTCAGCAGAGCTCTGGAGACTGAACCAAAACACCCGACACCAGGTGCTCAAAGTATCATAATCGACATATCATAGAGCAAAAGCAGAAACCAACACCCCTACCCTAATTATCTTTAATGACATAACTTAGGGGGTGAAAACCGCCGCCGTCAGCTGCACCTTCACAGCCGCATTTTCACCATGCCTTGTATAATATGTGGTTCAACATGGCTGCAACGAACTAGGCAAGGTCACTACTGCCAACCAGAAGGGCTTCGCAAATCAATCGGTCTGAGAGAGAGAAAGAAAAAGGTATCAGGCTGTAGGGAGCTATACCGGTTTCAGTGAGAGCCGTTATTTCATTTCGGAGTGATGCAGACTTAGGCTTTTGGAGGGATGGAGGGAGGCTGGCAATCGCCCTCCCCCCCATTACAGTACAGAGCTGTACACGAATGGAGGTGGGTGAGTGAGCGCGGCTCGGCCGCAGTCTAACAAATATTAGATGTGGCACTCCCTCTGTGCCGTCGTGGAAGAGCAATTGAGGTAGCCTTGATTCCATAATCCCGGCCGCATGATGTTCGTAGCCCTGCATCGGTCAGCAGCCTCCATGCCATGCGTTCATTAGGATCCAGTACCTTTTGTGTTCTCTGGTTCGGGCGGTTTAATCCTTGTGATGACCACCACATCGCATACGGATACAACAGCCTCCTCAGGACCCTGAATGTGGAGTCTTCTGTCTGCCCTCGCTCCAGCGGGGGCTCCATGGATCTTCGAAATGGTCCTTGAAGTCTCGTTTTGTTATGGTGCTCTGAGAAGAAGAAGAAAATTGCACAGCGTTTGCCTTTTCTTTTTTCTATTCGTCTGAAAAAGGCTTGTTGCACTTTTTCGTCCAAGCTAGTTTGTTGGCTATGGCGTCTACAGTACAGTACAGTGCTGAATTATTGGGAGCGTTACGATTCCGGGATTGTATTATCAGGGTTATTCTTGCAAGTTACGGTAGTACTTGGGTTGCGGGGTTGAATTGAGTTGCTGGCTGTGGTCAGGTTGTGGTTGGTTGGATGATCCTTACAGGGAGTTTTCGTATTGCGGGGAGGCTTTACTGCGTGGGGCTTTATTGGAGTCGGCGAGGGGAGGAGGATTAGGTGTGATGGAGGAGGAGGAGGAGCAAAGCCCAGGGATGAGCTCTGTGTGGTTCGGTCACCGGGGGCCTACTTCTGTATTGTAGTTCTTAGACATAGCTCATTGTTGGTAGCCGTGTATTATTTATTTGCCAAGGGAGGGCTACGATGGATGTGCTATGGGATACAGTGCATAAATTGAATTACAGTACACCACCGCGGCTAACCCAGCACCCCAAAAATGTTCTCCTAGGAATAAAATCCAACCCTTGGAAATTCACAAGTGCTGGACTAAATAGTGAGAGGTAGCCACAGGCATCAATCTCCCACCAACGACAAACACACCTGGTCGTAGAAAGGTTCCGAGCAGAGTGTATACTGAGGTGGTCCTGTTTTAATGACACCGACTGCGCGCTATCATTCACGTGCTCGCCCGCCTATTTTCTCGTAGGCACATGATGCGGAATGTCTCTCCTCACCAATCACTTCACCCCAGGAGGAAATTGGGGGAAGCAAAGAATGGTGGGGAGATGTTCGATATTCCACCTATTATAGACAGGACATCTATTGAACCCATGAAGGAGATGTGTGTATATGCTTGAAGGTGGGTAGGAGGGAATGGAACGGGGGAATGGAGAAAACGCATTATTATAGTGTACATTAAACCTTCATGTAAACACTGGAGAAGGAAACGTTCACACTATGCATCATGAAAGTGTGAAGCAATTGGAGGTGAAGGGGAGTTATTGTAGAATCCCTCTCGGGATTCGCCTTTTCTTCCACACTCCCAATCCCCAGTTTCTCTGAGTGCTTCTTCAGAACTCCTTCGGTATGATGCTGCATCCCGCCGCCACGTAGCCCCCTCCCCACCACATCCGTAGGAGGAAATCGTGCGTTCTAAAACTGATTGCTAGTATCATTCCCGACAGCGAGGGAAGTAGGGGGAAACATGGTGGTAACATCGGAAACTCCCTCATCAATAGCGATGTGGAGCCCGCTCTTAGCAGCTTTGTGCGTGGCAAAGTCGGCGAGGGCGAATGTTCCTGTCATTATTGCAATTGCAACTTTGGTTCCCGTCTTTTTCCTATTTTGGTGCTGCAAGAGCGGAGTGGATGTTAGGCGTAGGTGAGAGGAGGAGGAGGATAAAGGGAAGAGATGAGGTTGTTAGCGGACAAAACAAGTTTGTGCTCGGATAACGGTGAGATGGGATGGGATCAGAATGTTGGACCGATGGCCTCAGAAACCCAGACCCGTCATAAGTCCTCGCAAGGGGTTGTGTTTCTGGGGCTATTGGACCTAGGTTGTTCGGGTCTCTCCTTAATTTTCGCAGGGAGGAATTGTGGGCTAGGAGGTTGGGTTTGTAGTTGATTAGTCATTCGTGCCCGGCTTGATTGGTTCTGGATGATGGGGATTGGATGCCCTAAGACAGTTACCCGGGTTTAGTTGACCACGTGCTGGCTGCAACCTGGTGAGCCTGAAGCCAAGCGCTGGTGTCAATGATGGAAGAGTTTCTGCCAGTGGGCCGGTTGTCGACTTGAGAGCTTATGCAGTGACTAAATATTTACTCTAGGTCGCTTCTCTTCCACTATGGTTAGCGAGCCGGATATTAGGCTGCGAGTGATATCCCATGACATAAATAGCATCTAAAGGCAACAGTGAAGTTGCCAAGTTATACCCCACGAGCGATGCTGGTATAATTATTGGTACGGTGATGTTGAGTGTGACCCCATAGGTTTCCTTCGTAGCTACGGTGAAGCATATTTGCTATTTGCGGGCAACTCAACATAGCGAAAACTCTCCCTCCTCCTTAAGTTACCAGTTGATTCAGAAAGTATCCGGACACCTCGAACTAGTTGTACCACCTCCCTGGCAAAGTGTCCGGATACTTTATGACATCAGCTGTGCATGAGCCCAATCATGTAGGGCGACCTAGGTGGTATATAGGCCACTTTCTCCTATTAGTAGTACATCTTCCCTTTAGCGTGCACACTCTCCTCTCCTCAAGAGGCTCATCTTTATTAGATTTCTCTTCCTTCTATCTATAGCTCAGGAGATCGTATCAACTTGAGTAGAAGAACTTTGTCTCCCGATGCCCAAGCTCCCCCTTGAGCAAGGAGTTGTTTTTTGTCCCACGGGCATTTTCTCGCGGTCACGTCAAATTTGGAAAACTCAGAACAAAGCAAGCCCAATATGAGAAATCCTATGATAAATTCCCTCCTGGAGTTCAAGGCTCTTGACTTCATAAGATGGTCCATTTTGAAATAACAAACTGTGGTTGTACTGTACCAAATTTGGCAGTGATTGATCGTTTTGGCCTTCTGTTTATTTGAAGCTTGTTTTATTTTATCCGAGGTTTTTTTTAGCCATACATACCTTACAGCGCCTGCCGTCGATTTTCTTGTTATGAATAAATCCGAGAGGGCTTAACAAAAACAAAAATAAAAAAACAAGTTCGCTGGTAACAGAAATATCCCCAAAGTCACGGCAAAGACAGCCATTAGAGGAGTTTCATTTTCACAAATTTCACCTCGGAGTCCTTGAATTCTAAAATGAGAAGAGCGTTAATTCTCAGGCTAAGCTCAGCGCTATACCTCACTTGACCATATCACGATGGCAACCGTACCATATATCATTGAGTAACCAAATCTGTTGTTGTGGCAGAGCACATAAAGTGAGAGGCACATGCTATGCAATGACCCCGCACCTACAGTCTTATCATAAACACAAGCCCACGATTGCGAATGATACCGCTGTCTACTGTTCGTCTCGATACCGGTAGTACCCATCAATTCAATCACAGTAGCTGTTGGAGGATCCAATAGGTTGCCTGCGGGGAGGAGGCCACGCCATGCGTCCTCCCGCCCCCTGTGCTCCTAGCGGCCGTGCCGCTTCTAACTCTACGGCACAGGGCATATATGTGGAGTGAGAAACTATGGGTTGCCCATTAGGTTTCAGGGAAATTCCGGCCATGATCGGGTTCAACCGCCCCTGCACAGTCTATTGTCCTTTGTTTGTGGTAATACCGATCTCAACTCATGTTTCGGTTCTAAGAGAGATCGATCCATTGGAATTTCCTCCAGTAGAGCGTAAAGGATGGTTACTTTCGCCGCGGCTCCTGGGTTTGTTCATTGTTACTCACTCGGATTTTAGTTTTGGGTTTTCGGCGGCGGTGTCGGGCTGTGCTTACCTTTAGCCTTTTCGCGGTTTATTGAGCGAGATCTTGTCTTTTTTTTTAAAATAAAAATAAAAAACGGAATCTGTCGAGTTGAGTGTTATACTGAAACAGCCTGCGTAAGGCCTGAAGGGTTAACCATGGGCGAGTTAAGCTCTTCGTTGCTCCAGAGCCTAGAGGTTGTCATGCATGAGATACTACAATTTGATCTAGGACTAGGTTCCGACCAACCCCGGCTATTCCGCTCAGCCCTCGTGACATGACCCCCACGTAATGACACGAGCGAGAGTGAAGGTATTTTGGATCACAAATGGAGTCTCTGGCATTGACGACGGTTATAGTGGTGGGTGTTTGTTAGCAGGATGAAGAGCAGGGGTTAAGCCAATGTATACTCAAACAAGACCCCCCTGAGGGTTTTTTTGTCGATAGGGCCCTCTCTGGTTGCCATGGATAGGGGTAAATATATAGGGAGAAGGCTAGAAAGCGATGGCTAAACAGTCGGGTAGTAATTTGAAGAGCGTCAGTTTTCTGCGGGTGAGAGGGCAGATATAAAATTCAACGGGGAGCTAAGTGCTAAGCGTTTAAAGCTTAATAACTACCAGTACTGTTAGATATTATAGGAAGTAGCGCGTGCTCAAATATTTCCTATATTGGAATACTCACCCTCCAGCCGTTTTCAGGTTTTATTGAATAGTGCGAGTATTATGCCATAAAGTTGAACTGCCTGCGTGTAAAGCGCCAATACCAGTTTGTATATCACACGTCTTCATTTCAATACCTCTTCCACAATATTCCTTAAACGAACCTTCCATAAATATCTATAATCATCCGGCACTAGCATAGCAATAACCTACAGGTACGCAGATGCCCATATGCTGTCGAGAGCCAAGCTCTCGGATCAGAGGTTCTCGGGCCAAAAAGTTGTTATATCAAACTCATACTGATCGCAAGTTTTGGGAATATATACCAGTAGGCATTCTAGCGAATCATGCGAGTATCCTAGGGTTACTCGAGCACAGTAACCCAACCAAGCTCCCGGTAACATCCCTACCGGGTCAATTCCGCAATTCGGCTCCCCCTACCAATAGCTTCCCGAGTCCTCGGGGGCCAAAAATGGTCGAAAGTCCCCAATGGTATCCATACAGCACTCACAGCCAACAAGGACCGAGCACAAGCCGTAGAGTAGGCATAAGATGACACGAGCAACTCCCCAACAGCTCGTCAGCGCTCGGCTAACCTAGGCCTGTTCTATGGTACCGGTATGTACAAGATGTTCTGTCAGTATGATATGTAGGCGGTCTTAGTCCAGGCTTACCAATCCAACCGGCACCGGACCCCGATCACCAGCCGACAAGTTTGTGATATGGTTTAAATGGCGTATGTCATGTCAGACGGATATGCACGGTTAACTCGGTGGCACAAATTGTGAATTCGCCATCTCTTACCCCATGTACTCGTACTTTTTCCCTCTTCCTTTCCGGAAGCGGGACAAGCACTGAGTTTTTGTGGGGAGCATGGGGTCGCTATTTGTCACGATCCTGATTCGGGATCCGTGGTGCCCGCACAGTGGATATATCGTGGCGGTTTCAAAGTCACGTTGGTGATTGCGGAGATCGGAGCCGGTTACACTGCGGGGTACAAGAGCGGTGTGCGGGTAGTGTGTGTGTGCTGTACGATGGGACGAGTTACGTTACGTGGATAAACTATGACCCCTCTTTTGAATTGTCAATATCGGTACTACCTCAAGCTAGTCCGAGCAGGGGGTTTTCGTGGTATCTAGAAGTTAAGGTTTCACTAGGACACCTTGGAGAGACGACGATTCGAATGTGAGTATTTTATATTATACCCATGCTTCGATTTGCGAATTTATCCCTTAGGAGGTGAGAAATAAATAGTAAATTTCGGTGCCAGGCGCGCCAAACCAAAAGTATAATAGCTACCAAATACGGTACCGGTAGCTGCTGTTGGTAGCAAAACTGGACTTTTCAGACCATAACCGACCCGACCCCGCCAGGGCTGCTGAATTCTGACTGATTACGAAATCCAATTCATCCCACATCCGGCTTAGCCTGCCTTGCACGGAATTTTACCGTTTCACACTACCCAAGCGATACTAGCAGAGATCGAGACCTGCTTATCTCTACTCGAGTATCATACTCTCGAGTCGTATACGGTATTCCAGCAGCACTCTCAAGTATAATACCGTATTAAATATGATATCTTAGCTCCAAAGAAAAGGGCACTTCACGAGTGCCTCGGGCTGCCCTATCCCAAAGAGTAAGAAACCCTGGTCGACTAAATTAACGAGCCAACCAGCCAAAGTCCTTTAGCGACTCCACTACCACTTGTACGTAAGGATTTCTTGAAAACTGCCGAGGGAACCAAACGCCCAAAACAAAACAAGTGAAATCACAAGCTCAAAGACAAACTCGAGAGCGAGGTAAGCCTCCTTCATCTGCCGTTGCGTTCTCTGGGCCTTCTCCCCCTCGCCCCCACTAAGAAACGTTTCCCCTTGGCCGTTGTTAGCGTGAGGCCCCCAACCTTTTGTATTTCGGCAGTTTTTCTCTCCAAATCCGTTCCACGTTTCCGGAAATATTTTTTTTGCTTGTCATATATGATCGATGGAGAGCCCGAAATATCGGGTGAAGTCGGCCGTGACCCGAATGCGCGATGACGGTGTGCTGAAGGTACAAGTACGGTACAGTACCGGTACCGGTACTCGAGTACACGCTTTCCCATCGTGGTTCTCCTACTCCCCTGCCATGATATGTGACTTTGACCAGACCTGTCTTATAAATTCCCCCACTGTACTCGTACTTGTGCCTCGCTCCTTAGACTTGCGTGATCCGGAACATGCTGAATGAATTAGAGTCTGACTGGGTCGTTAGGGACGCCGCCCCGCCGTGTGTGCCAGAGTGGCGAGCGAGTGAACGAATACTGGTAGGCGGGGCATAAGAGAGGGGTGGAGGTGTGAGATGAGGGGGCGAAGGGGAGGTGCTGGTGGAGTAAACTACTGGAGCACAGTACTCGTACTGTACTTGCACTGTGCAATACGGCATCGCACTGTACCCCTATCGGCTAGCTGAGCCTATACTGTATGGTGCGATGCGGCGCTTCTTGCTGCGAGGGGATGACTTGTTTTTATTTTATTTTATTTTCCTCTTCCCTTTCATCGTAATGGATGGGCGGACGGTGAGAAAAGCCGTGGGCATATAGTAATGGCGCCTGCGTTGCGTGATAGCGTGTTGCAGCCGGATATCTGTCCTTCATGTCTTGTCTCTTCCGTGGATCTTTCTCTCCCTTGCATTCTGGTTCCATATTCGTCAATCTTGCCAACCCCCCGACCCACCAGTAACCACTAGCACCACCACCCAGAGACACATTACCAACTGCAACCATCAGCCATGCACTGAACTCCACACCACTATCGGTTTCCGAGAGCCTCTAGTGATACGAGTCGGGTGCAAGACATCACTACGAATATTATTACAAGCTAATTGAGCTAGCTGAGGTACGAGTGTTATACCTATGTGTTCAATAGCCGCACCTTCCCCTTCACACCTGCTTCCTTCTTCCCGCTTGTATTTGCCCCCTCTCTGAGTCTCTGAGTGGCCAGGCGGGTGGCACTGCGCGAGCGATGATGCAAATTGTGCTTGTGCTGGTCTTAATTGGCAGATGAGGTGCTGGTATGAGGTGGAGGGATGAGGGGGGGAACGGGGGATGAGATGTAGGGAAGACAATGCGTGCTCACAGGGCGGATGAGATGAGGGGAGGGGGTTTACTTTTTTGTTAGTAGTGAACCCCCCCCCCCATGGGAAGGAGTCTACTTTTGGCCCCCTCCGTTTTCTATCAGCATCTGCGGACTCTAACTGTAGGTGCTGTACAATATATGATGCTCCATCGCCTATCAAATCAGCATCCATATCCTTACCAAAACCCCAGCGCCATTACGCCTACATTTCAACACTTTTGGGGGCATTTCATATTTCTAGAGTCCTTGCACAAATCCAGGAGAAAAAGAAACTCTTTCCCCAATCGGACAGATAGTCTAAGAAAAGAAAGCAATGAGCAGAGAGAGAGAAAAGGATGAGGAGAAAAAGAATGAGGGTCAGAAAAGCCACACAACACACATCGCCCGCCCACTCAAATACCCACACTTACACAAACTCACATACGCACACACCCTCCTGGTAAACCTTGTCTTCACGCGAACTCTTTGCCGCAAAATTCTTACTCAAGTACTTGGGACCCTGAACTGGGGGGAGGCAAAGGAAAAGGAATGCAAAAGGAAAAACAGAAGGGAGATTGTGGTAAGAGAATTCCCCCACTTGCACGCAGTCGAATTGACTGCGCCGCTAGGGCTCCAGCCAACTAGAAAGCTGTTTCTGCGAGCACAGTACATAACTTACACCCCAACACCGTATCTCCAGGCACGCATGTCAAATAGTTAACCCTTCTACTTACAGTATATCACAATCCAGTGCGGAATGTTTCCACTAGAAGGAAAGGTCCCTCAAGGCTGCCCTGATTATTCCCTTTACTCGTGTTCACTCTGGCATCTTTTCGGTGAGTGATATCTAAAGGGCTTTTTTTTGGAATCGGGGTTTTCTCCCTCTTTTCTTTTCTTTTGTTCTCAACACTTGTCGGTCACTATCTATCAGATCAGTCTCCTTTCGCATGTCTCGCCTCGAAAGGTTAATAAAAGGTTAATATAGAGCAATTGCTTATGATACGATGCCTGCGCGTCACGCTGCTTCGGCCATCACGATTGCTTGCGCACCCGACATATCAAGTCTCAATGGGCCTCTGTTATCGTCACCTGATGGCTGCAAGACCGTACCTCCACTTCCCCTTCCCCTCCCTCCCCCTTCACCATCTTTCACGATCCCCAATCCTTACTGTCATTCTTTTCCTCACTATTATCCATTCCGTCTTCCCACCTCCCCTGTGCTTTTACCGCTTCCCGTTGCCCCCCCTCCTCCTTCTGCTTTCTTCCCCTTCCCTCCTCCTGCTTTAGTTTCACAACTAACCGGGTTGAAGGAATCATAGATTGGCTGTCTGTTTGGGCACGAATACACCCGTATCGTACCCCGTGCCCTTCATCCCTCCTAATTCCTACTCCACCCTTACAGCCTTGTCTCCGTGGCTCTCGCTTGTTGTCTATTGTGAGCTTGACGGATACCAGCATTCGCTTGAATCCTTTGTGCACAGCTTCCGCCGGTACCTCTGAATATTAAGTGCCAGTAGAGAGTGAGGTGGTGGCAAAGTAAGGGGGGTATAGTTGGTCCCTCCCAGCGCTGTGGGCTTTAATAGGGTAGGCCAGCCCTCCCCGAAGTAAACCATTGCTAAGGGCTCATACGGTGTCAAGATTCCTATATAAACTTCAATTGATACTGGTATTTTTGCCCCTTACCACTCCCTTCTTTTGTTTTATAAGGCCATAGGTTGGGCCAGGGCTCCAACAAGAAGAGGCCTTCAACCAGACATTTGCTCGTTTGGTACTGACTCTTGGTGAACTGAAGATCCCGTCGGCGTAGCACCACGATCCGATACGAGTACCATCTCACCGGGCCTCTTGTCCAATTGCCCCATCATCGCCCCCACATCTGCCTGGACTCTCTATTATCCTCTACCCTTGTTAGACTTTCGGAAAGTCCTTGGTATTTCAAACTAGCTCCCTATCTTCTGGCCCCATTATAATCTCTCGGGGATCCCATCAAACTTTATCCTAAAAAGAGCTGCCACAAGAATACATTTCCTAAGAAGCCCCCATCTCGCACTATTGGCCCCTTTCCCCCCTCACTCCCTGCACATCCTACAGGAAATCCACTCTCACCACCCATCCACAGCTCCATTCAATCCCCTGATTTGCAATGGATAGCAACAGGTCTGGTTCGGACTTTTTCTGCCTCTTTCGGGACGGGAGAAATAATTCACCGCTCACACAACACCTGCCGTCTTTGCCCAATGCAGAAACTATATCCTCACTTCCAATCACCCCACCTGCTACTGACACTGACCCAGAGGACGAAGAGGTTCTCTCTACAGCTGTACGTGTACTTTCCACTGAGGCTATGGCGTTATCATCTCTCTCGCGGTTATATGCAACCAACCCGGTAGCCCGGAATGGGTTTGTGAAAGCTGTGGAAGCAATCTCTACGGCGGTTATCAAGGGAGGAAAGGTCGTCATCATCGGCGTGGGAAAGAGCGGCAAGATCGGGGAGAAGATGGTTGCAACGATGAATTCCTTGGGATTACTGTCGGTTTTCATGCACCCTATTGAGGCTCTGCATGGCGATCTGGGAATGGTTAAGCCGGTAAGCAAGCATTTAATAATTCCGATTTCCTCCACTTGCAATGCAGGGATGGTTGGTTGTCTCGATTGATTAGTTATTTTTATTTTTTCTATTTCTTTTCTTTTTCACTTTTCCCCGCCCTTTCCTTGGGCCTTCTAGCTGTTTTCCTTCTTTGGTTATATGGCTTTTCCTATCATTGTTGGGTTTGAAATCAGCCTAGTTTCCCCACTTTTTGCTTTACCCAGTGACACCACGCTTCGCGCCCGAGCCGACCAGCCCTCGCACTGCGCAGGGTAAGGCTGGCCAACATGGCTGGTCTACTAAATCTCACTGCATATTGTGACAAGAATCGGGGGCTTTGCTAACCGCTACTTTATTCACAGAAAGACGTTTTGCTTCTGATCACCTTTTCCGGAAACACCCCCGAACTGATATCGCTGCTGCCGCACCTCCCAGGGCATCTACCACTGATCGTGTTGACATCGCACACCTCGTACCACACTTCTCCATTGACGCGAGAGCGCACTAAGGCAATCCTACTTCCCGCTCCCATACATGAGGCGGAGGAGACCAGCTTTGGAATCTCGGCGCCCACTACCTCCACGACTGTTGCACTGGCGCTTGGAGATGCCCTGGCAGTAGTATCGGCGAGGCATGTGTACACAGGCGACGGAGAGAAGCCCAGAGATGTGTTCAAGCGGAATCATCCAGGTGGAGCCATCGGATTGGGAACCGGAAAAGGTGTTGTGAGAATCTCGGATCTAGCAGTGCGCCTGGAAGATATTCCGGTAGTGGATGGCATCTTCGAGGATGGGCTACTAGACTCGCCGTCAATCTCGTCCGCTAGTTCGGAGTCAGACCTGGAGGTTACCGAATGGGCTGGGACCGATGCCCCGCTTTCGGCGACTCATACCGTAAGGGTTATTGACTGCCTACTCGCCGGTGTAGGGTCCAAGACTGGCTGGGTGAGGGTTTCGAAAGATGAGGTCGTCCCACCGGGGCGGTTGAAATCTGTTCGAGGCAATGTTCAAAGGGGCGTGTATGAATTTGAGCCATCCCTTGTGGTTGGTAAGTCGGAAATGATATGTGTGTCCGGCCAGGCAAAGGCAGAAGATGTGAAGAAGTGGGTGATGACGTCGAGGGAGGAGGGGCGCGGAGCGTTTCCTATGGGGACAGTACTAGGTGTTAGTGTGGAGGGCACCGGTCGAGAAGAAGTTATTGCGGTGATTGAAGTCGATGAGCTTATGAGGATTTGAAGCGAGCACAATTCTTGCTCGCTTGACCTGCTTACTTTTGTTTCGCTCTGCCTATGTCGGGGGTTTGCCGAATCAAGCTTGTTTGGGTACTGTTTACTATTCGTCTGGCGTATCACAATCACTATTCTACTTTTTTCTTCTTTCCTTCTTTCACCTCTTATTACTGTTGAGCGGGCTTCCTTTCTTCATAATTCTTTGGGTACACATCGTTACACGGGTGGTTCTTCTTCGTTAATTTGTCTGGGCCTCGCGGGGGTTTATTCTTTACTCTCTATTTTATTTTTACAGTAGGCTTATTGCTGCCTATGGCGAACGGGGTCCGGTTTGGTAAGGTGCTGGAGCCTGGCGATTGCATTGGGGGTAGAAAATGGAGTATGATTTATCCATCCAATTTGACCTCTGGTGTCACAGTACTAGAAGAGTAAAATATTTTTGAAGCCCTAGATATTTTGAAAATAGGGTGGGCTATCATATCATGGGTTAGACTTAGTTCGGTCTGACTGGCGTCCGGGACATGGAGTATCACCCGGCGATGGAAGTCTCAATGATATGGTCCTAGGTAAGTAAGACCCTACCGGCACTATATCAACAACAACAATCACTAGAATCACAAGGGAAGACAAGTGGGTCATCCACAAATAGCGGGAGGTTTTGCCTACAACTAGCGAGAGGATATCGTGGGCTAAGAAGGCTGCTAAATAGAGGATATGGTAGCTATGGAGAGAGGGTGGGACCCCGGGAGGTGTTTGCCATTTTGGTGGTTGGATAGCGCACTAGGGGGGGTAGAGGTTCGCCCGGTTGCTGGGTTTGGGGGCTAGAGTTGGTTAACTTAAACGTAATCAGCGATCCCAGCGGGGAAGTCCGTCAGGTCCCGGTCATGTTTTTCCTGTTTTGTTTTTTTCCTGAAGGAACTGGGAGGATGACCAGTTCTGCGGCCGGCGCATGTCAAGCTGATTGACAAAAAGAAATAAAATGGAATGGAATAAAGCGAACCTAGATCGCACCTGAAGTTTGTCTGGGGGTGTGTGTGTGTGATTGCTTACAAAAATATTTCTTTTTGGGGAAGCCTGAGGAAAAAGGAAAGGAAAAAGGAAAAAGGAGAAAAGAAAAAAAAAGAATGTTCTTAATATATTTCTACTATTAGTACCAAATACAGAACAAGTACGGGTAAGACGCGAGCTCGGCACGTTAAACTATTATATATTCCCACCTTACCTACTCGAGTACAGACAGCGCAGGAACCATGTGAAAAACTCCGGGAGAGTGAAAAGGAAAGGTGTCGCAGAAAAAAAACAAAAAGGCGTACTATTATACGTAAGCGGATACATAGAGAAGAAGTATCCATCCATCCACTCCCACAGTAGCTCAGGATATTATATTCCATTATCACACTACCGTACCGGTACTTGTTATACTAGTTACCCATAGCGTTGGTTGGGTTCGGCACGGGTGTACTTGGCAAGTTAGTTATGATGCCCGCTTGCTCACCAGAGGTGTCGGGGGGGGATCTGGGCCAAGGGATTGAGAAAGTAAAACCTACGAGTAGAAGGGAGGATTGTGCAAGGTTTTCTTTCTTTCTTGGGATCGTTGGGAAAGTTGATTGGGTGGAAAGGGTGGGTTACTCGTTGGTACCGTACATACATGTAGTTCCTATCGTGGTACTTTGGGGGGGGG
>Ga0307509_10005099_pt1 | contig 18464 bp, 16 predicted proteins | sample 10_EM_MG_FD_202245 | JGI IMG/M metagenome (GOLD analysis project Ga0307509, IMG submission 202245) | Populus trichocarpa ectomycorrhiza microbial communities from riparian zone in the Pacific Northwest, United States - 10_EM | ecosystem: Host-associated > Plants > Roots > Unclassified | place...
GGAGGAGGTCGAGCAGGAGCTCATTAAGGAGGAGGAAACCTCAAGACGCGCATCCCGCCACGCTGAAACCCTAACCGGCAAGCAGACAGAGGTGCATGAAGTGGAGCGCTCGGAGAAGCGACTATCCCGCCAACTCGACAATGCAACGGAGAAGCTTAGGCGCGCGCGCGAGGCGGGCGAGGGCAAAGCCGAGCTGCGCAGAAGCGAATGCTAGAACTAAAGGAGGAGTACGGCGTTCTCAGCCGCGAGCGTAACGAGCGCGACAAAGAGATGGAACGCAAGAAGATCCGCATCGAGCGCATTGAGAAGGAGATGACGGACATGAATGAGACGGTAGAAATGGAGGTCGCGGCGGCGCATAAGGAGTTTGCGAAGATGAAGAGTCATGTGGAACTTTACATGAGCGAGATGGAGTAGTGTATTTGAATATGCTGATAAATATAATTTCCTCTTTCTTGTTTCACTCGTTCTATTCCTGGGATATGATACTTGCTCTGCTAGGGGTCTTTTTGGATTACGCCTGGAGGTGGGGGGGGGGGAGTTTAGGGTTGGGAACCTTTCTTTTTTTCTTTCCTTTTCTCTTTTGTCGAAATGTTGTAACTTAGAGGCTTATGATGTTTGGGTGATGAATGCCAGTAGTTTTTTTTTCTGGGCTTTGTGGGTGTGATATGGATCTATTATTCGAGATGTCACAATGTCACACGAGAATGGTTATATCGCGGAGCTGTTTGGAAAGTACAGAACTACAAGTAGTACATTCGTGTGCCAAAAGTTCTGGTGTAACACAAGGTGGCTATCACAATGCCGGCACGTACGATACTAGCCGGTGCCAGAACCTTTGGCGCACTGCTGTACGATAAGTACGCGGGCGTAACTTAAGGGTAAGTCGAGCACACCTGGTTTGGCAGGGCCTTTCACTATATCTTTTGATCCGGGTAACCACGCCAACCCACTTCTTCACCTCTTCGCACTCGCTCGCGCATGCGCCTCCCGCTTGGAGGGCCCAACAACGACGACGCATCTTTCAATAGATCAAGTGGTATATTATAAAGGTATCATACCGGATAATAAATACAGTGGGCTCTCTACTGGGCATGCTTGTAGACGACGCAATCAGCATGGAGGAATAAGGGTTGCCAAGTGCGCCGTACTTTCGGTCCCCTCAACTTACCAGAAACTATTCACCAAATATCACTCGACAGATCAGCGGATATATATGTCAAGAAGTGGACCCTTTTGTTGTGCAGCGGATGATTGTTGATTAAGTTATCTAGCTAGCTAAGCGAAACAAGAACGGTATATGAATACCCAATCGCAGTCACATCACCGATGATCAGGAATACACACATCCTCGTACAACATCTCATACGCAATAGTGAGAAGGAAGTCTAGCCACTTCTCTCACGATTCCTCTACGGAGAGGACCAATTCTCAACAATATATATGCTCACGCGGTTCAATGGGATTCGACGCATCCTGAAGGCCGTGAAAAAGAACGCACGGGCGGCTTCCAAAGACCTATTCCTTTCCGAGCTCGGTGGTTAGAATGGCGAGTGCGAGAGGAAGGGTGGATGGCAAGTGTAGTTGTGGGAGGTTGGGGGACAATGGGTAGGGTCCGGGAGAGGGGAGGGTCCGGGAACATTCCTCCCCTAATCAGGGTGTTTGCATGTGCCCCTTTGAAACAAGGTTGTATTGTCAGATACGGCACACAAATTCTGATCGGATATCATTTTCGTCAAGTCATAGTCTAAATCTCGGAGAAAGGTTGTGGGATTTCCTTCTTTTCTTCTCTGCGTGGCGGGATCCGCAGAAGTCGTAAGGTGTGTTAGGCGCAAAGTTGTCAGGCGTATTTTTTTTGTATTATTTTTATTTTTAATTTTTACAAGCCTAGGGTAGGACAGACAGAGAGGCGATGGGGAAAAGAAAAGAAAGGAAGAAAAAAAAGACTGAGGAACAGATTGGCCTAAATCGGTGATTTTAGATTGTGACGGATAGTTAAACACTACAGTTGACAATAAGAGATATGATACCAAAAGTGTCAAAAAAAAAAGGGTTCCCATCATCCCTGCTTCACACCACTTATGCCAAGTCGAGTAATATTCTAATTTGCCCGACCCAAACATCAACTAGCCAGATGTTGAGATTCAAACATGCCACTCAGTCTTGCTTAACCTTGCTAACCTTGCTAACCTCGCTTTCGGCATATTGCAAAAATGCCATATATGCATCGACCAAATCGCAGGATTGCTCAGTCTTCAAGAGGTTTTGCTTGTATCCGTAATCTTTCAGTAGTTTGATAAAATGAGTGAATGACTCGTAAAACCTCTCAGTGGCAACTTTGGTCTGCGAGGAAATGATGCTAGCATGAATGTTCAGGGCCTTCAGAGCCGGACTAGTGGGCTCTGAACAGGTTAGCCAAAGAATCCCTATGGACTTGAAGACACGGTACTTACTCATACTTGATACCAGCTCAGGGTGCAAGCCATAAAGGGTCATAAAGGTATCTCCGTCAGATCTTTGATTCAGTGAGGTATAAAGTGCAGCGTCGGCAAAGGCATCACCATTATCTGCTGCTATATTTCCATTGGTAATGATCTTGTAGTCCGAGCTTTCCATGGTATGGAGCTTGTCACGCTTGAAGACACTTATGAACCGATTCCGCACCTGCATATACTCTTTTGATGAAACCGTCAAATAGGAAAGCACGTTCGTATTCCATGAGAGCTCCTCTTGGTGCTTCTTTAGTATTTTCTTCTGGTTTAAGCGCTCCTCTTCATGCTTCTGTTTGTGCGGTGAGGGTTCCTCTTCATGCTTCTGTTTGTGTGGTGAGAGTTCCTCTTCAAGCTTCTGTTTGTGCTGTGAGAGTTTCTCTTCAAGCTCCTGTTCGCGCCGTGAGACTTCTTTCTTATACAAGGCAAGCTCATGTTGGACTGCCCGAACATCCGCTGCCAGTTTAACTAGGTTGAGGCCACCATAATTCTTCGTCTTGCTTGATTTGGGAGGCATGGTTGTGGTCGCTTAGGCTTTGTGTGAAGAAAGGTTGGATGTGTTCTGTGGTTGATTAGATGAATGAGTAGGGGGGAATCTGCTGTACTTATAGTTACTTGACCAGTGTTGCTTCTTCCTTGTTCACAGCCCTAAGTTATTTGGCAATCTTCAAGAATGTTCAAGGTTTGTCACGTTCCTTTCTGGCGGGAATCGCACATATCTTCTAGGCAGCCAATTGTAATTTTGCACACACGTCTTTTCTTTTCTTCTTCTTCAGATTTTCTATTTTCTCCCATTCCAAAGAAGATAACAAATCTCAAGAGAAATGATCGATCCTGATCTTTATTTGGTGTCAGAATGAGTATACAGGACTAGCGACTGATGGCTGGATTGGTAGACTAAGCAGTGTTGTTAATAGTCTGGGGCTCTTGTGGTGCCCGGCAGCGCGACTGCCAGGAGCCCTAGACGCGACAGGAGGGCAAAAGGCGGTCCGTTCTCGTTCATGAAACTTCAGCACGGCGGTCATTGATAGCAAAGCCCAGAAGGCAAAGCAGAAGATTGAACAGTTGTACTTTGAGAACGAAGGTCTGAACAATCGGTTGCAGGAGTTGAAGATGTAGAGGCTGAAGGAGGAGCCTATGATCACAAAGGCGAAAGAGGTGCGGATTGCGCTTGTGGCGGATTTGGAGACGCTGAAGAAGAGGCAGGAGGCGCTGTCGAATGATTGGGATAGGTTGAAGCAGTTGAAGGTTTCTCATGCTCGGACATTGGTACGTCTTTTCTCTGGTGCCCCCATTATGGGTTTGCGGCTGTGGCTGAAAACCCAGCAAGAAACTAACAAGATCTGTCCGTACATTGTCGACTCCCCGCAAAAACTGCAGCAAGTAATAACCGATATGGCCAACTCCCTCATCGCAGAAAAGGCAGCGCACAATGGCTTGGAGCGCAAGTCCCGCTTCCTCCAAACATCAGCAGACTCCTTTGTAATTGTGGAGCAGGATGTAGCTGGCTGCATTAAAGTGATGGAGGAGGTCGAGCAGGAGCTCATTAAGGAGGAGGAAACCTCAAGACGCGCATCCCGCAACACTGAAATCCTAACCGTCAAGCAGACAGAGGCGCACGAAGTGGAGCGCTCGGAGAAGCGACTATCCCGCCAACTCGACAATGCAACGGAGAAGCTTAGGCGGGCGCGCGAGACGAGCGAGGGCAAAGCCGAGGCTGCGCAGAAGCGAATGCTAGAACTGAAGGAGGCGTACGGCGTTCTCAGCCGTGAGCGTAACGAGCGCGACAAAGAGATGGAACGCAAGAAGATCCGCATCGAGCGTATTGAGAAGGAGATGGCGGACATGAAGGAGACGGTAGAAATGGAGGTCGCGGCGGCGCATAAGGAGTTTGTGAAGATGAAGAGTCATGTGGAACTTTACATGAGCGAGATGGAGCAGTGTATTTGAATATGCTGATAAATGTAATTTCCTCTTTCTTGTTTCACTCCTTCTATTCCTGGGATATGATACTTGCTTTGCTATGGGGTCTTTTTGGTTTGCGCCTGGAGGTTGGGGGGGGGGAGTTTAGGGTTGGGAACCTTTCTTTTCTCTCTCTTTCTTTTCTCTTTTGTTGAAATGTTGTAACTTAGAGGCTTATGATGTTTGAATGATGAATGCCAGTAGTTTTTTTTCTGGGCTTCGTGGGTATGATATGGATCTATTATTTGAAGATGTTACGGTGTCACACGAGAATGGTTATATCGCGGAACTGTTTGGAAAGTACAGTACTAGTACAGTCGTGTGCCAAAAGTTCTCGTGTCCTATCATAGCTGGCACTGTAACACAAGATGGCTATCACAATGCCGGTACATATGATACCAGCCGGGTGACGGAACTTTTGGAAAATTGCTGTACCATACGTGGGCGTAACTTAAGGGTATGTCGAGCACACCGGGTTTGTCAGGGCTTTTCGCTTGTTGAGAACTATTCCATTGGAAGGAGTGGAAGCGAGTAGTTTGACAGGTTCGAAAGGAGAGCAGTCACCGAAGAAAGCGAAAGACTTATATTGCTTGTTGAATAAGAAGAGGATTGAGTAAGTGAAAGAAAGAAGAAACAAGACGAAAGGAAGACAGAAGAGAGGCTAAGATTCAGAGAAGGGAAAGTGTGACGTAGGTGGTCATGACGTATCACTCATAACCACAGCGACAGACTAGAAGAGAGCATGCCCGTGAGTACAGTTTCCAACACCTACGAGAAACTATTCACCAAATATCACTCGATAGATCAGCGCAGAGTGGATGATACTCACTCGGTCCATGGAATCCAACACATCCTGGAGGCCGTGAAAAGAACGCACGGAAACTTCCGGAGGCCTCTTCCCGGCGAGTTTGGTGGTTAGAAGTGACGGACTGGAGAGGGCTAATGGAAAGTGTTGTCGTGGGAGGTTGGTGAGGCCATGGGTAGGAAGGGGGACTTCTCCCCCCAACCAGGGCGCCCCCGCGTGCCCCTTTGGAACAAGGTTATATTATGAGGTACGACACACAAGTTTTGATCGGGTATCATTTTCGTTAGGTCGTACGATAGTCTTATAAAGCTCGGAGAAAGGTTGTGGGATCTTTTTTTGATCTTTTTTTGTTCTTTTCTTCTTATTTTTTCTTCTCTGCGTGGCTCCGCAGAAGTCGTAAGGTGTGTTAGGCGCAAAGTCGACAGGCATATTTTTTTTTATAATTTTTTATTTTTATTTCCACAAGCCTATGGTAGGGAAGATGGGGGGGCGATGGGGAAGGGAAAAGAAAAGAAAAGAAAAATGACTCAGGAAAAGATTGGAGTAAATCGGCGATTTTATATTGTGACGGATGGTTAAACACTACGATTGACATTAAGAGATATGATACCAAAAGTGTAACAAAAAAAAAGAAAGGATTCCCATCATCCTAGCTTCACGCCTCTTATGCCAAGTCGCATAATATTCTAATCAGCCCGACCCAAACATCAAACAGACAGATGCTGGGATTCAAATGTGCAACTCAGTCTTGGGTAACCTCCACGATCTCGCTAACCTCACTCGTAGCATGTTGCAAAAATTTGCTATATGCATCGACCAAAGTGTTGGATTTCCCAGTCTGCAAGAGGCTTTGCTCGTATCCGTAATTTTTCAGCAGTTGGATAAAATGAGTGAACGACTTGTAAAATAACTCAGTGGCAACTTTGGTCTGGGAGGAAATAATGCTAGCATGAATGTTCAGGGTTCTCATAGCCGGACTAGTGGGCTCTGTACAGGTTAGCCAAAGAATCACTAGGGACTAGAAGACACGGTACTTACTCATTCTTGATACCAGCTCAGGGCGCAAGCCATAAAGGGTCACGAAGGTATCTCTGTCAGATCTTTGATTCAGCGAGGTATAAAGTGCAGCGTCGGCAAAGGCATCACCATTATCTGCTGCTATATTTCCATCGGTAATGATTTTGAGGTCAGAACTTTCAATGGTATGGAGCTTGTCACGCTTGAAGACGCTTATGAACAGATTCCGCACCTGCATATACTCTTTTGACGAAACTGTCAAATGGGAAAGCTGCTTCTTCTGCCGTGAGATCTCCTTTTCGTGCCGCTTGAGTATTTTCTCCTGGTGTAAGTGCTTCTCTTCGTGCCTCTTGAGTATTTTCTCCTGGTGTAAGTGCTTCTTCTTTTGTGAGGCAAGCTCATCTTTGACTGCCTGAACATCCAATGCTAGTTTAGCTAGGTTGAGGCCGCCGTGGTTACCGACAAAGGGTTCATCTCTCATATCCTGAAAGTAAAGATCCTCGTCTCGCAGTGCCCTTTCCAGTTTAAGTTTGGCGTCCTCTATCATATCTTTTTCATGTCCGATTTTCGATTTTGTCAACAGCACGGCATTGCATGTTGTACTCTCATTGTTGTTTTTGCTAAATAAGGTGGATTCGGATTTCTGGGCCTCACTGTTGTCCTTTGGGGTCTCGCCGTTGGCTTTCTGATTCTTCGCCCCGTGATTCTTCGTCTTTCTTTGATTTGTTAGGCATGGTTGTGGTCGGTAGGCTTTGTGTGGAGAATGGTTGGATGAGTTTTGCGGTTGATTAAGTGAATGAGTAGGGGGAATCTGCTCTACTTATAGTTACTTGGCTAGCGTTGCTTCTCCCTTGTTCGTAGCCCTAAAGTTATTTGACAATCTTCTAGAATCTTCAAGGTTTGTCACGTTCCTTTTTGGCAGGAATCGCATATATCTTCTAGACAACCAATAGTAATTTTGAACACTCGCCTTTTTTCTTTCTTTTCTTTTTTCTTTTTTTTTCTGATTTTCTATTTTCTCCCGTTCCAAAGAAGGTAACAAATCTCGACAGAAATGATCGACCCTTATCTTTATTTGGTGTCAGAATGAGTATACAGGACTAGCGACTGATGGCTGGATTGGTAGACTAAGCAGTGTTGTTAATAGTCTGGGGCTCTTGTGGTGCCCGGCTGGGCGACTGCCAGGAGCCCTAGACGAGACGTGAGGGCAAAAGGCGGTCCGTTCTCGTTTAGGAAACTTCAGCACGGCCGTCATTGTCAAGGACAGCGGATCCTACGATGTAAGACAAATTGGCATAGAGGACCGTGCAGGACTACGGGGGACTGCCGGGGGACTACCGGGAACTTCTAGACAGAGTTTTTGCTCCATGCAATTATTTCGTATGCCCAACAGTGGTATGAATATGTGGAAAAGATAATAGAAGTTTGTTATCCTATTCTAACCATTAGAGGGAATGGACTCTCCCCCAATATCCCATGCTGGAGGTGGAACATATTTAAGGGATATTGTATGCTCTGAAAATAATCATGAAGCACTAAATTCCCCTCTGATACCTGATCTGTTGTCACAAGAACCTTGTTCCGAATTGAACGTTTTGGCTGTGCAGCGGAAGATTGTTGATTAAGTTCTCTAGCTAGCTAAGCGAAACAGAACGGCATATGAATACCCAATCGCAGTCACGTCACCCATCATGAGGAATACACACTTCCTCTTACAACCTTTCATACGCAATAGCGAGCAGGAAGTCCAACGACTTCTCCCACGATACCTCTACTCAGAGGACCAATCTTCAACAAACCTGCTATAAAGAAAGTCCTTAGCACAATCAACAATGGCAACTTTGCAGCCCTGGCATCTGTGATAGCCCCTAAGTTGCATTTCCATCTCCGGTCCAATCGGTCCGGACCGAGTTACAGTGGAGGAAAGAAAGGCGACAATGAAGTACGCAAAAAAAACAAAGGAAACAACAAGCAGCAGACAATACCAATGGGCAAAAAGAAAAATATACAAAATGATAGGAAACAAGCGAGTGATCCCGGGTGACTTGGACACCAGGGATAGTAGGGAGACTGTGAGGGACTGGGGGGGGACCGCGTGACTGTAGGAGACGGTAGGACGGCAAATATGAGACATTTCCCCGGGGGGGCGTTGGGCTCCTAGTCCTTCGTGGTGGGTGGTAGGGCGGGTTTGGAAAAAGACCGGACAGGACGACACGATGTCGTCCACCGCGGTCCTCCTTCCGGACTGGCGAGCTGCCCCTTTGAGAACAGTGAGACTAAGCATGAGGATAAAAACTGAAAAAGCTCTCTTGTCACTGTATTTGGACCTGCTTTGTCAGTTTTTCGGTATCCTCGCATCCACACCCCCCCCTCTGTTCAGATGGTTTGTAGTTGCCAGCTTCGAACACCCAATCTCACTCGCCTCCTAACTTGGTATTTTGATCAACCCACACTCCGAGGCCGCAATGATAGGACGTATGCACCAATGGAGAGACACATAGGCTATGAAAACGGTTTCTCCTACTGTACTTTTTTCCCTTCCTTCCCATACTTGTTCTTCCTATTCTGAACTTCCCTTTAGGCTTTCCCTTAACATCTAAGGCAATCTGTCATAAACTTCTTCACCGCTTATCACAAACTCCGTGTCCCCACTTGGGCCGTTTGACTCTGGTGGGTGGGTCAAAGCCGCATCGCCGCTCTTTGGCTCCGCATCAATTAATTTCAACACTTTTAGTAATGCGGAGAAGCAGTATTCCAAACCACCCAGTCAGTCCGTGCTGGAGATAGCATTAAACGGTCTTCGAGTAGTATTCCGTCTTCTTTTTTCACTCTCCAGACGGCCAAGGTGAGATGTATGAAGGGTGAGACACCCTACTGGCTCTAATCAGCCCCGGGAGCGACACGCAACTTTGGGATGGAGTGTGTAAGTTTGCTAGCTCTTTTCCAACCATTTAAACGGTAAAGCTAGGAGAAGATATGGATTAATAAAACGAGATCACCAATGGCTTTCTGACCTTTCCCCCCGTTTCACGGAAGCCAGTAAGCAGGATCCGCGTTTCTCATATTTTCCGTATTACTGAGTGCAGTATTCATAGCCGTCCAATGCGCCCGTCGTCGTCGTCGGAGGGGAAGTACTACGGCTCATTGTCCATCTTTTTTGGGCCCCTAGGACTGACTACACCCGGGGGAGTGAGGACCGGACGGACTACAGATAGCCGCCCCGTCCAGCCCACGGCTCTTGGCAGTCACCCGCGGGGCCCCGCCGGCCTCCGAACATTTTGGGACACTGACTGTGTGCCACGGGTGTCAGCGTACGCACCCAGCTTGGTGCAGTGGAACGTGCGCAAACGCCGGGATGTCGTAGTCAGAGAGTTCAGGAATGGAATGGGGATATTTGGATTCGAGGTGATCGATCGAGTTTCGCTGGAAACTCTCCGGAAAATCGCGGGTATTCTAAGGAGCATTGGCTTCCGTGACCTTGGTGGTTCACCTTTGGTGTGACCTCATCAGAGTAGTTAAAGACAAAGGTTTAGCAAAGCTCTCGAAGCATAGGAGAGGAGTGGATTTCTTCGCTCTTATCCCTAATACTCGGACTTCATGATATGTTTCGCCTCTCGTCTCATAGGAACTGGGTTTACTTCATCCCCTCCATGGCAACATAATACATCACTCATATTTTGACTGCAGTCCTTCCCCACCAACTGCCATCCCCGGCGCTCTTATTTTTTTGTTCCCCTATCCCGCCAGCCATCCCCAATACCTGGGGCTTGGGGCCACCTCCCACAGTCCTTTCTTACACCCCACAGCTTTTTGATACCCCTTGTGGTTCCCCCCACAATCCCCACCGTCATGGCCATTTCCCCTGCAATCTGCTGGAGTGGCGGCTGTCAAGAGCGAGCAAACCTTTTGAATACCGTGCGCTTGGCGGTTAACCCTTTCGGCTACCATCGACCGGGAAATATACCATTGAAAAAAAGAAAAGAAAAATCAAGCCATTGCATGGCATTCGGGATGGTTTTCTAAGCCAAAAATCCATAGAAAGTCACTAAAAAATTGTAGGTAAATTCTAGAAAAAAAGAGATTAGTAACTTAGGATTGGAAGGAATTCTATGGCAGTGTCCGGAACAGGAACAAAATTCTGGGAGAAATTTTACAGGGGTTTGACGTTCGCTGCTACTACAACCCCCTCGGCAGATCTGGTACTAGAGTCTGGTGACAGCTCCCCCCCCCTTGGAGCTTCGCGAGAGGGAAATATAGATACCTTAGTACGAGGTTCAATATTTGAAGCAGTTATGATAAAATTCTTTGAAAGTAAGGTGTCAAATTACCGGCTCAGTGAATTCAGGTAATATACAAGAGTGGAGTTAAGAACATAATAAGTGGAATGAAAATCAAAAGCAGACCAGAGTAACACTATCCCATGGAGGTAAATAACTGCGATACCATCTATGGATAAAACCAAGGTATCTTAAAGTGGTTCGGTAGCGCTTTGTTGGAGTCGGGCCTATAAGTATTTCGGTAGTGGTCGTTAAAGTCTTGCCGGTAAGTATTTTCTTTAGGAAACCTGTGTAACTCGTAGCGAATAATATAGAGACCTGGTGGATATTAGCATTGGATTAATTGGGAATTCATATACACATAATAAATACCATCATTACTCCTCATATAAGTGTAACTTGCCATCTGAGACTCTTTGTTCCGTCTTCGACTTTACTAAGTCTGTTTTCCCTCTTTCTCATGTCCATCATGACCTTTGTGATATCGGATTTAAGTCCCGCAATTGAAGCTCCCGTGTTTCTAAACTCTTTATTAATTTCGGCCCTTGTCGCCGCAATAACCTAGTGAGAATCAGCCACACAGCACTTTTATAGATAGTATGAAACAGATATATGTTATACCTCTACTGATTTAGTGTATCTATCATCAGAACTGTGAGCTCCCACATAATCCCATAGGTCCAGCAAGAGCCTCGACTACTGCTCAATGTTTTCTATAAAGGTGTGAGATTTCCTGCAACCGCGTTAATTAGCCATCACACCAAACGCTTACAACTCAGCAGCGGGCCAGCAAAACACCACCAATACAATTATGCCTCTTCTCTTTGCCAAACGTTTCTACTTGGCTCCTCTTCTAGCAGCGAAGCAATCTTCCTGCTTTATATTTCCTACTCGCAGTCTCATTACCTCTGCCAACATTTACAGTGGGATTATGCCCAAGGCAGTATAAAACAATGAACCTTCCAGAATGCTAAAACCGAAAAACTGTTGACTTTCCAGGATGAACCGCTCTTGGCATGTTATCCAACAAGTAGTCACTAGAGAGATAGCTAAAGGACAGTTTGGAATAGTTTAAAAGAGTCTCTAGTTTACTGATTTAGTGTATCTATCATCAGAACTGTGAGTACGATCTTCCAAACTGGAGACTCTTTTAAACTATTCCAAACTGTCCATTAGTTACCACTCTACTTGTTGGATAACATACCAAGAGCGGTGCATCCTGGAAAGTCAACTGTTTTTCGGTTTTAGCATTACCGGAAGGTTCGTTGTTTTATACTGCCTCGGGCATAATCCCACTGTAAATGTTGGCAGAGGTAATGAGACTGCGAGTAGGAAATATAAAGCAGGGAGATTGCTTCGCTGCTAGAAGAGGAGCCAAGTAGAAACGTTTGGCAAAGAGAAGAGACATAACTGTATGGGTGGTGTTTTGCTGGCCCGTTGCTGGGTTGTAAGTGTTTGGTGTGATGCCAAATTGGCGCTGTTGGAGGAAATCTCACATCTTTATGGAAAACATTGAGCAGTAGTCAAACCCCTTTCTGGCCCAATGGGGTTATGTGGGAGCGGCAAAAATTCGCTGGCACATGCAAAACGGGGTATTTCCAAGAGTTTCTCGCCTTTTGTGGAAACAAAACAACCCTAAAAGTAGAATCAGAGACAAATAACGTGAAATCCTGTGACTTCCCGATCGGGTTTGTTTTCTCCTTAGACTATTACCCTTGCTCCTTTCTAGTAAGTTCTCGTCCCTCCTACATATGACGCTATGAGGTTATAACCTTCACAATTCATAATAATTTTGTCCAGGACAGAAAGTCACCGGGTCTAACCAATTTCATTCGTCTACTAGAGCAGGATCTTCTGGGGGATATTTGTACCATTACCCGTTCTCGGTAACTTATCACTGCACATCACCTTAGAGTCTTTGTCAGTGAGCCTAAGTGTCTAGTCTAGTCCTCTTTGATTTAGTATGGGATGGACGTAGGGTAAAGGGAGAGGACTCCTAGATGGACTTAAACCTTAGCATCTGTCCGGGTGGCTGCCTGGGGCAGACTGGTAGGAACTATCAGGTTCCTCAAGGTAAAGGGTGACGAGCGCAGGCAGCCGGCGGGCCTAACGGGAGAGGGGTGGGGCCTGTGGGTAACCGGCCTGGGCTGCTGGTGGCATAGAGAAGTTACCGACCGATAGATGCCTGCTGGATCCGTAGTCTTCCCCATAAATAGACGCTTTTCTTAAAGGACAAACTCTCTTGTTTGAGATAAAAAGATATGCCAGTGTGTAAAGACTTTGTTCGTTGCAATGTGGGCGGGCAGGCTGTCCCTGCGAAGGTTTCACTTTTTGGGCTGTAGAGTATTGTCAGTGGACAAAATTAACCGCGGATCAGAGATCGATGGCAACCCCCCCCGTTATCACCCTGCACTTTCAAACCCATTTAAAGAACTTTATCTAGCTCAAATATTAATTGCTACTATGTATTCTACCTTATACTATTTTTTCTTTCTTGGTTTTAGTAATTGCGGTGTTGTTGTTGTAATGGCTTAAGTTTTTCCCTCTTGGTTGATCCGCGGTTAATTTTGTCCACACACCATACTGGTATATATCCCGGTCGATGATAGAGTATCCAGAAGGGTTGACCGCCAAGCGCATGGTATTCTAAAGGTTTTCTCGCTATGTAATTTGCCTTATGCCGGACTGCGTCTAGTGTCTCGCGGCCTTGTCACGTCTCATCCTATTGGCGTTATCCTGGCTATCTCTGTAGGGGCCCCGGACAGTTTGGAACACAATGGACAGGTAATTTCTTTATTTGCTACTACACTGTCACAGAATCGGAGGTGAAACTGGTATTGAGATTCGCACTAGGAATACATTGTAACTTGATTCAGCTTGGAGGAAATGTTGGTGGATATGGGTGCCTGACTGGGTACCGTAAGAACTAGAATGATTGAACCCCGCGCAAAGACGCTAGAAATTCCCTCTCTTGGATATAGCGAAAATTGACTCCCTCGGGCGGAGCTTAAGAAAAAAAGAAGAAAGAGAAAAAAGAGCCATCCAGGCCTTACCAGCAAAGGCAACTCCAACGTCCTAGCGTGAGGTTCAATTATTCCAGTTCTTACGGTACGGGGTTGGCGTTCCGGTTAATGAGGTCAAACACGACCTGCCGGCGGATCTTGTATGGCGATAGGAATGCGCAAACACTTCCGGAAGACCATTTGTTACCGAATATGGCATTACATTTTAGGGCGTGCCGGAAACCGTGTATTGCAAGAGTATTATATTTGTGAGAGGTTGAGTATATGGGGATGCACCTGGGGAGCTTTCCCCCCTAATCAAGGTTTTCTGTATACGTACTGTATTAACAAGGCTATGGTATGGGGCGCCTACAGGTTCTGATTGGATATTATTTTTACTAAGTGCTAGTCAAAAACCCATGGGAGTGTTATAGGTCCTGTTTTTTCTTTTCTTTTCTTTTACTATGATATAATACATTATCGTTAACATTAAAAATACAAGAACACACAATGTAAGCTCATTAATTGAATTAATCCTAGAAAATAGCTGCTTTTGTGGTATGATAGGTCAACTTTGGAGTATAGGAGTGTTCCGAACCGTCCGGGGGCCCTACAGGGACGGCGGGGATAATGCCAAGAGGACGGGACGGGACGGGACCGCTAGCCGTAGTCCTGGGCGGGGATAATTCCTCCGAGGACCGCCGGGCTAGGCTAGGACCGCCGGGCCCTACACGCTAGGCATTTCTTGGTATAGTGAGACATACATGAGACCGGCTGTTAAGGCGGACGCCAGGGGAGATGGAAGGATGGCAGGTATTCTGCGGGGGACTACTCGTAATGTCGTGACGTTTGTGAAATGGACCAGGCTTAGTCACAGTACTGTTAATTCTAAACTAAGTGTTTTTGGAGTTCTTTTGGGTTATTTGCTCCTCCATGCAAGCCCAGTCCATTTCACAAACGTCACGACACGACGAGTATAGGGGGTGTCAGAAGACGGCAGGGCACAGGTAAGGACTGCCGGGGAGGGCACAGACGCCCGGTATTCAGAAGGATGGCCGTCCACATGGTGATAAATAATGAGGGAGACCACAGGTAACGGCCGGTGGTGCCTAAGGACCGTCGGGGGTGCTTAAAGACGGCCGGGGGTGCCTGATGACGCCCGGTGACTGCAGGTAAACTATGAGTGATAAATGGTGATGCCAGGTAACCAAGACAGTAAACAATATTCACTCAAGAAAGAGAAGAAGCTTAAATAGATTATGAAGTGCCGTGAGTATTATGATAAGACTGAACAAATTATTCCGCAACAAACCCTATTCCTTCACGAGCTTTCCTAAGCCTTTGCTTGAACCTTTCCCACGATGTCACAAAGTACTAATGCAACCGAAGTTGACTCGCAGGTTAATGCTTGGGAGTTTCCAGAACAGTTACCAGAAAGCTCTATGGACTCTCTCACATCCGGATATCTACAACCAATATTAGAAGTTTCGGATGCAGATAGTACTAGTGCACTTTCTAGCGTACCTAGTGGTATACTTACCCCAACTCTTGAAGCTCTAAGTAATATGAAAAGTATGGGAAACCCAGATCCCACTGTGCGACTACTGTATGAGAGAAAGAAAAAGATACGCAAGTCATGGGTATACTAGTCACAAAATGGTTCGGAATATATAATGAGCGATGGGCAAATACGATGGAGATGTGGGCGATGTGAGTAGTGTCTGTATCTGGCTTACTTCTTATCTGACATGTGAATTACTAGGCTCAAGTCCTCGGATGGCGGTTACCTTTGGGGACAGTTTCACGAAAAATATCATCAAGCATCTTCATGATACTTATCAGAAGGCGAAGGAGGGTCCCCTCACAATCCAATTGGAAAAAGGTCAACTGCGTATTGAAACAGCTTTCGGAAATACCAGATCACAAATTATCCTCAACAGAGATATCTTCCGGGAACTTTTACTCCACTGGCTAGTGATAAATAATATTAGCTTCAGACAGGTAGAGCAAGGTTCCTTCCGTGTTCTCCTTGGCTATCTTGCTACTTGTATAAGTATTCGTTCCTTTTTCCCACTCTTAATTGACTCGGATATATAGTCTTTTATTAGGCTTTGATGAATATTCACGGGTAACAAAGCGGGGCATTTGGCTAGTAAGGAATAAAGTAAGGTAACAAGAAACTTGGATGCCTGCTAATATCTGTTTGTTACTTGCAAATATTCGTCAAGATGTGATGAAAGACTAGAGCGACAAAGAACTGATCTAATTTTGCAGACTACTATATTGGATGAATATTAAGAGTGTTGGGCAAACCTTATGGTTTTTTCTAGAATGCTACATATACGGATATTCCCGCAGTACAACCAGCCGATGGTGATACGATCCACCACTGAATACTAGAGGGATTCAGACATGCCCAGAAGAGCATTTTTTGATTATTCTCTACGATCAAAACCCCAGTCTACTTCACTTTTGACCTAGTGACCTCTCCTAACCATCGAGCTTTTCTTGGTATTATAAGCCACTGGGTTGACAATAAGGGCAAGGTTCATAGTGCTGTACCAGGCTTGCGCTGCTTTCGGGGAAGTCATACCAGTGAAAATCAAGCAATTCATTTCTGTGAAGTCGCTACCTGGTATAAATTGGTTCATAAGATAGGTTTATTTACCCTTGACAATGCTACAAAAACTGATAGCGTATTGAGATTTGATAAAACATATCTAGGAGAGGTTGGTATTCCCTTGGACTCAGTTGCTAGAAGGCTGTCCTGTTTTGGACAAGTTATAAACTTGGTAGTTAAAGTGTTTCTCTAGGATGAAGATGCAGAAACCTTTGAGGCTGAAATTATGACGTGTTCTGATTTGGACAGGGAAGTAGAGGAACTACAGGGGTGGAGAAAAAAAGGTCCTTTGGGTAAATTACATAATGTTTTGACATGGATAAGTAGAACACTACGGTGCCGGGATAGGTTTGAGGAGAAGGTTTGGCAAAACAATAGGGGCCTCGCAGTCAAAGCACTATCGCTTATTCCTAGGAATGCTATAAGATAGAGAGGTGACTATGACTCTTTAACTTGGGCATTCGAGCTGCGGGAGTTAATAGGAGAGTTTGTATCAGTAGTCTTTCGCTGTAATTAGGATGGGGAGCGAGATAATACTCTGCCTCATGCATTACTGCACAATGAACTAATGTAACGGAGACACCCTATAGAGAGGTGAACTGTAAGGTTGTGACCTCACCAAACACTCAAAGTAGAAGATAAAGATGAGGTAAAATAATTCCGAAGAATCAATGGTAAAACTTAATATAGTTAAGCTCGAAGCTTCACTCAATTTAAGTTCTCTTGAGGAAAAGTTTGTTGTCGAAGTAGAATGCCAAACGCTTAAACTTAAGTAGATATCAGATTTAAGCCTTTGACATTCACCACTACTCTGACCTTGTGCGAGCATCCTGTCCTGCTCAGGGTTTGTCTGAGGTCTACCCTCCATCAGGAATTAACCTGTCGGAAGTATCGGACCAACTCAGGTACACTTAACTCTGTCAATAGGATATGAGTTTCTGCAATGCATCTCCAATACAACCGCAGGTGGAAAAACTCTTTCTATCGAAGTCATACTAGTGGCTAACTGTTATGACAACAACCGGAGTCAATACCTAGGTGGTGGACTCACTGGCCCAGTGGTAGTTTCGTCTATACAAGCTATGCAGTCTATCATTTAATCTACGCGACCTTCCAATGTGATAAATTGACATGCAAGCTCCCCCGGTGAGATGTAGCTGATGGTTGGCTAAATCGGCGCTACCCATAGCCAGCCTCTCGGGACATACTCTACCGTGATAAGACTCATACCTCTAGAGTCCATTGACAACCCATAGTAATGCTACAAATCAAGGGGAGAAGGTCCCAGCTGGTTACTGAGGTATTGGTCCTGAAAGCACCCTGGCCTCCTTGGACGACCTAAGTACCACTAGGAAGACTACCCTACTAACCGTAGGCTAAGATAGACTCCTAGGTGCCTGAGAGACCATATATGGTTGACCCCCATTTTGGCGGTTACCCATACTCCCCTGATATATCCTGCGAACGACATTCAGTCGGACAGACAGTGACAACATATACGGTGTTACGGCAGCTGCTCCAATGACCTCTTTTTACTAGTAAACGAGCAACTATGCAGCCCTCTGCCTATGACGTGCCATCCCAACGCTGGGGCCAGAGGGGGCTGTTAGCAAAACCCGCCTATGTTCAATAGCATGTTCGGGCGACCCTTACTGAGGCGTGGGGCCTCCCCGCGCAGCTGCATGTGCGTCTATGAACATCTAACCACCCGTAGAATGTGAGGCAATCGACCGCAAAGTTCTAGGATAACTTTGTCGGTGAAGGTAGGGTCACTTGGACTCCTCAGTCGGGTAATTGGGGTCCATAGACATAATGGCCAAATTCCTAAAGTAGGGTAACTTTGCCCTCTTATGGTTTTTACTGCTTTGGAAGTCCTCCTGTCAACACCCAATATTGTCTTGGAGGCCTGTGTAACTTTCCCACAAATTCCTTGACTTTATGCGAACTTACTCCCGAAAGGTTACCCTGCCTTGTATAGTACCCAAGGCTACTCAACTGTTCCCTTGGCTTTGTCCTGGGTTAACCAGCTATTTGTATACAGGACGATACCACCTCTGATTACCACTTGGTATACCATTTGAGCTAAGGTGATGGTCATTGTAGCTACCTATCTTCGGGTCGTTACAACTAAACTCTCAAGATCGTGATATCCTTCGAGATATCATGTGTAACCGGTACAGGTTACCAGTTTAGGTATGGATTTGTTTTATGTATTTGTTTCAGGATACGAGCTCAGGAGACTTGTATGCCTTGTTAGTTTGTTTTATGTTTTGTTTTAGGATACGAGCTCAG
>Ga0307509_10005100_pt1 | contig 18463 bp, 13 predicted proteins | sample 10_EM_MG_FD_202245 | JGI IMG/M metagenome (GOLD analysis project Ga0307509, IMG submission 202245) | Populus trichocarpa ectomycorrhiza microbial communities from riparian zone in the Pacific Northwest, United States - 10_EM | ecosystem: Host-associated > Plants > Roots > Unclassified | place...
TCGGCGGCGCCAGCGTCAAGGACATGATCAACGACCAGAGCTGGAACGCTGACACCTTCCTGCCGACCGTCGGCAAGCGCGGTGCCGCGATCATCGCGGCGCGCGGCGTGTCCTCGGCCGCATCGGCTGCGAATGCCGCGATCGACCACATGCGCGATTGGGCGCTGGGCACCAACGGCAAGTGGGTCACGATGGGCATCCCGTCGGACGGCCAGTACGGCATCCCGAAGGACACGATGTTCGGCTTCCCGGTCGTTTGCGAAGGCGGCGAGTACAAGCTGGTCGAGGGCTTGCCCATCGACGCCTTCAGCCAGGAGCGCATCAACGTCACGCTGGCCGAGCTGCAAGGCGAGCAGGACGGCGTCAAGCACCTGCTGTAAACAGAAGGATCGATCTGGCCGCGTGCGGCCATGCGCGCACGCTCAACAAGGGGAGCTTTGCCATGGCCGACAGCGACTGGAACCCCGAGCTGTACCGTCGATTCGAAGACGAGCGCACCCGGCCCGCACGCGAACTGCTGGCCCGGGTCGCGCTGCCGAATGCGGCACGCATCTACGACCTGGGCTGCGGCCCCGGCAACTCGACCGAACTGCTGGTCGAGCGCTTCCCCGGCGCGACCGTCATCGGCACCGACAACTCCGAGGCCATGCTCGCGAGCGCGCGCAAACGCTTGCCCGCTTGCCGATTCGAGCTCAGCGACATCGCACAGTGGCAACCGGCCGCCGAGTCCAGCCCGCCCGATCTGATCTACGCGAATGCGTCCCTGCAATGGGTCGCCGACCACGAGACGCTGCTGCCGCGCCTGCTTGCAGCGCTCGCGCCGGGCGGCGTGCTGGCGATCCAGATGCCCGACAACCGCGACGAGCCGACGCACCGCCTGATGCGCGAGGTCGCCTCGCTCGACCCCTGGGCGAGCACGATAGGTAACGCCGCCGCGGTGCGCACCAAGATCCTGTCGCTGAACACCTACTACGACCTGCTCGCGCGCGACGCAGCCGAGGTCGACGTCTGGCGCACCGCCTACCAGCACCCGATGGAGACGCCAGCGGCGATCGTCGAATGGGTGCGCAGCACCGGGTTGCGGCCCTTCATCGAGCCGCTCTCGCCGGCCTACCGCGAGGGCTTCCTGGCCGAGTACGAGCGGCGCATCGCGCTGGCCTACCTGCCGCGCGCCGACCGCCGCCTGCTGCTCGCGTTCCCGCGGCTGTTCATCGTCGCGCGGCGACGCGCGGCCTGATCCTTCTTCGTCTCAATCTCACCATGACCGTCCCTGCCACCCACCCTCGCGACGCGCTGTTCGATGCCGGCGAAACAGCGGCCACTGCGCTGCCCGTCTGCGACCACTACTGCGGCGTCGAGGCGCGCATGCGTAAGAGCCTCGAACTGCAGGCCGAACTCGGGCCGGTGTTCGACATCACGCTCGATTGCGAAGACGGCGCGCCCATCGGCGGCGAAACGGCGCACGCACACATGGTGGCCGAGCTCGCGATGTCGGCCGAGAACCGCTTCGAGCGCGTCGGCGCGCGCGTGCACCCGGTCGATCACCCGAGTTTTGCCGACGATGTCGCCACACTCGTCGGCCGCGCCGGCGAGCGACTCGCCTACCTGATGCTGCCCAAGCCGCGCAGCCTCGCGGACGTGGAACGCGCCTGCGCCGAGATTGATCATCAGTCGCGCGTGCGCGGCCTGGCGCGCGCGCTGCCGGTGCATGTGCTGATCGAAACCCACGGCGCGCTGCGCGAGGTCGAGCGGATCGCGGCGCACCCGCGCATCGAGTCGCTGTCGTTCGGCCTGATGGACTTCGTCTCGGCGCACCGCGGCGCGATCCCCGCCAGCGCGATGAGCGCCGCGGGCCAGTTCACGCACCCGCTGGTGCTGCGCGCCAAGCTCGCGATCGCCGCCGCGTGCCATGGCTTCGCGAAGACGCCGTCGCACTGCGTCGTGACCGAATTCAACGACAGCAGCGCGATCATGGATGCGGCCGCGCGCGCCTCGCGCGAGCTCGGCTACATGCGCATGTGGAGCATCCACCCGAACCAGATCGAGCCGATCGTCGAGGCCTTCGCGCCGAGCGCAGCCGAAGTCGAGCAGGCCTGCCAGATCGTCACGGCCGGCCAGGACGCGCAGTGGGCGCCGGTCAGCCATCGCCAGCATGGGCGCGACACGTTGCACGACCGCGCCAGCTACCGTTATTTTTGGCAGGTGCTCGAGCGTGCGCACCGCACCGGCCAGCCGCTGCCGGCAGAGGTCCGGCTGCGCTTTTTCTCGTGACCGATCCGCCGCAAACGTGTCCAGAAGAAACATCGACGCAGGACGAGGAATTTGTTGCACAGACGGGTCGTTGCGCCGAGCGCCGGCCTCCACAATGAGCGCCTCGTTGGCAACCAAAACACTCACTATGACACTGCAACAACTGGTCCGTCGTTCCACCCTGGCGCTCGCGCTGGGCCTGTCATTCACCGGCCTCGCCGTGGCCCAGACCACCGCCGCGCCGACCGCCAAGAAAGCGGCCAAGGCCGCCCCCAAAGCTGCGGTGAAGGCACCGGCGGTCGACCTGACGCCGCCGGCCAGCCCCGAGCAGATCGATGCGGCGCAGCGCGTCTTCTATGGCGTGTACGACTGCGAAACGGACCAGAAGCTCGACATCGTCGCCGACCCCAAGCACGAACACTATGTCGAGGTGAAGCACCTCAAGTCGGTCTTCACGATGAAGCCCGTGCTCTCGACCACCGGCGCGATCCGGCTCGAAGACGTGCGCGGCGAGACCCTGATGGTGCAGATCGCCGCCAAGTCGATGCTGCTGAATGTCAAGACCGGCCACCGCATCGTCGACGCCTGCATCAGCGCCAAGCAGCGCGAGCTGATGGACGCAGCCAAGGTCGCCGCAGCGGCCAGCGCGCCCAAGTAAAAAGAAGCAAGACCCCGGCAACGGTACGCTCGATCAGGTATGTATAATTCGTACATACCGATCTCCAGGAGCGTGCCATGGAAGCGACCGTTGCCGAGCGCGGCCAGATCACCCTGCCAAAGGCAGTGCGTGATGCCCTCGGGCTGACCAAGGGCACGCAGCTCAAGGTCGAACTCGACGGCTCGCGCATCATCCTGCGCAAGAACGTCGACGACGCCATCTCGCGCGCCCGCGGCCGCTTCAAGCTGCCCGAGGGCGTGACCACCGACGACGTGATGCGCGAGTTGCGCGGTCGCGCGCCTGGCGATCCGATCGACGTTTAATGATCGCGATCGACACCTCCGTGCTGATCGACCTGCTCGGCGAAGACGCCTTGGCCGACGCGGCGGAAACCTGCGTGCGCGACGCGCTGTCGCACGGGCCGGTGGTGTTGTGCGACATCGTCGTCAGCGAGATCACGGCCGGCCTCGGCCACGGCGCCGAGATCATGGACGTCGTCGAGGAGATGGGCATGAGCTACCTGCCCGTCGAGCGCCGTGCCGCGATCCGCGCCGGCGAGATGCAGCGCCGCTACAAACAGCGGCTGCGCAGCACCGGCGCCACGCCGGCCGTGCAGCGCACCGTGCCCGACTTCATCGTCGGGGCACATGCCTTGCTTCAATGCAGCGCACTGATCACCCGTGACGCGGGCTTCTTCCGCGATTACTTCAAAGGTTTGAAAGTCATCGTGCCCAAGGCATCCTGACGTTCCAGCCCACCCTCACCCGACCACCCCAGGAGCCACCCTCATGCTTCAAGCCTACCGCCAACACGTTGCCGAGCGCGCTGCGCTGGGCATCCCGCCGCTGCCGCTGTCGGCCAAGCAGACCGCCGACATGATCGAGCTGCTGAAGAACCCGCCGGCAGGCGAAGAGGCCGCACTGGTCGAGCTCATCACCTACCGCGTGCCGGCCGGCGTCGACGACGCCGCGAAGGTCAAGGCCTCGTACCTCGCGGCCGTCGCGCACGGCAGCGAAACCTGCGCGCTGATCGACCGCGTGCGCGCCACCGAGCTGCTCGGCACGATGCTCGGCGGCTACAACATCAGCCCGCTGATCGACCTGCTCGACGATGCAGTGACCGGCGCCGCCGCGGCCGAAGCGCTGAAGAAGACGCTGCTGATGTTCGACCAGTTCCACGACGTGCAGGCCAAGGCCGCCAAAGGCAACGCGTATGCCAAGGCCGTGCTGCAGAGCTGGGCCGATGGCGAGTGGTTCACCTCGCGGCCCGAGGTGCCCAAGTCCATCACCGTCAGCATCTTCAAGGTCACCGGCGAGATCAACACCGACGACCTCTCGCCCGCGCCCGATGCGTGGAGCCGCCCGGACATCCCGATGCACGCGCTGGCGATGCACAAGAACCCGCGCCCCGGCATCACGCCCGAAGAAGACGGCAAGCGCGGCCCGATCAAGTTCATCGAAGACCTGCGCGCCCGCGGCAACCTCGTCGCCTATGTCGGCGACGTGGTCGGCACCGGCTCGAGCCGCAAGTCGGCGACCAACTCGGTGCTGTGGTTCACCGGCGAAGACATCCCGTTCGTGCCGAACAAGCGCTTCGGCGGCGTCTGCCTGGGCGGCAAGATCGCGCCGATCTTCTACAACACCATGGAAGACTCGGGCGCGCTGCCGATCGAACTCGACGTGAGCCAGATGAACATGGGCGACGTCGTCGAGCTGCGTCCGTACGAAGGCAAGGCCTTGAAAGACGGCAAGGTCATCGCCGAATTCACGGTCAAGAGCGAGGTGCTGTTCGACGAGGTGCGCGCCGGCGGCCGCATTCCGCTGATCATCGGCCGCGGCCTGACGGCCAAGGCACGCGAGGCGCTAGGCCTGCCGGTCTCGACGCTGTTCCGCCTGCCAGTCAGCCCGGCCGACACCGGCAAGGGTTTCACGCTGGCGCAGAAGATGGTCGGCAAGGCCTGCGGCCTGCCCATCGTCGGCGGCAACCAGCAGGGCGTGCGCCCCGGCACGTATTGCGAACCGCGCATGACCAGCGTCGGCTCGCAGGACACCACCGGCCCGATGACGCGCGACGAGCTGAAAGACCTCGCCTGCCTCGGCTTCAGCGCCGACCTGGTGATGCAATCGTTCTGCCACACCGCGGCCTACCCGAAGCCGGTCGACGTGAAGACGCACCACGAGCTGCCGGCCTTCATCAGCACCCGCGGCGGCATCTCGCTGCGCCCCGGCGACGGCGTGATCCACAGCTGGCTGAACCGCCTGCTGCTGCCCGACACCGTCGGCACCGGCGGCGATTCGCACACCCGCTTCCCGATCGGCATCAGCTTCCCCGCAGGCTCCGGCCTGGTCGCGTTCGCGGCCGCCACCGGCGTGATGCCGCTGGACATGCCCGAGAGCGTGCTGGTGCGCTTCAAGGGCACGCTGCAACCCGGCGTGACGCTGCGCGATCTGGTCAACGCGATCCCGCTCTACGCGATCAAGGCGGGCCTACTGACAGTCGAGAAGAAAGGCAAGAAGAACATCTTCAGCGGCCGCATCCTCGAGATCGAAGGCCTGCCCGACCTGAAGGTCGAACAAGCCTTCGAGCTGAGCGACGCTTCGGCCGAGCGCAGCGCCGCCGGCTGCACCGTGCACCTGAACCCGGAGCCGATCAAGGAATACATCAACAGCAACATCACGCTGATGAAGTGGATGATCAGCGAGGGCTACGCCGACCCGCGCAGCCTGCAGCGCCGCATCGACGCGCAAGAAGCCTGGCTGAAGGACCCGCAGCTGCTGAAAGGCGACGCCGATGCCGACTACGCCGCGGTGATCGAGATCGACCTGGCCGACGTGCACGAGCCCATCGTCGCGTGCCCGAACGATCCGGACGACGTGAAGATGCTGAGCGAAGTCTCGGGCGCGGTGATCGATGAAGTCTTCATCGGCTCGTGCATGACCAACATCGGCCACTTCCGCGCTGCATCGAAGCTGCTCGAAGGCAAGCGCGACATCCCCGTCAAGCTGTGGGTCGCGCCGCCGACCAAGATGGACGCGAAGAAGCTCAGCGACGAAGGCCACTACGGCGTGCTCGGCAATGCCGGCGCGCGCATGGAGATGCCGGGCTGCAGCCTGTGCATGGGCAACCAGGCGCAGGTGAAAGAAGGCGCGACGGTGTTCAGCACCAGCACGCGCAACTTCCCGAACCGGCTCGGCAAGAACTCGAACGTCTACCTCGGCTCGGCCGAACTCGCGGCGATCTGCTCCAAGCTCGGCCGCATCCCGACCAAGGCCGAGTACATGGAAGGCATGGGCGTGCTGACCGCGGCCAGCGCATCGGTCTACCAGTACCTGAACTTCGACAAGATCGAGGAGTTCACCGCCGTCTGAGGCCTCTTGCCGGCTGCCGCTACTGGCAGCTGGCGAGACCCTGGATCCACTGCCGCAGCACCGCCACCGACGCCGTGTCGACCAGGTTGCTGCCCAGCGGCGGCATCGCGTAGGTATCGCGCCGATTCACGCGCGACAGCAGCACCGAGCTGTCGGGCGCGCCCGGGGCGATCACCTTGGCATTCGTCAGCCCCAGGTCGCCTTGCGTGGCCGCCACGTTGCAGGTGCCCGTGCTCGCGAGCGCCGTCGTGTAGCGCAGGTCGAGCGACACCGGCGTGGGCCCGTTCGGCTGGTGGCACTGCGAGCAGTTGGCATGCAGGAACGCCCGCGCGCGCTGCTCCACCGTGCCCGCCGACCCGTGCGGATCGACGTAGGCTGCCAACGAACTGGTGGCCCCGGCGATGGTCGGGCTGAGGATGCCGATCGTGTTCAGCGTCGTGATCTGGTTGGCGCTGCGGCCGGTGGCCGGGTAGGTAATCGCGCCGTTGAGCTGCGCGGTCTCAAGCCCCAACGTGCGGCCTGCCACCTGGGTGTGGCAGGTCAGGCAGTCGGTCTCGCTGGGGTAGATCCAGGTCTGGCTGCCGACGACCTTGGTCTTGCCGCCGACGACGCGCGTTGCATCGGTCTGGCCCGCGTTCCATTCATAGGTGTAGCCGGCCCAGACGCCGTCGGGGTGGCGCATCAGCAGGCGCGTCTCGATCAGTTGGTTGTTGAGCTTGAAGCTCTTCACCAGCACCGTGCCGTTCGGCGGCGTCCAGCGGGCGGTGGCCTGCGGCGTGATCGACGTGCCATTGGGAATACCCAGCCAGCGCAGCTTGTCGGCGCCGTCCGACCAGAACGGCGCATTGGGCGTGAACGGAATCAGACCCGACGCCGGTTGCTTGGCATCGGACGTGCTCACGCACCCGGTCTGCGACAGCTGCGTGGGAATGGTGTCGACCGCCCCGGTCGTGACCAGCTGCAGTTTGTACAGCCCGCCGCCATAGCCCACGGCATAGAGTTCGCCGTCGTTGCCCTGGCCGAATGAGGTCACGTTCTCGGGCACCGTGAGCGCCGCATCGGCAGTGCCCATCGACTGCGGGGTCGACGCCGTGAGCGGGCTGGGCGGCTGCACGGCGAACAGCCGGCTGGTGCCGTAGTCGGCGAAGAAGTAGCGGCCCACCATGCTGGGCATCGCAGTGCCGCGGTAGACATACCCGCCCGTCACCGCGATGCCCACGCTGTGGTCGTACTGGAACAGAGGGCCGACCAGCGCCTCGCCGTGGGCGCCGGTGGTGCCGCAGCCGCTGCTCGGGTTGTAGCACTGGCCGCCCTCGCGGAGGCGCCAGCCGTAGTTCGAGCCCTTGGTGACGACGTCGACCTCTTCCTGCGCATCCTGACCCACATCCCCCACCCACAGCGCGCCGGTGGACTTGTCGAAGCTCCAGCGCCATGGGTTGCGCAAACCGTAGGCAAAGATCTCGGGGCATGCCGCTGAACCGCTGCCCGCGGTGCACTTCGCGTTGCCCACGAACGGGTTGTCCGACGGGACGTTGTAGCCGGCGCCGGTGCCGTTGACGTCGATGCGCAGCATCTTGCCGAACAGCACGTTGCGGTTCTGCGCGTTGTCGTTCGGGTCGCCGCCGCCGCCGCCGTCGCCGGTACCGGCATACAAATAGCCGTCGGGCCCGAATGCGATGTTGCCGCCGTTGTGGTTGTTGTCGCCTTGGTTCTTGGTGAGCTCCAGAACGATCTGCTCCGACGCCAGGTCAAGCGAGCTGCCGCCGTTGCTGCTGGTGAAGCGCGAAATGCGGTTGTGCACCGGGTTCGTTCCGGCTACCGAGTAGTAGACGAAGGCTTGCGGTGTGGTCGGCCAGTTCGGGTGGAAGGCCAGCCCGAGCAGGCCCAATTCGGAGCCGATCTGAATCTTGCCCGAGAGGTCGAGGATGGTCGTGGTCGCGCTCACCGATGCGTTGTTGGCGAAGGCCTTGACCAGGCCCGACTGCTGCTCGATCACGAACCAGCGGGCACTGTCGCCCGGCGCCTGGTACAGGCCCACGGGCAGGTTGATGCCGGCCAGGTTCGGGAACACGCGTGCCGCCTGCAGGGTCCCGGTGCCCGGCTGCGGGCGTGCCGGCGCCACGCAGGTCGTGTTGCTCGGTCGCGCGTCGAGGCCAGAGACGGGTGCGGGTGCGGGTGCGGGTGCGGGAGATGGTGCGGGAGATGGTGCCGGAGACGGTGCGGGAGATGGTGCGGGAGATGGTGCCGGAGACGGTGCCGGAGACGGTGCCGGAGACGGTGCCGGAGACGGTGCGGGAGACGGCGCGGGAGACGGCGCGGGAGACGGTGCCGGAGCCGCAGGGGTAGGCGCCGGCGCAGGTCCCCCGACCGGCGCTGACGAATCACCACCACCGCCGCCGCAAGCCGCGACGAACAGGAACGCAAGAAGGGGAAGTGGTGTCGCGCGCATGATGTTTGTTCTCGCCACGCTGGGCGCCTGATGCCGTGAAAGTTATCGTCAGTCCTGCTCGGGCGCGATCTGCATCGCGTGGTCAACCACCGCCCCCAGAATGCCCCGGTCGCGCTCGTCGATGTCCCTCACCGAGAGGGTCCGATCCGATCGGGGAACGCCTGAGGTGTCAATCCCCCATCCGCGCCATCGTGCAAGACTGGGCCCGGCCGCTCGCGGCGGCCCGCCGCGAGAGGGCCGCTTTGCGTCAAGGCACGCTGAATCGCACGATGCCGTCGCGCGTCAGCACGTAGAGTGCGCCGTCGAGCCCGGTGTGCATGTCCACCGGATTGCCCGACACACTGCCGAACGCATACGCGGCGCTGTTGGCCGCATCGAAGCGCGCGACGAAGCCGCTGCCGAAGTCGGCAAAGAAGTAGCCGCCTTGGTACATCGCCGGGAACGGCCCACTGCTCGGGTAGAAACTGCCGCCGGCAATCGCGATGCCGGTGAAGAAGCCGCCCGGCCCCGAGCCCGGTGGCGAGGTCGCCGAGTGCTTGTACGCGAAGAGCGGGCCGGTGATGCCGGTGGTCACGCCGTCCGGCCCTTCGGAGCCGGGCCAGCCGTAGTTGGCGCCGGCCGCGCCGAGGTCGATTTCTTCCCAGGTGCTCTCGCCGACGTCGTTGATGTGGATGCGCCCTGTGCCCGGCTGCACCGCGAACGTGAACGGGTTGCGCAGCCCATAGGCCCAGACCGCGCGCGCCTGGCCGGTGCTGGCCGCATAGAACGGGTTGTCGCTCGGGATGCTGCCGTCGCCGTTGATGCGCAGCAGCTTGCCGAACACGCTGTTGCGGTCCTGGGCCTGCGTGCCGTTCGCGTTGTCGCCCACGCCGATGTAGAGCGTGCCGTCGATGCCGAAGTGCAGCGCGCCGCCGTTGTGGTTGGTCGCCGACGACAAGGTCGGCAGATCGAAGAGCTTGGCCTCGCTGCCGGCGAGCGCGACATCGCCGCTCGCGGTGAAGCGGCTGATGCGGTTGTGCGTGCCGTTCTCGGTGCTGGTGTAGTAGACGTAGACGTAGCCGTTGCTGGCGAAGTCCGGGTGCAGCGCAACACCGATCAGGCCGCGCTCGCCGCTCGAATCGACCGTGAGCTGCACGAACGGCGCGGCGAGCAAGGTGCCGGCCTTCACGACGCGCAGCGCGCCGCCTTGCGTGGCGACGAACCAGCGGCCATCGGGCGCCTGCGCCAGCGCCGTTGCATCGCCCAGGCCGGTCACCCAGGCCTGGTTGCGCGTGAATCCGGCCGGCTGCGTGCGCGTGCCGGCGAAGCTGACGGTGGCGCTGGCCCAGTCCGACGGGTTGCCGGCCGCATCGAGCGCGCGCGCACGGATCACATGCTGGCCCGAGGCGTACGGCGCGGTGTCGAGGCTCGCGGTATAGGGTGCCGCCGCGACCGTGGCGCCGAGCTTCACGCCATCGACCTGGAACTCGACGCCGCTCACGCCGCTGGCAGTGGTCGGGGTCGCCACGAGCGACACGGTGCCGGCGAGGCCGGTGCTGAAGTTCGCCGGCGCCGTCAACGTGAGGCCGGGTGTCGGCGTCAGCGGGGCACCGGCGTCACTGCCGCCACCGCACGCGGCCAGCAGCAGCGCCGCCAGCGCCAGGGGTGTCGAAATCTTGCGCGAGATCGTTGTCATCGCGCATTCTTGGCTGCGCGCTCGCAGTGGTGTGTGAGAACTTGTACTAGTCGCGCTCGGGTGCGATCTGCGTCGCGTAGTCGACGAGCGCACCCAGAATGTCCTGCCCTCGCTCATCGGCGTTTTCGCCGAGCACGTCGATCTGGTCGAAGAAGGCCTGCAGTGTCAGCCCGCCGCCGGCGCCGTCGTGTAGGCGATGCGCGCAGTGCTCCTGCCATTGTGCGCGCTGCGCCTCGTCCAGCGTGTCAGGGAAGTTGCGCGCGCGGTAGCGAAAGAACAGCTCGTCGAGCCGCGCGTCGGTGAACGCCGGGCGCGCCGCCGCGAGCTGCGCCGCGTTCATGCGGCTCAGGCGCTGCAGGGTGCGACGGTCGTCGTTGCCGAGAAAGCCGCCGTACAGGTCTTCGTCGACATCGGCCGCCGCCTCGCGGGCCGGGCGCTCGAACACGGCCGGCCACATGCCGGCGAGCTTGGGCGCATGCTGGGCCGCGATCTCGGCATGGCGCAAGCCCTGCACGAGGTCGATGCCCCACTTCGCCGCGGCCTCTGCGCTCAGCGTCTTCAGGCTGGCGATGACGATCGGCGACTTGTTGATGTGGATGGTCTTGATCGGCAGGCGCGTCACGCCCTCGGGCAGCTCGTCGAGCTTGCTGAACATGCGCGTGCGCAGGTCCTGCACGTTCAGCGACAGCAGCTCGCCCGGGTCTTCGCGCAAGTCCCAGACGACGACTTCGTTCTTGTTGGTCGGGTGCGGCGCGAGCGGCCACACCAGCGCCAGGCAGCCGCGCTCGACGCCGTACATGCCCGAGATGTGCAGGAACGGCCGGCCGGCGCCCATCTCGTTCAGCACCGCGTCTTTTTTGCGCAGGCGCAGGCAGAAGTCCCAGAGCCGCGGCTGGCGCGTCTTGATCAGGCGCGCCATCGCGATGGTGGCGCGCACGTCGGACAGCGCGTCGTGCGCGGCCTCGTGCACGAGGCCGTTGGCGCGCGTCAGGTGCTCGAGCTTGAACGACGGGCGTCCGTCGTCGTTGATCGGCCACGCGATGCCCTCGGGCCGCAGCGCCCAGGCCGCGCGCACCACGTCGAGCAGGTCCCAGCGGCCGCAGTCGTTCTTGTACTCGCGCTCGTACGGGTCGATCAGGTTGCGCCAGAACAGGTGGCGGGTGACCTCGTCGTCGAAGCGGATCGAGTTGTAGCCGACGCCGATGGTGCCCGGCGCCGCGAGCTGTGCTTCGATCAGCGCGGCGAACGCATGCTCGGGCAGGCCCTGCGCGAGGCAGGTCTGCGGCAGGATGCCGGTGAGCAGGCAGGCTTCGGGCTCGGGCAGGTAGTCGGGCGCGGGCTGGCAATACTGCATCACCGGTTCGCCGATCTCGTTCAGCTCGGCGTCGGTGCGCACGCCCGCGAACTGCGACGGCCGATCGCGCAGCGGCACCCGGCCGAAAGTCTCGTAGTCGTGCCAGAAGAAACTGTTGCCGGTCATGGGGCGTGAATCTAACAGGGCGCGCGCGTCGCACGGTTCGGCTAAGCTTGCGAGCCCCGTTTGTCTCTTCACCGGAGCCCTTTTCATGACCCGTGTCTTCAACTTCAGTGCCGGCCCTGCCGCCCTGCCCGAGTCCGTGCTGCTGCAGGCGGCCGACGAGATGCTCGACTGGCACGGCTCCGGGATGTCGGTGATGGAGATGAGCCACCGCGGCAAGGAGTTCATCGCGATCCACGCCGAGGCCGAGGCGCTGCTGCGCGAGCTGCTCGCGGTGCCGGCCAACTACAAGGTGCTGTTCATGCAAGGCGGCGCGATGGCCGAGAACGCGATCGTGCCGATGAACATGCTGCGCGGCAAGGCCAGCGCCGACTACGTCAACACCGGCGAGTGGTCGAAGAAGTCCATCAAGGAAGCCGGCAAGTTCGCCAAGGTCAACGTCGCCGCGAGTTCCGAGGCGACGCACTTCGACCGCGTCCCGCCGCGCGACACCTGGAAGCTCGACCCCGATGCGGCCTACGTGCACATCTGCTCGAACGAAACCATCGGCGGCGTCGAGTACCACTTCACGCCCGACGTGGGCGATGTGCCGCTGGTGGCCGACATGTCGTCCAGCATCATGTCGCGCCCGGTCGACGTCTCGAAGTACGGCCTGGTCTATGGCGGCGCGCAGAAGAACATCGGCCCGGCCGGCGTGACGATCGTGATCGTGCGCGACGACCTGATCGGCCACGCGCTGCCGATCACGCCGTCGGCCTTCGACTACAAGCAGCAGGCCGACAACGACTCGATGCTGAACACGCCGCCGACCTACGCGATCTACATCGCCGGGCTGGTGTTCAAGTGGATCAAGGCGCAAGGCGGGCTGGCCGGCATCGAGCTGCGCAATCGAACCAAGGCCGCGCTGCTGTACGACGCGCTCGACGCGAGCGCGTTCTTCTCGAGCCCGGTCGTGCGCGCCGACCGCTCGCTGATGAACGTGCCGTTCAAGCTGAAGGACGAGTCGCTCGACGCCGCGTTCCTGAAGGGCGCGCAAGAGCGCTCGATGATCCAGCTCAAGGGCCACCGCTCGGTCGGCGGCATGCGCGCCTCGATCTACAACGCGATGCCGGTCGAGGGCGTGCAGGCGCTGGTGGCCTACATGAAGGAGTTCGAGGCCGAGCATGGGTGACGCCCTGCCGCGATTTCAGGTGCTGGTGCTGAACGAGATTTCGGCCAAGGGCCTCTCGCGGCTACCAGCCGAGCGCTACACGGTCGGCACCGACATCGCGGCACCCGACGGCGTGCTGCTGCGCTCCGCCGACCTGCATGCACGCGAGCTGCCGGCCAGCGTCAAGGCCATCGCGCGTGCCGGCGCCGGCACCAACAACATCCCGGTGGCCTCGATGAGCGCGCGCGGCGTGCCGGTGTTCAACGCACCGGGCGCGAACGCCAACGCAGTGAAGGAGCTGGTGCTCGCCGCGATGCTGCTGACCGCGCGCAACCTCGCGCCCGCGCTGCGCTTCGTCGCCGGCCTGCCCTTGCATGCCGACACGATGGAGCTCGCCGTCGAGGGCGGCAAGAAGGCTTTCGCCGGCTTCGAGCTGGCCGGCCACACGCTGGGCATCGTCGGCCTCGGCAAGGTCGGCTGCCTGGTCGCCGACGCGGCGATCAAGCTCGGCATGAACGTCTGGGGCTTCGACCCGCACATCACCGTCGACGCGGCCTGGAGCCTGCCGGCGCAAGTGAAGAAGGCCGCGAGCGTCGACGAGGTGCTGCGCCAGAGCGACTTCGTGAGCCTGCACGTGCCGCTGATCGACGCCACGCGCGACATGGTCAACGCCGACAACATCCGCCTGATGCGCGCCGGCGCGGTGCTGCTCAACTTCTCGCGCGAAGGCGTGGTGAACGAAGCCGCGGTGCTCGCCGCGCTGGACGCGCCCGACGCGAAAAAGCGGCTGGCCTGGTACGCCTGCGACTTCCCGAGCGCGGCCGTCAACGCCCACGCGCGCGTCGTCGCGCTGCCGCACCTGGGCGCCTCCACTGCCGAGGCCGAAGAAAACTGCGCGATCATGGTCGTCGACCAGCTGCGCGACTACCTCGAGCACGGCAACGTCGTCAATGCGGTGAACTTCCCGGCCGTGACGATGGTGCGCGAGTCGAGCTACCGCGTCGCGATCGCCAACGCCAACGTGCCAAACATGCTGGGCCAGATCTCTACCGCGATGGCAGGCGCGGGGCTCAACATCCACAACATGGTCAACAAGTCGCGCGGCGACATGGCCTACACGCTGGTCGACGTGGACAGCCCGGTGGCCGACGCGGTGCTCGACTCGATCCGCGCGATCGACGGCGTGCTGTCGGTGCGCTACTTGCCAGCCCCGGCCACGTGACGCCAGTCCCTGAACCGGCATCGGACGCGACCGATCACCGGCCGCGGGGTTTGTGGTTGGCGCTCGCGGGCTGGACATTCGCCTGCGCGGCAGTGGCGGCCTGGTGGCTGCACGATCATCTGCGCGACCACCTCGAGCAGTCCGCCATGACCGGCGGCGTGCGCCTGAGCGGCATCCGCGACACGCTCTCGATCAGCCTGAAGCAACTCGCGGCCCTGCCGCTGGACCTGTCGCACCAGCCGCTGGTCGAGCCCTTCATCGCCGGCCCGCTGAGCCGCAACCGCGCGGCCGAGCTCCCCGAGATCCAGCGCACGCTCGACCGCATCAGCGTCGATTTCAACCTGCCGCTCATCATGCTCATCACGAGCGACGGCGACCGCGTGGCGGCCAGCGGCACCACCGCGGTGAAACCCGAGAACCTCAAGCCGCTGCGCCTCGACGAGCGCGACTACTTCATCGAGGCGATGGCCCGCGGCTCGGCGATCCAGTTCCTGTTCGGCCGGGTCAGCCAGTTGCCCGGCTTCTACTTCGCGCGCCGGATCGACCGTGCCGGCGTCCCGGTCGGCGTGGTCGCCGTCAAGCAGGACGCGGCAACGCTGAACCGCCTGCTGAGCGACGCCGACGGCGCGCGCGTGTTCGTGACCGACGCCAATGGCGTAATCGTGCTGAGCAACCGCGACGACACGCTGATGCGGCGCGTCCCCGACGCACCGGCGCGCAACGCGGCCTTGCTGAACGACCTCTACCGCTCGACGCCGGCGGCGGTCGACTGGCAGCAGTCGCGCGAGGCCGACGCCGGCCGCAGCATGCTGATCACGCGCATCGGCGACATGCGCTACGTCAGCCTGTCCGCGCCGCTGGCCGAGGCGCCGCTGCGGCTGTGGGTGCTCGAGCCGCTCGACGAAGAAGCGAGCATCAGGCGCACCACCTGGGCCGGCGGCGCGCTGCTGTGGCTGGCCGGCGGCCTGCTGATCTGGCTGAGCTGGCGGCGCGTGCAACTGCTCGAGGCCTCGATCCGGGCACGGCGCGACATCGTCGAGCTGGCGCAGGCCTTGCCGCTGACGGTGTTCCGCTACACCGAACCCACCGAAGGCCCGGCACGGTTCTCGTTTCTCGGCCACGGCATCAAAGACGTGCTCGGTGTCGACGAGGCGGCCCTCGAGCGCGACCCGCGCCTGCCGTGGCGCATGGCCGGCAGCGGCGAGCACCCGCCGACGCAGCCGCAGGAGTTCTGCGTCGAGAGCGGGCGCGAGACGACCTGGGTGCTGGCCGACAGCTCGGCAAGACAGGGGGCCGACGGCGGCACGATCTACAACGGCTACTGGCTCGACATCACCGCGAGACGCGAGACGCAGGCGCGCTTCGCGGCGCTGTTCGAGTTCTCGTCGTCCGGCTACCTGTTCTTCGACGCGCATCAGGGCGTGACGCACTGCAACCCGGCCGCGCTGCGCCTGTTCGGCGCCAGCGACCCGCAGCTGCTCGTCGGGCGCATCGTCTTTTTCCCCGGGCTCTCGCCCGAGCTGCAGGCCGATGGCCGAAGCAGCCACGAGCGCGCGCTCGAGGATCTGCGCGAGCACAAGAAGACGGGCCAGCGCGTGCACAACTTCGAGTGGCGCTTCCGGCGCTTCGACGGCGCGGAGTTCGACGCCGAGGTCAACGTGATCGCGCTCGAATGGGCCGGCACGCCGGAGTTCTGCGCCGTGGTGCAGGACATCACCGCCCGCAAGCAAGTGCAGGCCGAGATGCAAAACGCGCGCGAAGCCGCGGTGGCCGCGAGCCAGACCAAGTCGACCTTCCTGGCCAACATGTCGCACGAGCTGCGCACGCCGATGAACGCGATCATCGGCATGACCCACCTCGCGCTCGAAGACGGCTTGCCCGACAAGCAGCGCGACTACATCGAGAAGGCGCACAGCTCGGCGCGCAACCTGCTGCAGATCCTGAACGACATCCTCGATGTGTCCAAGATCGAGGCCGGCCACATGGCGCTGGAGCGCATCGACTTCGAGCTCGAATCGGTGATCAGCGAGATGGCCGACGTGCTCGGCCTGCGCGCCGACGAGAAGGGGCTGGAGCTGCTGTTCGCCGCCGAACCCGACGTGCCGCGGCGGCTCGTCGGCGACCCGACCCGGCTGCGCCAGGTGCTCGTCAACCTCGGCGGCAACGCGATCAAGTTCACCGACGCCGGCGAGGTCACCGTCGGCATGGAAGTCGTGCAGCAGGATGCCGACAGCATCGAGCTGCACGGCTGGGTGCGCGACACCGGCACCGGCATGAGCGCCGACGAGATCACGCGCCTGTTCCAGCCCTTCGTGCAGGCCGACAGCTCGACGACGCGGCGCTACGGCGGCACCGGCCTGGGCCTGGTGATCAGCCGCCAGCTCATCGAGCGCATGGGCGGGCGGCTGTGGGTCGACAGCACGCCCGGCCAGGGCTCGACCTTTCATTTCACCGCGCGCTTAGGCCGCAGCGTGCCGCGCGCACCCACACGCGCCTGGATGGCCCACGAGTTGCGCGGCCGCCGCGTGCTGCTGGTCGACGACAACGCGGCAGCGCTCGACGTGCTGGGCGGCATGCTCGAGACGCTGGGCGTGATCGTCGACCGCTGCACCAGCGCTGCCGAGGCGCTCGCGCAGGTCGACGCCGCACCCGACGCCTACACCTGGTTCCTGATCGACTGGAAGATGCCGCAGATGGACGGCATCGAATGCGCGCGCGAGATCCTCAAGCGCCTTCCGCTGGTGCAGCCCTGCATCCTGCTCGTGACCGCGTTCGCCCGCGACGACGCGCTGCGCGCCGCCGCCGGGCTGCCGCTGGCCGGCGTACTGCACAAGCCGGTCACGCCGTCGAGCCTGCACGATTGCCTGGTGCAGGCGCGCCGTGCCGTGCCCGTGGCGGCGATCGCGTCCAGGCGCATCGTCGGCACGCCGGCGTTGGCGCCCGCGGTGCGCGAGCGCCTGGTCGGCACGCGCGTGCTGCTGGTCGAAGACCACCCGCTGAACCAGCAGCTGGCCTGCGAGCTGCTGCGCCGCGCCGGCGTCGACGTGGTGCTGGCCAGGGACGGCAGCGAGGCGCTCGACAAGCTCGCCAGCGAGCCCCCGTTCGACGGCGTGCTGATGGACTGCCAGATGCCGGTGATGGACGGCTACACCGCGACCCGCGAGCTGCGCCGCAACCCCGCGTGGCAGCGCCTGCCGGTGATCGCGATGACGGCCAGCGCGCTCGCCGAAGACCGCGACCGCGCGCTGGCCAGCGGCATGAACGCGCACCTGACGAAGCCGATCCAGGTCGAGGTCATGCTGCGCACGCTGGCCGACTGGATAGGCCGTGTGCCGATGCCGCCGACAGCCGATGCCGCTGCCGCAAGCGACAGCGCCATGCCCGACGATGCGGCGCAGGTGATCGACACCCGCGCCGGGATGGCGATCTGCATGGGCAACGAAGACTTGTTCCACCGCATGCTCGAAGGCTTCCGCGACACCGAAGGCGGCTTCGCGGACGAGATCCGGCGCGCGCTGACCGAGCAGCGCTGGGCCGATGCGCTGCGCCGTGCGCACGACATGAAGGGGCTGGCCGGCACGCTGGGCGCGAAGCGCCTGCTGCCGGCCGCGCAGATCCTGTACGCCGCGATCGCGGCGCAGCGTGCCGACCCCGATGGCGCCGAGCTCACGCAGGTGCGCGCCGAGCTCGACCGCGTGCTCGCCGAAATCACCATGCTCGTGTCGGCGCGCCGCGCCTGACGCAGAATGAAATTCTCCGCCACACCCATTCATCGATGAGGTTGAAGCCATGACCCAGAAGACAGCTGCTCACGCGTTCGCGAAGACACGCAAGAGCTTCAAGACGGCCTCCGGCAAAGAGGGCCAGTACTACTCGCTGCCGGCCCTCGCGAAGCAGTTCCCGAGCATGAGCCGGCTGCCGGTGTCGATCCGCATCGTGCTCGAGTCGGTGCTGCGCAACTGCGATGGCCGCAAGGTCACCGCCGAGCACGTCGCCGAGCTCGCAAACTGGCAACCGAACGCGGAGCGCACGAACGAGATCCCGTTCGTCGTCGCCCGCGTCGTGCTGCAGGACTTCACCGGCGTGCCGCTGCTCGCCGACCTGGGCGCGATGCGCAGCGTGGCCGCGGCGATGGGCAAAGACCCGAAGACGATCGAGCCGCTGGTGCCGGTCGACCTGGTCGTCGACCACTCGATCATGATCGACCACTTCGG
>Ga0307509_10005101_pt1 | contig 18461 bp, 7 predicted proteins | sample 10_EM_MG_FD_202245 | JGI IMG/M metagenome (GOLD analysis project Ga0307509, IMG submission 202245) | Populus trichocarpa ectomycorrhiza microbial communities from riparian zone in the Pacific Northwest, United States - 10_EM | ecosystem: Host-associated > Plants > Roots > Unclassified | place...
TGTTTGCAATATGAGATTTGCTAGCTCATTATAGTACTTAAGATAGAAGAAATTGTTTAGTGAAGTGAAGAAATTTTATTTGGATGACCCTTATTTATTCTAGTATTGTCCTGATAAAATATTTAAATGTCCTGATAAAATATTTAAAAGATGCATTCTTGATAATGAGGTAAGTAGTGTCATTAAATTTTATCATTTATAGGCATGCATAAGTCATTTCTCGTCAAAAAAGATGACTGCACAAATCTTAGAATGTGGATTTTATTAGCCCGCCATGTTCAGGGACATACCCGTATTCTACAAAACCTTTGAAAATTGAAAAACAAGTTTGGATCGATTTCAAAACATCACATGATGCCTTTAAATCATATTATTTTTATTGAAATCTTTGACTATTGGGGTATAGATTTCATAGGACCATTTCCTCTATCATTTGGTTTCTTGTACATATTAGTCGCGATAGATTATGTTTCAAAATGGATAGAAGCAATTCCAAGTCTAAATAGTGATCATAAAACAATGATCAATTTTTTAAAATATAATATTTTGAGTCGATTTGGAATCTCTCGAGCCATGATAAGTGATGATGGAACATATTTTTACAACATGTCATTTAAATCCTTAATGAGAAAATATATAATCACATGCAAAGTTGTCACTCTTTATCACCTTCAAACAAGTGGACAAGTAGAATTTGTTAATAAGAAGGTCAAACAAATCTTGAAAAAAATAGTGAACCCTAATCGAAAAGACTAGTCTTTGAGACCTAATGATGCATTTTGAAATTATTAAACTGTTTTTAAAACATCATTAGGTATGTCACCTTATAGACTAGTTTATGAAAAACCTTACCACTTGCATGTAGAACTTGAACATAAAGCAGATTGGGCTATTAAAGCTTTCAATTCAAACCTTGATGATGTTAGCCAACTGTGTAAACTACAGACAAATGAGCTTGAGGAAATAAGAAATTATGCATATATGGATTCAAAAATTCATAAAACAAGATTCAAAGTGTTTCATAACAAGAAAATCTTAAGAAAAACATTTGATGTTGGTCAAAAGGTTTTGCTTTATAATTCTTGACTCTATTTTTTCCTAGGAAAACTAAGATCAAGGTGGAGTGGTCCATTTATTATGAAATATGTGTATTCTTATAGGGCATTTGACATCAAGAATCCAAATAATGGTAATGTTTTAAAGGTGAATGGACATGGTTTGAAAGCATTATTTGATAATTTCCTAGTGAAAATGAATCCATTGGTTTGAATGATCCTGTTTATAAAGAATGATTATTATTATTTTTTCTTTCTCACATTTTTTTGTGTTTCTTTTTTGTGTGCCTTTTATTTTGCTAGTCTTTTTCCAACCCCGATCAAATGGTTGATATCAATACTCTATGACTCTCAAGTCGGTTCTTTTAGTTTCTCATGATAATTGATATTTGTTTATATATTTGTTCAATTCTCTATTTCTTCTTATTTCTTTACATCTCTTCTCCACCTCGAGAAATTGAAAAGGTATTTTCTCGCTTTGCCTTAAAATACACTAACAAAAATTTATAGTGTTAGGTGTGAGAGATTAAGGTTGTTAATTCACCATGGAATTCCTTAAGATATTCGCTGGATAATTGAAGCAAAGGTCCAATTATCAGGTGAGTCTTCCAATTCTTTTATTTCACACATGTCTAGAATAGGTAAAAGCACTTTTGCAAAGAAACATCAAGAAAAACGATTGAAAGTTTGTCACAAATGTGCCAGATGGACTTGTAATGCACAATGTTGTTTTTTAGAAATGGTATCTATAAACCATGAAGATAAAATACAATTCATTAAGGATGACCTGAGTAAAGATTCTTTAGATAATCTTTTATTGACTTTTGAGATGCATCCTATTGGCGATGTGCATCATGATTTATGGCCTCATTTTTTATAAATAATATGGTAGACATAGTCTTTGAAATCTTACTAAAAGGGATTCGTCAATTTTTAAGAAAATTGGATAGGAAGCCTATCCCGACCCATAAAGGGCATTTAAGTTGTTCTTGGATGTAAAATCAAGAAAAGATGTGAGTCACAATCACAACTACTTGTACATATCCATGTTCTGACACAAACAAAATAAATAAAGAAAAAAAAGACTTTAGTCGACCTATCCATATAGGCGATATGATTGCTTTTTTTTCCATGTCCTTAAAATCTTCTTACCCTTCCCTTCATTTTTTATTCAACCCATACATTTAAATAGTGTATAGGACAATGTAGAAATGGCAAGATCCTCAGCTCATAAAATAAGAAATATTTGTGTTTTTGGTGGATCTAGTCTTAGGAAAGAAAATAAGTTTTTAGAATCAGAAAATCATCTTGGTTGAGTACTAGCTAAAAGAGAGATTCAAGAAAGATTCATTTAGTGTATAAGAGAGACAACTTTGGTTTAGTGGGGGAGTGTGTCAACAACTGCATTCTTAGGAGGCAGTTAATTTTTAGGTATCATCCTTAAAGCTTTAGCCAAAAAGAACGTCACTGGAAAAATAGTTGGATAGGAACTAATGGACTTGACAATGTCTAAACAAATAGCTAGAATACTTGAATATTCTGATGTCTTTATTACCTTAACAGGTGGTTTGGGCACATTAGAAAAGATATTTCAAATTTCCTTCTAGGCCTAACTGAACATTCACCAGAAACCTATAGGTTTGTTAAATGTTAATGATTTTTAAAATAATTTGTTTTCTTTTCTTGAATATGTTGTGGAACAGAGGTTTATAACACCTTCGATACAATGAATCATAATCTCTGCTACAATTGATGAACAATCAATTGATCAACTACAAACTTTAACCCTTAAAATTGATCCATCCATGAATGGACCAGACCAGTCAACCATGGAAAGTCGTAAAAAGCACGGATTGGATTTGAGCCTTAGTGTGCAAATATTTGTCTTTTGGTTTTACCCATATCATAATATTTTCTATTTTATTAATTATTTAGATTATATTTATTTAGTGTGTTTCAGGTTTTTCAATAGTTGTTATTCTAGGTAATGTCTTCTATACTTTACCTTTCTAACTTTAAACATTGAGGATAATGTCTCATTTTGGTTGGGGGGAGAATAGTTGACATAGTAAAAAAATAACTTTCTTCTTAATGTTATTAAAATCATTTGACAGAATTGTCACTATTAGAAAGGCAGAGTATGGAGGAATTTTTTTTTACTCTAAATACATATCGTAATAAATGTTTTCCAATAGTTATTTGTAAAGTTCATAACAAGGTTTTATCATATGCTTCTTTTTTAATTATTCAAGTTTACAAACTCTCATTGTAAACCCCCAGTCAAAAATAGATAAATATGTGTTAAATAGAGTAACTATTAATTGAAAAATAATAAATTAGGGAGAAAATCTTATAAATTGAGATGAACATTTTGGGAGATTAATTTAAAATTTAGAGAAACTAAAGTAATTAAATAGTATACGAAATATTAGTTAACGATAAATCGTGAAAACTCCATGCCTAGGTAAAAATAATAATTTGAAGGAAAAATTTTTGTAAATTGGGTGATATTATATGTAAAATAGAAGGAAATGTCAAATAATCAATGCATGATTCTTTGTGCAAGAAAAGTTGAATTTCAATATAATCCTCGTGCATAATTGCGCTATTGGGACTAAAAGGGGTAAATAACTCAGAAAATAATTTATGATAATTATGAATAGGAATCTCTAAAGAATTAGTCTAAGACTTAAGATGATTTAAGTAAATTATATAGTATGCGGAATTCGGATTTTTGGCATGAATTTCCAATCGTCCAGTTTTACAATATTGAACTTATCTCCCAATTTGATTATTGGATTGAGCTGAAATTGTATGTGGGGTTTTAAGACATAATGTTTTACCTTGGGTTAAAATTTAAGGTCAATTGGAGTTCGGGAATGTCCTAAAAATAAAGACATAGTGTCAAGTCAGTGCAATAAACCAAATTTTAGGGGGGATAAGTTGGGGTATAATAGTAATTGACCCATAAAACCTAATGTCACTATGCTTGTTGATGCTTGTTGCTACTGTTCACGTGGAACAATAGCTAAAAAAAGAGCAAGAGGCTTCTCTCTTGCCTCTCTTCAAAAATCACTTGAGAAATCTTTCTAAATTGTGAGATTGAAGCTTGCAAATAGGTTTGTGAGGAGAGAAACACTTTTAGGCTGAAATTAAGAAGCTTGGTTAGAGAAGAGGAACTTGAGGGACAAGTATTGGTGATGAAGAGGAAGAACAATTGAAGAAGAAATTGGTAAGAACTCTTCAATTTGAACTTGAAATTATTGATAAAAATGTTCTTCCATAGTTTTCCTCCTTGATTTCATAGTAATTAAAGGATAATTGAAAAACCCTCATTGTTGTGATTCTAGGGTTCTTGAAAATGTGTTGGAAATGAGAGTTTCTTTGAACATGGAGTAATGATAATGGATGTTGTGATGTATGAAAGCACTTAGAGTGCTTGTCAAATTTACATCTCATGTAATTAAAATTCTGACAGTTTTACTAGCCAACTTTTAGTCAAAATTACAACTTGCAAATAATGTAATTTGAAGTTGGTGTTTGTATAATCGTTGTAGGTATGGATGTTATCTTTCAAATGAAACTAGTATTGACTTATGTGGAGTTGTATAAGTCCATATATGAGAAAAATACTGAGTAAAGGTCCAGACTGACATAGTACTAGATAGATTTTGGGTGCTACGGTAATTGTTAATTTTGAGCCTTAAAACGATGTAATTTGGAGCTGGTGTCTTTATAAAGGTTGTAGGTATGGATGTTATATTTCAAATGAAACTAGTTTGGACTTATTGAGTGTTTTATAACTCGTGATATGAGAAAACCACTGAGTATGGGTCCAGACTGACATAATACTAAACAAATTTCTTATACTACTGTAATGAGTTTAGACATATAGATGGTAAAACTGGGTGTTATGTCTTTCATGAAAGTTGTATCCCTATGTATTATCTTTCTATAGAGACAAACCATGCTAAAAAAAGAGTTCTAAAACTTTAGTTACAATTAAAACATCAAACAGTGTTTCAGGTTGGGTGGACTAAACCAGCTAGGACTAATCGAACTCTAATCTTTACTTGGAATTTGTTGTTGATTAAAGGTTTTAACACTTGGAATGATGTAGTAAAAAATTGATGAAATGAACACTTAATGTTAATACCCATGTTTCAACCTATATAAATTTAGATGGGAGAATTCTTGAGAATGCACATGTTAAACTTGATTGTGTACTACTTGACAACATTGTGATGAACTTGATGATGTTATGGAAAAGAATATAATCCTTGAACATATTTAGTAGTACTTCATAATTGGAATGCGTAGAACACCTTATGCCACATGATAATGAATGAGAATTTTATGTTGCCACATGAAGAACACAAAAACATGCTTGTTAGGGGAATGACATAGGCTTCGACCACCTTAAGAGAGGATAGCAAATAAAAACCCTCATGAAGATAGTAATGAGTGATGGTTCCTCTTTAACAATGTTTGATGAATGTGTGATATTGTCATGGAATATAAACATTACATGTTACCTGTTGCGATGTCGCGGTCGCACAAATTAATTACCCTAGCTTAAATAAACAAGATAGTACAGAGCAAACAAGGGGTCGATCTCACAAGAAAGTTTTAGTTCAAAATTTTATACTAGACGTTATACAATTTGAGGGGGGTTTTGAGATTATCTAGACTATAGCAGAATTAAACAATCAAGCGAAATTAAACAAATTAAAAAATTATCAAGAGAATAAACCTTGGTTTCAAGTAAACATCCACTTACAAAAATCAGAATCAATCATTGAAATGAAATATCAATTTATATTCTAAATCTTTATTTTTTCTTAACATTTATTAGTTAACAAATCCACCGTATAACTAACTCTAACCAACAAACAATCACAATGTTTGCACTAGTAATTTAATTCAATGGTAGCCTTAAGAACTAGATAAATTGATTAATTTAGACAACATAATTGTCCCCAGTTCATGTGTGATTTGTTTGAATATTCTCCCTAAGATTAATAACATAAATCTGCCACAATTATTAAAATCAGTTGCTTCACAAGTTTATATACCACAACTTCGATTTTGATAACAAACTTAGCAATAGATTGTTCACAATAATAACTTAGAGTCCGCTCTAGCAATTAAAATAAACAATTAAACAAAATAAGCATAGAAAAACAAACATATTCATTCATCATATAAACTGAAAAGAAAAGGTAAAATAAATCTCACAATTCTTGAAATCTGAAGGTTTCTGTGTCCTTACAACCAAGAAAAAGAGTTTAGCCTTGCATGTTTATTGAACAACTAATCAAAAAGAAAGAAAAATGCATGATTTCAGGTTCTTTTGGAGGAAAGGGCATTTTTCTTCTCTTTTCTGGTCGCCGCCTCTTCCTTTATCTCTTTCTTTTTATTTGATAGGAAACTCTAACATCTCTTTCCTACAAAATAGTCCTCACCTAAGTAAACAAATTACATTTAAGTAGTTCAATAACTATTTTCCTCAAAAAGGAGAAATAGCCTTGCATAAAATCCTCAAACTTTGACTTTGTAATTATAAGAGTTAAATTACCGAAATAAAGACTTGGATGTCGGTTTGGATGCTTTGAGAAGTAATTTGGACTTGTTTCTTAACAAAACCTATTTGCTGGCAGAATTCATATGGCATCTTAGAAAAATCATATCTCTATCATATGAGCTCATTTTCTACTAAGATTTGGTATGATGATAGGTCTTCACGTTAGGAATCCAATAAAAGTAAGTTTGGATCAAATGGACTTCTCTAGCTCAAGATATTCAAGTTGGAATGGCTAAAGGTCAACATTGGCAGAATGCAAGATTTGTCTTTGAAGGCTACGATCTCCATTATCTTTCTATTTTTATTTTTCTTTCCATATATTTACAGAAAGGTATAGATGTTGTCTTTCTAATGCCACTGGAATCACTTCGTTTCAACCTCTAGAGCTCAAATTATGCACAAAACATCGATCAGAGGTTAAATCTGCCAATTATCTTCAATTTACTTCTTTTTGAATCTTACATCCAAAAGTACCTTCAAAAAATAAAACAAAGAATATCAAGGCATTTTATATATAAAACATAGGCAAAATACTAGGTAAATGTGGGTAAAACTATCAAATAATATGCTTGCATCATTTCCCTTGCTTTATAAACTTTGAAAGTGAATTTGGTTGTGGTTTATGTCCAAAACTAGGTTGAAGTATGATCTTTAGGAGGAAAACTTGGTATTGACTATTTGCGTGAATTTAGGGAAAAGAAATGTCAGAATGGCTTAGTTTTCGTTGACAATTTTCAGTGTCAGAAGGACTTAGTTTTTCGTTGATGATTTTCAGTGTTAGAATGACTTAGTTTTCATTGATATTTTTTAGTGTCAGGATGACTTAGTTTTTGTTGATGATTTTCAATATCAGAATGACTTAGCTTTCGCTAACAATTTTGAATGTCAAAATGACTCAATTTTGTTAACAATTTCAGTGTCATAATGATATAATTTTTATAAATGACCTTCATTAAAATTTGAGATGAATGTCTTGTTACAATATTATAATTGTACAATTATACAATCATGGGAGATGTTTGAATGAATGTATGTGTGTTGTGGTATATGTGTGGAAATGGTCTTTGACATTACCTAAATAAAAATATACTGAGTAATGGTCATTTTGGGTATCAGGAGGCTCGACTGGGATCGGATCTTTGATCTGGCAAGGACACACTACGGGAGGGGTAGGTATGTGGTTTCCACCTTTAACTTATTATTATTAAATTCTCAAAGAATTTATACATAATGTTGCTACCTGATTTCAATTTATTAAAATTACTTATGAAACACAATGAATAATGATGTGATTAGCTTCAACTAATGGTATCCATATTAGATAATCGGGATTAAATGATGTGATTAGTTGCGGCTAATGGTATCCATATTGAATAATCGAGATTAAATGATGTGATTAGCTCCGACTAATGACATCTATGTTGGGTAGCCAAGAATGAATAATAAGATTTGTTTTGGCTAATGACATCCATATTGGATAGCTGGGAAAAAGCATTGAAGATTAGCTTTGGCTAATGATATCCATGTTGGATAGCCGGGAGTAAAGGATGAGGTTAACTCTGGTTAATAAGGTCCATACTAGGATTACAGGTAATGAGTGTTGTGAACCATCTCATTTGAAAGTGTTTACTAATACAATGAAATAAAGAGTATGATGTGTTATTCATAATCGAAATTAATGTTTAAAGAACCATATACAAAATTGATTATATTTAGGAATGAATAGTTATGCGTGGAAGAATCTTATATGTACAAGGATTCCTAGACCATAATACATGTCATCAATTGTTTGTTGAACATAGCTCAAATAAAATAATGCGGTATAAGGTTGTATGAAGATGTGGAGTAAAATATTAAAAATAGACTCGGTAGGAAGATATTAATAGCCGAATTTATTGGCAATCAAATGGGTTTGCCAGAATTATTGGCATCCGCGAGGGGATGACCAGACTATACTTAGTGACCATAGTATCGGCGACTAAGGATAAGATAAGAATGATACTTAGTGGCTATAGTGTTGGTGACTAAGGATAAGAAAAGAATGATACTTAATGACCGCAATATCAGTGACTAAGAATAAGATATAAATTGATAGTTGATGATTAATTACCAATATCTATAAATATGGCAACTTTTGATGTTTAGTTGCCCAAAAGAATAATGATCAAGGAAGTAAAGTATGATTTGGGTAATTATATGATGAAGATGTAGGTTATCATTTCCCTATGTTTTTATTTAAATTGACAAGTCCTTTAAATTAAATAATGGGCAACAAAACTAACTTCATAGTTGTCCCTAATAAAAAGAGAATTCATGTGGTTGTTTTTGTTTTGAATGGAGACCATTGTGTTGTTGTTCCAATGAGTAAAAACCATGTTGTTGTTGTTTCCAAATAATGGAAACCATTAAAACTATTCTTGATTGTATAATGAAAACCATTGTGTAAGACCATTAACAAATGTTTAAAAATGTATATGACAAGGGTTGATTGGCAACTTAAGATATAATATTATTTGATGTACTACTAAGTCAAAGTAAATGGTAATGGAGTGATAATGTAACAAACGATTGTGATACTTAGAAAATAGAAAATATGATAATGTTACCAACAAATTATGTTAAGTAGTGATGGTGATAGGTAAACATAAAATTAATACGTGTGGTTACTTCAAGGATTGTATCCAAGGAAATCAGTAACTAAGAAAATAAAATATTAATTAATGAATGGGGTATTAAAAATTAAGAAAATGTGTTGCTACATGGTGACGTATAGTCTGCAACCTTAGATTTGAATGTATTACATAATTCGTCGTATAGGCAATGTCAAAAGTGACAATTATGAACTTAGATGTCATAACAGCTAGTACGTAATTCAATATGTATATGATGTAATTGATGCTAAAAGAATTTTAGATAAGTATATTGTTCTCCTTCCTTATGAAAAACCACGTACATTTATTTTATGGCTAGATGTTAAATTTGTAATGTTATTTTAGCTGTAATGATGAGCACGAGTATTGTCATATGAGTTGAGGTATTATTGAACTTTAATGTTTTGAGTAGGATTGTTAAAAGTGCTAATAGACATAATAATTCATTTCCCTCGTAAAAAAATCATGAACATAAGTCTTCTTGACGACTTATAACCCATACAATGCTATACATGTTGCAAGTCTATGTCACAAAGTGGGCCAGCACTAATTGTGTAGTTTCATTATTTATAATTTTGTTAAGTACTTATTTTTATATACTATGAATACTTAAAATTGTGTTAATAACTTTACCTTGAAATGTACTAAATGGTATGATTGTATTTTTAGCATTTGGTTGTTGCATCTCTTTTGTTGTGTGTGTGTGTGTATCCATCACACGTATGTTTTAAGTAAATGAAAAATGGAAAGAATATAAAATGAATTGTGAGAAGCGATGTGAAAGAATCCAATGGAGAAACAATTGAATTGAAGGGTGGTTGAAGGCTACTGCGTGTATGTAATAGAGTTATTTGATATTATGTTGCCCAGGAAGATAAGAAAATAATTGAAGAAATGTATAAGTTATAGGAGAAACTCTGCTGTAAATTTGATAAACCAAAGAATCAATAATGGGATGCATTGTTAGACAGATTGCAAAAAAAATAATACCCCATTATACTTAGTCATGATGATTAGAAATATGAAAGTTGGATGAAAATTTCAAGTCGTTACACTCATATTATAATCACTTAATTATGCTTATAAATTTGTTTAGCAATTATTCATAAAACCATCTTTTTCATATGCACATTTTAAAACATGTTTGTGGGTTACAAATTGGATTATTATATTATTTGTGTTTTTTTTATCAAATGTAGTAACTAAGGGAATGAGAGATTATAAAAATAATAAAAATAAAAATAAAAATAATATCAATAATAATAAATAAATAAATGTGTAGATAAATTTGGTTTCGCAGCCTCCCTAACTTAAGCAATTAAGTCCAAAGGGGTATCTTAACACTTAATACCCTAAATTCAATTGACTTGGAGTTATTAGCTCAAAGCTTGTTATACAGGTTCAAGATAAAGTTTAAGGGAATCAAACATTGCATGATCTACATTTAAGTATCTGTAACTTAAGTTACTAAGCTTGTAGGGGTGTCTTAACACCTAATGCCCTAAATCGAACTGGTTTAGGAGTCATTAGCCTAAAGCTCGCTACATGGGTTAAGGATGAATTGTGTTTTTTTAAGTCATCTTATATTAGGAAAAAATTTAATATATGTATATATCAACTCAAGGAATTTAACCTTAGAACAAATAAATTTTTCTTCCAAGCTAAGCCCCATAACTATGTGTTATTATATTGAGTGGAAAAAAAAAGGTTTGTTAGTATCTTGATTAAAAGATATGTGGAAAAATATAAGATTTAATAAAATTTTGATAATACGAATTGATTAGTGGAAGTAAAATGATAAGTGCCTTGGTTTTGGATTCTGTAAATTGTTTTTTTAATTTTAAAGCTTTAATTACTAGGGACTAGTAATAAGGTGGTTGGGAGGTGTGATAATTACTTAAAAATAAATTTTTATTAAGGTTTTATATCATCATATTGCACTTAAAGTATTATTAAATTTCTTAACCTAAGCACGTTTTATAATAACAAGTCTGATAATAAAAGATATATTTAACTAATGGTAAATGCTCGGTTTTTAATGTTGGTTTCTAAAATAGACAAATCTTACAATTCATAGGACTGATTAATGGGTTTAATTATTGAAATTAAGGTTTATGTTAAGAGACAAGGAAATGGTTATGCTTAGAGAAGAAATTCTTGTTAGGTTCATTCTATTCAAATTGGAATACTATTTGGTTTTTAGGTTATAAATTGAGCTATTGACATTGTGTTCAAGTGTGGTTTATCTTGAAAGAAATCTAAGACTTAGGCCGAAAACATTCATTAAAAGACCAAGACTCAATACTGTTGTTTTTTTAATTCAAATCTTAGCAATAAAAAAGATGTCTAAATTTGTCCCGCAGCCTAGATACTATTTGGTGTTTAGACCATATATAGAGTTCTAGAAACTCAAATAAACCCATTGTTTTTTGTTGTTGGAGATATGATATAAATACCTACAACTTTTCATGACTATCATCTATTTAGATTATAATGTTATTAATGATGTTTTGTCCAGCCACCAAATTAATTAGCCATCATATCAAAAATTCAAAATTATAGCCTATAAAAAGAGATATTTGTCATTCATTTAGACATCTTGGTTTTCTAATCAAAATCCATGTTATTTCTTTCTTTATTTGTATTTTTGTAATATTCAAGTTTTGTTTCATGTTATATTATCATTAATCTTTTGTTTATACTTATCATTTTCTTTATTATGCTTTGATATTTTATATCTTAGCTATTTTCTTATCTAGTTTATTTTTTTTCTTTTTAATTTTGATTAGTTAAATTTACTTTTGCCAAGGTGAAAAGTTACACTAATAGTGTAAGAATAAGTATAGTACAAACTTAACAGGAACTTTAATGTTTAAATTCAAGAAAGTTTGTTATTAACATGTGTTAAAATTGTTATCTTAATTAATCTTAATACCTTTCTTGTTAAGTGGTGAGTCTTGATTCCTGGTGTACGATCCTAGGCACAATAAATACTTGATTCTTTCATAACCTACAACATGGAGAACTGACACCTATTGTAACGACTCAGCTATTTCAAAAGCCAAAATCGGTGGAATTGTTTTTTTATTTAAGTTCTTGATACTTCTCACAATGACATTCCGTGAATTAGTAATTAGGTTCCCTTCCTTATCATGACATTATATAGATATAGTTTTCATAATCCAACATTCCCATAAGACAGATACTCAATACACATGCCCATAATATTATATTTTCATATTCATACATTTACATTACATCATATTGGCATACTTATGAGTTTGCATTCCCATTCTAGTCTCGTTATCAACACGAATTTATACACAAGTGTCGAACGATAATTTTACACAACTAGTTCTTTCATTCGTACAATCCTCATATGAATTCACAATACAACATCCTCATAAAAGAGTACCACATAAATATATTCATGACATTGTATCTATATGTCCGCATATCCACATCAATATTCCATTATAGTTTTCATTACAAGTCCTTACAAAAGTGTCGAATGATAAATATTTGACATAACACTTAAGACATACTATTACATACCTTTCAGAATATGTGAACCCGTGGAACAATTTTCCTACGCACCTTGATTGTGTGATGTCCCTGTTACAAAAACAACATGATACAAGAATTGTAAATAATCTAAACATAATAATAACAACTAGAAAGACGTTATCTTTACTTTCCGTTATCAACTGAAGATGAGTACATTATTTCATTCACTTCTCATATACATTGTACAATTCTTATTATTTCACTAGATGTATTAGCCTCATTCATATGCCCTAACCTCTCCATAGGAGTGGTGAGGCCGAAGTTAATTCTTCGGTCGAGGTTAATTACTTCACCTTAACCTGGTCATCCACCTTGGATGTTTTTAACCGTAACTAATCGCAATATCTAAACTCGGTCATCCGTCTCGAATGCCATTAACCAAAACTAATCACAAAAGTCAAACCCATCATCTCTTACGGATACCATTAACCGAAGCCAATCGTCATAATCAACTCGGCCATTCATCTAGAATGCCATTTACCAAAACTAATCATCAACCACAACTCGATCATCTATTTCGGATGCCATTAGTCGAAGCTAATAATCAAAAGCAATCCGGTCATCCATCTCGGATGCCATTAGCCGAAGCTAATCAACAATCACAACCTGGTCATTCATTTTGAATGTCATTAGCCGAAGCTAATCAACAATCACAACCTAGTCATCCATCTTGGATGCCATTACCCGAAGCTAATCATCAAGCATAACCCGGTCATTCATTTTGAATGCCATTAGCCGAAGCTAATCAACAATCACAATCAACATTCCATAATCGGTTTGATATTCGTTAGCAGCTCAATTTTATAATAGCTTAATTAACATCTCATAGTTGGTTTAACATTGATCGCAACGCAATAATATATCCTCCTCAACCAAGTCATTTCAGAACATTAACATTTTCATCATCATTTCAACATTCATCAAGAACTCAATCAACATTTCATAGTCGTTGCAACATTCATCAAAAATTCAATCAAACATTTCATCGTTGTCTCATCATTCATCAAGGATTCAATAATATATCATCCATAAGTAAATCATTTCAAAACATTAACATCATACAAGAAAAATGTGGAAACCACCTACCTTTCCACCCGTGGGGTGTCCTTGTCTTGATGAAGGTCCGATCCCAGTCGCACCACTTAAAACATTGATAGCCATAAATCAGTACATTCGTATTCAGTAATTGCACAACTCTTCACCATGCATGTCTCAAGCATACAAAAGTTCATATTCAAGTGTTCCACATATTACAACCACATAATGCAATCATTTTAATCATTGGACCCATTCAAATACATAAATTTGCTGCAAAAATTAGTTAGTGAAAGTTGTTCGCTAGTGATGCAGATTCGTCAGCGGACTGCATCGCTAAAACACAGAATCGTCAGTGAACTGATTCACTAGAACATAGAATCATCAGTGAATTGATTCGCTAGTGACATAGAAATTCGATAACAAAAACTAATTCGCTACAGACACCACAATTCAACAGCGAAAACGGATTTGCTGCAGACACCACAATTCGGCAGCGAAAACTGATTCGCTGCAGACACTATAATTTGGCAGTGAACACCTGATTCGCTGCAGACAACACAATTCGGTAGTGAACACTAATTCATTACAAACACTATAATTCGACAGTGAACACTAATTCACTACAAGCAACACAATTCGGCAGTGAATGTTAATTCGCTACAAACATCAGAATTCAGCATTGAACACCTGATTCATTGCAGACAACACAATTCAGCAGTGAACACTTGATTCGCTGCAGGCAACACAATTCGGCAACAAATGCTAGTTCAAAGCGGACACCAGAATTCAGCAGCGAACACCTGATTCGCAGCCGACAACACAATTCGGTAGTGAACACTAATTCGCTGCAGACAATATAATTCAACAGTGAACACTAATTCACTGCAAGCAACACAATTCGACAGCGAATGTTAATTCACTGCAAACATCAGAATTTGGTATCGAACACCTGATTCATTGCAGACAACACAATTCAGCAGCAAACACCTGATTCGCTGTAGGCAACACAATTCGGCAACGAATGCTAATTCGCTGTGGACACCAGAATTCGGCAGCGAACACCTGATTCGATGTCGACAACACAATTCAGCAACGAACACCTGATTCGCTGCAGACACTATAATTTAGCAGTGAACACCTGATTCACTACAGGCAATACAATTCGATAGCAAATGCTAATTTGCTGTATACACCAGAATTCAGCAGCAAACACCTGATTTGCTGCAAACAACACAATTCGACAGCGAACACCTAATTCCCTGTAGACAACACAAATCGGCAGGAAACATCCACATGCATATCGGTTCCAGCACACAGTTTGTTATTAAAATCCAATAAAATCACATAATTTCAAGCGTGAACAACTACATGCAATTCAGTTCCAGCACACAATTTGTTATTAAAATCCAGCAAAATTACATAATTTCAAGCCTGAACAACTACATGCAATTTAGTTCTAGCACACAGTTTGTTAGTAGAATCCAGCAGAACCATATAATTTCAAGCATGAACATCTACATGCATTTTATCACATAATGCATTCTGGTCAACCCTTCAGCTATGGTCGACCCTTTTTTCAAGTTTTGTCCATTCAATCTATTCATTTTTCTTTGTTAAATGTTCTAGAATTAAGTCTCTATTCAACCCCATTTTCATCCCTCTTTTTAGTTTAGGTTTCCTTCACAACTGGTGTAAAAATTCTGGGCATTCCCTCATGGTTTTTCTTCAACCTTTTGGTTCCAAGGTCATAAATAATAGGAGGAAGGAGGTTACAAGACTCATACCTTTCGGATCTAAGTAGGTTTGGGGAAAGTTTGACAGTATTCCTTCTCTTTTTCTCCTGGTTCTCCCCCTTATTCTTCCTCTCTCGATTTCTAGCCCTTTTCTCCTTCCCTCTATGTAGTTGTTCAGTCTTCTCTTTAGTTCTCAACTCTCTCTCACACACACATTTAAAGAGGCATTTACTACTGGCTTGGTTTAATTTTCATTGGGAAGAAGGAAGAGAAGAGAAGCATGCAGCTAAACATGCAGCTACTGCAAAAAAAATTTTAGGAAGAGGAAGGGTCACCTTCACCTCCTTGTATTTATACCCCCTCTTAAAGAGCTAGGGTATTTAGGTGTTGGTTTAAGTTTGTTCATGTCCCCCCTTTGGTTATTCCAAGACCGGTTTCTCCCCCCTCTTAACTCCTTAAGGCAGGCTAGTTTGCTCCCACTACAAGATTTCACAGTTTTACCGACGAAAATATTCCGTCGGTGTGTGATTAGCAGTTCGTTGGTGATTTATTTACCGACGTCTTCACCGATGGATTACGTCCGTCGGCTTTCCCTTTGTCGGTGATTCCCCATTCCGTCGCTATATTGGTCGGAAAAACAAAAAAACCATTTGCCGTTGGTTTTACAGACGAAATTTGCGCGTAAAAAAAAAAGTTTCCCGCTTGAAATATACTGTGAAACCCTAGAAACTTTATGATTTAAATATGCAGATGTATAACCTGCCATGTAAACGTAAGACTGAAAGTGATATATAATGAAGGGGATGACCTCTATAATGAATTTTGTTTCAGAATTCTTAAAGACAGAGAAACTGGTAACGTGTTTTGATGGATAAAATAATGAGAGAAATGAAAAAAATGTTTCTAAGAAATAAATGAAGTAATAAATAATACATTATAATAAAGGATAATTCAATGAAAATGGCAGGACTGAAGGTGCAAGCATTAATTAAAAAAAAAATCAGTGATGTTACTTTGAAACGATAATAATACCCGATAAATAAATAAAGGCAGAAATTTTAAAATGAATATATTCCAAAATAATAAAATGACCTTAAAGGTTTAGAAGGATAATTGATATTATTTTATGTGAAGATTGAACAAGAAAATTTGGATCCTTGATGAAAAGTCATGAACTGACCAATTTTACATTAGAAAGTAGAGCTCTCAAGCCAATCGTCGGATCGGGATGAAATTTTGCATGAAGTCTATTAATATGTTTTCCTACCTTGGTGAAAGATATCATCCCAATGGGAGTTTGGTAAAGACTAGCGATTTAAGTAGAAACAAACCGGATAATTTACATGAAAAATAAAATAAAATACATAAATATATAAATGAGGGACATAAATGTAATTAGGGGAAAGTGTGCCTTTAAAACAGCAAAATGCCACCAGTTCAAAAAAAATAAAAAATAAAAAGTGTGTGAGAGACAATAGAGAATTCGGCTAGAGAGAGATGCAGAATTGGGAGGAACCAATAATACTCCGGTAGCCATATCTCTGGAATCCACTGTTGGATCATGTTTAGTTTTGGATATGTTGTTCTTCTCACTCCTCTACTAACTGACCGGAGGGATTTGAAGGCACATAATCCGTTTGACAGCAATCATCATCGAACGTTTCCTGGAAAACAAAAGGAAATACACCTGTAGGGCAGTTTTGGTCGCCGGCCGATTTCTCTCTCTTTCACCGTTGGATCATGCTTATTTGTGGATATGTGGTGCGCCTAGATGTTGCCTAAATTCTGGACGGTGGAGATCAGAAACGCACTCTCCGAAAAGGCGTAGTTCATGTTGAACAGTAGCTCGTCCATTTTCAGGTTAGTTTGGCGTTGGATCATTCAGAGTTTGAGATATATTGCACACACCTCAATTATCTACATTCTGACCGTTGGGTTCAAGCAAATAATTAGAGGTGGATGACTTATTGCTTTTTGAATCTATTGCTAGTCTTAGTAAAAATTTAGGAAGCTTGATTTAATTACATGTTTTGATGAAATTAGAATTGTGTGGGTGTTTGGTTTATGTATGGTGTAATGGTAAAATATGTTCTTGTTATTAGTGTTGTTATAGATTAATTGTGTTGTAAAATGTGTTAGGGAAGTTTTGAAATTGGATGAAGGGACATTAAGTTTGTTGATTTAATGGATATATGTTTTTAGGCATTAAAATTAAAGGATTGGGTCTAGTGATAATTGAAAGAAAACTTGAAGAAAATTGTATCCTCCATTTAATGCAAAGATTCGGCCTAGACATATAAATGAGAGGATGATCGTAATTGTTTTAATTGCTATGGAATTTGAGTTGAATGAGGTTATAATAGATATGAAATGAATGGGCATAGGTTTATCTGGAATAATTAAAAAGGGAATCATCCCTCACCATGAATGAAGGCATTTGGCCAAATGAAGAAGAAATAAGGAGATAAGACTTTGATTCATTTTCTATGTAAATTAGGTATGGATGTATTTATGTGTATAAATAAAATTAGGTATGGATGTATTTATGTGTATAAATAAAATTAGGTAGAGTGTTAATTGGAAGAATTTTAAAAGGATCCAAATTCTCATCATAATATGGAATTCAACCAAAAATGGAAATCTTGAACTTGAGTTTATTCGGCCTAATGTTATGGGGATTTTTATGGGATTGTGGTTTGTTGAATGCCAAATGAATTGTGTTATGTTTGAAATAATAGATTAATGTGAGGAAAATTTCATTTTTGTGGAATTTTAAGGTTGTCCAAATGGATAATAAAAGGGGAGAAAAAGGTTAAATTAAGGCGTGCATGGA
>Ga0307509_10005102_pt1 | contig 18461 bp, 7 predicted proteins | sample 10_EM_MG_FD_202245 | JGI IMG/M metagenome (GOLD analysis project Ga0307509, IMG submission 202245) | Populus trichocarpa ectomycorrhiza microbial communities from riparian zone in the Pacific Northwest, United States - 10_EM | ecosystem: Host-associated > Plants > Roots > Unclassified | place...
TACAAGAAAAAAGATAAGTATATCCTTGAATCAACGATGGCTCTTTTTATAGATGGGAGTGAAGAGAAAACTAGCCGTTGGGTCCGTTGCGTGGCATGTCTAGACACTGCCTTCGCATTTGTCGAAGCAGCCTTTGAGCCTACCAGCTACATTTTGCCCCGTCTGTCGGTCATGCAAGAGACTTTTGTTTTGAGCTTTTTGTTTTTTTTGGTCCAATTACTATTTGTTCCTCTTCCCAAGGATGGATGGTTTTGATTTCAAAATACTTTAGCACAGTAAAAATTTGTAAGGTGATATAGTTGACAAAATAATTAGGGATGTAATACACTTTTACTTTCATGTATTGTAGATAGTATTTGTAATTCACGTGTCGTAAATAGTATTTACGATTTTATTCAAATTTTAACCCCCAGAGACCTCTTTCTTTCTCTTTCTCTTGATCTTTCCTCCTCTTTCTCTCCCCACAGTCATCGCCCTTCTCCTCTCACCACCATCTAGAGCCTTGCTCTCCCCCCCCCACCCCACCCCACCCCACCCCACCGCCAAAAACATCCACAACAGCACTACATCGCCCATCTCTCTAGCTCTAGATCAACAACCATCTCTTTCTCTCTACTAGCAGCAATCTTTAATTTTTCAGCTAAAACAACCACTATCGATCACCCTCACCACCCATATCCAACATTTAAAGGTATATTGGACACTTTTCCTCAATGAATTTGATGTAATTAATGTTTAATGTGTGTTAATTTGATTTTAATGAATGTTAGGGTTTTGAATTAGAAATTAGATTGATTAGATGTAATTTAAGTTGTTAATTTGATATGATTAGGTTATTTTGTTAAATAATCAATGATTTTAGGTTGTTGTTGATTGTGAATTAATAAAATTATATGTTTGATTAGTTAGTGTTGATTTAGGTTAAGTTATGGATTAGGTTAATTAGATATATTTTAAGTTGATAATTAGGTTATTTTGTTAAATAATCAATGTTCTTTTTGTTATTGTTAATTGTGAATTAACAAAATTATATGATGGAAGAGTTAGTGTTGATTTAGGTTAAATTATGAATTATATTGAATTACGTATAAAATAATAATACTGTCTATGAAATACATGAATTTGATTGATAATTTTTTTTATGGTAGTGAAATTTGATGAATGTAGGTGTTTTTCGATAATTAATTTGATGAATTTAGGTTTTAGCTTATTATATTAACATTATAGTTTTGTCGATAAATTACAGAATGTTTGATAATTTAAAAATATTATGCTTACATGGTAGTATCATTGTCAATACTGATAATGGTATCATTTATAATGGAGGAAGCCATGAATTCCACTGTTACATCAGACATATCCCTTAACGAGTTATCAAAAATGTTATGTGATTGACTTGACTTGAATATATTTGAAATAGATGTTGGGATTACTTGGATGATGTTACAAACTGGGGTCAGTCAAGCTCATTATATCGGTGTAGCAATCTGTAGTGATAAGGGTGTGAATTCAATGTTTGAGTTTCTGAGGATTAATGAGGTTAATATGCTAGGGCTCTACATGAATAGTAGACCTAGACGAGGAAACTCTTATATTATGGAGTTGACCTGGTTTTCAAGTAACTCTCAAATAACCATATAGGCATCATGAGCAGCTGGTCCATCTAGGTTAGGTGGTAATGTTAGTAGACAAATATGAGTGCAAGGAATTGTTAATATGGAATCGTAATTAGGTATGACATTTTCTTCATATTTCTATGGAGAATTCAAACCAAGTAATGATAAAAATAAGAATCATATTGATAGAGTTATGGTCAAGAGGGAAGATGGGGACGATAAGGAAGATGAGGATGATTGAGATATTGAGTTAGTTAAACCTGTTAATCAATACATGGCACCTCCTAATCCTGACTCTAAGGTTGTGAGTGTGGATGATCAATATGGATGCCATGATTGAGCTGATAGTTGTAGACTCATAGGCATTCGAGCTTATCAGTTAATGAATTGGAGGTTGGAAAAAGATCCTGAGACAAGTCTGAATGTGTTAATATAGTAAAATGGTAGCATATAAAGAATTCTTTACAGTACAAGGTTCATCGTTCAACAAAAACCTATGTTCAGTTGCAGTGTGTTCAGGAACCGGTTTGTAGATGGTATTTGTGTAGGGGTACACCAAAGGTCTGATATATGGGAAATCTCAAAATTGAAAGGGTTACACACATGTCAGAACTCTTTTGTTTTGCAATGCCATCGTCAGATTGACTTAAATTTAATTACTGAGGTGATGTTGACAATTACGAAGAGAGAGTTAAGTACGAGTGTTGCAACGATTCAAGGCGTTGTGGAGAGGGATTATGGGCATAAAGTCTCTTATTGGAAGGTGTGGATGGTTATACAGAAAATATTGGAGCTGTTATTTGGTACACACGAAGAGTCATTTCAAAACTTATCTAGAATTCTACTAGCCATTAGATATCCAAATCCGAGGACAATTGTCACTCTGGATCATAAAATAGTTGATGGCAATAAAGCAATATTTAAGAGAGCATTTCGAGCATTTAGTGCTTCAATTGATAGGTTGTAATATTGTCATTCTCTAATTAGTATTAACGATACTCACTTTTATGGTAAGTAGAAGGCTAAGTTGTTGGTTGTAGTTGCTTATAATGCTAATCAAAGAATTTATCTATTGTGTTTTACTATTGTGGAAGAAGAGACGGACAATAATTAGAGATGGTTTTTGGATTTGCTTGGTCGATGACGCACGTGTATGACATTGTGATGATATTTCTCTCAAGTCGGGATCTCTTTGGTGATGGGGGGACAAGGAATTCTTGTTTCTTATCAATAAAAAAAAAAGGAGTTGTCGCCTGGTATTTTGATCATTAAAAACTCTAACCGGTCTCAAAGTTTGAATAAGGGGACTAGTTGTGTGTAGGGAGGATGTATCATCCCTAGTACACCTTACCTAAGGTAAGCTGCTTTGTTTGTCTGTTTGATATAAATTGAGGTATTGTTGTATTTTCTAATCTAAAAAATAAATTAACTATCCAGCACAAATTATATCAAATTGCAACATATATCAAACCAAATTAAGTGTTCAAACAGTCCAAATATTATACAAAATAATAAGCATTTGGTCCTAAAATTTCACAATCTTAGCAATTTGTCAACAAAATAATTTGAGGTTATAGATCAACCTTCCGAAGACGAGAAATCAATTGGAGAGACTTTTGCAACCAAGGAAACAATGTTGGAAAAATTTGGGAAGCAATCTAAAAAAATAAGGATCAAATTTAAAAACTAAATGAAATGAAATATAAAGGAATGTAATTGAAAAACAAATCAATTACGAAAAAGATTAAAAAAAATAAATAGTTATCTAAAAAATAAGGATAAAATCTAACAAATGAGAAAATCAAAGAATGATGGAATTAAAAAAAAAATCTCATTTTATAAATTATTTAAAACAAAACAAATAGTAAAAAAAGAACAAGGATCAAATTTTAAAAAAAAATACATTGAAGAGTTGTGTTGAAAATTTATAGGGGCATGTATGAAAATCAAGGAGTAGAAAGAGAAAAAAAGGTCAATAACACCATATCAGAGGTTTGTTGATCATACGTGTCATCCATAGATAGAGAGGCTACCGTGACGATTCAAACATTGCCATGAAAGCCTGAGTTTGGACATTGTATACACCACTCAACAGCACAAGTGTAACTATGAGCTTCGACATGATAAGCACTCACCAACTACTTTCTAATCTTTAAAATATTTTATATGTACAAAAATACTAAATTTCCCTTAACCTAGCCGCTTATAACAAAAAACCATAAAAAAACCTAAACATCTATTAAAAAAAATTTGAATTTAATTGTTTTTATTGTGCTGTAATACAAAAAAAAGTAGAAACAACCCCTAAGTTCTAGATTAATATTTCTTCCTTTAACTATTTTTTTTTATGAAAAAAAAACTATATTTTCACGGTAAGTGGGTGAAAAGAAACATTAATTATACTTTCTTAAAAAAACCAAACAAACAAATAAAATGTGCAGTGAATGTCTCCATATTAAGTTACATGAAATAATTTTATTGGTTTAGTCTATAATTTTGAGGGTGAACCAAGTTTCTATAATAATTTTTTATTGAATTTCCCCATATTTTCTTAAACTTAGTATAGATATTAAACCCGAACCGGTCCGACAAGTCGATTAGAGATCCGATTGATCTAGTGGTTGGACTAGTTCGGGTAAGGTAAAAGACCGGGATGAGCAAAAACCCGGCAAAACCCAATTGACCCTCCGGGCTGACCTGTGACCAGGACGACCCGACAAAACCCGGTTGAGACCCGTTTTTTTTTCAAATTTGTTTTTTCTCCTTGCTAGAAACCCTATTTTTATATATTTTTTAATTGGTTATTAACCCTTTTCAAAGTTCACTATATAAATACTAGAATAATGTTTTATTTTTTTAATATAGAATTTCAAACCCTTTAGTATATATCTACTCTATGTTCATAAGAAAAAATTATTTTTTTAATATGGGATTTGAAACTCTTTAGTATATATACTTTATATTCACATGAAAAAAATTATGTTTTTTTAATATAAAATAAAAAAAATCTTTTTGGTTTAAATACTTCAATTTAAAAGAAAGCATATTAACATAGTATCTTTTTAATTTGAGATATAAAATTTTTTAAAATAATATTTTAAATTTTATTATTTATAACATGTATAATCTATATTCACATGAATAATTTCTTAATTTTTTTATATAATATATTAAATATTTAAATATATTTTTTTAATTTTTTTAAATTAATTTAGATTAACCTTACTTAATTCATATAACTCAAAACTTGATTCATTAAGCGGGTTAACTCTAGATCAGGTACCATAACTATAAAACTTTGTGATGAGTGAATGTATAATCATTAAACGTGTAAATTAAATAATTATAATATGAAATGTTCCAATTAATTATGTATTAATTAATTGGCGAATGTATAATTAATCAATTAATGAGTTATCATTTCAGTCTTGTCATGGCCTGGGCTTGTCTAGTCCATACGAACCATTTCAAGCTAAGTTTTTTTCGGGGAAGTTTGGAAGAATAATAATTATTATTTTTTAAAGTTTTTTTATTTAAAAATATATTAAATTAAAATATTTTTTATTTTTTAAAAAATATTTTTTTATATTAACACATGAAAACAATTAAAAAAATTAAATTAAAACAAAAAAATTAATATTAATATTATTTTTTTAAAAAAATATTTTTAAAATACAAAACCTACGTTATTAATCCGTGGATAATGCATGTGGAAGTGGGCTATTTTGGATATTAAAAGGCACCTGTAAAATCATCTTCTCCATATATATTTGTGCTTGAGAGAGCTTTGGCTTAAAGGTAGCCAGGAGTTCCTCATCCTTGTAGCCAATGACTTATAGTTAAAGCACCTAGATTTTCTCATGATTCCTTGTCCTTCCGCTCCATAAAAAATGTTAGTTTCCTCTTCAGTTGCAACATGTAAGCTCACTTATCTGTTTCTCTGGTTTCAAATTTTCAAGATTTCCTCTTTTGGTTGGAATAAATTTTGTTGGTAAACTTGGTTGGTTTCAGGGACAGACGGTGGATCGTCTTCTAACTACCCTTTGTGCACCATGGCTTTTTTTCATTCTAAATTAAGGTCCTCCTTTCTCAGAATGGAACCCTTCACTGTTTCTTTTCTCCCAAGTTCAGAATTTCTCAAACTTAGCTCCTTCCATTCTTTTCAGGTATGCCGAAGCTGTAATAACCAATTCATGCTTTCTTGCTCATCTGGGTTTTATTTACAATCTGCAATCACTGGCTACTTTATTGTATTGGGTTCTTTCTCACCAATGAAATGGGAATTGATGATGTCTTTAACTCTTTGTATTGTTTAGTTAAATCTTAATTTCATTAGGCTATTATGTTTGTCCTAGAACGTTGGCTTTTCTTGCTCATCAGGAACCTTTGTTTAAATTGCTTAAAATATATGTGAAAAAGGCTTCTCTTGTCGTATATTATATATTGTCTCTGATTTTTGGGAGTCATTGTTATGACAGTTTTGTGTGGCATTGATTTTTTATTATTATTAAGTGGAGTGTGATTGGTTGCGTATGATTTCCACAATTCTAGGAGTAGTTTAGGTTGAATTTTCCTTTCAATTCAGTTGTTGTGAGGCGTGGCTTTGTTTATTTTTATTGTTTCTTGTGGAGGATCAGCACAGTTGACTGCATTGGTGTTTAACACCGCAAATAAAAGTGATTGAGGTATCATTTTTACTTGCATTGCCACTTGCTTGAGAATAGTAATGGTTTCATCTTCTGCAGAAATTACTATAGATCAAATGTTACATGTTGGGGAAAATATTATTAATCTCCATTGATGGAAAAATGTGACCATATTAGTTGTGGGCCTTGGCAGCTTCAATGTGAAATTCGTTCCATCATTTATGTTTTTTGGTGGATGAAACCAATGGACTGATAGATATTAACTTGCATATTGATGATTTGATAACTTGATCAATAAAGGCCCCAAATGGTGCTTTTGGTCAAGCACAGTTGTACCTGAGGTCCAGGAACAATACTATGAAAGATTATATGTCATCCAGCCATAGTTTGTATGCCATTGCCTCTGAGATCTGGTAGGCAGCAGCAGTATGAGGGCTGTGGCAATAACACTACTACGATTGTGCTAGAAAGTCTTGTATTTGAACTTAAACATTGTTTCTTGAGTATGTTGTACACTTTGACTCTATAATCAGTCATCTTTATGCTCACCGTAGAAATATAATGCCATTTCTTGGTTTTTATTTATCTCTTTTCTGTTTAAAATGAATTTTATTTTTTCCCTTCTGCAGCATAGTGATCTTAAACTTAGGCATTCATTCAAGTCTAGAACTACACCAAGGATGTTGCGTCAACCACATGAACTGGTTATCACAAACGAATATCCTCAAAATGCTGATTTTCCTCGGAATTATTCAAGAAAGGAGAAGAAGCCCTTTCCAATACCCATAGTTGAGTTGAGACGAGCTGCAAGGGAGAGGTTCAAGAAGAGCAAAGGCCAACCTAAAGGACGTGCACCACCTCCAAAGAATGGTTTGCTCGTTCAATGCCTTGTGCCACTTGCTTATGATGTATTCAATGCAAGGATCACGTTAATTAACAATCTCAAGAAACTGTTAAAAGTGGTTCCTGTGCATGCTTGTGGGTAATCTTCATCTCTGAAAAACCATAGCTCTTGGTTACAATCTTGCAATCCAATTTATTTGCAGAAGCATGGGTATCTTAAGGGATTGTTCTATCTTGCTCTCACATGCACTATTTTAGCCATGTTGAGCAATGTTGTGTTTGGCTAAATTGGTCAGTCATACTGTTCCTCCTTAAAACTTTTAAGGCAAAATGCATGGTTCGTGTGTCATATGCTGTCTCTGATGGCCCTTCTATAGATGACTGCATCTGAATGAGATGTTATTGCTTGCCAATGTTCATCATGCGCAGAAGTTGACCTGGCCTTACGATAATCGCCACCTGTTGTCAGTGGGAATATAGAAATAAATGGTGTAAAGAGATACAAGGGAGTTGTATTATTGAACTTTTGGTTGGAGTTTTGGCACGCCTATGAAGCATCTTGAATTTTATGATTTGCAGGGAGATGGTAATAGTGAATTTTGATAAGATGTTTTTGCTACTGAATACTATTGGTTGGTAAATTAACAGTGTTAAACAAAGCACTCTTTATCTTTACTGTGAATAGGTGCAATCGAGTTAGTTGGATAAAGAATTATCATGGGGAATTCAACCTTCGTGGTGAATATGGTCTCTCCTCATGGTTTGAAGGTTGCTATATTATACTGATTACTGTCTACCTTTTGCAGGTGGTGTAACGAGCTCCACGTGGGACCTGAAGGACATCCATTCAAGTCATGTAAAGGCAAACATGCCACCCTCCGCAAGGGCCTTCATCAGTGGACAAATGCAGCTGTCGAAGATGTACTTGTGCCAATAGAAGCCTACCACCTTTATGATCCTCTTGGAAAACGAATTAAACATGAGGAGAGATTTTCAATTCCCCGAATTCCTGCAGTAATGGAGCTCTGTATCCAAGCTGGTGTTTACGTTTCTGAATATCCAACAAAAAGGAGAAGAAAACCAATTATTCGCATCGGAAAAAGGGAATTTGTTGATGCAGATGAAAGTGACCTACCAGACCCTGTCCCAGAAGTTCCTCTAAAGCCACTATTAACCGAATTACCCATCTCAGAAGCAGTTGCCCCAACTAATGAAGAAGAAAAAACCTTGCTTGCCGAGGAAACACTACAAGCATGGGAAAAGATGAGGAAAGGAGCCAAGAAGTTAATGCAGATGTACCGCGTCAGAGTTTGTGGATATTGCCCGGAGGTGCATGTGGGACATAGCGGACACAAGGCACAGAACTGTGGGGCCCACAAGCACCAACAACGGAACGGACAGCATGGTTGGCAGTCTGCTGTGCTTGATAACTTGATACCGCCCAGATATGTGTGGCATGTTCCTGATGTGGATGGGCCGCCATTGCGAAGGGAGCTGAGGAACTTCTATGGGCAAGCCCCTGCTGTTGTAGAAATTTGCGTTCAGGCTGGTGCTGCTGTACCAGACCAGTACAAATCAACCATGAGGTTGGATATTGGGATCCCTTCCAGTGTTAAAGAGGCTGAAATGGTTGTTTAAGGTATTCTTCTCACCTCTTTCAGGCAAGTTGTAAAGTGCATGTAAAGTATTGAAAGGGCAGACAGTTTAACATAGATTCTTTCAGGAAATAGTAGCAGTTTTCTTCGATTTTGGGCCCCTGACTCTCTCAAACCATCTCTGATTCTATTCAATGGTCGAAATTACTGATATTAAACTAGCATTACAAACATTCACGTTCCCTTTTAGGTTAGCAACGAAACCATTAGAAAGAAAATTTAAATGAAAAGAAGAAAAAAAACTCATAGATTGTTCATAGTATGACTAGCCATCTCACTCGTGATTCGTTGTTGCAGGTTGAATCAAAAGTTAATATGCAACATAAAGAAATATAAGCAATATTATTTTGTTTTTAACATCATGAAATATTTGAAGTGTAAAACAAAAATTCAACACGTGTTAAATAAAATAAATTGATAATTATATGCAAATTAACATATTTAATTCAGCTCTTTATGGAGATTTTTAATTTTTCTCAGTTAATTAGATGTTAATATTTTTTAATTAAAACAATAATTTATACTCTATTGAAACAAAATCTCAGCCATTTGAAATTAGAAGAAAAAATATATTTTTTCAATTTGTACTTTAATTTTTTTTATTAATGCATCTTCAATTATTTTAACAGAAACATGTTTTAAAATTACAAGCATTGATTTCTAAACAAAAATTCATCATGGTCTTAAAATAAATAATAAAAAAATTAAAACGATGTATTAGTATTTTATATATATTTGAAGAAAAAAATAAATGATAAATGTGACAAAATTATATAAAAAACATATTAAAAATTAAAAAAATCACAATTTTATTTTCATTGAATATCCCTACAATTGTTTTTCATATTAGGTACATAATAAGTGAAAAACATATTAACATTCTCATAAAAACTTATAATATTATTTAATAATTAAAATATAATATTAATCTTTTTATAGTATATTTAAATGTAAAAAAATGTAAAATAAAAAAAAATACAAAGAGGGTGTTGGCTTGGTGCGACACAACAAATAGAGGGTCAGATGGGCGGGGGTTTGTAAGGCTAGACCCACACGGCTAGCCTCATTTATTTTTCATATTTTAGGGGGGTGATATATCATCCTTCTTTTTTTTTGAAAAAACAAATAGCTTACGACATTTTATCTCTAGTATCTCTAGCAGTCTCAATTAGCCAGGATGACGGGTTCCTTGTTTCTTGGACCAAAAGGCCTTATTTTCAACTCTTTTTTTTGCTTCAAAACACTTAAATGTACCATAGAGACCTCGACAAAAACATTCATGGTATTAAATTAGCACAAAATTGGTAAAATACATAAAATTAGTTAAAATACAAAAAACCAACCCAAGTTTTAAAATTTTTCATGGATCTGATCTATTTTTTCAGCTAAAATGAAGGTTTAAAAACACTTCAAAAGAACTTTTCTCATCAAATGGACCTGTTGACACCAAGATTAATTTTTTTTGTCGTTAGAATATAGTGAACCAATGACTTTCTCTTTTCTTTGTTATTTTTTAGTAAGTTGGTCTCTTCTTTGTCAAATATAGGGACTAAAAAATGAACAAAATAATTTTTTATATCAAAACTAAATTACAAAAATTAAAGGGATTGTAGAGGAAAATAGGTGAACTAAAAAGAATTTTTTCGAACAAATTTAAGACTAGCCATGCAGTTTTTCCTTGTTTTACATGTTAATCCTTTTTTGTTAAATTTTATATCTATCAAACAAATTATAAGAAATTTGTCCTTAAATTTATAATAGAAGTTTGCAATTGAAAAAAATAAAGTTGAAGGACAAAAAAAATGTATACATCCTTCCCTCTTTTTTTTTGAAAAAACAAATAGCTTACGACATTTTATCTCTAGTATCTCTAACTGTCTCAATTAGCCAGGATGACGGGTCCCTTGTTTCTTGGACCAAAAGGCTTTATTTTCAACTCTTTTTTTTGCTTCAAAACACTTAAATATACCATAGAGACCTCAATAAAAACATTCATGGTATTAAATTAGCACAAAATTGGTTAAAATACATAAAATTAGTTAAAATACAAAAAACCAACCCAAGTTTTAAAACTTTTCATGGATCTGATCTACTTTTTTAGCTAAAATGAAGGTTTAAAAACACTTCAAAAGAACTTTTCTCATCAAATGGACCTGTTGACACCAAGATTAATTTTTTTTTGTCGTTGGAATATAGTGAACCAATGACTTTCTCTTTTCTTTGTTGTTTTTCAGTAAGTTGGTCTCTTCTTTGTCAAATATAGGGACTAAAAAATGAACAAAATAATTTTTTATATCAAAACTAAATTACAAAAATTAAAGGGATTGTAGAGGAAAATAGGTGAACTAAAAAGAACTTTTTCGAACAAATTTAAGACTAGCCATGCAGTTTTTCCTTGTTTTACACATTAATCCTCTTTTGTTAAATTTTATATCTATCAAACAAATTATAAGAAATTTGTCCTTAAATTTATAATAGAAGTTTGCAATTGAAAAAAATAAAGTTGAAGGACAAAAAAAATGTATACTATAGATTACTATATGTAAAAGACTATGGGTTTTAGTATATTTTATAATATAATTATAATAATTTTAATTGGGCAAATAGGATATTAAGTTGTTAGATAGTCTGTACTATGCTGCCGGCTGAGCCAATTTTTTCCCAACATAAAAAAAAATGTTTTTAAAGAATCTAAGATTTAGGTGATTGAAAGAGATTGCATGTGTTGTTAAATATCATACGACAAGCATCTCATACTTATATTTAATCAATTAATTTAATCTAATTCAAAAATAAAATTCCTTTTAAAAAAAAACCAAGATGTAACTCCTGTTATTTTCAAAACGACTAAAAATCCTAAAGACAGTAGGAAAAAAAAATTAGAAGATAAAACCGAAAAAAAATGATCGTAAAAAAGACAATAAAAAAAACAATTAAACTTAAGTGAACCTCTTAAGCCCATGGTAATCTCTCAAACTCATATCCTGTTAAATTCTAGACTTGAACTCAACCAATAAGACTTAACACCTAACCAATTTAATATTGAAGGATGAAATCAGTCAATTTAATTAAGTTAAAAAACAAAATTCCTTTTAAAAAAGCTAAATTCAACAAAGACCCTAAAAAGTCTTAAAGCAACCTGTGTTGTTTTCAAAATGACAAAACAAACCTACATAAATAAAAAACAAAAAAAAAAGTTGAAGGATGAAACTAGAAAAAAAAATAGATATTTAATGGGTGACAACATTTAAAAAAAAAAGAAAAGAAAACTAAAAATCAGGTAGTTGAAAGAGAAACACTATCTATTAGAATAGCGATCCAAAAAGCAAACCAAATAAAATACCATGAAACGAGCATCTTATACTTGTATTCAATTAATTAATTTAATTTAATTTTTAAAAAATCTAAATTTAATAAAGACTGATAAAAAACTCAAGGTGACTTATGTCATTTTCAAAAAGATTGATAAAATCCTATAGAAAGCAAGAAAAAAAACACACAAAGCCCAATTTCCAATCAAATAAATAACGAATGATAAAATTAAAAAAATTGAGATAAATAAAAAATATCAAGTAAATTCATGTGAATTTTCTAAACTTGAATCAATTTCTCAAACTCGTAACTCATTAAATCCTAGACTTAGGTTCAATCAAAAAACTCAATACATAATCAATTTAATGTTAGGGAATGAAATTGAAAAGGAAATATCAACCTCATAAAATTTTCAAGGCAAAAAATAAAATAACAATAAAAAAATGAAAATCAAATTTAATAGGAAAAAAACTAAAAAATGATGAAATTTAAAAAGATATTCAATTTAAAAAAATATTCAATTTAAAAAATGATCTCAGATTAAAAAAAAAATTCAAAAGATAGGGGTTCAAATTTCACATATGAAAAAGTTTAAGGGGGATGAAACCAAATAAAAGTTTCAATTTAAAAAATCATCTGAAATAAAACAAATAGAAATAAAAAAAAGAGGGACCAAATTAAAAAAAAAAACAAATTAAAGAGATTCCTTGAAAATTTTAAGGGTCAGGACAAAAATCGAGGAGAGAAGAGAAAATAAAAAAAATAAAAGAAAAGATTGTTGGCTTCAAATGAGAGATCCAATGACCATATGCGTCGTCCTGTCTTGGAGGCGCCCCCGAGACGAGGCCAACACTGCCTTGGAAGGTAGTGCTTGGTCATCAAAGACGCCACACACGTTATTCGAAAGCACATCTGCATTGTTCACACATTGTTTTTTTTTTATCTTTATCAAATAACCAAATTAACCCTCTAGAACATGAGAACCACAAAACAAACCAAAATGAAAAGATAACAACACCCCTTAACTCAAGCTTATTCATTTTTTGATTTCGAGAGGAAAAGTTAGTTTAATGTGACAAAACAAACAAAACATCTAAAAAGCCCCTGGATTATAGATTGAATTTTTTTTTTTTTTGTTTCAAGGGAATCAACATAATTTTATTATATATATAATATTAAAAAATAAAAAAAACCCTGGAGAATATATATATTTTGCTTTTAGAGATAACAAAGTAATTTTATTATGCTAAAAAAAGTGTGTTCACCAATTTGTCCCCAATTAATTATATATTTTTATTAATTGTTTAAATTGATTTTATACTCGTTAAATTAACCAGATTAAATGGAATGAATCTATACAAAGTTTAAATATTTTTTATTAGAAAGAATAATAATAATATTTAAATATTTTTTTATGTTAAGAAAAATAATTGGATCAGCAGTGTACCGCAAACTGATAATGTATTGTTTGATGTGCCTTTTCAACTGTTACATTAACTGCGGACAAGTTACGTCCAACTTTTATAATTTTCTAGCACAGAAATAACGGTCCAAAAAAATGTCAACTCTTTATGCTGACGTTGCAAGCAAGCAAGCACTGACTGCTCTGAAGAAACAAAGAAAGAAAATAAGAACCGTAGTTGTAAGATCCTCTCCGGGTCGACACGTGGCAAATTATTCTATAGCTGATCAGAACTATTCTATAGCTGATTGTCACACAGGAATTGACAGTCATGCCGCGTGTCAACATTGAAAATTTCAACTTCTCAACGTGTCCATTTAACCTTTACTTTCGCCTCCTATCTCGTTATAACAGCCCCCGTGTCCTTTCCTCTTTGTTTGTCTAAAGCCTGCAACATCCATGGCAAATCACCAACCTGAAGTTAAAGCTTCCACAAGCCAAAGCAAGGAAAAAGAAAAGAAACCGACAGCTTAAGATAGCCAAGAGAGACATGGCAGGGTCAGATCAAGCAGCACGGCATTCAACAGAGGTGCTTCACCAGCGTCGCAAGTTGTCTCTGTGTCCATTGAAAACGGCCATTGGTGGTGTTGCTGTTGTTGCCGCTATTGGCTACTTCGTTTTGTACACCAAGAAGAAGCCTGAAGCCTCTGCATTAGACGTTGCCAAGGTCACAGTTGGTGTCGCTAACCCAGCTAACACCCACCCCCGCAACTAGATTCCCCCTCTTCTATTTACTTTTTATATTTAGATTTTGTTTCTCCCTTCAATTTCTCTTTCATTCGAAGTTTTTTTTCCCTGTTGGCTATGTTTCTACTTGATTTTGTTTCTTCAATCCTTGTATGAACTTATATAATTCAAATAAATCGTATATTAATTGCTTCTATTACCCATTAAACACTTTTATATAATAATGTCTAATGAAGATTCATTTATCTTGTATTGCTTTTATAAATAAATACAATTAACATGTTATTAAAATATGTTTTAGGTGGATATTTATGATTAAGTCACATATATATTGAAAACAATTATTATCCTTTTAGTCAATTTTTCAGGATAATGCCAAATGCTTGTATATTTATTCTTAGTCGATCATAAATAATAAAATTCTTAACCAAAACTTCAATAATTATTTAATTGAAAGACGAGCAGAAAATATTTATACTAGTAATTTTACTATTTATTTGGTCATTTTTAAGGATTAATCTCGTTGAGAGTTTATTTGTCCTAAGTAGACGCATGAATAATAAAACCATAACCAAATATTTATGACTTAAAAATATTTTTTTCAAGGAAATTTAATCAAATTATAAGGATAAAATCCGCTAAAAGTATTTTTTTAATTTCTAGGATAAAAACCATTTTGAGATTTTGTTTTTCATCCAATGTCAATCTATAATAATAAACCACAAATAAAAATCTACGAGCTGAAAAAATATTTTTCTAAAGTGATCTTATTATCATTTTTAGATTGATTTTTAAGGATAGAAACCGTTGAGGTTTTTTTTTTATCCTATATCAATCTACGATAAGAAAACCTTAAGCAAATATTTACGAGTTGAAAATAATTTTTTTTTCCAAAGCGATCTTATTATCATTTTTTAGATTGACTTCTAAGGATAAAACCCGTTGAGGATTTTTATCCTATGTAAATAAATGATAATAAAATCATAAACAAATATTTACGAATTGAAAATACATTTTTTTGTAAGAGGATTTTATTATTATTTTTAGATCGACTTCTTAGGATAAAATCATTGTTTTTTTTATCCTATGTCAACTAATAATAATAAAACCAAAAATACGCCACGCAATCATAACAACAACAAATATAATAAATCAACCTAATAAATCAAATTAATTATGTCACAAAAAAAATCTATAATTACATCACCACATCATAAATCAAACCCACCCTAATCATTCAAGAACAAACACACCCAATAATAATTTTTAATAATCTCAATCATTCATAATAGATTGAAAATCAACACTAACAATCAATACATTATAACAAAAACTCATCAACATGTTTTTAAAAAATATTTGGGTTTGAAATCAACCTTCTAGATTAGTTGACTGAAGATCACTAAATAAGAATGGAATAGCTTCGGCGAGTGCAACACATGTGTGCCCGTGGTTGGCGGTGCGTGGGGTCACGCTCCGGTGACCCAAACAAATTGAGACCCATTAGATAAGATAGACCATCAACCACTCTTTTTTTTTTTGGTCAGTGGTAAAACAAATAGAGGTTTAAGGAGGGATATCTAACCATTTTAAGCTTATACTCTCTTTTGCTTTCTCCTTTTCATGGGATCGTTTCTCTTTCTTAGTTTATCATCATTACTTGCTATTATTGGTGGTTGTGGAGGTTGAAAGAAAGGCTATTTTTGGGTACAATGAAAGGGCTTGTTGTTATCATGAGAGAGGAAATCTTTTTCAGTGTTAATAAAGGTCATGTCGATAGTGGTAAAGGTTATGTTGTTGATGCTATCGTACATGGCTGACGTTGGAAACCAGGTTGAAGGTGGCCGAACAATGTGGCGATATTGTTTATCTTCCACATATGGTGACAATGGTGGTCACGATGGGAGATTAATTATGATTGGCAGCTTTTAGAGTCACGAGGGAGATTTGAGATATAATAGAGCTTCAATTGGAGTTGACAATGATGGTTAGGGCTATTAGTTGCAGTGTGTTTGAAGTTTGTGGTGGTTCTGGTCTTGGTTTGTTTGTGGGTAGAAAGGTTACATAGTTTTAGGTGAGGCTTTCAAATGGAAGGGTTGTGCTGTATGGTGGCTAACAATTATTTTAAGGGGAAGTTTAGGCTTTTGCTTTTGTCATGAGAGAGGTTAAAGATGCTGATGGGAAAATGGTTATCTTCTCCTTTCACTTTCTCAGCTCACTTCACGTGTTTTCTCTCTTTTTCTTTTTTTCCACACCTTTATCTTATTGAACTTTCCTTTCTCATTTTTTTAAAAAATTTTCCTTCCTTACAATATTCATTCTCTCTTATTTATACTAACACCAAAAGCTCTTGACATTTTCTATTCTCTAACTTTTCACAACCTTCCTTTTCATTCTTGTATTTACCCATTCATTTATTTTTATTATTTTTATTTTTGAATTGCTTGGAGGTGGGGTTTCTAAAATTCAAATTGATCTTATCTCTTCCATAATTATATTATACTCACTAATAAAAATCTTACTGATTTTCTTCTAATTAATTTTTTTCTTTCATTTTTTTTGAAAAGTTTGTTAACATGAAAATGATACCAAAATGATCAAAAACTATGAAATGATCGAAGATTGGCCAAATTGCATTGAAAATATATTTTTTAGGATTTGTTTTTGCATTTCTATATTTTTTCATTTTAAAAAAAAATATGCTGAAAACAAGGGGTTAAAAAGGAGTTACAACAATTACCCCCTCTTTACAATATTTATGGTAAAAAATTAAGTTTCCCTTGACTTTGTCTAATAAATTTGTAAAGAAATGAAATATGGTATTTTTTTTCTCTTTTAAAAACTAAACATCTTGCCTAATAAAGCCATAAATGTATAAGCATGAATGAGAGGATCAACTTGGGATCTATACAAAAAAGATTCAACTTGAAATCTATGTGAACATATTAACTTGGAATTTATATAAAAAGATTCCACTTAGGCTATGTTTGTTTCCCGGAATTCAGTTTCCGGAAAATCACTTTCCAAACTTTCCTGTGTTTGTTTGACATTACGAAAGTTGGTCAACGGAAAATACTTTTCAGTCAAAGAAAAATTTGGCTTGGTTTCCAGGAAAGTGTTTTCCTGGAAAATTTGGGCGGAAAACACTTTCCGGAAGTTGTGAAAAATTTAGAAATGTCATATTATTTTCTAATTATATCAAATTTGGTCCTCAAACTTTTGATTGCTATATATATTTTGTTTTGAATATTTATTTTTCAATTTCATCTCTTAAAATTTAATTTTTATATTAACTTTGGTCCTCATTTTTATAATTATTATTTGCTTTTTCCTTATCATTTTTTTATTGAAAATTTTTATCTATCAAATTTGGTTCTTATTTTTTTTATTGTTACTTATTTTTTTTTTAAAATAATTTATGAAATATTAATTATTATTATTTTAATTTCTTCATCTTTTATTTTTTTTATTTTTTAGATTTGATCTCTATTATTTTAATTATTATTTATTTTATTTGAGATAATTTATGAAATTATATTTTTTTCAATTTCATTCTCATTCAACTTTTTAATTTATAAGATTTGTTCCTCATTATTTTAATAAACTTGAGAAAAATAAAACATTAATAAGTTATTTTCCAGCTTATTTTTCATGATATAACCAAACACTGGAAAGTGTTTTCCAACTTATTTTCTATTATACTACCAAACATCAGAAAATAATTCACTTTCTCGGAATTTACTTTCCAGTAAACAAACGAGACATTAAAAACTATATGAAAAAATTATCTTGGAATCTAAATAAATAAGAGGATCAACTAAGGATCCATATAACAAACAAGAGCAACTTGGGATGCATGCAAATGAAAGGATAATATGAGGATTTATATAGATGAAATAAACATGATCATCTTGGGATCCACACTAGTAAAAAATAAATGATGCAATTTTATGGGTGTCTTTATTGAGGTGATTGAGATTAAAAAAGTACTGATTTAGCTGTCTTATTTTACCAACTTTTTTTTTAAAAAAAAATACTGATTTTAAAAAATAATATTTAACAACACCACCATCACCATATTTGCTCCCTTGAAAATTGGATCCTGCATGATGATTGTGACATCAAAGAGTTGATAAAGGAGCTTTCGATTTCTCAAGTTGGACACTTGTGATTAGTATTGTGATCTTCTATCCTGGCAGTGAAGTTGTGGATGTAATTTATTTTATATACTAAAATAATA
>Ga0307509_10005103_pt1 | contig 18459 bp, 12 predicted proteins | sample 10_EM_MG_FD_202245 | JGI IMG/M metagenome (GOLD analysis project Ga0307509, IMG submission 202245) | Populus trichocarpa ectomycorrhiza microbial communities from riparian zone in the Pacific Northwest, United States - 10_EM | ecosystem: Host-associated > Plants > Roots > Unclassified | place...
CATTTTATGATGGGTCAAAGGTGAAGTAATTCTTTGCAAAGGTTTCACTTTTTCGATGGCACATTTCCCGGGCGATGGTATCCGAAAGGTTTGCCGCTAATTGCATGGTATTTAAAAGGTTTACCCCATGTACAATACACTGAGAGAATCTCCCACCGATAATTCCTTCTAGCACCGTTCACTAGAGAAGGATGTTAAGCTGGCTTTAGCTGGAGTGTCGGATATGGCATTTCCCCTAATAGTGGTAATTTGTCTACTCCCCCATCTCCCATGCCCAGTACCACTAAGGTGGATCTGGTCGTATTCCCCTGTCCTCCTAGCGTCAACCTGTCTTCGTTCTAGGAGCTGGTTTACCACTCCCTCAGGCCCCTCATTGTAGCCCAGCGGAGGATATCGCGGTGGTTCTCTGTCTGGCTTTTATGGGTTAATAGCATCCTGTTTCAGAACTGATACAATACCTAGAATGGCCGGCTAAAATCGATCGCCTACCTCGCTTTCCCCGCCCGGGTTGACTATTCCCATCCGAGCCGTTCCTCACTGCTTCCTCTTACTCACTAATAGCGACCTATGTAGTCTATGGAAAGTTAAGTTTCTCACACTCTTCCGACTCCTCCACTCAATGAACCCTATACTACACAGGTAGTAGTTTACCATGTCCGGGATTTAGCGCAAAGTAAATTACTACCTAGATCACTATTGCTAGAATAAAATCGTATCGTAAACATTTGTAAGGTAAAATACCCGAGAAACCCTACCTCGCACTTGGGAATTTGATTCTAGACATCGGTATCTTTGGTGACAGGTGTTCACGTTGCAGAAAGTGCTGTACGGATTAAGTTTGCTTATAATAGGTGGATTTAGATATCCAATCTGCAGAGGTCAGAGGATTTTGAGACAAAAGAGTTCAATATGAAGTTGTGGTTGCATGGGAGGATTGTGCGCGGGAGGACACTGCTATGGAGGAGCCAGGTTGTATCAATAGTTGCCTTATCCGTAATGAAAGGGGTTAGGTTGATAGCTAAAAACCCAAACTAAGTTCCCCACTCCTCCTAGATACACTATGTGTAAATGTCTCCTCTTACATGTTTATCGATAACCTAAATGCTTTCTATAAAGTTGCTAGCCTTTCCAACGGCTGCTGATAGGTCTACGATAATTTACAGTTCTGTGCCTGTATCTTTCTGTGTCGTGTTCTAGCTAAACTTAGCAGAGGGAAGGCCTGAGATGGCAATACGAGGTAGAGTGAAGAGCAGAGTTAAGCCTTTTTTTCATCCACGGGACCTATTACAGTAGATTTATTTATACTCTGGGTAAGGTACCGGTACATTATGCTGAGATGGTCTTCTAGTTAGTAATTTCTTCTGCACAGTTGGTTCGGTAGTAAATCTTCAATGAGCTCATATGGAGCTACGATACCTATTCCTCAGCACAACCACCCTTAAAAATTAATAACTTGCTCACGGCATTTAGTTCTAACATACCTATACCTTAATAATTCGCGGGGCGATGCAGAGCATGATAAATGTAGCAACCGACCATGACGCTATGCTTCGCTGCGCTATCCGAACACTATACTTGGCTGTCGTAATGAATATCAGAAGGTATAGTCCCTATCTTCTCAGAACCTAGGATGCGGTTGTGAGAAGAGGTTTCCGGTCTGTCTCCAGATCCCGAGGGACTATGAGGTGATGCTTCAATTTAGTGTCACGAGTGTTTTCCGGTTGGCTCATTCATGGGGCTTGATGTACCAGTACCCGCTTTGTCTGATTCCACTGAAGGCGATCGAGAGCGTCCGTTAACCGCAGCGCAAAATTTGAGCTGCCCTAGATAGCGCTTAAATAAGTGTGGTATTTTCTGCTACCAATGTGGTAGCCATAAGCCGGGTATCCCCGACACGAGTCTCGAAGGATTGGTCTTGAGGCAACTTTGAGGTTCCACAAAAAAAACCCCTCTTTTCTTCAGCCCTTTGGAATTCCAGTTGCCGGCAGACTCCATCATCCATCTTCAACATCCTCAACAGCAAAGAATTGAAAATGTCTCAATCACTCAGTAATAATATTGGCTCTTTCAACACGACTAATATCAACCTTACTGTTACCGATGACCGATCTAGTACTCTAGCATGGCTATCCCCGCTAGATCCCAAGTTCCGCCACCAGGACATCCAAAGCCGCCGAGTCGAAAATGTTGGGGAATGGCTTTTACAAACCGAGGAGTTCAGACGCTGGTACGCCAGCAGTGAGGGAGGTGAACCCGACAACGCAGTTCTGTTTTGCTATGGAGATCCGGGGGTTGGCAAAACTTATATTAGGTAACAACGACGGGCTTCGGGGAATCGAAGGAGAAGGCAAGTGCTGACAAGCGGCGATCGTAGCTCCTTGGTGATAGACAATTTGTGTGATCGTGCTAGAACACATAATGCGACCGTAGCATGTTTTTATTTCGATTTCGCGGTGCAAAAGGAGCAGTCCCCCACGAGCGTGCTGGGCTCACTGCTAAAACAGCTTGTTTGTGGACAGGAGGAGATCCCGGAGGAGATAACACGAGCATACAAAGACCAAAAAAATGCTATTGGTGGGCGAGGACTACGACTCTCCGATATAGTGAGGATGATATCGATTGCCTCTTCCAAAAATCACACATTCATATGCATTGACGCTTTAGATGAATGTGTTGCAGGACATTGGGTCAAGCTTCTCGACTCGCTAAATCAGATTCTAGAAAATTCTCCGGGCACTCGGATATTTGTGACAGGGAGACCACACATTCTGCCTGAGATCGAGAGGTGTCTCAGTAGGGGAGTAGCGAGTATATCTGTAATTCCCAAAAGAGACGATATTATTATATACCTTCGGAGCAGGCTGCACGAGGATACAACCCGCGATGCAATGGATCGTTATCTGGAGACGGATATACTGAAGAAAATTCCTGCAGATGTTTCCGAAATGTAAGCAGAAGCGACACCAGGAAACCTGCTTTAATATATCCACTTGCTGACGCATATTTAGATTCCTACTAGTATCGCTAAATATCGATGCGATCCTGCAAGAACCCACAATCCACCGCAGGCGGCAAAAGCTTGGTGCGATGACCGATGGCTTGGGGTTGGGGGATGCTTACAGTGCAACACTGAGCCGGATAAAGGGACAGGGAGGGGAGAAGGCGAGGCTTGGCATGGCCGCTTTAATGTGGATCTCTCACTCAGAGCGGCCCTTCAGGGCCAATGAACTATGCCACGCCTTAGCAGTCGAAGTTGGGTCGTCGAATCTCAATAGCGATAACGTTCCTTCAATAGGGACGTTGCTAGCTTGCTGTCAAGGACTTGTTGCTGTAGACAAAGAGACCTCGACAGTCCGGTTAATCCACTTTACGCTTCAAGAGCACCTCCGGGCTCAACCCGAGCTTTTTGTTACAGCTCACTCAACCATGGCGGAAACCTGCCTAAGTTATCTGAATTCCCACCAAGTCAAGGCACTTTCGGCCAGTCTCTCCTCCGATCCCCTGTACACGCCCTTTCTCAATTATTTTCCCCAGGACATGCCCTTTCTTGAATATTCATCTCTATATTGGGGAACCCATGCAAGGCGGGACCCTTCAGATTGCGCAAAAGTACTTGCGCTGCAGCTATTTGGCGACTACAATAACCACATATCTGCCAAAATCCTCTTGGATAAACAGTGGCGGTACTCGTTCTTCGTTGACTTCAATAAACCCTCCCTGTTTACTGGTCTACACTGTGCATCATTGTTCGGGATAGTTGAGATCGTAGATAGTTTGGTGGAGGTGGAAGGTTATAATATCAACCAAGAAGACTGCGTTGGTAATACACCTCTCTTGTGGGCTGTTTCGGGAAGGCATGAGGGAGTGGTGAAAGTACTGCTCGAGCGGGACGGCGTCGACCCTAACAAAACAAATAACGGCGGCCAAACACCACTTTCTTGTGCTGCTCGTAATGGGTATGAGGGAGTGATGAAAGTATTGTTCGAACGGGATGATATCGACCCTAACAAACCAGATAACGAAGGCCAAACACCACTCGGGCGGGCTGCTTTTTCTGGGCACGAGGGAGTGGTGAAAATACTACTCGGGCGAGCCGACATTAGCCCCGACAAATTAGATAACAACGGCTGGGCGCCCCTTTCTTGGGCTGCTTTTTCTGGGCACGAGGAAGTGGTGAAAATACTACTCGAACGGGACGACGTCTGCCCCGACGGACTGGATAACTCCATGGTACCCCTTTGCTGTGCTGCCTGGCGTGGCCACGGTGGAGTGGCGAAAATGCTGCTCGAGCGGGCCGATGCCAACCCCAACAAACTAGACACCGACGGCCAAACACCGCTCTGTTGCGCTGCTGAAGAAGGGCACGAGGGAGTGGTGAAAATGCTACTCGAACGGGACGATGTCAATCCCGATAAACCAGATGCCGGCGGCCGAACACCACTCTGGTCGGCCGCTAAGAACGGACACAAGGGGGTAGTGGAAATACTACTCGAGCGGCGCGACGTCGACCCCGACAAACCGGATAATGACGGTCAAATACCCCTCTCTTGCGCTGCTTCGAATGGACACGAGGGGGTAGTGCAGATGCTGATCGGGCGGCATAACGTCAATCCCGATAAGCCAGATAACGGCGGGGAAGCATCGCTCTGACGGGGTACTCGGCATCGCAATGTGAGCGTAGTGCAGCCGCTACAGCTTCGGGGTTTGCCCATGTGACTTGAAATTTTCATCATATTTCCTTGTATTGCTGTTTTCTGGCCACAAATCCTCTTTGCATATCTTCCCTTGCGCTTTTCTACAATTACTTTTTCCTTCCCTCCCCTATAAGGCGTAAACACGAGGGTTGTCTAGATGTATAGAAAGAAAATATGAAATGCAAATGTTTTCCTCACTAGTGAAAAGCGATGGAGAAGTTAGCTGTTGACAATGGTACGGTGGTGATTGGTTCCCGCTATATTTGTGGCTTAGCGAAGATCGTTCTCGCATGCAACTATCCTCTAAGCGCGAACTCAAAGGTGAGGTTGGGAGGCTGTTCACACTTTCTAGCCTTGGCCAAACGAGATTAATGCAGCAAGGAGTCTTTTAACTGTGGAATTAATTCACTTTACGGGTGTCATATCGCCCTTGAAGACTCGATACGTAGCCAAACTCTTCACGCACGGTTTTAGACTTTGATCACCTGCGTGGAGATGACCTTGGGAGCACTACTCTTCCTCCGCTGGTATCCTTCCTTTTCCGCCCAAACTGGGCAGAGCCCGGAATACGCTACTAGGGCTACTTCCCCGAACGGCACCCAACAACATTGCTGTTATCTCCACTCCTTTTTGTCGCTAGTGTACTACCAAGAGACCCGAAACGCTACCTATATCCACAACGGTATTTCCTGAGCTGTCAAGACAGTCAAATCTCGCGCTTCCCCCATCAGTCCCTTCAGCCTTGATAGCTAACGAGTTTGACCTTCGATCCAAATATTCCGCGGCGATTATCAGAGTAGGTGTGGTCGGGTTCCTAAAATTAGTTATAATCTAAAGTCCACACATCTACGAAATTCCAGTTATTGATAGGCGGCTGCTTGTTAACCTCTACCCTAAACACTAGCGGGACGCTATAGCATCTCCTGTCCCATTCTAGTGCGGCAAATAACGAGCTTTCCGAACTTATGCGCTATCCTACCCCCTTATCGGGGCAATCGAGCACTCCACAGAGCTGTCCAGCCTCGGCTTACGAGCAAGTTGGAAGGGTATCCACCCTCTCCTAATCATTGCCTGCCAGAACTCTTCCTTCCTCCACAGATATTGGCCATTAGATAGCAAGATACACCAAATTTTCAAAAAAAACAAAAACAGAATCTGTACCATAAACTACACGTGCAGAGTATAACACCGGCAAGCGTTAACTCGCACTACGGAATCCCATGCTGGATGATGATGCCCTTTCCATTGGGTTTCATGTTGCCGGGAGTGTGATAAACCAAGTTTCCTTACACGGGCAGGTTTTAGTGAGCCAACATCCAAAAATTAGAGGATGGTTGGACAAAAAACTCAAAGATGAGGCTCTGGTAACATGCGCACGCAGGGGGGCTCTACGCAAGGGCCAAGTTGGATCCGCGCGACCCCCGTCCTTTATATCAGGCCAATTGGGAATTTAGAATCTCAAACAGGGCTTCCTTCCGGCCCGCTGCCCTCCATGCGCAAACCATCTCCCTCCTTTTTACATCTCTACTCAAATATAGGGCGCTTCTATACTGGCCCGGCCAACGACGCCCACTGCCCCATATCATGTGGTACCATACGCCGTGCAGACTCATTCCCCTGCCCTGCTCTCTCACCGAGTGATATTTTATGACTGCCTCCAGGACTCTAAAATAGTGTCCCGGCTCATTCTGTCTCTCACAACGATAGACTAAGAGAGGGTACAGGTGTACTGTGACTAAGCTAGGCTCGTGGGCTCTAGCATTTCGCTACCGCTGGTATAATACTAATTTCGGGAGGCACTGTAGTCCGCTTTTTACGGGGTGGGCTGGGCCATATATTATAATGCGCGACGTCAGTGTTAGAAGAACAAGGAGAGCATACTCCGGAAGTTCGGCAGGGGGGGGGGAGAAATAGGAGTACAAAACTCTTTTCCTCGCTATGACTGAATTCTGATCTTGGCCTTGTCTTGCTACTAAAAATCTTAAGGGGGTCGGGGGTAAATTCATTTTCATAGGCCATCGTAGACTGGCAGAACTCGTTTTAGCATCACCTTGTAGGCCAATATTATGCTATGTTGCTTCATCTGCGGGGAGTGGAATTTTATTTGTGTTGGTTTAGAGAGGGAGGGCTAGTTGGCGAGATACCCTTTTATGACAACAGCTGGCGATGTCGCTCTAGGTCATATTTCCGGAAGGTGGACACGTCGCCGCCAGAGAGCCGTCAGGCCTTTTACCGATGAGGTGTGGAATTCCCCCGGGAAATTTAAGACCTGTGTGCTTCAGGAAAATCAGCCTCACAGCTCATCAATCGCATGCTTAGTAACCCAATCAGCAGTAACCGGCATTTCCGCAAGCTCTGTAATCCTGGGTGCTAAGATAAAAGGCCCTAAGAGGTAATAGCTTTCCCCATGACACGATATGATATAAGTTAAGGTCAACCTACAGGACGTGTTGAGCTCTGGGCTGTGCCTTATGATATGTGCGAACGGTCGAAATCCGTTATTAGATCTTCAGCGAAACTCAAGCTGATAGCCCACGATAGGTTAGTTCGACAGATTCACGAGATCCATGATTGTCTCCAGGTATGCTATCATACCGGAACCTCTACACTCACTACCAATGATCCATCCCGTGCCCGGAACACTATTGTAACCTAACAACACTTGAAAAAACAAAGACAAATCCTCACATTAGCATCTGCAGAATATGTACTGTACACTGCCATAGGACTGGTCCACCATGGTCCCGGGGGGCAGCAGACAATTTCCAACAAACCGGCAAACCAATCATCCACCGCAACCAGGCAAAATTCCTAGAAAAATATACCAGCAAGACCTATAGGGTAGATATATAACCGCTCAGTCAAAGTCCTCACAAAACGGGATTTCTTTTTAGCCCATAGAACGCCCCCCCACCCCCACCCCCGCGTAAGTTACCGTAATATCCGTCTAAGAGAACCTCCGTTTCGGGGACTTTTGGCGGATGGATACCCTGATTTAGAGCCTCTCTAAGATTTTGTGATATGCTGGGGAGTCGGTATTCACTGGAGCAAAAGTTTATAGATGATGATGATGGGAGAGAGGTGGTGGATGAACAGGAAATACCGCAAGAGAAATAACGCTGAACCTAAAGTATTCTATTTATCTACACTCTTATTTCTACTAGACCCGCTAATCAAGCTAATACTCCACAGCCTTCTTAATCCCATCCAGCACCCTCACAACATCCGGAACCATAAACCCCTCATATGCTAATGGCATATGGGTATCCCACCCGGTAACCCTGGTAACGGGAGCCTCAAGCCTCAGAAAGCACCTCTCTTGCACTTCACCAGCTATGCTCTCTCCAACACCACCGGTCCGGCTGGCCTCGTGCACGACGACACATCGCCCAGTTTTATTAACGCTCTTTGTGATGGTCTCCTTATCCCACGGTCTCACGGTCCTGAGGTCGATAACTTCGACACTAACACCTAAGCGCTCCTTCGCAGCTCTCGCCGCGGCTTCAGCGACGTATACCATCGTTCCGTAAGTCACGAGTGTGACGTCTGTGCCAGCCTGGAGCACCTCCGCTTTACCGATCGGTAACTCGTATTCCTCCAATGGCACTTCTTCGACAGCAGCGCGGTACAGGATCTTCGGCTCCATGATAACAACTGGATCTGCGCCCCTCGCAGCCGCGATTAACAAGCCCTTTGCCTGCACCGGGGATCGTGGAATGATGACGGTGATCCCTTGCATCCCTAAAAAGAAGCCCTCGGGGCTCTGCGAATGGTAGAGTGCGCCGTGACCTACCGCACCAGTCGGCATCCTTACAACCATACGCCCAGCGTTAAATTTCTCGGCGCCGCCGGATCTGTAGCGCATCTTGCTAGCCTCGTTATGCAACTGGTCGAACGCGGGAAATAGGTAGTCCGCAAATTGGATCTCGGGAAGGGCAGTGTACCCACTCGCACTCAGACCGATGGCGAAGCCGATGATGCCCTGTTCGGATAGCGGGGTGTTGAAGATGCGGGAGCCACCGAAGGAGTCGGTGAGGTTGCTGGTGCACCGGAAGACCCCTCCGAAGGAGACGTCCTCGCCGAAGATTAGGGCCTTGTCGTCTGTTGTTAGAATCGCGCGGAGGGCATCGTTCACGGCTGTAAAGTAGTTCGTGCGCTTGGTTTTGCTGGATCGGACGTGTTTTGGGAGGTCGGTGTGGAGGTTGTAGGTTTGAGAGGCGGTGTGAGCAAGGCTGGGAAGTGGTCTATTAGTAGATAAGGGATGAAGGAGAAGGTAAAGGAGGGTTTACTATGATGAAGCGGAATAGTCTGTCGGGACATTCAGCTTCCCTAGCGCCCCGGCACTGGCGGTGGTGTACCTCCGTCGGGGGACTTTGACAGCGGGATGTAGAAAGCGGAGTGGTAGTAACGAATTCTTCATGAAGCCTGTACGGTAAGGAAAGTATTAGGAGAATGGATCGCGAGACGCTGGAGGTATAATTCGAATTGCAAGGCGTTGTTAGCGGTGAAGGAGTTCATCCTCGGTAGTGTTGGTGGTGGGCAGGCTGGATTAGAGCTCAACAATGGAATCGCCTATCATCGGTAATATGCGGCTGAGCTTAGCCCAATTGGGTCACGTGGCTGGTGGATACTAACTGGGGTGTCGGTAACCTCCCCAACTTTTTTTTCCCCCTGTCCGGAGCCTCAAAACTCAGGCCAGGGAAAATGTCATGCGAACACAAAGGGATTCCGACGTCGGGAGCTCCAGGCTATGCTCTCTCATTAGCCCAGCGGTAGAAGCCAATGGGAACCGGTGTGCATCGCTTACCCTCAACCCTTGTACTCGAGTATAGTACCGTCCGAATTTGGCCACAAAAGAAATCGATATCATACCCCTACTGGACTCTAGTTTTCCACATAAAACTCCCAAGCTCAGCCAACCACCGCAAAGAACGATAGGTCTCTCCTTCAATTAAATGGATGGGAAAACTGTTACACGCAAAATTGCCAACTTTTTTCAACACGCCAAATCCCAGCAGTGAGCACATGAGGTCAACCAATGTGGTTCGCTATGTCAAAATCCTCTGCGAGAGTATATATGATGGGTATCATACAAATTGAGTGTCTTGGCGGAATTTTTTTGGCTCCTTTCTTAGAACCCTCGCACTCGAAATTCCTAGCATGTTTTCTGTAACCTAGTGTTCAATTACATAAACCCTCATGTCAAACCGTACAATCTAATAAGTCACTGGATTTTTCAGATGTATGGTGGCAAGGAGGCGCCTTTTGAGAATGTGCATTTTGTGTAATTGGAAAAAAACTTGGCGGGCGTCGGTTTCTTTTGTCGCTAAGATCGTATGATATCATACCTTGAGGATTTGAAAACAGCGAGGAATTGATGTGGGTTAAGAATATGCAGGCATAGGGTTGCTATTTTTGCCCCCATTCGGCCTTCGCCCATCTTCACCATGATCTACCGCCGGCGCGTATCCCCACCCGCTGTTAGTAGCTAGGAATGTTCTGAGAAGGCTCATAAGTGTTCTAAGTGGTTTGCTGTGATATCCCGGAGGAGTACTATACAATACAGCCGGCTACAACCTGAGACAATACCTAAGGTGTTGGTTACCACACGCCCGGGTTAGCATCTCACAAGGCGGACTTACAGCCCCAGCAAGTGCGAACTCTATTGCCGCTCTCTATTCCAGAGCATGGTAGCGCGATCTATCTAGGTATCCCATACAGGCAAGGCTACTCTCTGGTAAACAATCCGCGCCTCGGTAATCATCCTCTCTAATTCCGCACCTCCTCCTCAAACTACTTCGCTTCCATCCCCCCCAATGGTTTTTCACTTCCTTTCCTCTCATTTGCCACATCAGTCTCAATAATCGAAGCATTATCCTCATCTCCATCAACAGAGGTGTAAGAGCGGAACTCGGTATGGCCCCAGCGAGTCCCCGGAAGGTTTCCGTAGCCCGCCCAATCTTCTGTTATGTGAGGAAGGAACTAGCCATACAAATATTACCCTAGTACCTAGGCAAAGTTAATACGCCACGATGGGCTTACACGATACGGTAATGCAGGACTGCAACAACATGGTCTTCCGATCGGGACTTGAGCTATTTATGGATGGTTCTGGCACGTTCTATGAGGGAATGAGGGTCTGGTGCCCATTTTCCTTTCTAATAGCCATTAGTATGGGCATTGCCACTCAATGATCTTGGAGGAACATATAACACCTTTGAAGTCCAGTCCTCTGGTAGGCCGCTAAAATCCAGTCCTTTGAATAATTCTACTTTCTCCAAATCACCACGGTTACTCCCAGTATCACATGGCAAATCATCGCCTCCTGAAGCTCGGCCAAAAGCACCACTTTGATACCACTCTCGACCTGCTTCTTGAATCCGAAAAGGGGCGTCTGGATTGTTCTCTTCAGCGGTGAGGAAACGAGCAAGTTGACCAGGGGCTCAGATGGGAACTCCTTGCCCCAGCTTATGGCATTAGGCTTCGCCCAAAGGAGTTAGGGAAGTATCGCCCAGTTGGATGTTCCGGGTAGCATTATGCTGAGCTTCTCCGTGGCGGGCGAGGGTGACGATTCTCGGAGCCATTTAGTTGAGCAGAATTTAGTCTGGGGGCGGGCAGATGAGCAGGACGCCGGTAGCCGTCCAAGTAATGTCCGTTCCCTCTTTCGTAAATTGCAAAGCGAGCGAAGGATTTCGAGTGAGGGGGCGTGACTGGGGCTACTGGTACGTAGGGAGATTTGGCAACGACGAGAAGAATTAAAACCCTGCAGAGGGGCGGTCTGGGTTCTCCGAAGGAAGGAGCCCTTAACTCAAAGCTAATTTAGAGTTAATACACCAGGGTTTAGTCACCGTTCGTGTGGTAGAGTTGGTAAAGAGAACCTAGCCGTTATAATTAAGACTTAAAAGCATCACCCTAAGTCTGCGCTAATTCTATCAGGAAAAAAAAAAGGGAAACTCCGCCGCTACCTATACCTTTCTATCGTTACACAAGAAGTCAACCCTATATCAAAGGTAGCCCCACATCTGAGGCAACTCCGTACCGAAGCAGGACCCATACGGGATGTAGCCTCATATTAAAGGTATCATGTCCTCGTGTTGAGGTAGCCTCATATTGAAGACAGCCTGATGCCATAGGAAACATTTGTGGGTCGCATGGTGGACTTGTACGGGTGTGTAACATAACCGACACGGCAGATCCCGGTATAAGTGATTAGGATGGGGGAGCGCACTATGGAATATGGAGTAATTCGATCCTTGCTTGGTTGGAATGTTGCATTTTTTCCCTACAGCGTCTACCGTACCTTTCGCTCTAATCTTTTGCAGAGACATGGTACTGTGCTGTGTGGTGCAGGGTGTGCTGAACCATCCATAAATAACTTAGTAAGCTGGAACCAGCAGTCTGGCAGTAAGGGCTTTGCTTTGTCAGATGGCGGGAGTCTTAATGAAGGTGCAGAGGGGTCGGGACTGGATGAGTCTAGGATGGACCCTTATTGGGGATAGCATGGTATAGGCGGGTGATATTGCGGAATGCTGTTCCGTTGGGCATGATTGCTTCCATCCAAGAGTGGTACTGTTGGTGATAACTCAATTTTGGCGCTAATAATCCACCAACGGCTATGTCTTAAACTCCACAAAGGAAGGATAGAATAAGTCTGTAGAAGCCGATGAGCCCTCTCAGTCCGTTCAAATATTTAAGCATGGAATCTAATCAACTGGGCTATCGCTTTCTACTTCCGCTCCCAGCCCGCACCTATTCCTTCAGATTACTGCCAGTATCTTAAGTACCGCGACATCTATTGACCCCCATGCCAATCCAGAGTAAAGCACCCCACAGTTGTTGCGTACCAGGTATCACGGAAATATTTCCCTAATTCTGGATGAAGGACTATCTAGAGAAGAAAGAAGTGGTTTCAAATTTCAACAGGAAAGTACAATATACCATGTTTGCAAAATACAATTATGAAGGGCGAATTGCCTTAAGAGCGATTCCTGGTGGTTTCTGGACGGTATCATGGATGCCATCTCTCCGTAATTCGAAGTTGTCAGCAACAGAATTAAGCATGTGTAAGCATGTATGCGAGCAATAAACACAGGTATAAATAGCTCAAGTGTAAAGTATATGAGGATAGCAGGTCCGGTAGCATGGAAAACCGATCCAAAAAGCAAAGCAGAGTGGGTTTTATTCAGCCCCATACAGACTTTTTGGTTCTCCGTGCCCGCCGCCGAGAACCCATCCCGGCTTCTGTATAAAAAAGAATATGATGAGGTCAACTACCCATAACCAGATCCAGAGCTAACCCATTGATCCGAACCTTAAGTCCCTTCTTAGACCGCATTTCTTCTTTCCAAACCATTTCCGCTTCAACTAATCTTTTCGATCATATACACCAGCGCTTCAATTTCCCACTTCGTCCGGCTCTTGCCAAACACATCTTCTCCTTCCTGTAGTCGTCCATGTCATACATATAGAACCTTCATGAAAATTCTAACAAAAACTACAGAATACTGGGACACATGGTGAGTTCCTACCAAGCCGGGTGGGGTAGGTGGTGGCCCGGCTTATCTCTAGGCGCCCACGAACAGCTGTGCGTTAAGCTTCAAACAAGAAAGCTAGAAGAAGTCTGGGGAAACCTATGCGTCCCCTCACTCCACTCAAATATTTAAGCATGGAATCCAATCAATTGGGACATAATTTGCCCACCACTACGGCAGCTCTACTATCTCTAGTATTCTTTAGTATTTTTTGCTAACAAAGCGAAATCATCCTTGTATTTTTAATTCCCCTTAGTAATTGGGGAGTAATAATGAATTTCGGTAGTTGACAAGGCATGGTTGTTCGCGAATAGCGTGCCGGCCTAGAATATAAAGTTATCCGCTAAACGAGGCTATTTAGTCCAGGCTGGCGTAGCCGGTGCTAGGCGTATGCGTCAGCCTGACCTACCTGGCCCGTTGGGAATACTCGTGGTGTCAAAGCGTTTTTAAAAGAGAATGCTATTGCATACCACCAAAATTTGGCCTTTTTGCTACGATCCCGGCGGTATGCAATAGCAGTCTTTTTTTAAAAAAAAACACTTCGACACCTCGAGTACTGACGATAGCTGCATTCTTTCCCCTTCCCCCTCATAGCAACCCCTGCGGACGGTGGAAAGTCAGCTCTCCAAGGTACACTTCCCACCCCATCACCCAATGGATCCTACAAAGCTCAAACCCAGCCTAGCCTGGCACAAGTTCTAATGCCAGTGCAGAGTGCTAGTATATCTAGTGCAGCCAATAGTGTTGGAACAATACACTCCCGTAAATTATAGCTGTACAGTGCAACATCAGAAAAGCCCGATCTTGCATTTCATGATTTGATTTCTGATAATAATGTCTTTTACCATCAAGGTTCGTGTTGCAGCCAGCGCTAACAGATAAATTTTCCTTATAACAGTCTGATTTCGGTCGCCAACCTTCAGAGATTAGAGGATAGTTAGGCAAAAGAGCTCGACATGGAGCTGTCGTAGCCAATAGGGAGGATCATGAAAATACAGGTGCATGACTTGCTTTGTGATAGATTTGGCTACAAGGATTGAACAGAATATAATTAAGATTTAAAGACAATTTTCACGCTTCGGCTATCAGACTATGTTGTAATCTAAGGGAAATTCCTCCCTAATGTGTACTACTTGATGGAGTAACCCCATCGTGGTATGTTAGGTTAGGGCACACTTGTAGGTGTGAGCAGGGCTATTGACCAGACCGTGCGGCGGTGACTGGTGTTGTGTGGTAGGAGCCCACTGTGCGGGCCACCACAAACTGTATCTAGTCTGAGCTGCGTTCCTTTCTCCTTACGAGAACAACTCATGGTCATCACACTCCTTTGCAACACACTTGTTATATATATCGGATATCGAACACATCTCAGTTTTCCTATCAGCGACTGACCCGGATCGTTCTCGTGACGACAGATCCGATTATCGCTGTGCCCTTGCGGTGCCTGTCCGACGGCATATTCCCTGCGCGGAAACCAGACCTCCATCACTACTACTGAATCACATATATGCAACCCCATACCTAAGGAGATATCTATGAGTCACATAATCATGTAGATGTATCATTCCGGTATTATAGGCACCCATACATGATCGCCCAGGACGAGAAATCATATTATTCAACAATAGGTATTTATGAGTCTGAGTCCAAGAGAGGCATTGGAGCTCCATCCCGAGAGTGAATATCATTGCTATTTTCTCCCCATTCTCCCCAAGTCTACCTTCTCCACGTCCTGCCACCAGTGCAAATCCCTATCCCATCACTGGTGCGTCGAGAATACTTAGAGCTCCAATTGGCTTAAGCCACTGCGAAATCTCATAATGGCTCCAAGCTGTTTGTTATGGCGCCCTGGCGGAGTATGGTAGAGCGGCCACAACCTCAAATGACACTTAAGATATTGGTCGAATCACACATCGCTATTACCATAAAGTGGATTACAACTCTGAAAAGTGCAGATTCTATTCCTGCTCTCTCTTCTAGAGCATAGTAGCACGATCTGTCCGAGGATCTCCTCACAGATAAAGCCATTCAGGTAAACGATCCCCCATCTCGTAATCATCCCTTCTAATTCCTAACCACCTCCTCAGACTGCTTCATTCCCGTCTCCCCCCCTTAGTGCTTCCGGACCCTCATTCCTCCTCCTCTTCTTTGATTCATCGGTTTCAATAATCGAAGCATTATCCTCATCTCCTTCGACAAAAGCATAAGAACGAAACTCAGTTTTGTCCCAGCGAGTACTCGGGAGGTTTCCGTCGCTGTCCCAAGCTTCGGTTAGGTAATGAATGAACTATCCACGCAAAAATCAGTTTAGTCCTAGTAGTAGAACAATAGGAAACAGTGCCGTAAGCTTACATAGCCATGTGAGACGACGACAATATGGCCTTCCGATCGGGACTTGAGCCATTCACGGGCGATTCTGGCCCGTTCCTTGAGGGAGGGAGGGTCTGTGGCCCATTTTCCTTTCTAATACAGGGTAGTATCAGCACTGCCATGCAATGAGCCTAGAGGAAAATATGATACCTTTGATGTCCAGTCATCTGGTAGACCGCTAAAATCCAGTCTTTTGAATAACTCCTCTTTCTCCAACACATCACGGCTACTCCCAGTATCACATGGCAAATCGGTCGCCTCCTGAAGCTCTGCCAAGAGCTCAACTTTGACACCGCTCTCAACCTGCTTCTTGAACCCGAGAAGCGTCGTCTGAATTGTTCTCTTCAGTGGTGAGGAAACTAGTAAATCGACTGGGGGTTCAGGTGGGAACTCCTTCAAGAGCTGATGACATTGGGTTTCTCCCAAAGGTGTCAGGCAAGTATCGAGCACTTGGAAGTTCCGGGTGACATTGTGATGACCCTCCCCGTGACGAATGAGGGTTATTATTCTTGGACTCATTTAGTTGAACAAGATTTGAGCTAGGGGCGAGCAGATGAGTAGTCCAGGCACCGGTGAGGAGTCGTGATTGTTTGGTAGATTGCGATGCTGGCGTGGATTCCGAGTGAGGGGGTGTGACTTCGATCAGAGGTGGGAAGGGAGATAACACAATAGCCGGGGAAATTGAAACCCTGCAGAGACGCTATCTGGGGCGGTTTTTTAGTTGGCGTTCTATCCACTACGGTATAACAAACTGGTTTCCGGAGTAAGGGGTCCTTAACTGAAAGCTAGTTCGGAGTTAAGACACTATCTGGCCACCGCTCGTATGATATAGTTGGTAGAGAAACCCTGACCAGTATAACTTGGACCTAAAGATGGTATCTCAAGTCTGTGTTAATTGTCTCAAGAAAAGGGAGACTCCGCTGATATCTATACCCTTTTATCATTACATGGGAAGCCAGCCTTATACCCAAGACCGCCCTACGCCAATGACAGCCTTAGAGTGAAGGTAGCCCTGTAGCGGAAGCAGCCCCATGGCAAAAGTAGCCCCATGGAAAGAGCAGCCTCATGCTAAAGAGACTGTAATACTAAATAAACTTTCTGTGGGCCGCGTATTGATTTATACAGATGTGTCACATGGCTAACACGAGTGCCGGTATGAGTGATTAGGATAAAGTTAGGGGAGCGTATTATGCAACATAGAGCAATCCAACCCCCAGTAGGCTAGACTGCTGGATTTTTCCCTTCAGAATCTACCACAAGCTTAACCCTATCTTTCTATACTTGTATCGCTACTATACAGTACGATGTCAGGTGTACGGAACCCCCCATACACAGTTTTGTAAGAAACAAGGGACAGCTAGGCATGAAATGCTTGTTTTTGACCGATGGAAGAAGTCCTACTTGAGACACAGGCCGATCCGGACTCATTCTGGGATAGACCTTTAAAGTTTTTGTCTGATTTAGAATAGCAAAACTGCAGAATACTGGAACACGTGGTGAGTTCCTACCAAGCCAGGTGAGGTAGGTGGTGGCCCGATTTATCTCTAGGATCACAGGAACCATTGTGCGTTAAGCTTCAAACAAGAAAGCTAGAAGAAGTCTGGAGAAACCCATGCTTCCCCTTACTCCTCTCACATATTTAATCATGGAATCCAATCAATTGGGCCATTACTCGCTACTTCCACTCACTGCCCGCGTCGAGTCCTTGGAGCTGCTGTAGGTATCTTAAGCACAACCACTTACCATTGACCCTCATATCCCAATTGGAAATACCTTATCCGTGGCCAGCGCCTTACTGCACATAGTTCACCCACCACTACGGCAGATCTTTTTATAGATTTAATTGAATTGAATGATCTGTTATCTCTAGTGTTCTTTAGTATTTTTTTCTAATAAAGCGAAATTATGCGTGTATTTTTAATGCCATTTTGTAATTAGGGAAATATTAAAGTGAATTTTGGCGGTTGACAAGGCATGGTTGCTCGCTAAGAGAGGGCCGCCCTAGAATATATCGGCTAGCCTAGGCTATATAGTCCAGGCTTATCAGGTATAGCCGGTGCTAAGCGTATACGGCATATGGCTGGCCCGGCTTTATGGCAGCCTGACCTACCTAGCCCGTTAGAAACACCGACGATACGATAGCTGCATTCTTTCCCCCCTTCCCACTCACACCGACCCCTACAGCTATTTGAATGTCAGCCTTGTTGAGCTTGTGAGGGCTCTCCAAGGTACACTTCCCACTCCGTCGCTCAATGGATCCGCCAAAGCACGAAACGAGCTTGGCCTGGCACAACATCTAACGCAAAGTATATCTACTGAAGTCAATAGTGTTGGAATAATATCTTCCTGTAAATTATAACTGTAATGTGCAATATCAGAAAAGCCCTATCTCGCACTTAATAATTTAATTTCTAATAACAACCCTCTTTGCCATAGGGGCTCGTGTTGCAGTAAGTGCTAATAGGAAAAATTCCCCTATATCATTCGCCAGCTTTCAGAGATTAGAGGATGATTAGGCAAAAGGTCTAGATATGAAGCTGTGGTAACAAATGATGAGGATCGTGAAAATGTAGATACTTGACTCGCTTTGTGATAAAGTTGGCTGCGAGGATTGGACGCAATATAATTAAAATTCGAAGCCAAATTCCCAAGCCCTTTCTACATGATTCTGCGGTAATCTAATGAATATTCCTAGAGTTCGTTACGGGGCGGGGCGGGGCGGGTTTTCACTCGCAAGGCCCCGCCCTTAAAACGGGCCGGGGGGGTTATTTTGGGGGTGATCCCCGCCCCGCCACCGTCCGGGGCGAGTCCCCGCGCATTCCTTGGATGGGGCCCCGTTTCTCCCCACCTGTTTTAACGGGGAC
>Ga0307509_10005104_pt1 | contig 18458 bp, 16 predicted proteins | sample 10_EM_MG_FD_202245 | JGI IMG/M metagenome (GOLD analysis project Ga0307509, IMG submission 202245) | Populus trichocarpa ectomycorrhiza microbial communities from riparian zone in the Pacific Northwest, United States - 10_EM | ecosystem: Host-associated > Plants > Roots > Unclassified | place...
AATCTTTATCACTTTACCAACCTCTATTTTGAATCATTGAGCCTTCCTAGACAATCTCCGTCTACGATTAAGATTATCGGCCTGAGTTATCTCGCAAGACTTTGAGATAGGCTCCCGCCTAACAGTCCTCCACCCTCGTGTCCCTCAAAGCCAATAGAACATCACCGAACCTGTTTAGTTTGGCAACCGAAAAGTACGCCTTCCGTTCGTTGAGGTTCCGGAGGCATTCGTTTAACCCGTTTCTAATCGTTTCCGGGTTTATTCCTTTGGGTAGTTTAGTCACCGTACCCTTGGGTGTATCAAACCTGATCTTCAGGTGTCTCTCCCGTTCATTCGTCCTCGGGGGATTGTCCACCGTGACTGGCTTCCTCTTCTCAAATCGCTTCCTTCCTCTGACAATGCTGAACTCCTTGGTCCCCGTCTCATCAGCCGCGACTTTGCTGTAGGTCATTCCGCTCTCGTAGGTTGGTACCATCGGCGGGATCGTAGTGGTCGGTTGTTCCACCACCGTCCTTATCTTGTCGGCCTTTTCGGTCTTGGCCACTCGCTTCCCTTTATCTTTCCGGGGAAGTGGGATGGCAGGTTCCACTGCCGTCACCCTTTTCGGTTCAGGATTGTTCTTCATCCTGAGTCCAATTTCAAGGTCTAGGACCTTGTCCTTCAGTTCGTCTACTTCGTTCAGTAGATCAAGGACCCTTTTTTCCACCCGATCCATCCGGCTCTCCATGTTTTCCCCGTCGCTATCCGCCATGGGGGTGTCCTCAACGACAGCCGGTACCGCTTCCGGAGTGTTGACTTTGGCTAGTTCTTCCAACATAGCCTCCGTCTGTGATCGGGATTGAGTGTACCCGACCGTTTCCGGTAGCGATTCTTGTGTTTCCAGGACCACTGCCCACTTGCTGTTTCCCACACCAGAATCCTCGGTGTCCTTACCGTCCTCGAGGGTCATAGGTATATCCACCTTCGAACCCAATGCTTTTACCGTCTTCTTGCTCGGTGGTGGTGCGTAATCCGAGTCGGACGACCTGTCCAACTTGAATTTCTTCCCGTAGAGGGCTCTTTCCGAATCTGGGATACTGCCCAGTCCAACCGATAATGGCCAGCTCGCTGCTGCCAAACTCGGTGACATGACCGATACATAGTCGTCCTGAGTAGAACGGGCCGACGGTATGTATTCCGAGTCCTGGGAATGGTTAAACATTATTCCCATCGTCGTGTCCTTGATCAGGGAGCATCCATCGCATCCCGACGTATTGATCAGTCCTCTGATTACCGTGTGTAGTTCGCTAACGGTCCTCGGGTCGCTGTTCCTGATGAACCTGTTCCATGATTCATCCCTTCCTTCACTCTTGCACCCGTCCGTGTGGGCGAACTGGAAAGTCATCCCGCACGGTAGCTTGTATGAGGTGACCAGCATCCTCGTTAAAATCTTTTGGGCGTTTTCAGCCCCTTCCCTTCTCCCCCCATCGTATCCTTCAGGCGTAACACGCCCAGCACTCATCCCCGACATTTCCACCTTGTATCCGGAATTCAGCACTTGCAATGGGTGCTGACGCCTTCTCAAGGTGAACCCAACTCTTAATCTTCTCACAGGGATCAAATCCCCCGCCTTATGGCCCAGGTATTACTCGGTAAACCAAGATATCTCAACCTGAACCTAAGCGAAGTCTTTAATTTCCCCTCTTTGAAGCTATTCACACTTCTCCGCTTCTTTTCCTCTCAGCCAGTAAAATCCACTCAGCCTCGTTCACAACCAGTAGTATTCTGCCAACAACTCGAAATGTGATATCATAAAATTTTTCCAAGAAGGTGAAAAGTTAACAGAATTGCGAATCCCAGTTAATCAGATCCAGCAAGCCCTGGGGTTGATCTTGTCCTGTGGCAGGAAAACGCTAATCCCCCTCGGGAGCTTTCCTGTTGAGAACCGGAGATTACAAGGCCTATGGGGGATAGTGGGTTTCACGAGCCTTTGCGGTTCGATGCCGGGATTCGGGATTCGCCTTTGCGGGTCAAGTCTCGCGTGTCTTGCTTTTTGGGAGGGGGAGGATTCAAAAGGAAGAAGCCATGTTGATGTTGATTTGTAAATGTTTTTTCTTGAGCAACGGTAGGGTATGCAAGGGTTTGCTCGTGTTGCTTTGCTTTGACGCAGTTTTATGGCGAGTTGTTAGTTGTGTTGTAGCGGTTGGTACCGTAATCCAACAGTTATCTAGCAAGCCTGACGATGATGCCGGGAGGCGATAAAGCGATATCAAGCTTGTTTATAGGCTTCCAATACCGCATCAAGTGTTTCAGAAGTCAAAAGATGAAATGATGGGACTCGGGGAGGAGTGAACCGGAAAAAAGTCCCCGCTCATGGAGCTTCTTTCCCCTTTCCCCTTTCCCCTTGGTTCGCCTGGTTGAGCACAATACCGGCAGAGAATAATGCAGTGCTTGTAATTTACTGGATGTCGGCGCGCTATTCGGACCCCACTCCCCCCCGCCATATCGTGTCTGGAACAACCTAATCTCGAAGGATCAGCATTCTGCCGCGGGAGACATATCCCGAAATTCTTGTGGAAATCGTGCCTAGACCGTAGCGGTATAATGGATCTTCGGCTCCTATTACTGGTACCGGTATTGTTCAAAGGCCAATTGAGCAGAAACAAATGCTATCGAAGAACCGATTCTGACGTACCTCCTCCCGTCAGTCCCACTATGGCTCAGCACTCCCACTGCCATTGCGGTTAAGATTTTAGTGAGCGTTTAATATTTATCCTCAAGTTTGATGAGCCTAGGGCAGGGGATATACCTACACCCAGACTCGCCAAAGAACAAGGCACTGTCGCGGTAGTTATCAGAGGAAGTGATGTCACAACTAATCTGAAGCTGTTTCGCAGTAATACTGTACTAGTACCGGTAGGCTGACACCCGAGTTCTACCGTATAGCCTATGGTAGAAAATATGTTGACACTTTAGCAAATCCCAATACCGGTAGCTCCTTAAATGCCAACGTATTTTTTTTGCCACGGTCCATACCCAAGGTCCACATCTGCAATCCTCCCGGAGCTGCTGTTTGCAAGCCGGCCACCATTCCCTACGAGGATGATAAGATCAACTGAAACAGGAGACCAGAGTCGCCTGCCTGATTTCAAGACTCTGGAGGGTGACAAAATTAATCTCTCCATAAGGCCACCTAAAATGATGAAGGCCCACTGGAGGTGAGTGGCATATCTTTAATGTCTGCCAAGAAGCCCCGTGATGTTCCCACGTCCAGTCCGAGAGTAGTAGTTGAGGAGATAGCCACGAGGCCACTAGAATACGAATTGCCAACTGACCATCACTCGAATAGTACTGGGACATCCTACTCCGTAATAAGCTTGAGCTATTCAGGTCGGGGATAGCGCCAAGTATAGTGGGTTAGCAGGGTAAATAAGTAAATAGGAAGTATCCTCCGAAAGGGTCGGAGTTGTGGATGAAGGGATTTCAGAAGAAGAATGCAAAATAATTAATTAAATAATATCAATACTCCCCGAGGTAATATATAACATCTAAGGGCTTAATTTTTAAAAATTCCAATTCTTTGTGAAATCGGCCATAGGAAAACCCCCGCAAATATCCAAAAGCCTTAGAGCAAAAAGTTATTAGCAACAACCCGATTCGTAAGAACAATTCATGATCCGAAGCTAGGTCCACTTATGAAAAGAAAACCCGTTATCCTGACTAGAGAATTAGCCATAATCATAATAATAATTATTACAAGTATGGTGGATGAAAGAAAACTTTCTCACTAGTATGTGTTTTTTATTAATTATTCTGTTTCCTTAAACTCTAGTCAGTTCCCCGATTAGATAATTATAAATCCTACCCTACACTAGACCATTCAGGAAAATATAGGCAACCATGATAAAACAAAAGCAATTAAGTTAGCTACATATGCGGGATAGCTTTTGGAGAGAGGTAAGTGGCACCGTACTCCCCCCGTCCCACTGGTATATCAACTTCTTTATTACAGGAAAGAAAACACGCTCTAGTGAAGCTATGTTCACGTAAGGGGCAAGGGTCTATTTGTTGGATTTTTAAATAGGGCAATATTTGCAAGTAAACAAGATCAAGGGGAAGAAGCTTGATATTAAGATCCAAGGAAATGATTCGCCTGTACTCATACACCTGCCTTGATATTGGAGGCTTATGAGAACCTCGTGGAGCTCAGTCATGGCTTCCCTTCGTCGTCCTTGTTCTGCCGTCAGATCCCAACGGGACAATATCCATGTCCGTTCCCAGATTCCGGTAACCCGACACTTGGCATAATCTGGATGCCGGCAGACACCGCACGGTACCAAAGTTGCTTCCTGTGTTGGACCCTGGGGTGGTGAACCCAATAAAAGTAGCACATTGCAACTATATACAACATCGCCAGAGTGATCATCTCCAGCGAGCCCTTTTGAGAGGATTCGAACCACCGCATCATAGAGCCCCCCACACCGTATGCCCCTGTCCAACTCTACCATCGAAACGGCATCACAGTTTCCAACACTCTCCCACGTTATACGCGGACATAAAGCTTATTGCTCATCGAATGTGATCGCATTGCACTTCGGGTGTCCTCCATCCATCCAGCGGCCGAGGCTCAACCCCGACAACCGCTGCCTGCCGGGATCGTAATCCAAATTCCCAACCCCCACCAGTTCTCCATGATCTCCATGATAATTTCTTTTTTTCTTCCAAATTTCCTTTTTTCCAATCTTTTTTTTTTCCTCTTCGAAAGCGGTTAGAAAGCACAGGGTTTCAAATGACTTACATTCATGTGGAGGAGGGACGGACAGCGGTAAATGAGGAAAGAGTACGGGTGAGGCTCATTGAGGGGTTTGGCCCACAGCTCACAGTGGTCTTCATGGATTGAATTGGTCTCGGCAGCGTCCCCTCGGTCAGTGAAGGGAGGGCGCTGCAGGGATTTCTAGCAGCAGAAGGAAAGAAAGAAGCCATCAATCGGCCATCCCGGCTTCGGAAAATGTATGAAATCTGCTAACCTTGACAAGAAATACATGGCGCAGATTACGGAAATCGAGATGCGGGTTGTGATTTTCTTATTCTGTTATTTCTTCCTCTTCGATTGAGGGTTGGTGATGATACTCGCGTGTGCTGGCTGGCTTTTGGTTGGCTTTTCCATTGGGCAGGAGGAGGGGAACAGGATATTCTGTCCTAACCTAACTTTTCCCTCCCCTGCTGCAGCTCAACGCATAGAGCAACGAGACAACCACACATATGCATGGAGCCAGTCAGGACCTTGCCCTCGCCCTCGCCCATTGAGAGGTCCTCTGAATTCTTGGTTTCCTTTTTATTTTGTCTTGAAGACTTTCCTATCCTATCTCTTCCTCCTCTTCCTCCTCCTCCTGGTAATCTTGGAATAGCCTGCATCCGTTGGCATTGTTGTTTTGTGGGCGAGTGAGTGAGTGAGTGAGTGAGTGCTTTCCCATGGGGAGCACGACCACCGCGTGGTACCGCACCTGTAGTGAGTGATTGTACGGTGCTCGTACTGTACTGTAATTCATCGGCGCCCTACTGGGCTGGTCTAAAGTATGATACTGGCACTGTGCTCCGCTCTTACCTTGGTTCTTCCTTTTCCTGTACTGTATTGTACCATACGAGTACAGTGCAGTGCCATGTTTTACGTCCTCGATCGACCGGTGTAGACGGTTGATTTACGGATAGCCCTCTTTCTCCACAGTCTAGGAGGGCCCCCTGCTAGTAGTATCGCTAGCAGGCATTGAAAACACAACGGTGGACGGGGGAAGGGGAGGGAGGGGGAGGGGTATGGAAGAGGGGATGTTGATTGGCGGCCGTAAATCTGGCTGACCATTAAGATCTGAGGAATCCCTCCACTTTTCCCGTCAGTCTCGAATACCTTGGCCTGTTTTGCTTCAAAACCTCGCTACTGGGAGGTGGGGACTGCCAGTACGGTAGTCTAATGTCAAACTGGAGAGGGTGTCCTTGAGCTTGGGGGGAGGATGAAGACTGATACTCCTTCTTTGCCTGTTTTTCCATGATATCCCCTATAATAGATGCGGAGATGTACAGCTATCAAGGCGTAACTTTCTGTACTTTATTTGTATAATATGTATAGCAAGTGCACAGTATTCCTGTGCCCACGCCCTGCGAAGCCCCCAAAATAAGCACTTCCTTTTCTTGTCTGGTATCATGGGCTTCAGTGTTCCCTATCGTGCCCCGAGGTTAGAGGGATAAGATACGGTACGGTGCCACACTTTTTACCTTTTTTCTTTTTCCCCAACATCTCACTCTTGTTCTCTCACTCTCCTTGGAGAGTTGTGATATCTCCTTTGGCCTTCCTTCACACCTCTCCCATTCCTCTTATTCCCCCCACCCCCCAGGGTGCCCCCCGGCCGCTTCACTCATTTTTCGCCCGTTTGTGTATCATTGAGCACGAGTAGAACCTTTTCCGCTCTCCGCCTCAGGTCCACCTCCCCCTCCACCTCCACCTCCCCTGTCTATTGCCTCTCCTCCTCCCCACCACCACCACCAGCACTATACCCCCCCCCCTTTTTGTTCACCCTCCTTCTACCCCCAAGCCAATCCCTTGAGTGGTGCTTTCTGCTTTCTGGGTCGTACCGAACTGGTGGTTACGGTGGTGGTTGTTGGCTCCCAGCTTGTCCGCCTTCCTTTCCTCTCCCTTCTCACTTACTCACTCACTCACTATCGTCCGCACCCCCTCCAATAATCATCTCTCACCGGTTCGCACTTCTTACTTCAGTTCTTCTCCCTTCTCCCGTTTATCCCCCATCTTCCTCCTCCCACCCCCTCAAACAAGCAGATCGAGGAGCTTTTCCTTCTCTTCTCTCATCTCTTGCCAACCCCCTCCCCCACTCTAACCTGCTTTTCTCTGTTTTTTCTTTTCCAAAAGTTAATTTTATTCCGTATTGCTGCTGTTTGCCGGCCCGGATCTGATCAGATCAGGTATACCCCCGGCTCATTTAAACATAGCGTTTGCATACAGTTACTCTCCGCTCTTCGTTTTTTCCCCACTGTCATTGTCGATTGTGTTGGTTTGATTGCCCGGGTGCATTGCCACCTCCTTCGCCGCCATCGGCTAGACATTATTCAGCCCGCCCGTTCCCCGCCGCTCATCCTTTCAGTAATCTTCCTGTTCACTCTTTTATTCCCCATCTCAACCAAGGGTCTCGCACCTGCCGTTTAAGTTTCAGCCTCAAGGCATCCAACATCCAACAACTCACAAGCCTTCCTCTCCCACTTCTTCTCCCGCTACATCTCATTTTTACCAACAACTTCAACGATATTCTCCTGAGTGGGGGGAACCGCTATTCAACGGGAGTCGCGTCGTCCTCGGCTCATAAAGCCAACCCTTTCTGCCGCCACGGCAGCTTGCCTGAGACCCCACCTCCGAGTGAAGAGTTACAGACTAAATGCCCCGTGCCCCAGTCGCTGGTCGTGAGATACGCCGTCGAAGCCGGAACGGTTGCTGGTAAAAACACATTGACTTCACGATGCTCCCCGGGGGTCTCGTTGTTAGGTGCTATCATACGCTAACAATTTTCTTATAATAGGAACTGTAAGGCTAGGAAAGTAAAATGCGGTGAAGAGAAGCCCCGCTGCAGCAACTGCGAGCGACTCGACGAAGAATGCGATTACAAGATTAGATTATCATGGGGAGGCCGCCCTCTTAAGAAGAAGCAGCTGGAGAACGGGGCAAACGGACAGGACCCTAATGCCGATGATCAGTCACAACTTATCCCTGGGGCTGGCCAGTTCTCAATAAACCAGCACTTTCCTTCCCCGCAGACCTTTGTGCAGACTACGCCTAGTAATGGAGCGAGGAAACCACCGGCTCCCAGGGTTGGGAATGGGAAGAGGACTACCATGTCGAATTACCAGACTGTGTTTTCTGTGGCGGAACCCTCGAGTGCCCCGGTGATGCCCGTCTCATCCGTTTCATCGGCACCTCTAGATCCTCAATTGACTTCGGTTGCTACGCAACAGCCTCCACCTCTACAAAGCCCTGCCATCATCCAGCAGCAGCAACAACAACAGCACCAGAATCGGGCAAATGCTTATGGATGGCAACAAGGGCTTACCCCAACTACTGCAACGCCTCCTTCAGGAGCCTTTGAGAATGATGTAGTCTTCAAGACAGAACAGCAGCAGCAGCAGCAAGCCCTTTTCTCCCCTTATACACCAGTCTCACAATCGTTCAACCAGGTTACATCACCCATTTCTAGCTATCCGAATGGCAACGGTCAGATGCATAGCCCCCCGGGGCCACCCAGCCTTGTCACGAGTCCTACGGCCCAGTATGACAGCCAGCAGCATAGTTCTCCAACACGACAATACCACAACAAGTCGTTTCATACCCCCCCTCCAATCCTTACCTCCCCGACGAAGAGACTACGAACCAGCACTTCTCCTATCCAAGCGCCTCCTCACTCACCGTATACATTTGAGCATATCAACGCTCGTCCGACTGCTACTATGGCGCCAATTCCGACTTCACTTGGCACGGCTTTGGATTATATCTCGCCACCAATATCCAATGCCTCAATAAATCATATCGCAGGATTGATGGACCATCACCACCATCCTGCGGGTGTAGGTACGGGCATGCGCCGGGTTTCTGTTGAGAATCTATTAGCTCCCCCTTTGCCTGATAGCGATCATAGCTATGACGGAAGTTATGTTGACCGATATCCTTCAGAAATGGAAGATTATAAAAGGGAAGATCTTTCCCAAAGTCGAACACTTTACGGCGTTGATCGCGGAGAGCCCGACATGGATAACGACGATGATGATGTGGAAGAGATTCCTCGACATGATTATGGCGGCTACGACGACGGTATGACGATGATGGGAAGGGGAGCGGGATTTTATGGAAACGACATGAGCAATCCATTTTACCCTGTTGCTATCACTATCCCGAGGAAACTAGATCCACTACCGCAGCTACTACTCGACAATAGAAAGAACATGATGTACTTTCACCACTACTTGCATTACACCGCTCGCTTGCTCGTGCCTCATGATTGCTCGGCGAATCCCTTCAAGAGCATTCTTCCTCAAAGTAGGTTTCTGTTCTCACTGCCCCTACTCATTTCGTATGCTAACAGCCAATTCTGCTAGTGGCTGTTCAAACGGATCATTTGATGAATTTGCTACTTGCATATTCGGCGAGCCACCGGGCCAGATTGTTGGAGCATCCTGAGCCTACAGAACGGATCGGTCGATTCCTTGATGAGACAGTGCGAAGTCTTCATTCCTCCTTGGATAACCCCGAAGATGCGAAGAGCGATTCAACATTAGCAACAGCTATCATGTTGTCCTCATATCAGATCATTTCTCCTAATCCGTTCTCAATGAGTGGGCTCACGTGGCAAACTCATCTCAGCGCGGCCCGGAAGATCATTTTGGCTCGTGGAGGCGCTCAGGGGATGCATAGTAGGGATAAGGTTTCATATTTCCTAGTAAGATGGTTTGCATACCTTGATTTGTTGGGAAGTCTCAGCGGTCGTGACACAGAGGAGCCAATTTTTAGCGGCAAATACTGGACAAACGACGATGGTGAAGGGGAGGCTGAGGAATACGCAGTGGACTGCTTCTTTGGATTCACAAGTCGTTGCGTGAGTATCTTGGCGAAGATAGGGGAACTCGCAAGGAGATGCGAACAGGAAAAGAGGGAATACGCTGAAAGTTTGGGTTTGGCACTTACAAATCAAGCGATGCGCGACCAAAGTTATGACCAATGGACACCAACCCCCGCAATTTTCCAGGCCGCCATCATTTTACAGCGAGAACTCGAGGATGCGCGTGGCAAGGCGGTGGGAAATTGCTCACATAGTCATCACCACCCTGTAGGGCTCCAGCATTATAGGCCGGGATCGCCGTCGGACGATTTCGACACGGAGGAGCTGCTGGCCATGAACGATTCGTTCCACTGGGCGGCACTTATTCACCTTTACAGGCGCGTGTTGAACTACCACACCCAACATCCGCGTGTGCAACAGTCGGTTGCGCAGATTGTGCGGTCTATGGGGAAAGTGCGTCCTGGCGGCACAGCCGAGAATTGCTTGCTTTTCCCATTGTTCTCGGCAGGATGTGAAGCAGTCGAGGGCGGTCACAGGGAGTATACTTTGAAGAGGATGATTGAAGTGGAGAAGAGTGGTTTGGTACAGGTTTGTTTCTCTATTCCTTGGTCGTAACATGTCGCTTTTGCTAACTGCCCTTTTTCCTTTCAGGTCCGACATGCAAGACTATTGATGCAGCGTGTTTGGAAAGAGCGACGACCCTGGTGGGAAATGGCCTCGGGAGAGTTTATTGGTTAACGGTACCCCTCGAGCGATCTTGGAGAAAGGGTGAGAAAAGGGGAATATACCCGATCCCAATAGCTTTCCCCCCAGCCCTCTTGTTTTCCTTTTTCACGTCCTCACTTAGCGGCGGAAGCGAGTTTTTTGAGTTGCAAAAAAATACCTTTTTTTCTTCCATGTTTCATTCTTGTTTCCATTTCTCATCCATCCTTCCTAAGGCTTCCTTCCCTTTCGCCTTCCCTACTTTCATTCTGGTATATCATTCATTCTGCTTCATTATTTTATTCTATTTCTTTCGCTTTAACATGGGAGACGTCGTCGGATGGGTTTCATGACGGAGGGTGTACTTTGGAGTTTGTTTTTTATTGTTATTTTTATTTTTAAAGTCCATCGTCTCCTTGCGTGTCTATGTGTCTCATTCATATTTTCCTACCTCTTTTTTTCCCTTTTTTCGTTTTTTTCATTTTTTCATTCTAAGAATGATAATGCGGCACAGTAGGGTAAGAGTGATGTTTTACGATTGGGTCCGAAAGTTGGTGCCTTGGGGGCGTTTTGGCATCCTTTTTTTGTCGATCTTCCTAAGCAAATAATCACTTTACTCCAGAGTGTGTACGACATAAGCAAGCATAGATGTATCGGGTAGATAGCCACCGTACCGGGTGCCTCCACCGCCGCCATCAGGTGTCGGGACACTCTACTCGAGTACGGTACGCACAGTACAGCATCCAGTCGGCATAAGCCAAGTCTCAAAAAGAAAAGTTCAGATTTCGTGGGGTTCGTTTTTAGTAGTGATCCACTGTGACCCTTATTACTGACACAAACAGACAACCACCAAATAGAGAGAAATACCTCCTGGGGCAGCACGGGGAGTACTGTACTCCCTGGTGCCTTTTAAAACCCTAGCGACCCATCTCGCAGAATCATTTATCGATCCTGCAGCCAGTCCAAGGCAGTCCGGCCTAGCATACCAGTCCAATTGAGCCTACTTCTACTACCGGTATTGCACCGCACTGGCAGAGTAAGGTGCCGTACATTATTAGTCAACATCTAAGTTTGATAATGGGCTCGTCTATAAAACTCGCATTGCTGTTTAACACCGATGTCCCCCCTCCTTTTCACCCTCCCCTCAATAAGAATAATAATAAGAATAATAATCATAGTGATACACGATAACAATAATACCAATCAGTTTCCATTCGCCACTCTATCCTCAGCCAACCACAACTATTATATTATTAAATCTATACAAGCACTGTGCCGATATACCCGTGATGCCATACTATGTTACTGGTAGTAGTACTTGTACGGTAGTCATGAACTTCTAGGTTTGTTTTGAGCGTCACTACTCGTAGGTATTTAAATATTATTCGTACTCAAGTACGGTACATTACCACCCCACGCACACGCGCGCATACACAACGGCACTATCGTTGACGAAAAGTCATTTGCACCCTCTCCTCTCCTCTCCTCTCCTCCCTCTCTCCTTTTTACGAAGTGGGAGGGTGAACGGGTATGATATATACGTTGTTTTTGGAATGTGATGACTGGGTTAGACTAGATTGGACTGGATTGGAAGGGCAGTGACTTGGGGATTGGTGGGTGAGTGAGGGATTGGGGTAATGTGGTATTATGGCACGTAGGGTGGGTGGTTCTTGGTTGGGTGGTATATACTGGGTGGTTAGAATGATGTGGTGTGAAAGAAGGCTTTTGGTTGGGGGTTGTTTTGGTACTTTGCTGTGCGAGCATCGTGGCCCGGGGATGGCGATGGGGGGTGTCATTGATGTTGTTTTTGTTGTTCTATTATGAGATGGGCACTGGGGGGGGGGGGGGTGGGCTCTTTCTTCCTTTTTCCTTCTTTAAGGTGTTGGGGTTTGTTATGGTACTTGGGATAAGGCTTGTGGGTGGGTGGGTGCACCGCTTTGTGAAGTGGTATTCTGATAGACTAGTCTACACAACTTTCGCGGGGGTTAGTTCTAGGCAAAGGGTTCAGTTTTTTGATATCCTCGCTAGTCGAGTGATGCTCTGTGATTGCTGCCAATGATTATCGTGCACGCATCGCCTCCTGGCGTAGCAAGTCTTTTTTCTCTTCATTCTTTCAAACGCACATATAATATAATAACATTCAATTGAGCAGAATGGATAAGGAGGGGAAAAAAAAACTAAGGCATCTGGTCGATAGCCTGAACCTCCAGACCGGGGGCCTCGTTGGGTTTGAATTCCCGGACGGGGGCCCTCCACCCGAACGGGTCCAGGTCTCTGCCGCTTTGTATGCCCTTCAGTCCGTCCAGCAGCTCGACGAAAGCCTCACCCGGATCTTCGCCGCCGTAGACCTTTTTCCAGTCTGTGCTCTTCTTGGTGATGCTCTTGATGGGGACTAGCGCTGCGGCCGTGCCCGCGGCAAAGACTTCGACAAAATCCTCCAACTCCGATTCCTTGACCTTGCGTGTCTGCACGTCCCAGCCGAACAGATCCTTTGCTATCCTCTGTACGCTATCACTGGTGACACTTTTGATAATGCTGTCGCTCTGGGGGATGACGAGCGTCTTGTCGGGGAGGACGCCAATGAAGCCGGAGGTGGAGAACTCATCAATGTGAGTCCTCGTCTGGGAGTCCATGTGCAGCGTTATCCCGAAGCCTTCTTCCCGTGCTGTATCAGAGTGCCTGAGGACAGGCGCGTAGTTCCCGCCAACCTTAGCGGACCCGGTACCCTTCGGCGCTGCGCGGTCGAATTCCTCCAGGATCACGCAGTCGACGGGTTTAACACCATGGTAAACCCCTACTGGGAGCACGAATACAACGAACGTGTACTCCTCCGGTGGACTCAGCCCCAGCTGTGCGCTCGAGCCGAAGAGCAATGGACGGATGTACATGCTCGCACCGGACTCGGCGGGTGGCACGAACTCTGCGTTCAGGGAGACGGCCATTTCCACCGCTTTCAAGAAGAGTTCCGTCGGCGGGGCAGGCATGCTGACAAAGCTGGCGGAGTGCTGGAGGCGCATGGCGTTGGAGAGCGGACGGAAGATGTGGATTGAGTTGGAAGAGGCGGAGCGGAAGGCCTTAAGCCCTTCGTAGCATTGTTGGCCATAATTTAGGCCTGGGGCCATCCCGTGGATTGGAAGAATGGGGGAACGGATGAAGGTTGGTGTGGTCCATTGCTTGGTATGGACGGAGTAGGTACTTTGGATGTGCCCGTTGACTTCGCGCACTCGGAAGCCAATATTGCTCCAGTCTGGGGTTTGGTGTTGGTTAGCTTGTGATGGGATTAGGAGGAAGAGGAGGAGGAGGAGGAGGAGGAGGGGTGGAGAGGGTGGGGGAGAAACAAACCAATGGAGTCAGTTGGAGGCGGTGGGAATACCATTTTCTTCTTCTGCGTTTCTCCTCGTTTCGTAGATTAAACAATTGTGTAGATATGATGTGATGGGAGCTTAGTTCAATTCCCACTGAGAAGGAGGGTGAAGGGGAGGGGGGGATGAAACAAAGTGCGGGGGGAGTATCATAATATTATGTGCTACCGGTATCATAGTAAGAAAGAGATGGTGTGAAAAGGAGTGGCAACTTATTCCCCTACGGTAGCCTAACTTAGCTCATCCTTCCTGTTGTTTACTTATTCTCTAGTTAGCTTGGGGAGGGGAAAAAAGTAGTTACACCTCGGGTTTTTCAAAGAGAGGCCAATCATTGTCTTGGAGCTGCTTTACGGGTCCACCCGACATGAATGCTGCTTGCACCCTGAGGTGGGTGAGACAATCTGGGTTACAGCCGGCCGGTACCCTAAGTACGCTGCTTAAGCGAATTTTGGCCGGGAGGGAGGCTGCAGAACAATCAAGACAACACTCTACCCGTGCTGTGCAGTATCATACAGACTCTTCCTCCTCTACCCCCCGAAACTCTTCTCTAAATCATATCATACGGTGCGGTACAGGTACGGCAGCTCGCTGGTCTAGTCTGCACTGTGCCATCATCGTCTTCATGCACTGGACATAAAAAGTGTAATTTACGATACTCCTCCGCCACAAGGGGCACAATGATCCATTGAGCACTTCTCTCCTATTCTACTGCAGAGGACTGGGGATCTGTGTCGTTCGTACTCTCGGTGAGCTCTATCCATAATAATCCTTCACACCGGTACGGGAGACGGAGAGAGAGGGGGCCCGCTCCACCACATCGTGAGTAAAGCTTTGTCATCCGGGGGAGAGGGTTTTTGATTTTTTTTTGATTCTTTCCCTCCCTCCCCTTCTTTTATTCCTTATCATACCTGTTTAGATTTTTTTGCCTTTCTGGCTGACGGTAGAAGGAGGGAAGGTAAATTTATATAAGGGTATCATCGTCGAAGTCTCCCTCCCTTTTACTTTTGCTCTCTCCCGTTTCAACAACGACCAACACAACTACCCGACTCCGACCCACCCAAAGTCGCAAGAAGAGAAGAAGAGACAAGACTCTCTAAAAATGACACGAAACAAACCTTTCCTGCTAGCTGCATGCTTCACCCTATTCCTCTTCTTCTCCTACACCCTCCTTCCCTCCACAAAATCCACCCCCCCTCCCCCTCCTCCTAGCCCCGCCCACCAAACTACGATAGCGCAACCCCTGCCCATCCCCTCATCGGTCCTAACCGGCAGCGCAATAATGCCGCACCTGGGAAACGAAACGCTAAAAGCCGAACTGGGTCGCGCGGCCTGGAAGCTCTTCCACACGACGCTCGCACGCTTCCCGGAGTCGGCCAGCGCGGACGAGCGTACCGCACTAGCACACTATTTGGCGCTCTTTGCGAGGTTGTACCCTTGCGGGGAGTGCGCGGGGCACTTCCAGAAGCTGCTGGCGCAATACCCGCCGCAGACGAGCGGGCGTATCGCGGCGAGTCAGTGGGGGTGCTTTGTGCATAATCTTGTTAACGTGCGGTTGGGGAAGGAGGAGTTTGATTGCATGAAGGTGGGTGAGACGTATAAGTGTGGGTGCGCTGAGGAGGATAAGAAGGGGAAGGGGGAGAAGGGGGGAGAGGAGGTGGTGAAAGGAGAAAAGAAGGAGAAAGAGGTGGTAAAAAAGACTGGTAGTAGTTTGGAGGAGAATTTGGAGGGCAGTGGGAGGAAGATTGAAGTCGTTAAGGAGGGGTGAGTTCTCACTCCAACTTGGGGCCTTGCGGGATGGCTGATTGGGAGCGGGTTTGCTATGGCAGGTTGATGAATGGTGGTTAGTGCGTGAGGACCTTTGGCTTTTTTTTCTCACTTGCTGGAGTTGGGGGTTTTCTCAGTTTTCTCCCTTTCTCCCTTTCTCCCTTTCTCCCTTTCTCCCTTTCTCCCTTTCTCCCTTTCTCCCTTTCTCCCCTTCTCCCCTTCTCCCCTCTTTACTCTCTTCTTGGTTTACGCAGGTTGTTCACAGTGTAAAATAGACTCTTGCTATCCTCTTACCTCTTTTATAACCTAGATTATTATACTGTACTTATAGGCATTATACCCTTCTCGTAGTGTTTAACACGGCAGCATATCACACCCTTCTTCCTCCTTTACCCTGTCCTACCGCCCTGTACCGTATCGAGGTCGGTCGTCGAGTAAATTCAAGCTTTGTCGCTTCTAATGCCGCACAATCTGCGGTAATATTGACAGACGACCAAAGAGCTTGGCTGACTGCTACCCTCGCACATCACTCGTGACACCTCGATTGGAACAATAACTATCTTAGATAGACACATCTTAGTCTTGGGGGATGAGTTAAGTCTTTCCTCAACTTATGTCCACCAAAATGAAAACCAGCTGGATCTTCTCTGCACAGTTGGTGGCAACGGCACTTGCGGCGCCGGCCCTCCATTCCCCTTCGTCGTTTTTTCCTTCTGCACCTTCATCTGCGCCCTCGCTCTCCTCCTTTCAATCCGCTCGTCATCTCCACTACTCCAGTCGTTCGGTGGATCTTTTTCTTCTATATTCATAGTAGGGATCTGAAACTCCATGCCAGATGTCTGAACCGCATTCCGAGAGGCTTGGCTATCCCTCCGCGGCGTACGATTCGCGTTTCTTGACCTCACCCTCTCCACCCCTTTATACAGGAGCATCACACCGCAAGCAGTAAATCCATAGAAAGGGAAACTCATTGACCCAACCTCCACCACAACTGTTCCTCCCACTACCAGCATAGCCAACAAATTTCCCCTAGATATTTTTCGGACAGCGATTGGTGTGTGCAGGGCGCGTAGCGTCACCTTAAGTTTGTTGAGGGATTCTATCTTGCGGCGTAGCTGGTGGTACCTCTTCAATAGGTCTTCCTTTTCGCTCAGCAGTGCTTGGACTTGCTGGATTTCTTCCTGCAGGGTTTGCTCGGAGCTCTTGATCTTTCTGAGTTGCGATTTATTGGCGTGTATTGCGGACTCCAGGCGCAGCAGGAGGGCATCCATCTCTTTTTTAAAATCGTCTGCGCTCTGCCCCTTCCTTTCTGGTGGGGGTGGTGGTGGTCGGGTTAGTCTCGGCGCGTTTCGCGATGGCACTGGTGGTTCGATCTGCAAAGAGGCTCGCTCGAGTTCCGCCAGAGCATATTCCTTCTCCCTTTCCGCTTTACTTAGCGCCTCCTCGCCCTCAGTTATGGCGATTCTCCCGGCGCTGGTATCTGAAGGGGTGTTCCCATTGCTCAATTCCCACTGCACTTGAAAGATCTTGGGAGGGACTCGGAATAACATCCGGACAACGGTCTTTGAATTTTGGACATCATTTTTTGAGAGTCTGACCGTCCCCAGTATTCCATTCCAATAGTTTTCCAGATTTCTCTTCTCGAGCTTCTCGTAGTCTTCCTCTTCATGATTTGCTGGCCACCGGGTGGTTGCGACAACGATGTTGCCCATGGCGGCGTCGCCGCAGAGTGCCTTGAGTATCGCCCAGGTGCGCTCGTCACCAGCAAGCCATCTCGAGGTAGCAACGTTATGCACGTAAACAGCGCCGTGAATAACACACGCCGGATTATTCGCTACTTGGAGTATGTACTCGCATATCTTCTGGAGTGTTTCGAGATTTGATGTCTTGTTATCCTCAAACCCTGGTGTGTCGACCAACAACATTTCCTGCCCGTCCAGAGTAGTTTTGTAGACTCCCACTTCACGCGTCACTATGATGGTCACTCGGGTCAGTCTATGGTAGCTGTCACACGTATACTGAACAGGTATAGTATTATAATTGTAAGGGATGGGCTTCAATAACCTGACACGGCGGGGTCCGTCTCCGGGGGCTTCCTTTTCGAATCCTTTCCCCCGAGGGCTTTGATAAAGCTGCTCTTTCCCGCGCCGCTGACTCCCATAACGAATATTATCGGGATGCAGGGTTGAAATTCGAGGTCTGTTGGGTATTCTGAGATACCACCAAGTCAGATAACGTATGATATGCTGAATTATTATCTTTTTTGTCTTTCTCTTTCTTTTTTTTTTTGAAAAATGGACAGTAAGTCAAAATACCATCGGTATCTTCATGATTGCTGCCCCCAATTTCTGGTACCTCCGGGCGAGAGGCCATGATTTCCATAATTCTTCGCGGAGGATTCGGAAGTTGTGTCATTTGTTTCCTAGTGTTTTCTTCTGGATGGGGGCAAGGTTGGGTGTTGTTACGATAGCAATGAGGTATAATATGGAGCGGGGAGAGCTAAGGTTGTTGTTCCTCTAAGTATGATAGTTGGAACCGGTACATTAGGTATAATACCGGTATGGTGACATAATAATACCGGTATAAAGAGTACAGGATTATGATATGTGATACACACCTTTGAGGAATGGTTCGACACCCATGCCAACAAGGTCAAGACCCTTATCTCCTCCAACACTCCTGTGTCACGCCCGTCCCCCAGATCCAAACCGTGGTGGTCCCCTCTTCTCTCTCACCTAAGAGCTGCCTTCCACTCGGCCTCTCGGGCTTATAGGTCTTCCAGAGACCCCTATGACCAGTCTGGCCTGCGCTCGGCAAGGCGCTCCTATTTTACCGCAATCAAAAAGGCCAAGTTCACCCATTGGTCTACCTACCTCTCGTCCCTCTCCCCCTCCTCAGTCTGGGAGGCAAGGAAGCTCGCCTCTGGAAGGCAGTCCTCAAGGTTCCCCGCCTTTCCCGACCATGATACTCCCGAGGGCATCAACGAGGCCCTACTCTCACATTTTTTTCCCTCCACCCCTCCTCCGACCAACGCTCCCCTCTCCCT
>Ga0307509_10005105_pt1 | contig 18457 bp, 17 predicted proteins | sample 10_EM_MG_FD_202245 | JGI IMG/M metagenome (GOLD analysis project Ga0307509, IMG submission 202245) | Populus trichocarpa ectomycorrhiza microbial communities from riparian zone in the Pacific Northwest, United States - 10_EM | ecosystem: Host-associated > Plants > Roots > Unclassified | place...
ATTTTTCGAAAGCCGACTGTACCAACCGAGCAACTCAGGAGAGAGTGCAATACCAGAGAGCAGGGCCACCAGGGCAACTACTTCACCGATAGCCCGAGACTAGTGACCGCGTGTTGACGAGGAAAAGAGGCTTGCCGACCGTGCAAAACGCTAAGCGAGACGCGTCGCGAAGTGCGGGGTAAAGGGTAGGAACGTCAACGCGAACGAGGACGAATGGAACCAGAAAGGAATCCATAACCCCAGTGAGGGGAGGCCAAAGGCCCCAGAGAAGACGCAGGAGATGAAGGCGTGATAAACCCCCGAGCAGTTGCCACGGGCGGGGTAGATCAGAGGCGGAGGACACTCTCGCGATGATTTCCCATGGTGTTGAGATTTCAATCGCTGGAGGTGGGCGGACCAGAAAGATGAAAAAAGAATAGAGGGCAGAGCCCCCCTTATATAGAAGGAAATCCTAGCACAGCCTTTGCCGCCCGACTCATACCCCAGTATGAGTCGCCTATCCGCGTAACCAAGGAAACAATACAATTTGTCGTGAACCTTACAAAGGAAATCCCTCATAGCAACCATGTAACACAAGAAACAACACCAAGTTATCCCAACATGTATGTCATCAGGGAACCGTGAGACTCCATGACCCAGGTGAACCCCCGTCACGTGTTCTTCTGCCCGATAAAAAGATCTTGCATTTTGAACAATGAGTGGACTCGGTTATCAAAAAAAAAAAAAAAAAAAAAAAAAAAAAGAGAAGAAAAAAGAGGCAATGATTCAGACTTTCCCACCTCCAACTCCCTCAGCATTGAAGTTGCTTTTTTTCTTTTTTTTTTTTTTAATATCATGTATTCGTTGTTAAAGTACAAGAAACCACGTGGAGCGCTAGCTATGGCGTGAACAACACTATAAACAATCCGACGACCCGCTTCACCCCCTCATGGGAAAAATCAAACCCCTCTAACCCAGAGCCCATCCTCCCGCCTCATAGCACCTAAGACGAAAGCAAGGCGAAGCAATACCTCCCTCCAGACACGTAAGGAAAGACAAGTATAGAAAAGAAACCAGGGAAAGACACAAACCCTTCGGCGGGCCCCCCAAAACAAAAGAAAAGATTCTTACGGCACCAAGTGCCGACGGAGAGGAAAGATAAAACTACTATTGCCAGACGCCTTAGCGGAATCGCACTAAACCCCAAACCCAAAGGCTACAGGGGCAGGCAGGTCGGGGACGGACTGTCCCCAGTAATCGGCGACGCTTCGGACTTTTGCATGGGCCAAGGAGGTAGTACTATACCATGACACAGCGTAACCTAATGCGAGGTTCGCGACCGTGGAGTAAATCGCAGGAGCGGATGAGGAGGGCGAGGGGAGCCACCCGGCGAGGAGAGCCACTCAGCAGTAATGGTGCCAGGAATAAAAACCAGGCAGTTCGGTGCCAGCTGGACGGCAGTTCGGTGCCAGCCGGACCGCAGTTCGGTGCCAGCAAAGAGTGTGTAGCAGTACGGTGCAAGCGGATCCGACTCGTGGCAACCGGGAGGAGAAAGGCTCACCAAACAACCGAGAAGTACGAACACGGAGGACGGAGACGGGGTCACACTTTTTCGAATGCCGACCGTACCGATCCTGCAACTCAGGCGAGAGTGCAATACCAGAGAGCAGGGCCACCAGGGCAACTACTTCACCGATAGTCCGAAACTAGCGACCGTGTGTTGACGGAGGAAGGCGGGTTGCCGACCGTGCAAAACGCTAAGCGAGACGCGTCGCGAAGTGCGGGGTAAAGGGTAGGAACATCAACGCGAGCGTGCTCAACGAAGACGAACGGAACCAGAAAGAAATCCATAACCCCCAGGAGGGGAGGCCAAAGGCCCCAGAGAAAGTAAAGAGATGAAGGCATGATAAACCCCCGAGCAGCTGCCACGGGCGGGGTAGATCAGAGGCGGAGGACACTCTCACGATGATTTCCCATGGTGTTGAGATTTCAATCGCTGGAGGTGGAGCGGACGAGGAAGATGGCTCAGCATTGAAGTTGGAGGGTTTCTTATATACCCACGTTTGCCATGCCCCTAGTGAATTGCACAGTATTGCACATGTCAGACCGACCATTGTACCGTTTATGCCCTTCAGAAACTTAGGGTCCTGCATGCCTTGCATTTTGATGCTGTAGAAATACTTGGCGTATATAGCGTGCGCAATCTGGGGAGCATGGAACCTGGAGGTTAAGTCTTAGGTTTGTTCTGCAATTAGTCATGTCCGCCCAAGTCGAATGGCTGGGACCCACATCATATCCATAGGGTGGGCACATGCACCTGTCCCGTTCTAGCAGATAATCCACCCTGGGGGCCATGGCGGTAGGATCATCTGGCGGCAGATCGTATAGCTGTCTGATATTTTTCTTCACATGAGACAAGAAGGGCACTCTCACGGCAGTATGTTTTTGACGGAGCAGTCACACTCAGTGACCATCTCTACGTTGTAGCTCCTCCAGCTGAGTCAACTTACCTGCTTCACACCCTCCTCCAATAGCTCAATATTCCCAGCATCCGATATGCTCTCCATCGCCTTTCCCCATACGGTGTATATCTGAGATGTCAAAGCAAGCGGGTTCGGCAGAGGGTCATCAACAAGTGTGTACCTGAGTATCGGCGCCCTCACCTGCTCTAATATGGTCCCCTCAGCCCCTGAAAGAGTATTTTTCCGTGAATGTGTTGCTGTGCTGGGCCGCCCCAGTCACGGTATACCCTGTTCACTTACGGGACTTGAGGATCTGACACCCGATGTAGTACCACTATGGGTTGCTAGCGGTGACAAATATCCTGCACTTGATAGCAGAAAGGTCAGCGGACTGTAGGCTCTCCCACGGATTATGCCTACACGATTTGCTGGTGTCTGTCCAAGGAGAGGTACCTGATGTGATCCGGAGGTGGTTGAGAATCGTACCACGGGTCGCTGACCTTTTCCCTGTCCGCGAGAGGCCTCCGACCTTTGACCTATCTAGATGTTGTTCCCTCGGAAATGTAGGAGCCATCACCATCGATCTCCGTCTCCGATACAGTTTCATCTGCAGTGCATGGGTTTTGGTACTCATCACTGCTATCATCCCTTAAATAAACAGTTTCTCAATGCCCTTGCCCATAGGGCTCCCTCTTGGGTTCGTTATTCACCCTGCTTTGTATTGTCATTCTTCGGCGATGCTTGGCCGGTCTTGCTAGAACCCCTGTCTTTCCAGGCCCGCGTGATTTGCTCAGACGCGACAGGTGGTGGCTTAAGAGTGTCTGCGAGCTGCTAGATTTGTCCACCTGCATTCATGATCCGGATCCAATCGGGTTGGGTACAACCTCGTGCCTACGTCTCTTCATATTCAAGTTGCCAACTCGCGGTGTTGGCTGACTGGATCTCATGGTATGCAGTACGCCTTTGCGTCTACGCGCTTTCAGATTACCAACTCAAGGTGTTGGCTGACTGGATCCCATGGTATCTGGTACAACGTCGCGTCTACGCTGGATCTGATTGCCTGCCCCATTGGTCGGCTGACTGCATGAATTTGTCCGTTGGTGCCAATCCCTCGTGCAATACTAGATAATCAGATGTTAGCCAAAATACAACTCTGATTTTTGGGAGCGAAGAAAATAGTTCAACCTAGATTGAGTCTTGTGAAGAGGAGGAGTTTGCGTGGTTTTCTTGTTTTCGATAGGACGCGTTAGGTCTTATACCCTATGACCTAGGTGGGGGGGCATCATAGACTCTCAATTGGTATTGAACGCCCATATGCTCCTGCGAAAAATGGTTTTCTGAATATTCAACATTGTGTTCATGATCCTGCTACTCTGAGTACTCCTAGACTTCAAGACTTCAGACTTAAAAATTTGAACAAAATAGGGGCGTTCCTAAGGCGGGGTACCAGGCACAAAAAGTATTGGTTAGCGACCATGATTCTAGCGTGACATCGGCCATACCTAAAGTGGACGATAAATATGGCACCTTATCTCCAGCCCCCAATCAACACACATGAATGTACCACTGACGGTAGTCGCTGGATGACCGCCCCCAGCGCCAGGAGAATTCTGGTTTGATAAAGCGATATAGGCTGAATCTTGTAAAGGTTAAACTTCGGGTAAGGCGAGGCTGGGAGTCTCAGAGGCAAGGGAAAAAAGGGGATCAGGCACAAGAGATTGAAATAGCCAGTCATAGAAGATGCTAAAGCAAGGGCACTCAATGGTATGCGTAATATTGTATGCTAGCTAAGAAATCCCAGGGTGAAAATTCAACTTCTAAACTACGAAGCTTGCACAATAGGACAGCTAATGAAAAAGTAAAAGGAAATCCACATAACAAAGAATCAGTTACCGGCAACCCTGGTGCTTAGTCGACGGCCCTTTTATGGCGTTTGGGTGTTTTGGCCAACAGCTGTAGGAGCATCATGAGTGTTAGGAGCCGGGGATGCAGGGGGCCCAGAGGAGGTCGTGATATCCTGATCCAGCGGATGGGCCGGGGTTTGCGATGCCGGTGGCACAGTCTCTGCATTTGGTGTACGGGGAGCCAATGGGATACACTCAGCCTTTGGTGTGATGGGAGCCAGAACAATTGTATCATGATTGGGGATCGTGGGATGTGGCGCAACTGTGGGGGTAATGGGGGTGGGAGTGCTGCCCGGATGCGGATGAAGCGGCCCAGAGAGTCCAGCAGGAGGACTATCCTGGGCCCGATCGGATGCATCATGGTCGCTTCCTCTCCCGTTCAGATTTCTCAGCCAACGAGCCATCCAAGGCGTCCCCTGGATAAGCTGTAGAACCTTTCTCTGCTGCTCGGAATGTGACGGTACCCACCGCTTCATGCGCAACACTGGCACGGTAGGATTAGAGCCCGATGCCTCCTACTCCACCTCTATTGAGAGAAACCTCGTGGCGCCGGATTGCCTAGAGGGGCCAGGGGCGCCTGGATTGTTGTCCTATTCAGGCAGTTCAGTTATTGAATCTGGTATTCTTCTAAATAGCTGAAACACAATACACTTACGTCGATAACAATTGTCTGCCCCTCCTGGAGTATCTGAGATTCCCATTCGCTGTCCGCCATATCTTCCTCGCCGTAGTCCTCCCGCCCGTCCTCCCCCTAGTCATCCTCGTCGTTCCCCAGATCTTGCCTTTCATCCCCGTGATCTCCCGATTCCTGCCTCATATTCCTATTTCTCACCACGATGTAGTCCTCCTCAAGGTCCTAGTCATCCTCGTTGTCCCATAGGACGACCCCCACTATATCTTCTGCCTGCCCAGAATGATTCCCGACGTTGGGGTCGCAAAATGGGTGTCTGCCCCCGACTGGCTCCGGCCGTGATCTGTCATCCCCTGCTTCCTCGAGGCCTGACTCCAGAACTATGTGATTCAGAGGACGTTTGCCATCGTTAGCAAGGAGCCACACCCGAAGGTCATCATCTTTGTGGAGGAATATCAGGTGTCGGAGGGAGAGTGGGGCTGTAGGATCCTGACTTAATGCGTTGCTACTCTCGCGAGTTGCGCCGATGAGATATCGAGGGCACAAAATCGCCTCCTCAGCGTGTTGGGCCTTTATCACCTCCTGCTGTGTTTTTATCCTTGGCACCTCGAGGACTCCCCAGGCTATTCCCCGATTGAAACAATTCTGCCACCAGATATGGTCAAGGAACGCATGCTCACCTTGAAGGGGACCCGTTCGGCGAACAATGTGGATCCTCCTTGCCCTTCGGCAATGTGTGGAAGTCCAATTCGCCGATGCCACTGAAGATATCTATTACTACAGGGACTGCAGAACTTAGAGTGGATTGATCACTTACTTGAAGGTCCAGCAACCTCATCACCAGCCTGCTCTGCGTAGTCATGGTCCATTGGCGTGCGTAGTTTCTTACGTGTCTCTTTGACCAAAATCCTCAGTTGACGACAGACCTTCCTGACGTTGTCAGCGTGGTGGTTTTTGTTTACAAATTCGATCTGAGATTTGACCGGTGGAAGGGAACTGGCAAATTCACGGATCACTGCCAATTGATCATCAGTTAGCTGTCGTGGATCGAACGAGCGAGACTTGATATAGCCCTTAACATCACGATGCCATATGTCGCAGGCTCGGGTTTTGGTTCGAGCATTCTTGAATCCACACCAGCTTAGAGTTCGTTAGGGGGCGGGGCGGGGCGGGTTTTCACTCGCAAGGCCCCGCCCTTACAACGGGCCGGGGGGGTTATTTTGGGGGTGATCCCCGCCCCGCCCCCATCCGGGGCGAGTCCCCGCTCATTCCCTGGATGGGGCCCCGTTTCTCCCCACCTGTTTTAACGGGGATCCGTCTGGGGAACAGGCGGGGCCGGGGGCAGGGGCAGGGAACCGTAAAATAACACGCCCCGCCCCGGGCCGTTCAGCGGGGCGGGGCGGGGAATTGCGCTGGGGGCCCGCGTTTCTCGGGGCCCCGGAGGCCCCGTAACGAACACTACACCAGCTTTGTACATATGCTATGTCGCCATAGTGCCCCTGATTGATGGGTTAGTTTACACGGTTCTTGGATATATGAGTAGGTTGTTGTTGACTTACCCAGAATGCTCAACAGCCAAAACGAAATAGCGATTTTCACAGGATCCCAACGGGCCACTGTGAGATGAATGACAACTGTCAGCCACACATCGGAGCATGTTTGAACAATAACGGTGTCATGGATCATTGGTTACCCTCCCTCCGTACTCTGTCTGTGGGCGGCAGCACGCTGAGGTGCCCTGCTTTGACCGCGCCTGACTTCAGTTTTGTTCTGTGGGACTGCCGGACGTCTACAACCAATCGTAATATTAATATCGAGCACAGGTCAATGGTGTCACAGCGCAAACTTACTTTCCTAGGCTCACAGAGCTTGCTTGTTTATTCTTTGTGGCTGGTACGCCAGGCGGCCTGAAGGAATGCGATTTTAGTATTGCCCACGATTCCATGATTAGACGAAGTGCACTTATGCTGCCCTTTTCCCCTGGGCTCTTCGGGCGCTCGCGTGGCGCATTTCAACTATGAGATGTTAGGAAGGGGGGTAGGCGGTGAATGATGTGAAGGAGGTGTGAAGGAAGTGAAGGAGGGCTGAGGACGACCTTTATAGACGCCAGCAACGCTTGTGGTGCGTCATAAAACAAAACCTTCAGACGTCTGAGTTGTGTAAACATTGAACCCTACAATGTGATAACCTCGTAAGGTTTGCACAACTCCGACAATCTCACCCTCACCATTCAAATGAAGCCCTATGTTTGTAAGCTCTAAATTTAGCTCTATAGACAATTCAAATCGATGCTTATCGTGTATCTTTATTGATATATGGAATAAGCTTTGAAGCCTCTCCAGGGTCCGGACGGCAGGGGGTTGTTGTTCTGGAGATGTCAAGAGCCGTCGTTGCCCTGGCTATAGGACATTGATGTCAATATCTTCGCGGAAGACTCCTCTCTCATACGGTTTAAAAGATAAGATCCGATCATCCGCGAAGATCCAGCGCTCACTCACTTGTTCTTGGGTGAGGCTGACATCAACCCTACTCGACACTCATTGATACTCAGCCACTCTCATCAAAACTCAGCAACTCTTAGTGCCTCTGCGAGGTTGAGGAGGCCGCCAATTCCACCATATTTCCCTGAAGAGTTGATCTATCCAATCTATAAGCTTAAAATTCCAATCCTGAATAAATGAAAGCCTATTATAAACCAAACTAATGAAACAATAAATCAATTTAGACACCACAAGCAATCGCCCCACCGGCTCATCCATTACGTTTTGTGAACCCCTTCCGGCCATTGAACCCCGAGCGAAATCTCTGCGATATCTGTTCCTCACAATTGTTGCCCTTCGTGTCCCGCTAATGTGTAACTCTACGCCTTTCATAGACTCACGCTCCGACGCTCATAAGCATGTTTTGATAAATTTAGCAATGTCCAAATTTTCATCATCCAGGGCACCCCGCTTGAGAGTCTCGCTCCCGCATATTAGACACCGAAGGAGGTCAGAAGACCTTGGGACATTCAGTCAGCTCAGAGATTTGAGAGCGAGCTGGGTACGAGTCATGGCGGATTCAACAGTGTCGCAGACCAGGTGTGGCAGCATCCGGGGGCTGTCCTGACCCTTATGTCTGGTGTCCGCGATATCAGATTATGAGCCGGATGATCCCGGAAGAGAAACACATAGGACATATCCATCTTGGTGATACGCAGATCGATTCGTGTTTCCGTAATCAAATTTTGGTGGTATATATGGAGCCCGGTAATGCACGTTGCCCATATGTCCTGCTGCAGAATGGGCCCAATAGGTGACAGCATCCTCATGGAGATATTGGTGTGACCTAAAAGATGGTGTCGCCGGTCCTGTGTCGCCCCCGTCGCAGTAACAATGGATTATGAGATCGAGTGGGTTATCGAGAACTGGATTCAAAAGGAGCGAGGCTCTTACCGCTTTATCGCCATCGATGAAAACATAATCAATGCAAGATACCCATTGGGAAGAACCCCTGCGGTGCCTTCTGCGGCCTTCTCTAGTGGCACCAAGCATATAGCAAATTCTGTCGTTTCGTACATTGCTCGAAATCATAGCTGACCGCCCTCAGATCTTATAGGAAACTATTTCGGCCGACTGGACTGCATTTGTATGGGGGGGACGCCAATGTAGCATGTTATAGTCAGGTCTAAAATTTACGTTCGCACTCCGTTCTGGTGTTTGACCCTGGCCGCCTCTGGAAGGCCAGGTCCAAACAATACGCACACTACTGGGCCTCCCAAGTAGAGCACTCCAATCTAATTATCATCATTCAGCAAGTAAAAACACAAAAGGCCGTAATTGTTATGAAAGAAACTAACAGGTTGGCATAGGGTCGGGAGCCGCGTAATTCCCACCCCCGGGAAGCACCCCGGCAGCCGGGGCACTGCTCCTCACCACAGACGGAGTTGACATCCCCGTCGATGGGTCTGGCGTGCGCATCTGATACATCGCAGCCGCATCTGGTACGTTTGCAGCATTCCGAGCGTAATAGTTTGGAGGTGGAGCATGTTCTAATGAATTAGGAAGAGCGTTCTGGGCGGGAAGGGCAGGGCCGTTTTGACCCAGAAGAGGGTAATTCGCACCAATACCCGGTAGGCTTTGACCAGGAGGAGGGTAAATTGTAGGATGCGGATGTATGTTGTGCCCCGGAGGGCGGTAATTCCCACGATACTCAGGTACGCTTTGGCCGGTACACCTTGCGCCGGAAGGAGGTAATTCCCATGATGAGCAGGTACGTTTTGCGCCGGTACGCCTTACGCCGCTAAACCTTGGGCCGGCGGGAGGTAATTCCCATAATGAGCAGGTACGTTTTGCACCTGAGGGTGGTAAGCCAGTGTAACATTTTGGGGAAATGGACCTGGGTTTGGTACAGCCGTTGCGGGACCCCACATATCTGGGGCGTTGGGACGTAGTAACCGATCTCTTAGCATGATGTGATCATGAAAGACTCCATTCTGGCCCAGTGGTGCCAGGCCTGTAGAACGATTCTTCACCATGGTTCTCAACTTCACCCCACAGTCCTTTACAAGTTGAACTACCGCCTCATCAATCTGGCTCATAACGGCTGTGTTATTTGTAGCCGCAGCTGTGACAAGGCGGTCGCAGGGAGGGCGCAGTGTCCTCATACCACTGGCAGTTACCATTTCCTGGAAATGGTGGTCAGGGAATGTACAGATTTTCCCAAGGCCCGTTGCCAGCATCTAATACCTCACAGACCTTCCGCCATTCGCCATACAAGTGGTTGTCGTCCGGTATGCGCATTGATAACTTGTGATTAACAATCTTTCGATAAGTGGAGCGTCTTCAACTTATATATCCTGTCAGAGATACCAGCCGAAGGTGATAGGTGTGGCCCATCAGAGCCTACAGGTTTCCCGCATTTGGCATATATACGTACTCTACGTTATTATTTGCTATATCACTAGACCTTTGGGTGTATAGGTTGCCGCCGGGGTGAAAGTTCCCTGCGGTGTGACTTTGGTGGATATCGTTGACCTTATCAGTGTGAGTTAGTTCTGAGTATGAATTGTGTGGATTTCTTGGAAGTTGCAAATGTGAGTTGATTCCGGCTCTGACTTCATTCTATCAGGATCACTGCTGATTATATATACAACTCTTAGTCATTTGAGGCTTTGAAAGCTTCTTGATTCTTTTCAAGATTTTGTAGTTCTGACACTATCATAGCCACATCTTTATTAATTCATGTTTATATTAGAAATGAAACATCCCCTATGAAACATGACTATCGGGAAACATGAAGTTCGCCGAGCCCGTTCATGAAAGAACCCATGTCCGATACCATGTGAGGTCTACATCTAGGGCGCTAAACCGGATTGACCTCTATTTACAGTTTAACTTTCAAAGCTTGCACGCTTCTTGAAGTTAGGTGCGATCTACACACATTTGGATCAACACTAAGCACTCCTGCGATGCCTAGCAAATATCCATTCTGTTAACAAAAATACACCCAAGCAGCAGCATATGAGAAACATTTACGAACTACACACGCCAATGTGAACATTACCCTCGCCTCCACTACTATACGATATCCATCATCGGCCAGCTATGTTCTTGACAGGTAAACCGTCATAATGGGGGAACGTCCCGATTCCGACCATGAATCTCATCCCGAGCCTACTGGACGCGAGCACGAAGTATTGAGTGGTGATGTGGTGTACGAGTCTGATATTGAAGGGCTTAACAACACTGCCTCTTTTTCTGGCGGCCAACAAATGCATTTTCCGGGCGCTGGAGAAACAATTGAGGATGTGAACGGCTTCGAGCAACAACTCAGTAATGTGTGCGAAGACCCATGGGCACCATTCCCCAGCGGGCAAAGGTTCAGGCTTACCACTTGGCTTCTTTAGAGTAAAGTACCGAAGTCATGAATCAACGAATACTTCGCGAGTGGCCTAGGCAATTCTGAGTCTTTCGGCTCTGGCCCCATGCACACGCTCGACAAGCACCTCCGGGAATTGGATCCGTACAGTCGATATCTACAATAGTTTGAAGGACGGGTAGTGGACGGAAAGCGAACTTTATCATTCTTCTATTGCAACGTGCTAGATTGTGTCAGATATCACGTTTGCCAGATAGCCTACTGAGATGACTTTGTTTAAGCGCCACGGCATAATAGTCCTGGATCGTTTGCAGTTCTCCTTATTGTACTATTGCCCGTTCCCCCCAAACTTACACCGTCCTCCGCAGACCACTTGAAGAGGCCAATTAATGCCGACACACTGCGAAGCCTCTTTGAACTCCTGTTTGAGCCCTGGCAGAACGCGGCGCTGGAGGGCGGCAATATTGACTGTGGCGACAGGAAAGTGCGGAGATGCTTTCCAATATTGTCCGCGTGGATTGCTGACCATATGGAAACCCTTCCGCTTTACGGGATAAAATTGAATGTTTGTCCTAAATGCTAGGTGCTTCCAGGAGAATCAGGAACCGACGCCAATAGCCACAGGGCCTGAGATTATACAAGATATGAAGGTTGCGAGCGGGAATCTGCCAGTGACGCCTCCCTCACCATGTTTGAAACTCTCGGTATCGATCTTGAGAAAAACTTGTTTCACGGCCTTTACCCGGTTTCAGCCCCTGGTCTCCACAAGCCAGATTTGCTTGATACAGTTTATCTTGGGTTATTCAAGCATTGGCTGGACTGGATCTCTGGCTTTTTCAAGAAACACGCTGGGCTCTAGGCCTTTGACGACAGCTAGAAGGCACTACCACCATACGCGGGGTTTTTTGTGCCCAAAAAGGCCAATCGTGAGGGCACGCAGTCGCGAGTAAAAGAGATGAGGAACCTTTGGCGCTGTCTTTTAGGGATTCTCGCTGTAGCACTGCGCCAGCCCGACTGCCGGCAAGTAATACCTTTTAAACATGCTCTAGACTGTGTCCGGGCACTGGTCAACTTTAATATAATGGAGTAATAGCAAAGCCACACGGCTGAGACGATAGCCTATATGGAGGAATATCTCGACCGGTTTCACAGGATGAAAGATATGTCCTTGGAGTTTCGAGTTTCTAAATCAACACGGCCCAAGGTTGACAAGCAGCGACAGGACCTACGACATCAGCAAGCCCTGAGCAACATGCGAGTGCGACTGTCCAAGCGGCACCAGTGCCTCGAAGACGATCGGGATGAGGAGAATGACCTCCGTATGGACATGATCTATACCGAATCCCATTTCAACCTTGTTAAGATGCATCTGCAAAGTCTCTTCTCTGATAATATACCCCAGTTTGGCAGTATCCCAATGTGTTCCACCGAGTTCGGGGAGCTCCCACATAAGGAACAGATCATGGACGGATGGACACGCTGGAAAAAGAACCATGGCGAGCGACAAATTCTGCAAAGATACGGTCGTCAGCATGCAATCTGAATGAGACTTTTAAACCTGAATTCGCTTCAACGTCGCCGAGCCAATCTCGGTGAGAACCTCGTGGGCTATTTAGATAAAACAACGAGTACGGTATCCACGCCGGCCCCTCGTGGAAGGATCTTGAAAGGTCGTCGTGACACCGTGTCCGCAATCGTTGATTTTTGCAAGATGTTAGGAATTGTCTCTTGACCGGATGTGTTTGGAATTGATTCAATACATCCGACACAACCTGCCTACTGAACGCGGCCTTCCTGAAGAACCAGCAATACTCCAACTACTTCCTGTTGAACTACTAACGCAACTTGAAATCCCTGTTTTGGTATTCCATGAAACTGATGTTTACGACATCCATCGGGCACGATGCACAGGCTCTCACCGATTTCAGAATCAAGAAAGGCAAAATCAATGTGTTTGGGTACAGGCCAGCTGCTAAGCGAGGCATGGTGCGCTGATGGGTCGTCTCCCGGCAAGGCTCGTAGCACTCTTTAAAAGCAGGGACTGCAGCCAAGACACTGTGTGGTGGTTGGCAGGCGTTCACATGTTGAGCCCTGTGAACCCAGGCCGGCCCTCTGATATACACAGTCTTGTTATGGTTCTGCTGAGAGAAGATACGCCAGAGTTTACATTGGTTGACATAGGGAAAATTCTCGGCCTGGCTCATCTCGTCCCAGAGGGAGGCCGGCTCTGGGTCGTCAACAGCGATATTGACTTGAGAATGTTTAATAAGATTTATTGGTTATACCAATGGGGGTATGATGGATAGGTGCGAAGGCGTGTATTGGGTGCTATGGCAAACTGTATATATAGTGTATACTAGTATCAAGAAAATATATAATTAATACATAAGTTAAACGTGCCAGTGATGACTACTCTCGAGAGACGCCACAGGACGTTGGCGGGCGCAGGGCTGGCCCAGGGATCACACCAGGAGACTAGGGGTAGGAGTATGAGAATCCTGACGGCTTTCGGCAGGAGCTCGTGAATTGAAAGTGTTAGGATGCTGGGAGATGAAGAACAGGGGGCAGGTCAAGTCGGGATGAAAGGGATGGTGGCTGCGCAACTCAGGAAGCAATAGTAGTGTGTGGGCGTTGGGAACAGACTCAGGATGGACGGGAAGCATACCGACCTTGGAACTGAACTCAGGACGCACGGGATGCATGGGATGCAGTGAGGGCGCATCAGATGCATTGGACGCAGTGAGGGCGCATCAGATGCATGGGACGCAGTGATGGCGCATCAGATGCATGTGTTGTTTTTGCTGATGTGATAGAAGCGTAATAGTTAAAGGACAAATTGGGCTTTGGGGCGCAGGGATTCCCGTTCAACCCTGTCTATTCTTAGACTAAGGGTCTATCGAAGTCTGCTGTCTCCTGCTAGCCAGAAGACTGGTTTAAATACAAAACCCAAGAGCGATAGCCTTCCTGCAATCCGATAGCATAGCCTATCTGACTCAGAGACAGTGGCGGAGCTGAAATCAAATCAAATAAACCCAATATAAATCAACTAAACATAGGAGATCCTGCACTGCCCACTCCAGTCTAGCGTTACCGGAACATGTACACATATTACAAGGGTCAAACAGTGTTCGCACTTTGTTCTGACAAACTGAATGGTTAAGAAAATACTTCTTAACCAAAGAAGTCGAAGTAGCATGAACATTAGTATAAATAGTAGGTCTCTCACCTGGAGGTTGATCTTGAAATTCTCTGTATATTTCCTATGTATATTCAACACACTACCATGAATTTTTTTACTTAGTTTGTGTTTTGGCTCCGCCTGTCTACTGGTTACATTTCTACAGCTAAGATATAAATTATAGTGTTTTATTGCTTATTTCAGGATAATATCTCCGGATTTAACATGTGCTTTCCAATCAGGTCTTTAGGATCTTACTGTTGTTTATGCATCTCTTATGCACCATTCTTGGTCATGATATTTCTAATACTCATTCCACACCCTTTTGTTTTCACGCCCATTATTTGGGATTTACTTGGCTGGATTTCAGGGTCAAACACGTTCGCACTTATGTTTCTCACATTGTTTTCCCTATATTTCTCTTGCGCATATGGACACGTACTTCTCTATAAATAAGGTACTACTGCCCACCTGGCTTAGAAGAACTAAGAACCGGAACTCCTACCAATACCTTCTTCACCTACTCGCTAAGTGTACCTCGCAACCCCCCTCGTACTTGCGAAGTATTATCCACATAGAATAGATTGTGCTGCATTCACATATAGAACAGTTGAAGAATCATCAAGCAACGGAGAACAGACCTTAACAATATATCAAGTTAAACAAGTTAGAAAAATTTAATCTAACACTTAGATATTTATTTACGCTTTATCCCATTACCTTTACCAAATAACTACCTACAGGCCTTCCTGACTAATAATCCCTTATCTCGAATATCCTCGGCCTAGTTAGCTTGGAATCCTACCATGTTAGCTACCCTGTAACAGTCTTCTACCAACGGGTAGGGCCACCTCCGCACTTAAGACAATTGGCTACACGCCTTGGCATACTATCAATGAAGCCATATATTCTCTCCTACGGCAATTCCACCAACACCTTGTGTGCCAGTCCAATCAGCTCCTTCTCACTACTGTATATTCTCCGCCTCTCTCAGACTGCTTTCATATAGTTGGTGTTGTATAAAAGCCAAATATTCTCGATTGGGTTGAAATCAGGTGAGGCGGAAAGCCAGTCCATCCTTTCTATACCAAGGCACTGGCGATATTTCTCGGTATAAATAGAAGTACGATAGCTCGCACCATCCTCAATATTTTGAACACCAGCTTCGGCTCCACTAGCTTTCTTATAGAGTGGTCGAAGATGTCGAATGAGAATTTCATGGACATACTGGTGTGAATTGAAGCCCAGTCAATCTCTATCACTCTTTCGCTCATCTTGGGTCCGTTTTCGCATAGGAACCAGTAGTGATGGGCACGATCATGCTCGATCATAAACCTTTGGTGTGCGCGAGCACGATTTATGCACGAGCACGGGCTAAATTTTCTGCTCGTGCATCATCGCGCCCAACACTAAGATTCATGCTACTTTGTGCTATCCAGTGCTAAATTCCCTTCACTGGAAAGGGGCAAAAAAACATAGCAAAAGAATTGCAGCCCCTTTCCCCCATCCAACTGGATAAAAACCAAGTTTCTTGTCCATCCTGAGAGAGAAAAGTCCAAAGACATAATAAACCGTTCAATTATTCAAGTTTTTACAGTATTGTATATCATACCTAGATACCCGGCAGTTCCCTCAGTCGGTTCAAGCAACCTCCACTGTCCATCTGCCACTCAACCCCAAATCTAATTTGGTAATAGCCATTCTCGCAAGCTTTGTCCAAGATCATCAAAGACCAAATGGTTCAGATTGCGGTAATAATTGCTGTAATCAACATCGCTATACCCCACTACGCCCCCGCTGTCAACCTCCAAAGTCTAGTTAACATTCCCGGCATCCGTGGCACTAAAATGTGAACCTCTTCAACCTCCGGAGAGACCATCCGGTTGTTCACATGAGGTATTGCGAGCAAAGTGTGGAGTTTCTTCAGTCGGGGAGTGAGATGCCCAGGCAATATTCCAATGCTAGCCACTCGGCGCCTGCTGGGTGAGTGCATTCACGAAGCTTGGGAAGGGGAATTCTGTTAGATTGGTAGGCTTCTTGGATTGGAGAAGGTGTAGGGTTGAAAGATTGAAGCGGTTGCTATAAGTGGGTAAGTGGTGAGATCTTTCGGATGCCATTGTCGATGAACACCGAGTGTGATCTCCGGGGTGCAAGTGGGCTGGTGGGGGCGATCTTCTCTTTTATATCGTATGCAACACTACAGTCGTACACGCTTGTCCCGGATAGCCAAACTCATGAGTTGACCATTTGGAGCAGTAGAACATCCATGAGAGTGAAATAGTTAATAAAAATAGTGTTTGCAAATACTAAAAAGCAAGTAATAATTGTGTAAGTATGACTTCCAGCTTTTCCACATGAGGTTCATACGGGGGTAGAGTGGAAAACAAAAGGGTGTGGAGATAAGGCAATGGAGAGAATTTAAGAAACCCCCCAATACTAAACTAGAATAGAAGTATTTTTTCTCTAATGATCCAGTCAAATTATCGACTCAGAACCCGCCCAATGCGACCAGCAGGACTTGCCTGCCCAAACAAAAAGCAGCAAATACCACCGAGCCTTGGTCGAACACTAATACAGATACATGAGCTTTGTTGCCTACTTTGGGCAGTTCGGATGTGATGTTTTAGAATTGGATTGAGAGAAAATCCGGGACAGTGAGGCATATTTCTATGTGGCTCACACAATTCGTGAAAAATTGTCTAGGACAAGGAAGAGTGCGCGAGAGTGAGGTCCAGCCATAAAGAAGGCGACCCGGAAGCTCTATCCATAACACTCCAACCTCGGATAGCAGGACTCCAACTCTTATCCATCTTGTGGATAATGCTCCTCAATCCATCTCATGCAATATCACCTGTTGTGAATAGTTACAATTTCAGACGGCTTCGATATCGAGGGTCGAATTCAGATTGTGCTGTAACCATACGTGCCCTAATCCGGCCTCTAGCGCAATTCGCACCGCAGTGCCACTACTATCACCATACCGCGCCCATTCCAACCTAACTTCAGTATCATTAGAACAAAAAACTTACCTTCACCCCGCTCCACCTCCCCTCCTCCCTCCAACAGGAACCACCTTATCCAACCAGCTATGTCATTGGGTTTTTATCTTCTTAAGACCCTGCTCCCCGTCCCTGTTTTTTTCCCTGTCTTTTTTTTTTCACCACTCTCACTCAAGAGGGCATAGCAGCCCTTTTTCCTGCTGGTCCTCACCCCTCTTTCCAAAGTAGAGAATCCTCAACTATGATACATAATCCCAGTTCCAATAGGACTGTATACCGGATACCATACCCCTACCCCCCATCTCCCAAGAAGTAACTTAAAGCAATACCAGCACTATCCCACCCGCCACAAATATCCAACTCCCATGCTGTTCCCACCATACAAACAAAATCCCCACTTTCAACACCATCATGCCCAAGACACAAAAACACAACCACAGCAACAGCGAATAATACCACTCTGGAAATTCAAAACAAACCTATGATACCTAAAGCACAGTACCTCCAAGCACCCTAACCCTCCACGAAAGAGTGCAATTATGAAACCCCATACACCCCCGACCATGTACTCTGCAATAGCCACCATAGCCCCCACCGTTAAGTGCACTCACTTGTCAAGATAACATTTTTACTTCCTCAATAAATCCAGGTGCTATAAAATCAAAGCTGAGGAGCAAGACCACCGCACAGCCCTACCGGCAGTATTCCAGAAATACCGCAATCCTAATTTACAGTACAATACACCGCCTGAAGCCCAACTCAACTTGAGAAGCAAAAGATTATTTACGATCGGGTGGCATATAGCCGTTACGCTCCCTCCCTACACCGATTTCTGTTTTTCCTGCATCTTGCCCTACTCCAATACCAACTAGACTAGACTAGATATGTAGGAGTATCATACTTCCACAACTCCACCACGTTCAGTGCGCCATTCAAAACCCCACAGAACCTCTACTGGTACTTTCGCAGCAGAAATTAATTCATTAGTGTCATTCTGGGTAATATCAGAACCCCCCGCTTCTCCTATGCTTGACACGCAAGCTTCAACCCCAATTCCTTCTTGACCAAGTATTCTATACGATAGGATAAAATATATTATGTTTAAGCACCATAGAGTAGCCTCACTCACAGCCCCCACACGCCCAAAGATAAAAAAGGTCCATCCCCCCCACTAGGATAATTATTCACTCGCGTGCATCGTGTCAATGCGACCCATCACCCCTCCTGCAAAAGAAAAAGAAAGAAAGACTCCCCTCCTAATAGAAAAACCCAGTCAAACGGATGGATGGGTGGATGGGAGATGACCACATGTCGGGAATGTTGAAATTCACGAAGATTCCATACCTGCACCATCGTCGGAACACTGATGGAACATGGCTGAGAAGAATTGGGTTTGATTGTTGTTGCACGATTGACTAGTATGGTATCAGATGGCTTACGGTATG
>Ga0307509_10005106_pt1 | contig 18455 bp, 18 predicted proteins | sample 10_EM_MG_FD_202245 | JGI IMG/M metagenome (GOLD analysis project Ga0307509, IMG submission 202245) | Populus trichocarpa ectomycorrhiza microbial communities from riparian zone in the Pacific Northwest, United States - 10_EM | ecosystem: Host-associated > Plants > Roots > Unclassified | place...
TATTGATTGCTCTTCCCATTGACAACCGCTTTCGGCTGGAAGAAGGGACAAAAAAGAAAAAGTAACGCGATCGTTGGTATGGTTTGGCTCTCAAGAAAATTCTTTGGCCGTAGGAAAATATCAATGACGATATCTTGCTTGAATCACTTGTTGCTACTCTGTCACTCTAAATCCTAATTTCATACTACTGACTAATACAGCTATCTGTCGTGCCCGTAGACCTTATTATTAGTCTACTACTTTTTTAGACAGCGACGGCTAAACGGAACCAAGGAGCAGCGGCTATGAAACAAAACAGATCGCCTACACACAGCCTAGAGAGGAAAACTTCTTATAATTCAACAACTCACCCACAACGCCGGATGCTCAACTAACTAGCGGTAAAGACAGCAGTATAGATAAAACAACAGCGAAGCCTTCTAGGCCCTTCCACTCATCCTTGCCTCGATCCCGACATAGGTCCATTTTCTTCCCCCCATACCCCCGCTCTTCCACACAGGTCCCCCTTTTGTACTCATGTTCCCCTCCCCCCCACGCAAAGAATTATTATTCTGACAAAGAAAGAATAACCGTCACAAAGAAAACTTCTCCACATTCCATGGCCTTCGGGCATCCGACTCTCCCTCCCATGTCCTTCCGGCACTGCCCTTACATTTCCGAAGCCTTTTTCAATACGGTTTCCACAATGCCACTTTCCAGATTCTCCGTCATCAACTTCGTATCTAGGTCATCGTCATCAATCTTCTAGCGTAGGTATCATGAGATGTCTCCTTGGTCGGGCACAATGTGAACAGTATAGGCTCCTTTCGTGAGATGTTCGTCAAGTTCCGCTCGAACGTGCTGTCTGCCTGTCAGAAATAGTCGTGTATTTGGCGCTTCCTGAATAATCTGTCGTAGCGCGCGGAGGAACTCTGATCGATGTTGTGGCAATAACTCGTCTATGGCGTCGATACAGATATATACTCGCTTGAGGGAGCAAATAATTTTGACGAATAAGGGAATCATCTCCGCCAATCCGAAACCATTTCCACCTCCTTGTCTTGATTTCTCAAAGGCATTCCGAATTTCACCTACAATCCCTACACCCCCCACGGTAACCTGCCTGAGTAGACTCCCTATCATATTCATAGCGGATTGGTCCTCCCGCCCCTGGTAATCGCAATAGAGGGCCAAGACCGCCATATCCGGCTCATAAGCTTGCTCCGATAAGGTGTCTATTACTAATGAACTGATTTAATTCCTTGTTAGCATCGCCTACAACTCTCTGGAAAATACCCTTCTACCTTATATGCGTCTTTCCAACACCTAGACCCCCATAACATAGAAGAGTAGGACTCTCTGAACCATCTTGACGTTCGCGCCACAACTCGAACTCACTCCTCCGCAGAACCCATTCCCCAACACCAGCAAGACGACGGTTTCTCACATCCTGATGCCTTCCGCGGGGTTCGAGTGGTGATAGCCATTCTAGGATCTGCGAAGACTCATCCGCTATTCCTATGTTGAAGTTGCTATTATTGTTTGTCAAATTCCCAAAGTTCGAGTTCCAGTCACAATAAATATGTTGGTTATGCCATGGTCGGTACGGATGTTCAACATCTCGTACTGCGGGATGCTAGATCCTGCGTTCCCCGTTGGTAATATATTCATCGCTGATAGAGTTGGTAATAGGTGAGGAGATAGTAGTAGAATAGGGTAGTTTATCGAAGATGTCGATGAGGGCCTCGTTCAGTTGGGCTGGCGTACCCCGGGTATGTACTGCCGTGAGTTTCAAAGCTTAGATTAGCATGGATCTCTTGCCCTTAAGGTGAAATAAAACAGATTGAATCAGTTGATCAGGAAAAGCGGGGCTCACTCGGTTGTTCATACGTTCGCTTGTTGTGCCATATGCAGCCTCCAGCCAATCATTTCCACGCCAAGACAGTGGATTGCCCTATCATTTCCCCCACTCTCTCAGACTCCAGTTGGAGACAGCTTTTACGAACTGGCCTACAATTGATTCACTGAAGGCTTCCCAAGTGCGATACCGGTATCGCATCACAGAGCGCTCTTTCATCATCTTGCCTTCTCGCTGACACTTTCCAGTGCTGTTCCCCATAAGCGCCTTATCGATACCCGAACTGAGGAAACCTCGCCTATGGGAAATCATTTGAGGGTGCTTGTGTTAACTCACTATGTGCTCTGCATTGCATCCCCGGCCGTCACGATAGCTTACTCGAGTACTCGAGTACATCAAGAATCCGTAGATAAGTTTCTTGACGTGAGATATTTTTTTTATGGATTGCGTAGGCCCCCACGCGGTAGAGAAAGCGGGCGGCTTAGGCCTGGGCAATTCCTGGAAACCGTTTCTCCCCATCCTCTTCATTGTTATCGTGTACCATACAAGATCAGATCAATCAATCACAGCCATCCGGCAATTCATCTTTCAGCTTCAATAGCGCGTCTTGCTTTTTTCTGTTTTCGCCTGCTGCTCACCCACAGTGGTGCCTCTCCGTCAAAATTGCCAATACCCATGAAACCCCGCCAGACTGGAAAGACCCGCAACCAACAATAATGTGCTGTACTAGTACAGTACAGCTCGATCAGTAAACTCACGAGTTTGATTGTTGTCGAATTATAAGTATTATATAGCTCCAGTAATTTCCAAGAGTCTAGCCACGCAGTCACAACCTCTCTTTAACTTTCCCTTCTTTTTCCCCCCTAACCAACCTGCGGACATAATAAGCACTTGAGAGACCCCCCCAGAAATTATCAACAAGGCGATATGCCGACCACGTTCACAACTACCGTAGGAAGTCCAAAGACTTGATCAATCATGAAGAACCCAATATCCACGGTTGACCACTCGATATCATCATCAGCCCGGCTACACACCATCCTTAAACTTAAAGAATCCCTATTTCAAAGAACTACCTATCAGGCAGCTCAAGACCACCCGAAAAACCTCTCTTGACATTCCCCGAGAAATCTAATCCGATCGATGCCCAATACCACCTCCACAATAAATCTAACGCCGATCTTCAGCAACACTTCACCACACTGATAGTCGATGTCAGGCGACCATTTTCGCTTCTCTCGTTTCTTTTCGTCGCCAAACGACCGACCAACAGTTTAGACGGTCAACGGGCGAAAGAAAATTGGTACGGTGGACATTGAGAGAAGAATCACCCACCTGTGCATAGATAATCGGACAACCGGGCAAGGCTGGGCTTTATTTTCGCTTAGATTTTTCTCTTCTCTTCTCTGGGTTCCTCTTGGGCTAAGGTTGCTTAGGAGAGTTCAATCAAATGCGAATTGTGACTTCTTTTATCGGGCGGGTTTTCTCATCTGCGACTGTGTGTTGACTCGCAGTTTTCTCCACTTCGGAGAGTAGATACAGTTGCCCAGGGTTTCTTGTTTTCAGTCCGAATTGGGCGTGGGTGATCGGACAGACGGGGGTTAAAAATCTATGGGAATGCGTGGCTTTTTTAATACCTGTCTGTCCGATCACCTAGTTCCATACCCGAACACCATCATCCAGCCCCCCCCCCGACCATGAGATCCTCAAGCTCGCTACAGCTCGCGTTCTTTGTTGCCCGCCCCCCCTACCTCTATTTAGGCGCTCCTGATTGCCATTCAGGGATATATAGGCAGCAACGATCCCTTGCGACAAGGTTTCAACCAATGCTTCCAGCCATGAAACCATGATATAGCCGTTCTTGGTAGCAAAGGTACAAATCGGCTTAGGAGAGGGGGTTTTGAGAGCTTTTATTTCTGAGATTAGACTACTATTGCCGCCCCCGCGGCCAGTCGCTGGTTCCGGGCGTTTATTTTCATCTCATGTGATTAAGCGCCGCGGTTGTGAAGTACCGGTACCGTGTTCGGATATGGTTTCTTCCTCCACGCAAGTCCTGCTTTTGGCTCTCTACGTCTTTTCGAGCCAGGAACTAGTTAAGAGTAATGAGTCTTTTGTTATTCTCTTTGTTCTCATCTAATTTTTTTGAAGGTCTTTGTTTTCTTGATTCCACATTGCTGGAAAGGAGGTATCCCGATAGTGATGGCACGACTGCACTACTTCAATACATGGATGGGCCACATCTTTCTTCTTATTTAGATGGATAGGGGGTTCCTGTCAACAAACTTGGCCATTAACTATTACCCTTCCATTACTTAAACAATCGAGCATTGTTCTATGAAGTGCTGAATTTCTTGTCATCGTCTTCCATTGTCTTCAAACAACGGCTTTGTTGAAAGCGTTTCTTTCCTATATCACTCTGCTGTATTGGGTTGTATCTTTTGTGGTGGTGAGATATTGTTGGTTGGGTCATGATTATTGGGTGGCTATTTCATATTGGCTAGGCTTCATTGCGCTCTCCAGGTTTAGAGGCGTACACTCGGTTAGAACCCATGATGCCTTCTGGGGCCGAAGACGGGAAACCGGCTTCTTCTAAAGAAGGATGAGGTCACTTATATTCTCTATATATGTTCGGCCATTTGGCCCTTTCGTTTGGTTAAGAAGTAGCAAGAATGATACAGCGAGTTCAAGTCGCGCAAAGTCTTTACCATTTCGCTTCACACATTGGGGCATAATTTCAACATGAAGTGAATCGAGTTACCGAGTGACGTTCGATGACACTAATTGGCGAAAGTGTTTCAAGCATGGGAAATCATACCGGGAATTACAAAGCCTACTGCCCTATAGCGTCTTATTAGCACGTCTTCCTCCTGCCTCACCTCGGATTTGCTCTATGAGCCGGATTATTATGCAAGGCCTCATAGCGAGGCCTCAATACATCTTCCCCCCGCCTTCCCCATTCGGTCCAGCTCACCATCTCATACCATTCATATATTAGGTGTAATAATATTACAATATTGTATATTTATAGTGCTTGTAATAATAATAATGCGCATCATGAATCTATATATTGCAGCACGGCCAAACTCTATCCATGGGCCACCCCTCTCCGTATAATGTATCGTGGGTTACAGAGAAGCAAACATTGTTTGAAATAGTGCTGCTCGCTATACTCCCACGATACTTCCCTTGTTTGTTTAGCTTCCAGGAGTGTGCTTGTTTGACTTCCGATATGCCCTGAGGATCCGGGCATGGGTTTGTCTTCGGGGACTTGCTTTGGCTTGGGATATATGGTTGGGCTTAGGGCGTTTGTTTGGACGTTCAGGAGAGGCATTGCGAATGCAGGAATGAACTATAATTTTGGGATAGTGCAGCTTTAGGGAAAGCCGGGAGAAAAGCGGAAGCATCGCAAGGTCAGTGTGAAAGAGCTGGAGGCCGGATCCAACAGCGGAGTGTTTTTTTTTGTTAGCCCGGGAGTTCTCACAGCAGAGGGAGAGCCTCACATGGATATGATATCTTGGTTGTTGATATATACTCTTGTTTTCGCCAGTTAATTAGTTAGTTGAGAATCGAACATCATGAAGAGCGTGAGCCTGTGCTTGTTAGTAAAATGATTTTCCCTGCACTTGAGTGTACGATCGTTTTCATTCTGCGTTGCTTGACTTTTCATCTGGTTTCACAGCTCGTCACTCGTTCTGCAATCATATCGCATCCCTTGAAGTTCAATAAACATTATAAAGGAAACATGGTATAGCAATCTCTCTGTAATATGTCCGATAGGAAATCCTATAGCCATTCTTAGTTTTTTCTTGTCTCTTTTCCCGGCGACCGTGCAACGGGTTCCGGTGTAATCTGCCTGCGCTTAGGGAGCGAATAGATCCTCGGTGGTGTTTGATCCTGGCTGTTAGGTTGGCCGGGACTGATGATCACCCCGTGTAACTGCTACCAGGAATACCGGCTCATGTCAGTTGCTAGAAGAGCCCTGGAGTGGTATTGAACTATCATTGTCATGTTTTGGGGATTGGTGGTGCCTCGGGAAAGTAATAGCTTCACCACCCCCTCACGCCCATTGATAGAAGCGACATAGAATGGTGTTTTACCATCGTTGTCTGGCTGGTTGAGATTGACATCTCCTCGTGCAAGTAGCGCCCTGACCACCACCTCATGCCTCCATTTAGAAGCACCCTAGAGTGGGGTTTTGCTGTCAATGTCGGGCTCGCAGGGGTTGACATCGTCCCGCGCGAGTAGTAGTCTCACCACCCTTGTATGCCCATCCTAAGCAGCACCCAGCGTAAGGATTAGGCTTGGCATAGGTTTGTGCTAAATTTCGATCTTGGTCTTCGTATCATACCGTAACTACAGTAGGATTGCGTAAACATGCTGTGCAACTTCACTTACTCAAAAGTCGAGTTTGTGGAGTAAGAGATTATCGAAGAGCTCATACTCAAGGGGGACAAGTTTTGGGTGGCTGAGGGATATTCCACGGCGTGGCTTGGTCGAGTATTTATGGACTTCCGCGGTATCGTGCTTTGACAATCCTGGTGGAGAGCTCACTGGGTCCAAATGTGATCACATCTGATCCCTTTGGTTTTTCTTATGGTATAATACATTTGAAGAATTGCGCACTTTGGATTGTAAGAAATATCGATAGTACGCTTTTACTTGCTAGCTAAAGACTCGGATGCTCTCTCAGAGTCATGACCTACTCTGGTGAGGGAGTGAACCAGGGGTGGCAGGGCTCTTGATTAGGCCTACGAACAGATGTTCCTAAAGGTTAGGGAACAGATGCTGGGTATGTATGGCAAATCAGTACTTCTGAATACGAGTAAGGAATACTACTGGCACCGTAGAGCACGAGAGCAATTCACACCCACTTGGAAAAACACCATGTGAAATGATATTCCTCCCCATCACGCCACAGGCCACCTCCACACACGGACGACTAATTCCCCTACCGGTATACCCCCGTGGTCCCTCGGTAATCTCCAGTTAATTTAATTTCATTCCACGGAAACTGTTTATCTAGCGACCGTGCAAACCACAAACCACCGCATACCCGTAATTTCATGAAATAGCTATTGTCAAGACTTATAGCATTTGCCCCACAATTCTTACACTGACCATAAAAGAGCAGTGATCGTGATAACCAATATAATATTGTTATAGAAGATTCCTGGGGAGCCCAGCATCTTGGATTTTGTGGTCTCAGCATTCTCTACCTGTTCCGGTCATAGCTGTATGGATTTCCCAGAAATTCTTAGTACTTATATATCCCTTCTTACCATAGTAGTAGTTATGCTAACACTGATTGCTTCAGTAATATCCTCCAGAGAACAACAGAGTCCTATAAGAATTAGCATAATTGAGAAACACCACTGGGACATCTAGAATTTCCCCCTTTGGATTAAAAGGGGAGTAGGGGAGTACAGGTACAGTGAATGGTCCTCTTTCAGCCCTCAGCTGAGAATATACAATAGACCTTAGTAGGAGAGGCGACTCCAACCCCCTAGCGGAGATTCTCAATTATTCCGATTCTAATACTACTTGCTCCATCCAGTAAGGATCCGTGACTTTTGTTGGTTGGTGAAAAGAATATATATAGTATCATACTCGCACCGAGAATAAGTCCCCGGACAACGGGCACCACAATTCACCTCGATTCAACGATCACCATCTCTACCAATAGGCCAATCGCAACCACAACCATAACCACAACTGCCTAAATACCATACTGAAAATACAGGCTACCCATGTGGTTGTCACAGTTGTCGTTGTCGTAGGGTTGAAGTTTGCGGGGTATTGCGGTTGCGCCCGTTGTCCGGGGACTTATTCTCGGCGCGAGCGCATGGTATGATATTATGAGGAATGATAATTGCAAAACTCGCTGTTTGGGTAGCGGCTTGTTATGGATTCTTCTTCCCCCTCCTCCTCCTGCGGTTCTCCGGAGGTTTGTGGTGGGGTTAGGTTCTTTGGGGTGGGAGAGGACTTTATAACAGGTTTTTCGATAGATGTTCCATCCATCCTCACCACTTAGGTTCAGTTCTGCGGCTCATTTTTAGTCAGATACGAGGCAAAAATTATGATATGCCTCGTGGGTCTCTCGCCGTTTCTGAGATCCTGCTTCATAAAATCCTGCGGCAGTTAGAGAGCAAAATACAGATATAAAATGAGGGCTCTGGTCAAAGTGCCGCTTGTATAGCAATCTTTTTCCAGCATAATATTGGAGTTTTTTTTATACCGGCATAAGGGTGTGCCTAGCAACCGGTGGAAAACCTGTGATAGATATATGTTTATCGTGTTTGTGATAATAATATACATTATTCTATATATTTATAGTAGGACTAAACTCTATCTATGTACCACCCTTATCTGTATAATGTATGATACACTGCCGGTAAATGAAAATTATGAATAAAAACACAATGTCATCGTAATATCTCTTAGCACGCGCCCTACAGGAAAAGCTATAGCCGTTCTTGGGTCTTTTTACTTTTTTTTCCCAGGCAACCGGGGGATATGTTGAGCTATATTCTGCCTACACCTACGCATCCAGGAGATCCTGGGTGATGTTTGACCAGGGCGGTCTGGCTCATCTGGGGTGATACTATCCCGTGAGGCTGGTGGTCTCACGGCCTCTTCATGCCGGATGCCAGAAGCGCACGGGAGTGGGGTTGGACTAATGTTGTCTGGCTCATCGGGGGAGGTAGTTGCCCGTGAGACTGGTGGTCTCACTACCTCTTGATTCCAGTTGGCGGGGGTGCACGGGGGCGGTGTTGGACTATTGTTGTCGGGCTCATCAGGGGCGATACAAGCCCATGAGACTAGTGGGCTCGCTTCCTCTTCGTGTCGGTGGCTGGGGGCGCACGGGAGCGGTGTTGGACTATTGTTGTCGAGTTGGTCGGGATTGATAGCGCCTCGGGAGAGGAGTAGTCCTGCCACCCCCTCATGCCCATTGCTGGAAGCGGCACAGAATGGTGTTTTGCCATCGTTATCCGGCTGGTTGGGATTGACGTCGTCCCGTGCGAGGAGTAGTTTCACCACCCCCTTATGCCCCCATTGAGAAGCGCCCCAGAGTGGTGTTTTACCTTTGTAGTCTGGCATGTTGGGATTGATATGGTCCCGTGCGAGTAGTATCTTCACCACTCCCTCATGCCCCCCTCTAGAAGCGCCCCAGAGAGGTGTTTTACCTTTGTTGTCTGACGTATCGGGATTGATATCGTCTCGTGCGAGTAGTAGTCTCACCACCCCCTCACGCCCCCATCTACAAGCGTCCCAGAGTGGTGTTTGGCCTTTATAGTTTGGCGTGTCGGGATTGACATCGCCCCACGCGAGCAGTAGTTTCACCACCCCCTCACGCCCCCATTTAGAAGCCACCCAGAGAGGTGTTTGACCATCGTTGTCCGGTCTGTCGAGATTGACATCGTTCCGTGAGAGTAGTAGTCTCACTACCGCCTCATTCCCATTGCCAGAAGCTCCCCAGAGTGGTGTTTGACCACGGTCGTTCGGCCTGTTGAGATTGACATCGCTCCGTGCGAGTAGTAGTCTCACTACCCCCTCATGCCCATTGTTAGAAGCTCCCCAGAGTGGTGTTGCACCATCGTTGTCTGGCTTGTTGGGATTGACATCATCCCGTGCGAGTAGTAGTTTCACAATCCACCCATGCCCCCATCTGGAAGCGCCCCAGAGTGGTGTTTGACCTTTGTTGTTTGGCTTGTCGGGATTGACATCACCACGGGCGAGTAGTAATCTCACCACCCCCATATGCCCATTGCTAGAAGCTCCCCAGAGTGGTGTTGCACCATCGTTGTCTGGCTTGTTGGGATTGACATCATCCCGTGCGAGTAGTAGTTTCACAATCCCCCCATGCCCCCATCTGGAAGCGCCCCAGAGTGGTGTTTGACCTTTGTTGTTTGGCTTGTCGGGATTGACATCGCCCCGCGCGAGGAGTAGTTTCACCACCCCCTGATGTCCATTGCTTGAAGCCCACCAGAGTGATGTTTCACCATGGTTGTTCGGCTTGTCGGGATTAACATCGCCTCGTGCGAGCAGTAGTCTCACCATCCCTTCAGACCCACGGATAGAAGCCCACATGAGTGGTGTTCTACAATTCTTGGCTGGCTTGTCGGGGTTGACGTCGCCCCGTGCGAGTAGTAGTTTAACCACTGCCTCGTGCCCCCATTCCGAAGCGCCCCAGAGTGGTGTTTTATCTTCGTTGTCCGGGCTGTCGGGATTGACATCGCCTCGTGCGAGTAGTAGTTTCACCACCCCCTCATGCCCCCATTCGGAAGCGCCCCAGAGTGGTGTTTTACCATTGTAGTCTGGCGTGTCGGGATAGACATCGTCCCGTGCGAGCAACAGTCTCACCACCCCTTCATGTCCTTTGCGGGAAGCCCACCAGAGTGGTGTCCTACTATTGTTGTCCGGCTTGTTCAGGTCGATATCGTCTTGTGTGAGTAGTAGCATTACTGTCCCACGATTCCCCTCTTGAATAGCCAAGATGAGGGGTGTAACCCCCTCACAATCTCCTTGATTGATATCACAGCCTGGTGCCTCTATCATGGCAGCCACGATCTTGTCAATTCCGAAGTACGATGCACAGTGTAAGCCTGTAAGTAGGCAATGAGTAGCCCGGGAAGCAGGGTATCCCCGAATTTTGCCAAAAAGCAAGGTTGAAGATATATGGTTATCATATCGGTTTAACAGTTCAAGCGCAAGCGATTTCGCGGAGTCTGAGAGTTCTATTTTTGCGTGCCTTCCCCAATGCAAAGATGAATATTCGAGAAATGGCATGTTTCCAAGCGCTGAAACATTATCGGCTGGGAGCTTCTTGACCTGATCATAATTCAGATAAGTCAAGCATGTTTGGCCAAGTATTCTGTGGGCATCGGGTGATACACCAGGCCAGCAAAGGTATTCTTAAAGGGTGTAGTGGATTAGCCAGACCATCGATGTCGTGCTATCAACCACGGCAAGTCCGAAACATGACCCTAACACTGTACCCTGCGGCCGGATATTATCAGGGTCAAGGTCCGTTGTCCCCATTTCTACAGCCAGAGCATGACAGAGTTCGTCGATGCGCAACGGCCGCTCCGCATGGGATACCCACATTAGCACCTCCATCCCAAGTCTTGATCGGCCGCCCCTTTGTTCCTTTATCCGCCGTAGTGTTTGGTCGTAAACATTGTCCAGATCTACGCCTGTCGTAGCTACCTTCTGCAACATTTCCTTTCTCCTAGCTAATGAGGTCTCGCCCAGGATTGCATCGCTATTTAATGCCACGAGGAGAAACCTGAGCAGAATATCAACCAGTGACCCAAATCTATAATAGAGTTACTTTTACTCACATATCCGATGCCTTTTCCAACATTGTATCTATGATATCATTTTTCAGATTTTCCGTCATCAAGCCCGGATCTCGGGCGTCGTCGTCGTCCATCTTCCGGGTTAGGTATCGAACGATATCTCCTTGGTCGGGCACGATGTGTATGGTATAGGCTCCTTGGGCGAGATGTTTGTCAAGTTCCCCACGAATATGCGGCCTCCCAGTGAGAAATAATCGCGTATTTGGCGCTTCCTGGATAATTTGTCGTAGCGCGCGGAGGAGCTCTGATCGATGTTGTGGCACAAGCTCGTCCATTGCGTCGACGCAAATATATACTCGCTCGAGGGAGGTGATTATTTTGACGAATAATTCCAGCATCTCTGGCATTCGGAGACTTCCTCCACCTCCTTGCCTTGACCTGTCGAAGGCATTCTTAATTTCGCCTACAATCCCCACTGGTCCGAGGGCGACCTGTTTGAGTAGACACCCTATCATATTAACCGCCGATTGGTCCTTCTGGGCCTGGTAATCGCAGTAGAGGAACAAAACCGCGATATTCTGTCCGTAGGTTTGCTTGGATAGAGTATCTATCACTAATGAACTAATACAGTTCCTTTTTAGCATTGTCTATCGTCCATGGAAAATACTCCCGTACCTTATATATGTCTTTCCAGCTCCTTGATCCCCATAACATAGAACAATGCGATTTACTGAGCCATTCCTGCTCTTGCGCCATGATTCAAACTCATCCTTCACTAGAACCCAGTCCCCAACACCATCAAGTCGACGGTTCCTCACATCTTGATGCCTTGCAAGGGGCTCGAGTGGCGACAACCATGCTTGAATCCGCGAAGACTCTTCGCTTACTCCCACATTGGTAATGTTATTATAGGTGTTTGACACATTTCCGATGTTTTGATTAGAGTCACCGTGAATACTATTGCTCGTCTTACTATCGGTACGGGTATTGGATATGCCATACAGGCAAGGATCACGAGTGAGACTTGGTCCTCCGTTTCCGCTCGGTAATGTGCTCATATTTGATAAGGTTCGGTGATGAGTGTGATGATACGGGAGAGCACTGGTGGGAGAGTGAATCATGGAGATTGGTAGACTTCGCCTCACTTCTGAAGGTAAGAAAAGCGGGGAATGGTTTCATAGACTGGGACAAGGTCATTGTTCTAGATTGGAGTACTGTCCCAGCCAATCATTTCCTCCAAGTTTATCAGTGAGCTCATCTTATCTCTGCACGCCGACCGCTGATGGGGAACATGTTTTTATCGACCGTCACTTTTTTACAGCAGCTTCCCCATACTGTATTGATATCACAAGAATACCCTCCTAATGGACTAGCCTCTTCAAGTGCAATGAGAGACTTTATTAATTTTTGTACACATTGATATGAGCTACCAGTCACCTGTCAGTATTGAGACAGAACGCATAGGATTACTTAGGGGTATATCTACTCGACCTTTAGTGTTTGAATTTCCGCTAGGACTTAGCCGCAAGATGAGGTTGGCTAAAGCGGTCCCTATTAGCTTGATTAAATGAAAGATTACAACCTAGGCGAATTGAAAAATAAAGCGCTTCGAGAATAGAGTACCCCACTGGGTAGGTCTGTGAGGGTGGCTCTAAGCGCTGGCAGCAACAACGAGACGAGTCCAGGCAAATCCAAATTTTCCTACCCTACAGTGTTATTGCGGATAAAATTGGGCTTTGCTTAGTTAGAATGTTTTAGTTAGTTGGGAATCGTTCAGCGGAGCATGAATGATGGATATTTGCTTGGGTAAGAAAATTGGTGCTCGTCTTCCGTTGGAGCTGAGTCGATGCCATGCGACGATTTTCACTTTTCTCGTTTCTTTTCGCAGCCTAATAACCGAGCAACAGTTTAGACGGTCAACTGGCGAATTTTTTTTTGGGGAAGGTGGACATCAAGAGAAAGGTCACCTGTGCATAGATAGTCGGACAACCGGGCAAGGCTGGGCTTTCTTTTCTCTTAGATTTTTCTTTTCTTTTCTCTGGGTCGGTCTTGGGTGAAGGTTGGCGAATTCGCTTAGGAGAGTTGAATCAATTGCGAATTGTGCGACTTCTTTTATCAGGCGGGTTTTCTCATTAGTGACGGTGTGTTGACTGGTAGTTTCCAGCACGTCCGAGAGAAGATACAGTTGCCCCGGGTTTCTTGTTTCCTGTATCATACCTGTGAGGCTCTTGCTTGAAAATGTGCCGAGGCATCAACCGCGAGTTACTAGTTCAACTGCGGAAAGAGGAAAAAGAAATCCCGGGTTGGGACAACCCATTGGCGAAGCGCATCCGGTGTCACTCGAGAGTGCAAGCTGTGTTTTAGGGGTATTTGGAAAAAGGTTTTACCGGAAGATTGCTTGGCCCAGGGTCATAGCTCCTTCTGATACCGGTAGATCCAAGAACCTCGGGCACAGACACTCGGATATCGACTTGGGTGATAGAACAGGCAGGGATTAAAAATCTATGGGTAAGTTATACATAGATTTTTATCCCTGTCTATTCGATCACCCACGTCCATACCCGACCGAGTACCACCGCCCAGGTCACCAGGCCATCAGATCCTCAAGTTCGCTACTCGAGTACAGCTGGAGTTCCTTATTCCCCACCCACTCCCCCCCCACACATCCCCCCAGGCGCCCCTGATTCTCATTCTGTGATATATCTGTGGCAAAGATCCCTTGCGCTGGGGGCAGCGACATTCCAACCAATTCCTCCAGCCCTGAAACCATGGCACGAGCGAGAAGAGAAGGATCAGCAAGGCGGTTTTTTTCTGTTGATAGGTGTTTAGGATTTAATTTTCGTGCTCCTCTTCGGTCAGCTACGATTTTAATGTATCCTCTCGGCTTTGGAAAATTGGTGACTGAAGATTCTAGAAAATAATAATTATATAACGGTTCCTGGTAGCTAAGGTACAAGTACACGCAGCGGAAAAGGTTTTCACAGTTCTTATTCCTGTTGTTGGAGTGCTGTTGCCGGCCACGCCTTTGGTCGCTGGTTCCGGGCATCTATGCCCACCTAAGGTGGCCGAGCTCCGCAACCGGTAAAGTGTTTGGAAACGGTTACCTTCTCCTCACAAATCCTGCGTTCAGCCCTCAGGTCTTTTACACCCAGACACTATTTAGGACAAATCGGGGTTCGCTTTTGTGGTTTCTTTGAAGGCCTATGTTTTCTTGATTCCACGTTGTGGAAATTGAGGGACACGGGGGTGATGGCAGGACGGAGCAACTTCGCCACGTATCCGAGCTAGATATGGTTTTCCAATCAACAATCCTGGTTATTAACTATTACTACTTGTATCTGCATGCTCTCGCATTGCTCCACTTAATGAGTGACGTTCTACGACCACAGTTAGCGAAAGTCCTTCATACGTGGGAAGTCATACCTGTAATTGAAAAACACCTTCTACCACCACCTCTTCTGTATATTCTGTTTATCGGATTTGCTCTACAGGCTGGGCTCTTATGCAAGGAATCATAGCCAGGCTTCAATACATCTCCCCTCGTCGACCTCCCTCGGTCCAGCTCGCCATTTCATATCCTACATATATCAGGTAAAATTAGGGTCGTGTGAGTGTCTCGCTGTTTATGAGATCCTCTACTAAGTTAGGTTATTCTTTAGGTATTGGAGTGAAATCGGGATGGAAATTACCACTCCGCCCGGCATGCAGCTTTTATAAAATAGAAGTATTTTGTAGCACATTCTAGGAATTATAAAAGGGGGGTAGTATATTCAGAAAGCAGTAGAAAACTATAATATATACAATATTACATATATTTATCGTGTTTATAATAATAATAATATACATCCCAATTCTATATATCGCAGTACTGCCAAACTCTATAAATGGCTACCCCTACCCGTATAATGTATAGCACACACTAGTAATAGACATTATAAATGAAGTATAATTATAGCAATATCTCTGTCATATGCCCGATAGGATATCCTATAGCTAATCCTAGTTTTTTCTTCTCCGTTTTCTCGACAACCGTGGCATGGGTTCCGCTGTAATCTGCCTACGCTTGCGCAGCGAATAGATCCTCGGTGGTGTTTGGTCTCGGCTCTTGGGCTGGTCGGGACAAATATCTTCTCGCGGGGATGCTGGCTGCGCTACCGGCTCGGCTTTGATTGGTATTGGACTATTGTTGTCTGGTTTGTCGGGATTGGGAGACCCTGTGGAGCGTAGGCGTCTCGCCGCCACCCGACGCCCATTGCTAGAAGCTACAGAGAATGGTGTTTCACCATCGTTATTTGGCTGGTGGGGACTGACATCACTCCGTGCGAGTAGTAGCTTCACCACCCCCTCATGCCCATTGTTTGAAGCGGTCCAGAGTGGTGTTCCCCCATAGTTGTCTGGCTTGTCAGGATTGACATCGTTCCGTGCGAGTAGTAGCTTTACCACCCCCTCATGCCCATTGTAAGAAGCGGTCCAGAGTGGTGTTCCCCCATTGCTGTCCGGCTTGTCAGGATTGACATGGTTCTGTGCGAGTAGTAGTTTTACCACCCCCTCATGCCCATTGTAAGAAGCGACCCAGAGTGGTGTTCTATCTTTGCTGTCCAGCTTGCTGGGATCGACATCGTTCCGTGCGAGTAGTAGCTCTACCACCCCCTCATGCCCATTCAAGGAAGCCACCAAGAGTGGTGTTCCACCATTGCTGTCCGGCTTGTCGGGATCGACATGGTTCCGGGCGAGTAGTAGCTTTACCACCCCCTCATGCCCATTCCAAGAAGCGGCCCAGAGTGGTGTTCGGCCATCGTTGGTTAGCTTATCGGGATCGACATCCTTCCGTGCGAGTAGTAGCTTTACCACCCCCTCATTCCCATACCAAGAAGCGGCCCAGAGTGGTGTTTCACCCTTGTCGTTTGGCTTGGCGGGAATGGCCTCGTCCCGCGTGAGCAGTCGTTTCACTACTCCTTCATTCCCTTCCTGAGCAGCCCACATCAGTGCTGTAAAACCCATACAGTCACTCTGATTAATATCACAGCCTTCCCTCTCTATCAAATCTGTTACGATATCATCAATCCCGAAGTAGGATGCGCAGTGCAAACTAGGCCATAGATGATAAGGAAGCGAGCAGGAATGGGAACTGCGTATATGTTGGACAAGTAAAGTAGCATATATATGGTTACCGCCATGATTTAATAGATCCAGCGCAAGTGGTTTCGAATGATCTGTGAGTCCTATTTTTGCGTGGCTTCCCCAATACAATGAGGAATATTTGAGAAATGGCATATCTCCAAGGTTCGAAACGCTATTCGCCGGGAGGCCCCGAATGAGGGTGTGATTTAGATAGGTCAAGCAGATCTGCCCAAGGATTTCATCGGCATCAGGAAAGATACAAGACTGGGAGATGTATTCTTGAAGTGTATAGTGGATCAGTCGCACAGTCGATGTCTCTGCATCAACCACGGCGAGCCCTAAGCATGATCCTAGCACAGTATCTTGCGGCCGTACATTCTCGGGGTCCAAATCCGTCGACTGCATGTCTACCGCGAGAGCATGGCAGAGTTCGTCGATCCGTAAGGGCCGCTCGGCGTGCGATACCCACATCAACACCTCCATCCCAAGTCGTGATCGATCTCCCCTCTGCTCCCTTATCCTCTGCAATGTTTGGAAATACACACTGTCGAGGCCTACGCCCGCTGCTTCCACTTCTCGCAACATTTCCTTTCTGCTTGCTACTGATGTCTCACCCAAGATTGCCTCAATATTTAAAGCAACGAGAAGAAACCTAACCAGACTATGAATGAGTGATTCAAATTTGGAGCCGAAGTGCTCATACTCACATTTCCGAAGCCTTTTCCAACATCGTTTCCATAATAACATTTCTCAGATCATCGGTCATCAAGCCTGGATCTTGGTCGTCGTCCATCTTCTGGCTTAGGTACCTGGTGATATCCCCTCGGCCGGCCACAATGTGTATGGAATAGGCTCTGTCGGTGAGATGCCTATCGAATTCTGCGCGAATGTGCAGCCTTCCGGTAAGAAATAGCCTCACATTTGGCGAATCTTGAATGATTTGTCGTAAGGCGCGAAGGAATTCTGCTCGATGTGGCGGAAGCACCTCGTCCACTGCATCGACACAAAGGTATACCACCTCGATGGAACCGATTACCTTGATGAATAATTTCACCATGTCTGGCAACTGCAGGCCATCACCACCTTCCTTCTTGGCCTCGTCAAAAGCACTTTTAATTTCGCTCGGAATCCTGGACACTCTCAAAGCCGTCTGCCGAACTAAACCCCCTATCATATTCACCGCCGATTGGTCCTTCTGCGCCTGGTAATCGCAATAGAGAGATATAACTGCCATATTTTGTCCCCGGGTTTTCTTTCGCAGCGTGTCTATTACTAAAGAACTGATTTTATTTCTTGTCAACGTCGTCCAATGTTTCAGGAGAATACACTTGTACCTTATGTATGTCTTGCCAACACCTTGACCTCCATAGCACAGCAATGTAGGGTTCGCCGACCCATCCTGGCTCCCGCACCATGACTCGAACTCACTCCTCCGGAGAACCCATTCCCCAACGCCAGCAAGGCGACCGTTTCTCACATCCTGATGCCTTTTGCCGGGCTCCAGCGGTGATAGCCATTTTTGGATCTGCAAAGACTCTTCCTGTGTTCCTATGTTGACGGTGGTATTATGGCTGTTTGACACATTCCCAACGTTCGAGTTCGAGTCACCGTAAATCGTGTTGGTCGTGCGATTGTCGGTACGGGTGTTCAACATCCCGTGCTGCGATGGACCAAAGATGCTTGATCCTGCGTTCCCCATCGGTAATATATTAATAGCGGATAAGGTTGGTAATAGGTGAGGAGATAGTATAATAGCAGGGTAGTTTATCGAAGATGTCGATGGGGGCCTCGTTGAGTTGACCTAGGAAAAGCGGGGCTCCCTCTGGTGCTCATAATGTTATTATGTTCGCTTGTTGTGAATCACATGCAGGCCCAGCCAATCATTTCCATGCCAAGAAATTGGATTGCCCCAACTCTTCATCCCGCCTTGCAGACTCCAATTAAATTAGAGAAAAGACTTTACAAACTAGCTTATGATTCATTCACTGAAGGCTTCCCAAGCGCGATACCTGTATCACACAGTAGAGCACTCTTTTGTCATCTTGCCCCCCCCCATCGGCTCTTTGCGGTTCCCCGGTAAGCGTCCTATCGATACCCGAATTGAGGAAACCTCGCCTGTGGGAAATCATTTGAAGGTGCTTGTATGAACTCACTATGTGCTATTCTGTACATTGCACCCCCGACAGTCGCGACAGCTT
>Ga0307509_10005107_pt1 | contig 18454 bp, 8 predicted proteins | sample 10_EM_MG_FD_202245 | JGI IMG/M metagenome (GOLD analysis project Ga0307509, IMG submission 202245) | Populus trichocarpa ectomycorrhiza microbial communities from riparian zone in the Pacific Northwest, United States - 10_EM | ecosystem: Host-associated > Plants > Roots > Unclassified | place...
TAAAGATGAAGAGTGTTTGCTGGAGATTGATATTCGTTCTCTGTGTGCTTCGCTCGTAGTTCCTGCTGGTGATGTACTCGGCTTTTCATTTGTTCATAATGGCTGCCAATCAGTTCAAAAGCTAAGTATCAATATTCAAGGACTATATGTAATGCAATCAGGGATAAAATTGAGAAAAAAAATGGTTGAAATTTGCCAAAAATGAACCAAACTTGAGGGAACTTTAAAAAAATGAAAATTTCCCTCACATCAAAATGTTGTCATTTTAAATAATAATAAAAAAAATTAAATGCAACGGAGTCATTCTGATGCCTCGCTTCACTACTATTTGATCGCTTTCCCTTGCTCCAAATCTTTTAAGCAAATCATGGCTGGGAAGGCACCGAAATCCTTTGACAGTGTGTCGTTAACGGTATTGATACTCCTAAATCTGGGTAATGTAAGCGACGTGTCGCTTGTTATTTTTTTTAAAAGCATTAAGAGTCAGTCGCCCTTTAAGAAGTTCTTTTTTTAAACAAGTCCCAGACATTAGAGGCCTGGAAGCTCCTGAGCCTTTCTAGTTCGAGAGATTGAGTTTTTTTTTAAAATTTTCTTTTATTATAATTGTATTTTTTTTGTTGCTTATTTAATTTTTAAATTTTATTATTTATTATTTAATTGATTATTAATTAGACAATGTAATTTATTTTCGTTTGATTTTTTTTTCCAATTATTTTGATATTTTATTAATTCTTAATTTTATAGGTGAAACATTTGAGACATATTTTTTTTACGGCGAACACAAAAATAAAAAATACTCCCAAAATCTATTTTCAAATTACAAAATTTGCAAGTTCTGGTTGTGGGTGAAGAAGGATCAGAAGAGCTGCCCAAAGATGAGAGGTACGTAATCAGCCTTGGATATTTAGTCATAATTGCTGAGCAAAAGCGGTTGCCAGAAGGTGGGATTGGGTGCTTGAAATTTCTTCGAACTTTACTGATCTATGAGTGTGAAAATCTACAAAAGATGCTTTCTTCGTTGTTCCATTGTTTCAAAAGATTACTTCTTTTATGATGTCATTTGAATTCCGTATGGGATGATGTAAAATAAATTTTAAAAAATATATAAATATTATTTTAATATATTTTTAAATAAAAAAAACTTTTTTAAAAAATAATTTTGAATGTCAAATAACAGCTTGGAACATGCTGGTTTGCGTTAGCCCGCGTTGATCTCAAAATGTTTCTTTTTAAATACATTGAATAATAAGCTCTCAAAACCGCCAATTTTCCAAACTATAAAAATATTTGTCAGTTGTCGATTCCATTTCATTTTTTTTTAATCAAACTCTCCGGCACCAAGTCCCCAAATGAGTTCGACCATGTACATTTACTTGTCTGAAAGCAAGGGGACCCTTCTCCACTTGGTCACATATAGGCAGCCATGATTTTAACATATCCCGGATTTCCAATTGACATCAAATATAATGTATTTAATTTAATATATATTATTTTCCCTCTTCAACTTCGAATTTTAAGGATTAAGTAGATAACAAGTAGGGAGGAATCATAGCTTCTTGTTCAACTACTCAAAAACAATTAAGGATTAAATCGATCGCTAATATTATGAAGAAAAGATAAGAACGAGAACAACTTATTAAACAAGCAATGCATGGAGCCATCGTGCATTTTAATTAAGAAGACTCAACGACTTCTCCTCTCCACTCGGAAAGCGGACTCCACTGATCTTATCTCAATCATTTTTTCCTACCAAACACTCCTCCCCTCACCCAAAAAGAAAATGGCTGAAGCTTTTGCATCCGAGATTGCAAAATCCCTTTTAGGGAAGTTAGGTTCTTTTGCTGTTCAAGAATTTCGTTTGGCATGGGGACTTGAAGATGACCTTGCACGTCTTGAAGAGAGATTGAAAGCCATCAACGCGGTGCTGTCCGATGCTGAGAAGCAACAATCAAAGAATGACAGGATTCGGCTCTGGCTCCATATGCTCAAACAAGTCTTGTATGATGCCGAGGACGTGCTGGACGAAATCGAGTGCGAAACTTTGCGAAGAGAGGTGGTGAAAACTACAGGGAGCACCAGCAGAAAGGTACGGCGCTTCTTTTCAAGCTCTAATAAGATTGCATTCCGTTTAAGAATGGGTCATAAGATAAAGAGCATCATAGAAAGACTAGCTGAGATTTCATCTCTTAAGTCTGACTTCAACCTCAGCGAGCAGGCTATTGATTGTAGTCATGTCTTGCATGAGGAAACAGGGATGAACCGACCCTTTGATAGCTTCTCCGGTCTTATCGGAAGAGATAAAGACAAAGAACGCATCATCAACCTTTTAGCAGAACCTTTTAAGGTTGGTGATGCACATCCCCTTGTCCTTCCGATAGTAGGAATGGGAGGCTTGGGGAAGACATCTCTTGCCAAATCAGTGTGTGATGCTGAAAATGTAAAAAGTCATTTTGAACTGAAGATGGAGGCATGTGTTTCAGATGATTTTTCCTTGAAACATGTGATACAAAGGATTATTAAATCTGCAACTGGGGAAAGATGTGCGGATTTGGATGAGGGTGAACTTAATAAAAAACTTGAAGAAATTTTGAAGGGTAAGAAATACCTGCTTCTTTTGGATGATGTATGGAATGAAGATGCTCAAAAATGGTTGTTGTTGAAGCCTTCGTTATCAAAAGGTGCTGATGGAAGTAAGATTATAGTAACTACCCGTATTAAACGTGTTGCTGAGATTATGGGTACTGTTACTGCGTACGACCTAAGTCTTCTTGGTCAGGAGGCCTGTCTGTCGTTGTTTTACAAGTGTGCATTCAAGGAAGGGCAAATGGAGTTGTATCCAAATTTGGTTGGAATTGGGAAAGAAATAGTGGCAAAATGCAAGCAAGTTCCTCTGGCAGTGATTAACTTGGGGACTCAACTGTATGGTAAAACTGATGAAAAGGAGTGGGAATCGGTGAGAGACAGTGAGAAGTGGGAAGAAGAGGGAGATCGTATTTTACCTGCCTTGAAAATAAGTTATCAAAGACTGCCGACACACCTGAAAAGATGCTTTCTTTATTGCTCCGTTTTTCCAAAAGATTACCCATTCTATGATATCTCATTGGTGCATTTTTGGATGGCACAAGGGCTCATTCTCCCATCATCAAATCCAAATGAGAACTTGGAAGATGTTGGCTTGCGTTATGTGCGCGAGTTGATGTCAAGATGTTTCTTCCAAGATTATGAGGATTGGGATTATGTTGCTTTCTTTAAAATGCATGATTTAATGCATGATCTTGCATTATCATTGTCACAAAGTGAGTGTTCGATCATAGGCTCTCAAAACCATCAAATTTCCAAAACGACCCGTCATTTGTCAGTTCTTGACTCTGATTCATTTTTTCATAAAACTCTCCCCAAGTTTTCAAATGAGTTCCACCATGTGCGGTCAATAGTCTTTGTAGATAGTATAATGGGGCCTACATGCAAAGCAGATTTTAAGAAATGTTTGTCAGAATTTAAGCACTTGCGATGTTTGGAATTAATGGATGATTCTGAATTTGAGGTTTTCCCGGAGAGGATCGGGGCGTTGAAACATTTGAGATATCTCAAGTATAGGTCCAACGCAAACATGAAAAGACACCCAAAATCTCTTTTCAAATTACAAAATTTGCAAGCTCTGGTTACAGGTTTTGGATTAGAGGAGCTGCCCAAAGATGTGAGGTACATGATCAGCCTTAAATTTTTAAGTCTAGCTACTCAGCTGAAGCGGTTGCCAGAAAAAGGGATTGGGTGTTTGGAGTGTCTTCAAACTTTATTCATTGTTGGTTGTGAAAATCTAGAAAATTTGTGCGAAGATATGCAAGGTCTTAAAAGTCTTCGGAAATTGCTTATTAGTAGCTGTGAAAGCTTGATTTCTTTGCCACGAAGTATCAAATGCCTAACTACTCTTGAAGGATTTTTTATTAATAACTGTAAAAAGCTTGATTTAATGACAATAGAAGAAGAGAAAGAGAAAAAAATTCAACCTCTTTTTCTTTCCCTTCGTATTGTACTATTTGCCAGCCTACCAGCAACTCTTGCTTTACCAGAACAGTTTCTTCAAGGATCTGCAGAATCTTTACAAACATTTATCATCACAGACTGTCCAAACATTAGAGAAATGCCAGATTGCATCGGCAATTTAAAGAAACTTCAAAATCTTGAGGTCATTGATTGTCCAAGTTTGAGCAAAAGGTGCCAAAAGGGAACAGGAGAAGATTGGCCCAAGATCGCACATATCCCTAAAATCAAGGTTGATGATGATGACAGTGGTGAAGAAACATCTGGTTAGGTACGAGTGATGAATATTTATATCTATCATAGTTAGTTTCACTTCTTTATCCATTCTTCAATTCCATTTTTTTCCTTTTAAATTCTTTTCAACGTTTATTTGACAAAAACCTCTTGTGTTTTGGAGGGGCAGGTTCAAGTGGAACTCCATCAAATTTAACCCGAGCAAAAGAACAAGACAAGGCATGTCGCATGATAAAATGCAAAGTTAACTAATTCATTCAGCAATTTAAATTTCTTTGAACTCAATACATCATTTTTAAATTCTATGTTTGTGTAATTTCTTCAGGTTTACTACTGTGAGGGTCATGTCGGCTAAGATCTTCCAACAACAGTATGTCACTTACGAAGACCAGCTTAAGGCTCGGAGTGTCTGCTTTGTGTAATTTCCTTGCCTAGCTGTGTGTGATGATTTGTCATTGATAAATTGATAAACATTTTGTTGTTCTGAATTATCTTATTTAAAATATTGTGTGTGATCATTTAAATAATTATGCTTAACATATAAATTCATCCTTCTAAACAAACTAAAAGTTGGAGTTGGGAGGACAAGGAGCAAGCTATTTGTCTCTAAAAATTTGTTGAGGGTCAAATAGCTAGAAAATATATTCTTTCATCTCTTGTGTACTTCTGCTTCTTTCCCACCCTTCTCCAATATTAATGAATCCAAACAACACGCTTGAATCTATTCTTTATTTTTAATGGACTCGAACATCTTATTTAAGTCCAACACTTATTAGAGAATTTTTCTAGAACACCATGTGGATCCCTCAGTATTTTTCATTAATTCTATATATATTATTTTAAATATAATACAACTCAAAATATTAAAATTATAAAGTTACACTTTAATCTTTTATCTTCATAAAAACACAAGATTTATATGCTATCAATATATCATCAATCTTTTATTTGAGGTGAAGTGTTTGAACTTTGATCACTCAAACTCATTATTAATTTAATCACACATCAAATCTATAGTTATAGATGCTATAAACGATTAGCTAAATACTATTGAAAAACAAAGTTATCTATTTAGGAGTTTAACGAGAATATTATTATATAAATATAAATTTTTGTTCTCTAAGCTCACACTATAAAAATATAGACTTTTTTCTACATAAATATACTATTAAATCTTGAATCTTCAAAAAAAAATTTCGTGATTGCTTTTCATCAATAGCTGGTTGTATATTTTTATTTTATTTTTTTTCTTATAAGATATAAATGCAAATTTCCTGATTGTTTTTCACCAATAGAAGGACTTTCTATTATATTTTTCTATTATATTTTTAAATCTAATTTTAAACCTAAATAAAATTAATTAGCATCATCACTATCATGATTGAAAACTCTTGAGAAAATACATAAGATAGGATATGTCATGATCATCTTTGATCAGATGTCTCTCAGAGTTTGAGAGACACATCACTTGCTTTTCTACAATGGTTGTTTATGCTATTGTGCTTACTGCTTAGGAAGTTCTAAGTAAACGATAGATTCTTAAAAAGATTTTTTTCCAAAATAAAAGATTTCATGACCATCATACATTCGTTCCTTCAAATCACCGCAAAGTAAAGGATAATTTTTTTTCTTTGTTTTTTTCTTTTAGGACTAGTTTAATTTAAAGTAAAATAAATTTTAAAAAATTAAAATATCTAAAACATACATATAAAATACAAAAATAAACAAGTTATTACTCCGCTGCGCAGCTGTAATGCACTCATAATAAGAAATTGATTTGTAGGCAATAATTGAAAAAAAAAAAACCACTGTTTGGTCTTTGCAAAAGTTAGGAAGTGCACCGGCTAAGCTCCTTTAATGAAATGGGTGCATTTAGTAAAAGCACATAAATTCCACCAAAAAGAACTTTTAAAATTAAAATACATTTTAATCGTCAAAGATAAGGGTACATGCCAAAGACAATAATTCAAACACATATTCGATAATAGATGGTTATAAAATTAAATATTAATCTAAAAATAAATATTTATTTAAAACAATTATTTAAAAAAAAAACAAACAAAAATAAATAATGCAATCCATTTCTCAACCAATCCAATATTAAATCATAAAATTGAGAAGAAATAAATTAAAAGACCAAAAACAAAAACAAAATATCATATCGGTGAGTAAACTTGTCAAACCTATGAATCGGGTAAGCTGGGCTAGTATGTCAAACCTGTGAATTGAGTTATGGACTCCACTAGGATTATAAAAAAAAATTATAATCTATTTTTTATTTAACTATACAAATAACAAAAATAAAGGATTATAAAATCAAACACAATCCCAATACTGAGATGTTTTTTAGATTACGATAACCTCATAAAAGGTAAAACGAAACCAATTAAGAAACTAAATTCCCAATTAATTTAGTATCTAAGGATGGAAAAAAAAACTAATTTAAAAAAGTTAAACTTCCTAGACCCACGATCAAGTCAATCAACCAAATTTGTGAATAGACCCACGGACTTTATAAAGTTTAATAATATAATTTTTTTCTGAAACTTTTTTTTTAACTATATGAGAAGAAAATAGACGATAAAAAAATTTAAGTTCAATTAAAAAAAAGACACTGCACTAAACTCGTAAATCAGGGCAACCAGGGTTACCCTAGCAAACCCGCAAACTATGCTAACCTTATAAAAAGGTAAAATAAAAAGAAACAAATTATGAAGCCAAATTCTTAAACATCTCAATATTAAAAAATAAAATCGACAAAAATAAATTTGAAAAAACAATCATGACACAAATTCAAAAACATAAAGAAAAAAGAAAGAAAGCAAAACACCGTAGGTTACTATTGTCATTCACAGTGCAATGCGTGTGAGTGAACAATGGTTTCCTCACACCCTTTAATTTTTGTTACTTTACAAAATTTAATAATATGATTTTTCTCTAAGACTATTTTTTAACCATACGAGAAAAAAATAGACTATAAAAAAAGTTAAATTCAATTAAAAAAAAAGGCAACTCACCAAACTTGTAAACTAGAGCAACCTAATTTACTTTAACAACCCCGCAAACCACATTAATCTCATATAAAAAATTAAAAAGAAGCAAATTACGAAGCTAAATTCTTTATAATGTTAATTTAAAAGATGAAATCAACAAAAATAGATTTGAAAAAAAAATCATACAAAAATTTAAAAAAACACTCACAAAAAAAGAGTAAAACATTATGGATTACTATTGCAATTCACAGTGCAATTGGGAGAACAGTGTTTTCCCTCATATCATTTAATTTTTGTTATTTCATAAAGTTTAATAATATAGTTTTTCTCTAGAATTATTTTTTTTACAATATAAGAAAAAATAGAATAAAAAAATCAAGTTCAATTAAAAACCCACCAAATATATAAACGGAGACAATCTTTGCTATCTCGATAAACCAACAAACCATGCTAACTTCATAGATAGAAAAAATAAAAGGAAAAAAAATTACAAAACTAAATTTTCAATCATTTCAATATTAAAAAATAAAATTAGTAAAAATAATTTTAAAAAAATCATAACAAAAAAACAAAAATATAAAAAAAAACCATATATAAAAAAACCAATGTAAAAAAACATTGTAACAGTGCAATACTTTTCCCATGTCATTTAGCTTTTCTTTGTAAAAATGGGTGACTGTGTACATTTACTTGTATAAAAGCAAAGGGACCCTCGCAGGTCCATGTGTTTCATTACCATTTCCTGACCACATTTTCTTGGGGCCATGCCCTGTATAAAAAACCAGTGATTTACCATGTTCACGTGGGAAATTTCTGTGGATACGGGTATAAAAGCTTGAGAATTTAATTGAGATGTATGTAAATTAATTCGGACATCCCGATTAAAAAAAAACTGAAAGCTAATAGAAACAATGATTTATTATCAAAAGTTTTAAACAATAAAAAGAAAAAAATTATTTTGTTACATACTTATCTATGTTAATAATAACTTTTATATGTATATTAATAGTTATTATAATTATTAACAAGTTAGAAATACATCAAATTTATAAAAAAATAGTTTTTTTAAATGATGATTTTGACATAGAGGTATTTATGAAACAACCTAAAAGGTTTGTTGTTAAAAAAAAAAAAAGATTTTAAACTTTGATTTACTCATATAGAATTTGGAGCTGTATATGGTGCTCTTCCATTTGTAATATATTTACTCAAACCTGGTTTTCTATCTCATGCAGCTTGCAGAGGAGGTGTTGTGAGCTCTGTTTTGAAGTCTATGTTTAGCCTTTTTTAATAACACCTGATTAATGATAATCTTAAGTGGGACAGAATAAAAGAAGAGACCAAACGAATGGACGTACCAGCTTGAATTTGATGATCTTTCACTCTTGCCTTTTGTCGTCTTGTCCCTCTTTGACTCAGAAAGCACTTCTATTACAGCATTTTACAGATGAAAGATACAATTGAAAACTAGAATCTGGACTCCACACTCTTCAGGTTAGCAAACTACAGACCTAATTTTTTAAAATTTTAATTTTAAAACATAAAATTAACAAAAATAAATTTAAAAAAATCACAATAAAAAATTCAAAAAATTAATATAAAAAAATATTATAGCAATCCGCGGTTTTGTGAAACTTTCGGCTTGAGAATTACTGGGAATGTGGATTTTGCATTTTAGTGATTCCTCGGTGTGAAATGTGGAAACTGATATTAACATTTCCCTGTTTTCCAAGCCACAATTTCAATTGATATCAAATATAATGTATCAAATAAGTTAATAATGTATTTAATTTATTATATATTATTTTCCCTCTTCAACTTCAAATTTTAAGGATTAAGTAGATAACAAGTAGGGATACAATTACTCAAAAACATTTAAGGATTAAATCGATCGCTATCAGCAATTCAGTTCTAAAGCTACTGGATACTTTTTGGTGTCTAGTTTTCCTAGCTTAGCAGGAACAATTGGTTGATAACTTTTTTGCATCTAATTATGCAACATGATTTTAATTCTATGGTTTCATGGTGAAATAAACATCTAGTGTTCCTGCTAAACTGACAAAACCTCTTGTGTTTTGGAGGGGCAGGTTCAAGTGGAACTCCATAAGCAAGAGAAGAAGACAAGGTATGTCATGATAAAATGCAAAGTTGACTAATTCATTCAGCAATTTAAATTTCTTTGAACTTAATACATCATTATTAAATTCTATGTTTGTCTAATTTCTTCAGGTTTTGTACTGTGAGGGTCCTTTCGGCTGAGATCTTCTACAACAGTTTGTCACTTACGAAGATCAGCATAAGGCTCGGAGTGTCTGCTTTGTGTAATTTCCTTAGCTAGCTGTGTGTGATGATTTGTCATTAATAAATTGATAAATATTTGGTTGTTCTGAATTATTGCCTTACCTCTTTATCTTATTCAACTTATCTTATTTAAAATATTGTGTGTGATCATTTAAATAATTATGCTTAACATATAAAGTCGTCCTTCTAAACAAACTAAAAAGCTGAAACATCAAAGAAACCTCCATTAGAGGTCTGCGTGACTAGCTATCATGCTCAGTAGCATTTCTATTCCAATAAGAAAAATGAAAAATCAAAGAAACTTCCATTAGAGGCAATCATATGTAGGCTTCCAAAAGTTTGCTGCATATCGCAACATCCTGATAGGTGTAGAGCATGAAAGCTGCACTATAAATGTCATCTGGTTCTTGATGGGGAAAAAAAATCCTACCGCTTTAGTCATCGAGAATCAGCAACCTAGCTCTAATCTGATGGCTTCACTTCCAGTAATTCCATTTGATCTTCCATCGGTTTCTGATCACAATTAGTATATAAAACTACCAGTCTTTTGAGATGACGCACATCTTACTAACACAAGCACATACACATGGAGAGATGATTCTGTAATGGAAGCTACATAAATGCTGAACAGAATAATAATTACAAATGTGATTTGCACTCTAGTTGTCACATTAGACTGTTATTGCAGGAGAGTGTTAGATACCATATGCTGCAATAACTGTACAGGGCCGTGAAAATCTATGGTAACATCAACTAGCTAGTAACATTACATACATAAGAGTTTTGGAAGCCAGAGTAATGTAAATGATTCTGATAACTGAACAGCATCAGCTTCAGAACTTCTTCCATCCCTAAAACTAAAGGTGTTCACTGGCCATTTCAACTTGTCCATTAGCAAAGGTATACAAATTAAGAGCTCAATCTGAATGATTTGGAAGTAATCTGAAAGTTTCCACTGGCCATCTCAATTTATCCTTTAGACTGAGTAATAATGCAAACATTTGGAATATGCACAAGTACAAAAACTAATCCACATTCAAGTGTTTTTGTCTCTGAGCAAGTGAGAATAAGAGAGGACGGTTGCTTTGGGGGTTGAGGAAGAGGAAGATCATCTTAATTAGTGGGACAAAGGAGCAGGTAGTTTCAACCTTTTGGGGTTAATTTAGTCACATCCTTGAACTTTTATGCTTTCTCTAATGCGTCCCTCTGTAGATTAATTGTTTTAACATAACCCTCCTCCTAAATCTATATTTATAATGGTCCGTTTAGGGATGTAGTTCAAACCGCGTTCTCTCAAATTTGTTTTAAAAAAAATTATAAAAAATTAATTTTTTTATGTTTTCAAATCGGTTTAATACCCTAACCTTAAAAATAATTTTTAAAAAACTAAAAACACATTATTTTAATGCATCTTTAAATAAAAAATATTTTAAACCGCAATCACTGTCACAATCTCAAATAATTTCTTAATCAAGCTCTTCTGTCCAATTTTAGGCATTTAATGTACCGTCTTAGGTGAGCAACATAATCCAAGTCATGTTAAACCCGACAAAAGTTAGGCATGAGAGGGTAAATCCAAATTTTTCTTTAAATATCAGAACAACTTTTTTATAAAAAAAAAAAAGTTTTTTTTTTCAAACAAAGTTAATGGGTTGATGAGCTTAGTTTTGACCAGGCTTTTTTTCATATGTAGGCTTCCAAAAGTTTTTTTTTTTCAAACAAAGTTAATGGGTTTTGAATTAAATCAAGTCAAATTACTCTTATTTTTTTTTTTAATCTCGACCTGTTCAGGCTCCTAATTAGTTAAATTTCAGGATGACTTGTCAAGCGAGTTCATATTTTAAAACTATACTTTTAAGTTTTAACATATGATATCAAACCCGTGTTTCTTTGGCTCTTCCTCCACCATAACAGCCTTCATACTATCCTGCTCAACAAGTCTCCAAGCAGCTTGCTCAAAAGCCAATCCAGCCATGTTGGCGGCTTATTCACACAAGCGGATACCCTCTATCAGTACACTCCTAATCACCTCCGTATCCTCCGGAATCACACCCAACAATGCCAACCCCAGCATTTCCTTGCACATCCAGCACCGACATCATATCTGCATCGCGCTAGCTAGTAATGTTAGGAGTTGTTACCAGAACAGCCACCTTTGCCTAATGAGTCCTACATTGGAAGTTGTGGTGATTTTTCCAACACCACCTTTTCCGGATGTTATAACGAAAACTCTTGGGGCTTCGCCGGCTAGTTCAGGCTTTCTGTTCCTTTGGAGGACTGATTGGATTGAGGGCTAGTTCAGGCTTTCTGTTCCATTGCAGGACTGATTGGATTGAGGGGTTTGAGTGAGGTTTGAAGGGCTTTGTTAGCGTTTGGGTTTTGGGTTTGAATGGGGTTAGGGAATGGAGGAAAGAAAGGCTTTGTGGTTGTGGGTAAGGGTTTTAGTGTCAGCATTGTTTGCTAAGTGTATGTGTTTTTGTCTCTGAGCAAGTGAGAATAAGAGAGGACGGTTGGTTTTGGAGTTGAGACTTGAGATTGATCTAAAAAAAAAGTAAAAATAAATTTTAATTTTTTAAAATATAAAAACAAACGGTGTCCTATCCAATTAGGAAACAAAGGAGCAAGTAGATTCAGCCTTTTGGGGTTAATTTAGTTTCACATCCTTGAACTTTTATGTTTTTTCTAATGCGTCCCTCTGTAGATTAATTGTTTTAATATAACCCTCCTCCTAAACCTATACCCTTTGATACTTAATCGGGCCCTTCTGTCCAATTTTAGGCATTTAATGTACATTATTAGGTGAGAGAAATAGTCATGTTAACTTTTAACCATGTAAAACCGGAACCAAGATAGGAATAAAAAGAGTCAATTCAATTTTTTTAAACATCAAAACAATATAGTTTTGATTAAAAACTTTTTTTTTTCAAAACAAAATTACTTAGTTGAGAGCTAATTTTAATTAGGTTTTACATTATGTCAATCAAATAGCAAGTCAATGTGAGTTTTCGACTAGATCAAGTTGAGTTATTCTAATTTTTTTTTTAATCCTAACTAGTTTAGGCTTCTAATCAATTAAGTTTCTAGTTATCTTGTCGACCGCGTCTAGGTTTTAGAACTATGCTCTTAACATATGATATTGAATACAAGTAATTGATTGAGTTATGGAAGTTAGGATTGAGGAGGGTTTCATTATGAAAATTAATTGATGGAGGGTCATATAAAAAGAACTGAAAGAAGGGAAACACAAGCTAATTAATTTGAGATTGGGAAATTGTACAAGTTGTGGGATTTTTTTTGGTTAAGTAGATGATGAGTTCCGTGTGTGAAGCTTAAGCACAGTTATTTTGGGTCTATCTGGGTGGTGTGTAGGTGAACTTTATTCCTCAAGTATCCACAGTTCGAGAGCAAGAATAATGCCAAACTTGTGTAGCATTTGATTTCAAGTGTTTATTGCTTGTTTTTACAACTTCATAATGTTCATAGTGCGAAGGCTTGAGCTCAATTGTTCATTGGAAGTTAAGCCCAATATAAAGGTAAGGCCATGAGTTTAAGAGTCGATATCGAGTTTGCTCAGTTTTGTATTAAAAAATTTATCTCAATTTTTTTTTAAAAAAATTTAAACTAGAGAGCAAAATTAGACTGTTCAAATCAATTTTACTTTTATTGAAATTGTATAATTTCAAATAGGTCCAACAAAAAGTTTGACTCTTTAAAATTTTGTATTTTAGAAAACAAATGGGTTGTTTTGTTCAATTTGAATATATATATATATTCTTATCTTCTTTTAGTTTCCTCAAGTTTCCTCTACTCAGGATAATCAATCATTACTTTTGGTAGGTTTTATTTTGTTTTGTTGCTTTTGAGTGTTGATAACAAGGTAAGATCATTTTTAAACTTTGTTTTTAATTTTATATTATGAACAGTAGAAGACATGTTAGGGCTTGGATGTTGAATTGAGGAATTTAGTGTTTTTTTATGATAACTATGGAATTTAGCATGAATATTGGGTTTAAGATGTTAGAAATATGTTTTTGGGCAGTCGATGCCGGAGATATGACCATCAGACCAAAACTACCCTATAGGGTGTGTTTCCCTTTCTTTTCAGGGATAATTTTGATGGCAAGTTCTGACAAACAGATAGTAATCTTTCAAATTCCTTTAGTGAGTTAGTAGATGCGTGTGAGAAGAAAAATATATTTAAAAATAAACACGATCTAATGGTTGATGTCAGAGATATGACCACCAGAGGATGCTACCTTATTTAGGCTGGTTCCTTCAAATTCTACACTTCTCTCTCTCTTTAGCTGAATTTTCTCAATTGCCTCACTTTTTTTATATATAATATTTGGCCTCTTTGTTGTTTTAAAGGCAAATTTGCCATTAATTATAATTTTATTTTTCATTTATGCTATTATGTATTTTATTTTATTTTTCATGTAAACTATCCAATTTTCCTACTTAAATAGCTAGTCCTTACTAAACTCCAATTGAGCTGAGATCTTAAATCAAGGCAAGACAACATATTAATAAACTTCATGCAAAATTTTATCCCAATACAACAATTTGATTGAAAGTTATGCTCTTCAATGTAAAATATATCAATTCATGACTTTTTATCAACAATCCAACCTTTTCTTATCCATTCCTCACATAAATCATATCAATTATCATTTTGAACCTTTAGTTTATTTTATTATTTTTGAATATATTTATTTTAAAATTTTCACCTTTATTTATTTATCAGACCTATTATTGTTTCAATGTAACATTACTGATTTTTAACCGGTGTTTGCACCTTTAGTCCTGCCTTTTCATTGCAGTATCCTTTCTTATAATTTATTGTTTATTACATCACTTATTCCTTAGAAATATTTCATCATTTTCTTCATTATTTTAACCATCAAAACGCGTTACTAGTTTCTTTGTCGTTATGAATTCTAAACTAATATTTATTTTATGGAGGTCATCCCCTTCAATATACATCACAATTATTTTTATTATCATCATTTATCTATTATTTCGTATCTCAGTTTCCATCACTCATCGAGATCTTATCACCTTCAGTTTTACGTTTACACAAGGGTTTACACATCCGCATATTTAAATTATAAATTTTCAAGGTTTCATATTCTAAGAGTTAATACGATGAGAAATCCTTTTTTTTCCTCATTTTTTTTATGATTTTATCATTCTATATTAATTTTTTCTAAAAAAATTTGGTTTTCTGGTTCTTTTCAATTTCTTTTCTATTAGTATATTTTAGTTTCATTACTTGGACCACGGATTTTGGAAGCCTTTTTTGGAAAAATATTTTTTAAAAAAATTATTTTGTTTTGTATTTAATTTTTGAAAATTTCTTATTTTATTTTATTTTATATAGATAAGCTTTGTTTTGTAAAAAAAAATAGTTTTTTTGAAATAATTTTTTTTCCTTTTATTTTATTCACTTAGTTTTATATGTGTTTTTATTACTATTATCTTTCATTTATTTTAATAAATAAGTTGAATATAAACAAGCAGGTAAATATCTCATTTTACAAGATCAAATATCTTAATCTACATTTATTTTTTAATTTTGTAGTTTTTTTAGTTATTGTTAATGATTTTTATTTATTTATTTACATAGATGATTATTAGATGTTTGAATAAATTTTTGATTTACTGTTAGAATTTTTTTTATAGAAAAAAACATATTAAAACAGCCTATGTATATAGCTAGTTAACATAATATTGTTCTTCTAATACCTTTTAATTAATTAAGTTTTAAAATTGATTAACAATACATTATTACTATCATTTAAAAAGGTAACAAACGCATCTTAAATTCTGAAAAGGACATCACTTGCTTTTCTACAAAGGTTGTTTATGATATTGCCACCAAAACCTGTTTAAGTTAAAGGGCTACGTGGATAATAAATAAATTAAGATCCCAATTAATAAAAACCATTAACTAAATAATAATACTTTTATGAAGTCAACTAACCATTATTTAAATTTATTAATTAAAAAAAACATATTATTAGGGAAGCATGCACGCAGCATGTGTTGGTGTCCACATAGGGAATAACAATAGTCAAATCCAACGGCAAATACTCCATCACCTAAATAGAAAAAGTCTCTACCCAGACGAGTAGCATCCCAAGTAGCCAATTGCCTGCTGAGTGAATTTGCTTTTAACCTTTGTTCCATGGTTTTTTTTTCTTAATTTTCTAATTTAGTTTATTTTATATATTATTGAATGGTTGACAATGACCTCTTCACACACACACAAGCACATTTATCTATAGCTTTCAAATCTGACTAACTTGGCCCGGAAAGTTAGACTTGGAATCTAGCCGAGGTTGGAATTGAACCAGGTTAAAAAAAATAGAAAAAGTAAAAACATGAGGTAACCCAACGGATTAATATCGTTTTAATTTTTTTAAAAAATCAGAATGAACCTAAACAACTTAATAATCCTATCAAAATCCAGTAATTTAATCAAAATTCAGAAGCTGAATCTTGAACCAGCCGGGTTTAAAAAATCTGCATCTATCTATAATTTGTTCGTTTAGCTGTCCGTTACTCTTCTGTTAATGGGTCTGCTTCAGTGGGTTACATGGCTTGCATGAAATGGCAAGGCACCAATTGTTTTAGTTGAAGCGTATATATTCAAGGCCCATCCTCATTCTGAATATTGTAGCGTAGAGATATAAATATATTATCTCCGTTTTTTTTTTTCTTGAGACAATAACAAAAACATTATTTCATATAAATAATATATTAAATGATGCGCTTATTAGTTATTAAATAACCTTATATCATATATTTAAAAAACAATACACCAACCACCTAACTTGGCTCATATATTACTTCGTATTTGATATAAATATATGTATTAAGAGAAATAACTTTATATATATTCTTAATCAATCATCATTATTATAAATTAAACTTCAATTATAAAATAATGTTAGAAATTATATTGGTTTTTACAAGATTTGTAGTATAATATTGTAATAGTAATTATTATATGTATTAAAATTTAAATATTTTGTTTTGGTATTTATTAAGTAACATTTAGTTTGTAAGTGAAGATTGGATAGTTATTAGGTTTTAAAAAATTTAAAAAGTAGTATGAGTAATGGCTAGGTAAATTCTATGTATCCAATATCAACTAAAGGGAAACCAAATCAAGTTTTTAGTTTGAATCGGATAAAATCAAGTAAAATTCCAATCAAATCAAATTGAGTGATTATAATAATTGGATATTCAATGAGTATAATGAAATTGTCATTCCTAGATTTGGCAGGAATTTCTCATTACTAGGTCTTGGAGCTTGTGGGAGAGTTTGATGATAATAATTTCTCTCTTCTTGTTCTTGTTCTTCTTCTTTTTCTCTATTTTTTTATGAGTGTGTTTGTTTTTGCGGTAATTTTTGTGGTTGTGATTATAAAAAAGTATAATTAGCTGTGGTTAGATGAATTATGGTTAAAGTTTATGTATAGTAAAAAACATATATAAAATATTTGGTTGTTATATTTAAAAGTATGGTTGTGGTTACTTTTCAAAGTAATTTTTACTTGGAAATGCATCAAATATTTTTTTATTTTTTAAAAATTATTTTTCATATCACCACATCAAAATGATTTGAAAATACCAAAAGAAATATTAATTTGAAGTAAAAAAATAAAAAAATTTCAATTTTTTTCAAAAGCGCTTTTGAAACGCAAAAACAAACAGGGTTTTACGAAACTCCATTAAAAAACATATGAAAACTGTATTTCAAGCTTAATTTTTTAGTAGGCATCATAACATAAAACATAATTTAATTTGTTACCAAATATTTTACTGTATTTATTTCACTGCAAACACAAAAACTAGCAAAACACAAACACAGCCTTTAGTAGCTAATTAGACTCCGGGTTGGTAATGGAAAGGGTATTAAGTAGGTATCATGCTTTAATTTGTAGGTGCTTTAATTGCCCCCTTTTTTTTCATGCTTTGAATACCATATAAACTGAAATTCGATTAGTGGTATAGAATTTTATTGGGATATGGTGCCATCCTATATATATTCTGCTTTGAAATTAAGCTATCAAAGACAGCCGACTCACTTGAAAACATGCTTTCTTTATTCTTCCATTTTCCCAAAAGATTACTACTTCTAGGATGTTCGCCTTTCAAAAAATGTTTTATTAAAATTTATTTTTTTTGTTTAACATTAATTTTTTTTGTTTTTTTTGTTTTATTTAATATATTAATCTTAAAAATAATTTTTTAAAAATAAAAAAAATATTATTTTAATATATTTTAAAATAAAAAATACTTTTAAAAAAATGGCACACTCATTCAATCATCAAGTCTAAATGACAGCTTGGAAGATGCTGGCACACTCAAAATGTTTCTTCCAAGATTGTGAGGAAGCATTTGTCAGTTATTGATTCCATTTCATTTTTTCATCAAACTCTCCCCATGTCCCCAAATAAGTTCGACCATGGGTGGTCAATATTCCATGGGAGAAGCTACAACACAGTTGCATCACTATAAATTACTAGTCCTTCCTTGTTAGCAACGACTTCTCAAGCGGAACTCCACTCCTAATTTTTTCCTATCAAACACTTCTCCCCTCACTCAAAAAGAAAATGGCAGAAGCTTTTGCAACCGAGATTGCAAAATCCCTTTTAGGGAAGTTAGGCTCTTTTGCTGTTCAAGAATTTCGTTTGGCATGGGGCCTTCAGGATGACCTTGCACGTCTTGAAGAGAGATTGAAAGCCATCAACTCGGTGCTGTCCGATGCTGAGAAGCAACAATCAAAGAATGACAGGATTCGGCTCTGGCTCCATATGCTCAGAGAAGTCTTGTATGATGCAGAGGACGTGCTGGACGAAATCGAGTGCGAAACT
>Ga0307509_10005108_pt1 | contig 18452 bp, 23 predicted proteins | sample 10_EM_MG_FD_202245 | JGI IMG/M metagenome (GOLD analysis project Ga0307509, IMG submission 202245) | Populus trichocarpa ectomycorrhiza microbial communities from riparian zone in the Pacific Northwest, United States - 10_EM | ecosystem: Host-associated > Plants > Roots > Unclassified | place...
GGCCAGTTCAAGTTCAACGGGCCTTCTGTGAAAGGAATGTTAGAAGAGTCAAGCCACTCCTTGACATTCTCAAGAGACTCCATGGGGATGGAATTGATATGAGAAACAGGCCGGGTGTAGTCTTTATACACAAAGACCAGGTCAAAGTTTTTCAACCCAAACTATAGGAAGCACTAGGTAAGCCACATCTAATTGCTTCGATGTAGGGTTTGAAACTAACCTGAACTCTCTCCAAATGGGCAATCTCTATTTCGTCAAGAGTGATGACCAAGAATGGGGGATCGGTAAGTTGCACAAGAGCATCCGTAGTAGGCGCGCAAAGCACATTTGCACGGAAGGGGACACCATTGAACCCTAGTTCACGATACGGTATGTCAACGTCTACGCCATTTTCATGCTTCTTCCCAGCCTCAGAGATTTTATCCGCGAACGCTTTGAATTCCTTATCCAAAAGCGCTCTCCGTCTACGTTCCTCTTGCTCCTGTTCGAATTCCTCTTCGTCCCCATATCTATACTTCCTCTTTCTATTCCCAGTCTCGTCAAATTGGATGTCGGTAGCCTCGCGGTAGAACTGAACATCCTTGGTCTTCTTTTTCCCGACCATGATTGGGTCTTTGAGATGGACATGGATAAGAACAATGAGTTCATGGGCACAAGGTTGGAAGAAGAGATGCTTGACGTTGCTGAAAAGGACATCAATGCGATGATCGTTACGAACAGGTGACTGATAGCGAAGACCGTTCTGGTGAATTTCGACTTCTCCTGGAACACGCTTGCCTTCTAGAGCAGGGCGGACGTAGATATCTCCAAGTCTTTGAGGCCGACGATTCCTGATCTCCACCAGATTGTCTTGGGTCACCACATCCTCCATTTCCTTGCGTTCCTGTTCACGTTTGACAGCATTCTTCTTCATGTCTTGGATGGCTGCACAGATCTCGGCCATACGATCATTATCCGTGCTTCTATACGTTAAGCTTCGTACAAAATGGGCATTCGGGTCTTCGAATGGCTATTAAAAGTATTATCAGCACAAGCTCTTCTACGAATGTGCTACAAGAAAACACTCACCAAATCATCTTTCCTTCCAACACCTTGGCCTGGTGAGAGGAAATTGATACGAAGATAAGTCCAATCACCCTCATCCGTTTTGCTGGCATTCTTCAATGTTGCGATGTGAAAAGGAACCGGTCTTCCAAAAACAGGCACAATAATGGTTTGGCTCTTAGCGTCTACCACAATCTTAAGGTCTGCAACCGACAAAGGCAATTGGTTTTCGCGTTTATAAGACTCAAATCGTTTGATCGCCTTTTTGCCCTTGCCATCACCAACCGCATCGCCCTCCGCATACCGAGCCAAACCCTCCTCTTGCTTTTGCTGAGCCAACTCCTTCTGATGCTCCCTCCTCTTCTGCTCCGCACCCTCGTCAACCTCCTTGCGCTCTCCACGGAGCTTGGCTTTTAAAACAGCGGTGTTTTTGGCCGGGGTTGGTTTAGGTGCCGGTTTCTTCTCTTTGACCTTTTGCTCCGGCTCTTCATCTTTGAAGTAGAATGCTGTCTCCTTCAAATCTTTGGAACATCCTCCAGTGAATACAATCGGGTCACCAGGAGTAACTTTAATGGTGTCAGTCAAAACAAGACTATAGACTTTGCTCTTCGAGTCTTGTGGCCTTGGGTTCTCCAAATCGGCAAAGCCCACAGTAACACAAAGGGTCATCCCATCCTTAATAACCCTGTTGCTCTTAGCAGTGATGGCGGTGGTTGTATCCTTGGCCTCGATTCCAATAATAGAACCAATAGCTTTAAGGAAATGCTTCTCCAATTCTGGATGCTTTGACTTAATAAAAGCAATAGCTTTATTATAAACATCCTTGCAAACAACTCCATCGCGTATTTCGGATAAAACCTTCCATTGAAGATCGACTAGGAAGCTATAGTATTTCTCTTGGGACTATTATCATGTTAACAAAGCCCTTCATCGGACTCAAGAGCTGAAGTTTACCTTATTCGGGTCGATAAGAAAAGTTCTTGCAATAGCTGAACAATAACTCTTATACCGCAATCCCATGGTTGACAGAATTATCCCACCATGGAGCTGGCTATCGTCCGATGTAGCACTTGACCGCAAATCATACCTTCCTCCACTCTGTACCAATGGTCCAACGGTCCAGTCTAGTTGCAATGGGTCAAACTATGACAAAAGTTAGCTTTGTATGCAATAAATAACAAAGCTAGAATGGTGCATACATCTGGGCCGAGTTTCATCTCTTTCGCTTTGAAAAACTTTTCGTCATCGATTTTCGCCTCGATTTTCTGTGACAGCTGTGCGTGAGTTATCTTCTTCTCCTCGTCAATGATCGTGGACATTTCATCGATGAAGTAATCCTTCATGATGCCAACCAAAGAACGCGAGGAGGCACGCATAGTTTTCTAATCCCATTGTCAACACCCAGCTCTTAAGCTCTGTTATAGTTCGACTTACCAACTCCAAATCGTCCTTGATCGCTAGGCACTGTGAAATAGCGGAGCTGACATCGAATTCCTCTACGCCTTCAATTTCCGCAGGGAATATTTTCTTCCAGTCATTGACGAAGGGACCTTCGGCCTTGTCTTTCATGCAGACGCCAACTTTTTTCTACATACCAGAGGCGGTTAGTTTCCGAGCCTCACCGTGTAACCGAGCAAAGGGAGCGAATCTCACCCCTGATTTCTTGATGACCTCCGCTAGATCCTTGAAATTTTGAGTATTCTGTGCCTCATCCTTTCCTCGTACTAGGATTTCAATCGGGAATTTGCCACCCTTCAGAGTTTCTAGATGTTTAGCTGCAGGCAACGGGAGCTGTTAGCTAATTCGCCACCAAGACGATCAAAACCCGCTGTGATTGTAACATCGACTAAGGAGATCGCAAGTACGAACATTTCTTGGGCGTAGTCACAACATAAAATTTCTCCTGGGTAACGACAAAGAGCGTTGTCGGAAATTCGTATCCTAGCAACCAGAACTGCACAATTCACGTAAGCTTCGGAACACAAAACTTCTCCACAAAGCTGAAGCGAAGAATGAATAAAATGCGAGAGCGATGATTCAGGGATGAAATGTCCCAAGAAAACTTACATGCAGAGCAAGGCTCTTCGAATAGGGGCCCTCCACAGTCTTTCCCAAGATTATGACAATAGACCCAACACCACCAAACAAATCCGCCTTCTTCGGATCCTTCCAAGCCGCAACCAGGCCGCCGAGACGAGAGTGAAAGAGCGACTTGTCTATGCTAACTTCATCACCCATGACTGGTGGTAGCCTCGATTTTTCTGATTATTTCACCTATTGACGATTCCGAGTTCTTCAAGCAGTCCAACAGTGTTTCCCGGCAAAAAAAATGAGAAGTAGATGTGTTTGGATGGCAGAGGAAGTGGGTTGGAGGAGAGAAGGCTGTCGCCGAGAGAAGAGAGATTAGGGATTCCCTCAGAAGTCGCGTCGGTCGCCAGAAAATTGTCTTGGCAGACGCGCCCCCTGTCGAGATTCCCGATCCCACTTCGGCTGACTCAACAATCCCTCACCTTTAATCTATCATATCCCGTTACCACACCTACCGCCTGTTCTTTTTTGTCCACCGACCGTTTAAGATCACGCCGCCCCACCTCCCGCTGTCCTCGACCGATTGAACGGACGAACGAAGAAGTGATGCCTGTTTCAGCTCTTCGAGCTGTCTCGAAATCACAGAATGGTGTAGGGGCCTTTATTCTCCAATGCAAACGCATGGAATTCAATTTTTGTGATTGGGCTGGGAGCTCAAAGGGAATGAGGCATGTTCGGACCTGCCCAATACCTCTCCCCCCCCCAATCTCTCTACCATCATGCAACCCGACCCGATACCTCTTTCCTAACTGAAGGACAGGTCGTTCCTAAAACATTCACTATCACAATTTGCCAAGGAAAACCCACAGATAGAAATCATCGTTGCCCCACGACCCAACAAGACACCGATAATCCGGGGCACCTACAGTATTCCTCTCTTTTTCTATTACCACCCGCCACCTCTTTTATAGATGGCTAACTGCTACCAGTCAATGGTCGTGAGAAGGTCATACCGGTCGATGGGTTAGAAATTCAGCAGATCCTCCAGAAAGCACAGCTTCTCCGAGATTCCTCCGGTGCAAAGTTGAAGAGGATTACCAAACCAGTTATTTCGTTGAACGAGAGTGTAAGAGGCATATTCTCGCCATTCCACGGGAAGAAGCATGTTATATAGATGGAGACATATTGTTCTCTGATGTACATTATATATATATATATATTCAATTCTGTGGAAGTGCTAAGGATAATCGGTCATCCCCATAAACACAGTTTCGATTTAATACCCCAGGTTTACCAAGGCTTCCGGGCTATGGAATCGAACCTGCGCCCTCCAAATACTATACCGCCCAGAATCTATTACAAGCACACTCTACTTAGTTTTAGCTCCCTTGCACACTTGGACTTTCGCCCCCATCTACCACCTATATCCACAGAGCGTGCATAGTACTGTGAAAATTTTGAGAATCTATTGGACCCCAATCGACAGTGTAAATAAATAGCATGCCCTCCTAGGAGTCTAGTTGAGAGCTCTATTCACAAAATATCACTCGTTTGTTCTATCCTATTCTCTAAACCTCCCAAAGAAGCTATCGAAACATTGCCAGTAGACATGAGGGTTATGGCAGAGAAGAGAAGATCTTTAAATTACATACTCCGAACGTTATTGGCCCCAGATTCTATAATAACCCCCCCAACGGGAAAGAGGAAAAAACAACCCACCTTCAACTCTAAAACTCAATGTCAACCTTCGTAGCCTTCCCCCCCTCTACCATCCCATCATGCTCACCCTCTCCCTCATCCATAGGTGGTAAGCTGTACGCCTTAATCTCAAACCTCTTCCTAGTCACTGTGAAAGCAAGATCCTCGCCGCTCTGTCCACCAACGCCACCGCCCTTCTCCCCGAGCACTGGTAGTTTCCACATCTTCACCAAGCCCTGTGGGCCCTGATCCTGGCCCCTTACATCTTGTAATTGTGGGAGGGGTGTCAACTCTAGTACCCCGTCTGAGAGTATCTCAGCCCATCGGACAAGACTTGTGTCTCTAGGATAAAGCTCAAGCGGAAGTGAAATCATGAGAGTAAGGTTTGACGAATGCCGGCGAAGGAGGGCTCGTAGAGAGTGTAAAAACGGTAGGAGGTGTCTTAAAGAGGACGCAGAAGGGGGGTATGCCAATGGCGACAGAAGGGAAGGGATAATTATTCGATGGAGGAGAGTGGGGGGATGTTGGTTGATGATATTTGTGAGAGAGGTGAGAATAGGTACGAATGGGGAAGTCTCGGCAGCAAGTGAAGATAGCGATTGCGGTGGTGGGGGAATAAAGGATATTTTCGCTGTTGGGGGAATCGTTAAGCGCTTCGTCAGGTCGAACGAGTGACAGAATGCGTGTGGTGCGGTGGATGTATCAGGGTTCCTAGCCTCTTTGGGGTCTTGTCTCGTGAAGCTTTGAGCTATTTCATACCAGTTAGTCCATTTATCGAGAGCATTTCACAAACCTTGGATAGGAACAAACCCCTGCTGCCACCGATCCCGCTTCCAAACTCTCCCAACCTCTCATACCTCCAAGCTATCTTCATTCGCTCTCCCTCTTTCAGTTTCCCACCACTCCCGCTATCTGTTTTCTCTGCATCACCAACTACAGCTGGCAGATCCCGAACCCAGTTTTCCCCGAACCCTATTATCGTAATTGCATGCCCCTGGGCAATACCTTCAGCAGCATAGTACCTCAATAACGCTCCTCCAAAATCTGTAGTTCCTGGCTCTTCTATCAAAAGCGAGCAGCCCAACGGTAGCCCTGCATGGCCAGCAAGTAATGAATCCAATGACGGCGTTCCTGTCGAAGTTGTGTATTGCCCGTTAATGGGTGAGGGACGAGCACCGGGGGGGGGGGCCTTGAGTACTGGGGGGATTGTTGAAGGTATCCCAGGCACGGAAGACGCACCTGGGGGACCGCGATTTATTACTAGGTTTTTCTTGCGGAAGCTCATTTGCCGGGGGGTTGGAGTTGTGGACGTCTAGCAAATATTGTGTGGGGTGCGTTGCATGGTGGGGCTGCCGGTATGACACAAAAATATTCTTAGGGAGCTGGGAACTACTTGGCCATTTAAAAGGTCTCCGGACGCTCTGCGTTTATTAATACCTGGCTTGGCACAAAAACGTCCGGAGACTTTTTAAATTGCCAAGTACACTATGAACGACCAGGGTAACTTAAAATAAGAACTTTTCCAAATTCATGATTCTCCATGGTGACGAGGACTACTAACCATACTATCATACTGTTGTATGGGTACCTACCTTATGTGATTCCTTCCTACTCCATGGCCGGTTGTAGCTTTTTGTTTGCAATAGCCTCGAGTTGTCCGCGTTTCCTATCAGACCAGTGGTACGCACAATGTTTCTCAAAGCAGACCCAAACACGAAACATCAAGATTCGTGTTATATTACGACTCCAGGTGGATGTAGCCACAGTATGAGCCTATATAATGCCATCTAAGAAGGAGAAAAATCCAAAGAAGTAGAAAACATCACATCCAACTTGAAAACATCGAGCGCTCATCGACAATCGACACCTATCAGCAGATCTTATCACGTGACTGTTTTTTCACGTGAACCAAGCCTGCCAAATATGCCCGAACCGTTTCTCGCCTGCAATCAACCTGTTACTCCCCCATCAGAACCTCTCCAAGCTTTCGCAGATCTTCCCAGCTCCGCTAACACAATGAGGTGAGTACCGCCCTTTCCAAGGCTCTCCTAATATACTGTGGCTACTATTCTAACTACGCAGTGAACCAATTCTCTTTGATTCCACCTTCACTATTACTGCTTTCGACCAGCATAAATACGACCGTGTCGCTCGAATATCTGGGGAGAGAGAGGATCTAAAATTCTCTCTTGACATCCACGTCGAGCTCTACCCGGTCGCCGTTGGCGAGACGGTTCAACTATCCCTCGCATCCACCTTATCTCCCGATGGTGCAAAAGAGGACCCAGCGGAGAGCAAAACCGGCTGGAAGGAGAACAAAGCAGCCGAGCCGAGCCTTGCTGACACCTACGACTACGTTTGCCATGGGAAAGTGTATAGATTCGAAGAGGGAAATGGGGAGTTTATGTGAGTGTCTACCCAGATGCTTCTGTTTCCTTCATGTGCTAACAGAATCGGATATCCAGCAAGGCATACGCCTCCTTTGGAGGTTTGCTTCTTTTTCTCGAAGGCCCTCACAAGAAGCTATCCTCAATGAGACATGAGTATGTCTACTTGCTCATGAAGAAATAAACTGGACACGTTACTAGACGTAAAAGTAAAATAAAAAAGAGGAAAAAACTGTATACTAGCCATCCAAGCATTCACTTGTCCATAGGGTCATAACAGTGTCAAATTACTACGAAGAAAACGCAGCTGTTTTAATTAGAATACCCATGAACCCGCCCCATATGTGAAACAAAGCACCCTCTCGACAGCCCATAGTGTATGTGGGAAGTTGACGGATCACCAGGTTGGGAATTCTAAGCGTCTATGCAGACGGGAGCCAATTTCAAGGTAGTTTGGCTCGTTTTCCGGAGTAATGATCCCATGGCGAATGAAGAAGTCCTGAAATCGTTAGCTTCGCGCCCACCGTGAGGACAAAATTTTATATATTTCTACCAGAAGAACTATGCAAATAGTCAGCCTTAGTTAAATATTTAATTTAACCTCGGGTTGGGTTGGGTCCATACCTAAACTGCAATTGGGCTTAAAACTTCCCTTCGCCAATTCAGCTTTTACCTATAATGCTTCAAAGTCAGTGAAACCTCCCTCTAACTTAAGACATCGCCTCTCGGACCTGCCCTACGTCCATCAACTGAAATTCTTGCACTTCGTCATCGCACGGTTTCGGGATTACATCACTCCCAACTTCCAAGTCGTAAACATACTGCACCTCGGGCTGGAAAAGCCCTTCCTCACCGCCAGCGGACTTCATTCTCTGATAGAAGTAGGACACATGCCCAACAGCCCTCGCCCCCTCCTTAATTAAATCTTCCGGAAACGAGGCCTCCTCTTCAGACTCTTTCACCAAAGTTTCAAAAACTGACATTCCAGAGGAGATCCCCCCGGCAACAGTATTGTCCAGGAGACCACCATAGGTAGGCTTTTCTAGGTTACGGCGGGGTACCCATATCTTCAATGGGGAAGTAGTATATGCCGTCAGATGGACCTACGCACTGTTAGCTTAATGCCAAAAGCCGATGAGCCGGTGAACACTCGCTCCATAGGTAACAACCCCAAACAATGCACAAGCACTCCTCTCAAGCCTGAAGTATTCATGTCCCTTAGGACTATAGACTGTATATAGTTCATTCCTCCATCCCTTTAGAATATCGAAAATACCATTCTCTCTCCATGACTGGGCAGTCTTTCGGACATTCTCTGAGCGCTCTTCGACAGTTTCGCCCGCTAGAGTAATAACTTTCCCGGCAAACCCCCAGTGCGTCCCCGAGAGTTTGGTGTCTTTTAACACGGCTGTAACAGATGGGAGGATATAGCCGAGGGCGTGTTCATTATGAACGAGGATAGACAACTCCCCTAGGCTCTCCGCGTGGGGAGCGGGGTGTGTTGTAGCGTTTGGGAAGCTATCCACCAAATTGATGAGATCGAGATTGGAATAGTGTTTAGAAGTCATAGGGATGGGAGTGTGGGATTGGTAATTTTCGGGACGACGTCACAGGATGTTACTTGGAAACGGAGGGATGAGCGGGTTATCTTATTAGGAGCTAAAGCGAGTTTGTTTCTACTGCACCCCACAACAAGCACAACTGGATCAGTAGCCTGGAATTATTATTATTTTTACGGGGCAGATGGTGGGGGTGTTATCGATATGAAAACCCCACTTTACCAGACGGCCACCCCAACATCTAATTTATCCCCTCATTCCTTCCTTGCTCCTCACCCCATCCCGCCCACCATACAACCCCAGTATTGCCGAAGGGAGGAAATCAACATAACCAATGACACCAACAAAGTTGAATGCCGCTATCATAATTGTCTCAACAACAGCGTCAAAAGACCCCTCCTCCGATGTATCTGGCAATCTGCTCACTGAGTCCTTTACCGCCAATTCAACTGCAGAATCAACTACTTGGAAAGTTGTAGCACGAAGAATAGTGCCAGATGACCGCGAAGAGATTCAGGGAGCCCTGAAGACCCTTTTGGAGAGTCCGAATAAATTGAACCTTATTGTGACAACCGGTGGGACAGGTTTTGCTATCACAGATGTTACCCCCGAAGTAAGCGATCCAATATCTGCCCTTCTCCAGATACTGATAATAGGGACAGGCAGTGAAACCGTTCTTGCAGAAAGAGGCTCCAGGACTGGTGTAGGTTTGATATCTCTCAGATAGTCCGGGAATTATTCTAAAAAGCGACTATAGACACGCCATGCTCTCAGCCTCACTTAACATTACACCATGTTCGTTCCCCAGTGTTCGAGCTTTGTGTTCTACTAACTAGACGGTAGTCTCGATGATGTCCCGACCTGTCGCTGGCGTCAGTGGGAGTACTATAATCGTTACGCTCCCCGGTTCACCAAAAGGTGCCACAGAAAATCTCGGAGCCCTCATAAAGCTACTCCCACATGCCTGTATTCAAGCCGCCGGGATCCAAAGCTCCCGCAAACTTCATTCCGGGGGCGTCGAATCTCTCGAAAAGCAGACCGGTGTTCATGGGCACGGTAGACACCGCCTTGAAAACGATAACCCCCATGGCGGCCACCACCATCACCACCACCATCATCACGGCCACAGCCACAGCCATGACTCCGCTACCCCTGAAGTTTATACCTATCCTGGGTCGAGGGCCAATAGGCTTGGCGATGCTGTCACAAGGAGATACAGAGAAAGCCCTTACCCAATAGTTACAGTAAATGAAGCGGCTGACATGATTGCCCGGGAAACTCAATTAAAGGAGATCGTCGAAGTTCAAGTCAATGAGGACCTAGTGGGCTATGTACTGGCTGAAGATGTTACAGCCGCAGAGAGCGTTCCTGCGTATAGAGCGAGTATTGTGGATGGGTATGCTTTAGTGCACTCTAGCGGAAAAGGAATCTATCCCGTTGTGTCCGTATCCCGTGCTGCCCCAGGTTCAATTCCTCCCTTAAGCTCTGGCCAGGTGGCTCGAATCACTACAGGAGCACCCTTACCACCTGGCGCAACCGCAGTTGTCATGGTTGAAGATACGGTCCTGAAATCTATGACTGAGGATGAGAAAGAGGAGGCGGAGGTGGAAATTCTGGCAGACAGAACGGAGGACGGGGAAAACGTCCGCGAGGTCGGCAGCGATGTTATGAAAGGAGATGTTGTTTTGGAAAAGGGGGATATCATATCCGCGATCGGCGGGGAAGTTGGATTGCTGGCTTCTGTCGGTAGAGCTTGGGTCAAGGTATACGATAAAGTCACCGTTGGCGTATTGAGCACAGGGGATGAAGTAGTTCGCCACGACAGGAAAGGAGAATTGCGACTTGGAGAAATAAGGGACAGCAACCGCCCAGCCCTTTTAAGCGCAATCAAAGCTCAAGGATTCTCAACAGTAGACCTAGGAATCGCGGGAGACAAAGCAGGAGCACTGCAGTCAATATTGATAGAAGCTCTGCAAAGCGTGGATGTGATCATAACGACAGGAGGCGTATCAATGGGGGAGCTAGACCTTCTAAAGCCCATAATTGAGCAATCTCTTAATGGTACCATTCACTTCGGAAGGGTAGCAATGAAACCGGGGAAGCCAACTACATTTGCTACGGTCGAATCGCCTAAAAAGAAGCTCATATTTGCATTGCCTGGGAACCCAGCCTCCGCGCTTGTCACCTTGCACTTGTTTGTCTTACCTTCGCTTAGGAAATCTCAAGGATACGAACACTACGACTTCCCCCGGGTCAGAGTCATAGTCGACGAGGATACAGGACTTGATCCTCGTCCGGAGTTCCGAAGGGCATTTGTTAGGTTTGACGCAGTGGACGGGAGACTTCACGCCAGCGGGACTGGTGGGCAAAGGAGTAGTCGTATTGGTAGTGCCCATGGAGCGAATGCAGTTCTGGCAATGCCGGCGTTGAAGGAAGTTAGTGAGAAGAGGAGGGAGTTAGGATGCATTCCAAAAGGGGAGACTGTTGATGCAATTTTGTGGGGACAAATTGGTTGCGCTTAAGGTCTTCCGAGATCAGAGGGTTTCGTTATTGTAATAAGCTAGTTCGAAATTCAGTAAGGAATCGAATCGCCAATACTTAACCAGAAGGACGCCCAGAGCCCGCTAAAGCGAGACGTCTCACTGCTAGAAAGCTTAAGTACCTCTAGAAAGCGCTAGAGTTTAAAATGGATGAAAAATGCAGCGTCAAGAGTCCTAAGTACGGCGGGTCATGTAGACATCGAGTGCAAAAAAATAATCCTAAGCGAGAAAGGAGCCAAAGCACGGAGGCTGCTTACATAAGCAAATAATCGGTGGCATGAGAATCCTTATTCCCCACAAGATTTCCATCCAGCTGCAACCACATGATGCTTATCTAGCTAATTGTTTAATATTCTATCTCTCGGGCATGTTATTTCTATTGACTACCTGCTCAGCAAGTGTTTTACCGATTCCTAGTGGTGTTTTGGTTGTCTGTGTTACCCTGCCCTCAGGGCCTAACCCTAAACCTCTCACTTGACAGTCCACTCGCTTTAGCAATGCCTGCATGGAAAGAGGTGCTGTGGCGATCTCTTGATGGTAATGGCGGTACTGCTAGAAGAATTTGTATATGGTTTGATCTGTAAAGATTGTCCTTGTTCCTTTGTTGCCACTGAGAATTCTCATACCCCAATGTACCTGTGGCAGTGTTCTGGCTGGTGAAAATTACGAGTACATCCCCGTTCGCAAAGTTCTCGCTGATCGGTAGGTATCTTAGCAAAAGTCTGGGGACAACTCATGTACCGGTACAAGAATTTGCACTTCAGGTTTTCTGCAGACACTTGTACCAGTACATTTGTTACTGCCAATATTTTTCCCTGATCCCTCTTGATCCGCGAGAACTTTGCGAACGAGGCTGTACTGTCCCCAGCAATCTTTGGTTGCATGGTACACTGGCATTTTCACCAAAACAACACTGCCGCACATGCATGATGGTGTATGAGAATTAAGTGAACATGAGTTTATCCGAGTGCCAGTATGCTTTGCATACCTCATGCTTCACTAGTAGCATCTGAAGCATTAAATCGAATAGAAGTAATAGATAGAGATAGAATATTATTAAAGGCTATATCGTAGGGAATGCGGATTTTCAATCCCCTCTTAGTTGCTTACATAATCAGCCTCCGCGCTTTGGCTCCTTCTCGCTTGGGATTATTTTTTTTGCACTCGATGTCTACATGACCCGCCGTATCCTAAGCTAAATTCTCCACGGCATCCTAGTTTTCGTACTGCGGCTGTGAGCCTTGTTGAAAAAATGGCTTCAATGTGACGAAAGTATGTCCGACGGGGGATAGTGGAACTCATATTATTGGCCATGGATATACCTTGCGCCGGTATAAATACCATGCCCGACACCTAAGTAGCAATATACAATAGACGTTGGAACTACTCTGATCCTTCCTCTATGAACTATACTCCCACGTTCAACCGGTCTTTGCTTTCTCTCCAAGCCGCATCTCTCATACAGAAATTCCAATAAGCGTTGAGCTGGACTGCCGAGTGAGGATTTGTGAACTTACTCTGGCGGGAAGTTTCGGCTATCACCACTCCTGATACTATCATAGTAAGAATCACGGTCGTGGCACTAAATACTTGACTGTCATACTATGGCCTTAGTTTTGGCGGGTTAGCGGTTTTGCATAGTATTTTCTTCCTGGCGGGAGCGGACAGATTAGGGCTAAGTGAGCTCTGTTGCAACTCACCAGAGGCTGGGTGGGGTTAGTCAGCGACTTTCGTGTCCTTCCCGCCTTTTGCATCCTTTTTCTCCTCTTCTCCTTCCTCCTTCCACGGCAACAACTCCCTTTCCTTTTCCATCATCCCCACCTATTTCTCATCGGTCTCGACTTCTGCTTTTCCTCTTACTGGAAGGATATTCCTTAGTCGATCGTCTTACTCTTTCTGCCTTTTTCCCCCTTTATTCCTCTTCATACCTTTACGAACCTTTTACGACTCCCTTCACCCACCTCTATCCTATCTTTTTTCTTCACAGAACACCAATCTCCCAACGAACATCATGTCTGGCGAAGAAGATCTCATTGACTACTCCGACGACGAGGGCCTTGACGCCACCAAAGAAACCCCTGCCGTTGCTGCCAACGGAGAAGCTGCGGCAAAAAAGGCTGACGCGACTGCTGCCGCCGGCGGTCCTGCTGCCGACAAAAAGGGCTCTTACGTCGGTATTCATTCTACTGGTTTCCGCGATTTCCTTTTGAAGCCTGAGCTTCTCAGAGCTATCGTCGACTGCGGTTTCGAACATCCTTCCGAGGGTCAGTTTTTTCTCCTCCCTACATCTTGAAAGCAAAATTACCCTCTTTTATCACTCCTGTCTTCCTTCTGCATACTACGCGTCGCGTCTTCGTGGTGGTCTTCTCGTCGTCTCTTGTCTGGGTGGTGGTCACATTCTCGCTTAGCTCTGTGGAGCATGGAGAAAAGGTGGAGAAAAATCAAGGACAAATCACCTTTGTTTGTGATTGATGTATACAATCACATTCAAGTGGTAAAGGAAGTCGCCTGCTTGGCGATACCCGAGGACATCGTCGCGACTTTTTTGTTTCGAGCTGTGGTGTATCGAGACGATTGAGGGATTCACATCATAACCACGGAGGGTCATGAGGGGAAACCGTGTCCGAAGGTTCAGAGTGGGAGGAGACAGAGATCGACGAGACAGACATACTTCTGCACACTCATACGCATCGCCTTTGCATTTGATTCCCAGTCATCACTTTTTACAAAATTCGGTCGGGAGTTAACATAAGTATTCGGGTTCGTTCTACAGTTCAGCAAGTTTGTATCCCACAGTCCATCCTCGGAACCGATGTTCTATGCCAGGCCAAATCTGGTCTTGGAAAGACGGCTGTCTTCGTTTTGACCACCCTTCAACAAGTCGATCCGGTCCCTGGAGAGGCATCTGTGTTGGTAATGTGTCACACCCGCGAGCTCGCCTATCAGATCAAGAACGAATATGCTCGATTCAGTAAATATATGCCTGAGGTGCGGACCGCAGTCTTCTACGGTGGCACGCCAATGCAAAACGATGTTCAGGTTCTCAAGAATAAGGACCAGCACCCACATATCATCGTTGCCACTCCCGGACGATTAAACGCTCTTGTCAGGGATAAGCACCTAAGATTGGGTAGTGTCAAAGTATTTGTCTTGGATGAGTGTGACAAGATGCTCGAGCAAATCGGTTAGTTCAAAGCGCATTTCTTGCTCGCTTGTTAATATCTATGGGTTGCTAATGTCTTTCTCTGATTCAGATATGCGTCGCGATGTTCAGGAAATTTTCCGGGCCACTCCTCAGCAAAAGCAGGTCATGATGTTTTCAGCCACTCTTTCCCAGGAGATTCGCCCCATTTGCAAGAAATTTATGCAGTCTCCTCTTGAGATTTATGTCGATGATGAAACCAAGCTCACTCTACACGGTCTCCAGCAATATTATGTCAAACTTGAGGAAAAGGAGAAGAATAGAAAGCTTAACGAGCTCTTGGACCAGCTTGAGTTCAACCAAGTTATCATTTTCGTCAAGAGCACTATCAGAGCCACTGAGCTTAATAGACTTCTAAACGAATGCAATTTCCCAAGTATTGCGGTTCATAGCGGCATTCCCCAGGAAGAGCGGTAAGGCTTTCCCGCCACTTCGACAATCTCCCACAACGCCAGCTAATTCAATCTAGCATCGCCCGATACAAGCAATTCAAGGAATTCAACAAACGTATCTGTGTTGCTACCGATGTCTTTGGCCGTGGCATTGATATCGAACGTATCAATTTGGCCATTAATTATGACCTCCCTGCTGACCCGGATTCCTACCTGCACCGTGTAGGACGTGCTGGTAGATTTGGCACCAAGGGATTGAGTATCTCATTTGTAAGCTCCAAGGAAGATGCTGAGGTCCTGGACAAAATCATGGAGCGTTTCGAAGTTAGCTTGGATGAGTTCCCTGAAGGCGGTATCGATTCTAGCTCGTGAGTTTCCCTATTCGATGGCAAAGGCATGCCGAGATATTATACTAACTAGTTATAGTTACATGAATACCTAAATTTGCCGGAGGTCTCCTGTGTTTGAGTCATCCTGTTGGGGTTCTTGAGGGATTTTTTTTTACAAAAAAAATTAGGTTCTCATTAATAAACATACGGTTAGGGTTGAGAAAGATGCTTTACACGTGCGGAAAGATCGGTGATACGTTACCTAAGCATTATCGTTTTTGTTCTAGGAGACATTCTCTTAATGGGCCCCGAGGCAAATTAAGTGTTGGTATTCATGTTATTTTGCTTCTAGTTTTATTTTGCTCCGTATACTTCATGTACTTGATGTCTTTCTTCACCTCGTGGAATTTTTTGTTAAGCTGAGGACTGCAGTTGATTCAATAAAAAGCTTGATAGTACTCACATTTGCGATGTTAGGTGTCCACGGGATCGTTCTGCGCACATGAGTATTGGGATCACTGTTAGGGTATTATCCGAAACATGGTCACCCACTCGTATACCCTCTAGGTTTACCTTCCGCGATTTATTTGGTTTGCAACGCTGAACATACAGTAGTTTTCTTGTACCCTGTGAGCGTCGGCTAGCAATATGCTAGCATACAATACTGGTTTCTAGACGGACCATGCCTGCAGACTATTTCCCCGTATGACCCTTTAGATGGTTGTTAGGGTTTGTTTAGTGGTGTGGGTCAGGTGGAGGGAATCCAGTGTTTGCGGCGGACCGGGCTGTCTCATTTTCTCGGTCCCTGTGTGCGTGTGCGTGCGGCATGTTGGCAGGCGGAACATGTATGGGAGGTCCGGGTACTTTGCAAATGGCTCTGATTCTAGGAGGGTCTGCGGGAGTCGCACATACGTGGCTGGAGCTCTCGGTGGGTGATTGGGAGGTCGTTATAAAAAGGTAGCAGCTGCTCAAAGCTTACCTTCAAGTACCGTGTATGGGATTGGATGACTTCCCGTTGGCGTAGCGCTCTAAATCCTAGGTTTCGGTCATCGATAGCACAGCGGGAGTGGATTCTCACTTGGGTGGATTTAGTAGATAATTATCTAATGTACGGCAACGCTCCTCGTGAAACTTTCAGCGGAGGCCTTTCGATGTAGAGTTACAGCTAGCCGAAATCTAGATGTAATGTTCCAGAGGTCTACGAAAGTCATGGTTGGCTTCGCGGGATCCGTGGGGCCCGCCCGGCAGCAGGAGGGTTGCGAAACGAGGCCTGAGCGCTCACAATTGCCAGTAGCGATCAGAAGAAAATATTCAATTCACACAGCAGAGCTCTCATGGACCAGCGTATTTAACTCCAACGAGTGATGGTGCATGAGTAAGTGGTGCACAGGCCTGACTCCTCTCCAACGCCCTGAGCCGTTCGGGTCTGTCATTTTCATAGCCAAAGCTTGTAGGGAGAAGCGGTAACGAGCGCAAGGTATGCAGTGCTCGTATAAGCCATAGAGGCCATAGGAGGATGTTCCAGGAAGACGCACTGGAATACAAGTGCCGCCGTCCACTCCAGCCCTCTTTCCAGATAATCACCGGCAACAGTTTTGTCCTTGTGCCAAACTATCTACTCACGCCTACTGGCTCTAGGCATGAAAGGGGACCGAAGGGTCGATTTATAGTATTTCTCAGCGAGGGTGGCAGCGGCATGATAGTGTCGTCCGGCTTATGATCTTGATCGAAATAAAAGCTGCGCCGACACACTTTTCTTTCCCCTACCTTAGCCCTGCTCACAGCCTGGATAATGCCTTGGGCCTTTAGTCCTCCCCTTTCCAGTAGCCTCTAGTAGCCATCGCTGTGCATTGCCTGTACTGCAGATCGCAACACTTGGCCACCCCCCTTTACAGGCGTTCAGAGATAGAAACAGCCGTCTCCTCGAACTATTCTCAATTAGGCCCGGTGGGATGGAAGGAAGAGGGGAAAGGGAGAAGAAGGAACAAAAGGACATTTTCTAGACACCCCCGCGATGTGCCTGCCATCTCCTCTGATACAGATTTGAACGAGCACATACAAGTTACGGGCATATAGTACCCGAACACTAGCCAGCAGTCCCACAGCAATATTTGACGGGAATTGGCCCAAGGGCATTACTATACCAACCCTAGACCTACCCCTCAGCAAAAAAGTGGTTCGCCGAGCATTTTTTTTAATGATCGACTAATCCACTGCCCCCCGGATTCGAACTGACGATGGTCCCTGTTTCAAATTAGCCGACCAGTCTCCTAAGCCATTAGACCATAGGAACTGGCCGATAACAGTCTTTCTTCTTGATCTTTTAACTGCTTCTTCAGAGAATATACAGTTCAGGCGCCCGATACTATACTTTATCTTTGGTAAAAAAGGGCATTCGTATCCAATCATAGTGCTCTCTCATGATATCGATAGAACAAGGAACGGGGGTTTCAGGTGTATGTATATCTATGCTCTACCTCCGAAACGCTCACGTTCTTTGCCAGAGGGCAAATGCCCCCCAAATTCCATGGCTAGTATCCCGATGTAACTATTCTTTTTGGTACAGGAAAAGACAGGGGTAAAATTTTTGTATGGTAAACTATCTATGCGTATCTGACCGCCCATACAAAGCTCGGACTCAAGTGTTCGGGTTCTATATGCCCGTGACTTGTAATATCATGGGTTTAGTTTCACCGACTTCACCTCCACATTACCGGGATCATGGGCCCTTATTTAGCCCACTGGATTTTCTTCGTGCTTCCAGGGAAAGACTACAGTATATAACGTGAAACGCTCCTCCCTTCTTTTCTCCTTTCCTTGTTCTCCTCTCCCTCTTTTCGCCCTCAGCTAGGTGTTTCTCTCTCTCCTGTCTATATTTACTATCCACCCCCTCATTTCTCTTCATTCTCCTTCGTGGCATCATATCTGAAGGGTCTACCCTATTGCCATCCGACCATTCCCAAAACCTCCGGAGGGGGGGAAGTATAGGTGGCAATTATATGATTGGCAACTTCTCTAGTGCCAGACCCTACAGGAACTGCCATCACTTGGGTCCGTGGACAATTATTTCTCGTTTCGGGGGCTTTAAAAAAAAGTAGAATAACCGCTTCTTGGGGCAGGTCTCTAGAAAGTTTAGGAGCTATTATTTCCCTCTTGGGGGGGGGGGGCCCCCCCCCCCCCCGCCCCCCCCGGGGCCCCCCGCCAAAAAAAAAAAAAATCAAAAGAAAAAAAAAAAAAAAAAAAAAAAAAAAAAAAAAAAAAAAAAAAAAAAAA
>Ga0307509_10005109_pt1 | contig 18450 bp, 20 predicted proteins | sample 10_EM_MG_FD_202245 | JGI IMG/M metagenome (GOLD analysis project Ga0307509, IMG submission 202245) | Populus trichocarpa ectomycorrhiza microbial communities from riparian zone in the Pacific Northwest, United States - 10_EM | ecosystem: Host-associated > Plants > Roots > Unclassified | place...
GTAGGTACAATGTAGATGCCAAACTACAGCAGTTGACTACTACTTTAACAAATATATGTATATCTTTCTGAACTTTAATTTGGATTTTTCTTTTTTTGAGCGGGAGGTGGATGTAGGGTTAGCATCATGTAGGGTAAGGGTAATCAGTGTAACTTAGTACTAGTATAGGTAGCCTCGCCCAAACAACCGGGAAATCCATCCGAATCCACCATCATTAAGGTAAAACTGGCGCTTAGTGATAGAGACTTCAGCCTTCAGCACTATAACTTATTATAGATCCTCACATGTTTAGGGTTGTCCCTGTAATAGCGTATTTCATGCCACGGCGACCGCCGTAGAGAGCCATATGCAGGTTTGGGTAAGGCCATAAGTTGAACTTGAGTCTCAGATTAGTGGTATAATAACTAGTATTTGGGTCGATGGCCTGCTATTCTGCGGGATACTGGTACGTGATAGTCATTGGGTATGTGAATCCTTTGATTCTCCTCTTTCACATCAAACTTTCCACTATTTTTAAAATTGTTTCTCATATTTTTGGTGATCATTCCTTGTGTGATGAAAATGCGTATTTTATATTGAAAAACACCCTAACTAGTAGTAAAGGGTTAATTTCTTTTGCCGCCAAGATCATACCGTCATACCCCTCCAAGAAAGCTAAACTATGAACAATCTTTTTCCTTCCCTTGCCTGCCTATATAGCAACCCCAGCTACCTGACAATAGCTGGCCTGAGCATGAGGGTGGGGAAAGGGAATGGAGAAAGAGGGACCCCTCCTTGAATGATATTTTTGATTGGCCCATCTAGTTGATATTCCCCATCTTGACCCTTTTTCACTTACAAAATATCCGTTACTATCCTGCCAGGCCTCTGAGAAATGTAGTGACTGCGCAGCTAGTGTCATTGAATCGATAGCTGCAAAATCTCTCCAGGATGGAAATGGTTGTCTTTAGGAAATCTCTCTGAACCTAGCGGCTATCTCCAACTCGAATCTCTCTCGTGCATATGGACCAGCAAGGATTTCACCCATCATATCGGTCCCAGGTGGGAAATCGTGCTCAAAGATCGGTTCCCCTGCTCCTCTGACATTCGCGAGAACTGATTGGCGGAAATGCCATCTTAGAAATTGGTCGGACACTCGGTGAGGATCGTCGGGATTTCGGCACACAGGATCAAGAGTATTACCACCACAGCCAAGAAAATCGACGTCAAACACAACTACCTTGTAACCATCGTCTGGGTTAACGGAGATGAAGTACCCATCGAACATTTGCCGGAGATCTGCACGGAGAAGAAACCCGTTTTGAGGTGAGTTGATCTTTGAGGATTCAGTGGCACTGTCCATGTCTGTGATCCATTGTCCATAATCATGCTGAATCCAAAGCCGTTCATGCTCGGGAGGGAAGATATGGACAGCGTCGTAAGCGGTCCAGTTATCAGCCTGAATAGCGAGTTCAGAAATGGAAATTCCTGAAATAACACATTTCCGGTCGCGATTACGGATTTTATCACGGAAACTATCCCCTCTATCAGGGATTTCATGAGAAATTAACCGGGGTATCCAAGGCTCATTGCTGACTTGGATAGAGGCTGGCAAAATTAACAATCAGGCTACAGAGTAAACGGGGGGAATATAGCACATACCATCACAATAAATATCATATACTCCGGTTTCAAGAGGCATGTCTGTTCTGGATACGACGTGGCTTGATATCCTCTCCTGAACACATAGAGGGCTCCCTGCAACGACAAGTATGATTTCGAGAATGTCAAGAAAGTTTGCCTCAGTTATAGACCCATTCTGGATCAGACCTCCAAGAATCTTGTTAGGCTTGGTAGCGTCGTAAAAAAAGACATTGCGTCCGGAAGAGCGATTTAGAGACATATTTGGTATTAGTGATTGTCGCAAACGTAATGGTGGGCGTGACTGGAGAACGGATGTTAGTAAGATGTCGAGTGCAAGGGATCTCGGAAGTGTAGATTGGTAAAGATTTCTTAGAATAGGGGTTGTGGGAATGAGATAAAGTTTTGTGCAGCTCGGGGTGGTACCGGGTTGTGATCTTGCGGGTTTGCTTGTTTGACAGAAGTGGGGGTTGCCCTGCTTTTATGTTTTATTCGATGAAATTTGCAGATGAACACGTGTTAATACGTAATGTGAGGGAATCTCGTAGGCTTGGTTATTTGACAGGAGTGGAGGGGGCCCAGCTTCTATCCCCTGTTATGCCTGCTAGGCACTCCAATTTTCAATCCAATAAAATTGGTTGACAATTACGTGTTCTATAACCTAACGCAGAACCATTTCTGATGATGGATGCGAAAGCTACGATCAATTCAGTCGGTTGGGTAACGGGACAGATATCATCTTTAAACATTTTAAATGTTCTTATGGTGGAAGGGAAAGTCTGGTAGGTCTGGCCTCAGCGCTGCCTACTCTGGGGATTACCGAGTGATCTGCCGTGAATGTATCGCACAGGGCTGTTAAAGCAGAACTAGCTTGGAAGGAACCTCTTCCTCTATCCCGGGTTTGGACACCCTCCCCCCTAGCTCGTAAAAGCCCATCTTAGTTAATACAAGTTATAGCCTTACAATGATGTCAGCCTGGCACTGATTGTGACCTAGCCAATTGAAAAAGTGGCCACAAGGAGGTGAGCAGTGTTTCCTCAAGTAGGTGACAAGTTACTGTCAAATTAATAGGGATGAAATTGAGTGCTTGAAAACGCACAAAGGGATACCTGTGTGGAGCTAGGAATATGGTTATGGTGTTAGATATAATGGGTTGCACTGGCATGCAGAAGGGGGGGGGGGGGGGTTAGTATCATACTTAGGAATCCAGCTGTATTGGTTGTCAGGGTGGAGTGGGTCTCTTATGTTGCTCTTTAATTCTCTTTTCCCAACCACGCAAGCGGAGACGATCATCTTTTTCACCTCTTGATAAAACAAACAATCTGCTTCGTCCAACTGTAACTCTTATCTCTCCTTCCCTTCCCCCCTGCCATCATCTCTGTGGAGATCACTTCTTGTACTTTTCTTCTCACCAGTTCAATCTGCTATTTCCGCTACCCTTCTTCCCATGCAGTGCTTAGCTAGGTATTTTACAAACATTTGATCCCCAATGCCACATGCCGAATACCTAACATTTCCTTTGAACTATATTATTTTGTAGGGGTGAGTGCTTGGGTTGCAGGTTTTTGGGACCGACCGATCGAAAGGCGGAAGCGGAAAGATATATTCTAGTCGGTGGTGTCAACGCAACCGAAAATGAGGGATGTGAGGAAAACAGTCGTATTGGCTAGAAAGGCCCAACATTAACCTCCGAGCTAGGAGTTTGATGGGGTTGAAGGAGGGCGATTGGGTGGTGAATGGTGGTCTCACTTGAGGATTAGCGATTGCACAGCGAAAGACCTTCTATCATCACAGGATCCTGTTGGCACTTTGACTATGGGTTCCCCTAATTCCGAACTTCTTCGGGGTAATCAGGCATCGCTGTTCGTCACCATTATCGTTTACTATATGTATTGAATGCTGATGAAAATTTTATTTAGTAGAAGGGCCTCAACTAGGCTGCCTGCTCCCGTCTCACCGGGTAATGAAGCTTTAACGAAAGAGTCTGCATCGCCGGCGCTGTCTGATATTCTTGAGAATACGAGGAAACAGTATTTCAAAACTCTTTATATTGTGAAAGTAAGGGATCAATCTGGGCTTGGAGTCTTCGTATATTGACTAACGGAGTTTGGAAGACGTCGCTTGAGTACTTTGCGAAATAAACTCTGTCGCGCGGTCGAGTTGCTATGCGTGGTGGCTCTTCCGAACTTTCTACCGCACGTGGAGGAGAATTGATCATCTTCTAACAGAGCATGCTTCCTCCTTTTGAGAGAGTGGATAGCAAGTTCCGCAGTATAATCCCCTAGGTAGCGCGAGAAGAGAAGGTTCTGGAGAATGAAGTGTTACGTGCCGGCGAGGAAGAGTACGTGCAAGAGTGGAGAAGTAGCTCATTTCAGGATGAGTGGGTGCGAACTGGTGACCATGGCTGAAGCGGAGAGTTGGAGGGGTCGAAATTCGGGAGTATGCATGCACGCATGTGGCCGATCATGATTTTGCCTGCTGACCTCAGAGTAGAACTGAGTTACAAATCACCATCTTGCTTGAGATAATGTCTTCACAATGAGGCCAAGTTACACCAACAAATGAGGATGGAGGCAAAGAGAGGACTTCTAAAAATAAAAAAAAGGTCCTCGAAGCGCAAGGGCAAAATAAGACTAAGCCATATGAACCTAATTATCCTCTGCTACTCGACCTACTGGCTGGCCGCCTATGTATCTGGAGGTCTCTAAACTCCCAGAAGAATGCAAATCAATCAACAGAAAATGTGGGGATCGATTAGCCCCTTTAGCTGCTCACAGCAATAAGGATGCATCCAACTCAAATAAGGATAAACGAAAACCTAAGAAAGCACCAGAATTCACTCGCTCCATCACTGCTCCGGCTGCTACTAATGCCACCACAGAGGCAAGTTAGAATACTTTGGATGCACTTGTCACAGCTGCCAGTGGTGCAGCATGTGTGTCGAAAACGAATATGCGTGGAGGAACTTTGAATCCCAAGAGTTTTGTCAAAACACAAGTACAAATCAGCCTGAAAGTGGTACAAATGAAGAAAGAAGACAAAGGATTAAAGGATACAATCACTTCCTTGAAAAAGCCAAACTTTATTGCAGTTGCAGCCAATATTGTTGAGGATGCTAAAGAGAGACTTACAACTGGCTCCATTAGAAGTATAACACCTTTGACCCTCAAAGATATTCCCCCCGCTAACCTTCCAAGGGGACCCAGAAGTGTCCCTAGGATCCATTGGCAAATGTTCAAGTCATGGCGACCCCGAAAGATAGAAGGACAACAAAACCTCAACCAAACCTTCCACCTCTACTCTAGGATGAGAGTGGTGCCGTAACTTACTACGATAGGGTAACTTACCCGAAGTCGAAAATTCCAAAACACAATTCGGGGTTGCAAGCACGCCGGTCCTCCCCTTACAAAAGCAGCTGATGATGGAAGTAGACCGTGTCCCATCTAGTAGCCCTTTTGAGGCACCTGAAGAGAACGTATCAAAGCGGTCCTTGAAATTTGCGAAAAATATGTTCGTCACCCCTTAGAGGAAGTCAGGTGTGATGTATATAGGGCAGGCGTGTCAATGCTGGTATATTCACTTATATTCAAGAGCAACAAAGAGTGACAAAAGAACGAGTTGAGTAGAGATTGATATCGTCTAACAAGGAAAGGAACGTATATTACTGACTTAGAGTAACAGGGAAATGAACCGCAAAGTACAGGTTCTTTTATAGAGAGCCGGTAAGAAATCAAGGAGACGAGAAGGAGAAAATTAACAAAATGAAATATAGGAGCCCCACAATCCCGAATCTTCAAACCGGCTGGAAACAAATCAAGTATCGCAATTGGTGTCTAGTGCTAACCTGTTCCACCTCCAACATCCCATGTTCCATCGCCAGTGTCCTTTGTTTCCACTTATCCGATTCTAGCAAGTGTACGAGTTTTCCAAACACTAGTTGATTCCTATAAGGTTGCCGAAACACTAGGTCCGATCATATTATGTTTCAATACCGGGATCGGTGGGTACCGACTTTGGGGCTGGCAATTCTATTGCGTTGGCTACGCCGAAAAGCAACAGCGGACTCTCCCGTTCACTTTTAGGTTCCGAGTTGCGAGGTAGCTTGAGAGCAGGAAGGAAAGGAAAGGAAAGACAGGGAGGGAGGGGGGAAATTTAATACGAATTTTTATTATTAAGAATAATTGATGCGCAGGTAATGATTGGGGATGAAGGTTTTACGCGGTGGGGTGGAGAGGCTCGAGTGAAGACACAGTGTTTTTATTAAGGGATAGATGAGTTCATGATTTCTTCCATTGAGTATTTAGAAAGGAAATCGGGCAAGAAGTCAGGAATTCCGCGAGGCGTATATTGCTAAATAGCTCTTAGAATAGAAGTATGATACCGGTAGTGGAGGGTTAGTTTCGTTGTTATCAAGATCGCATAGTCATACCCCCCCAAGATAGCTATCTCAGCCTATACAGCAACAAACCCAGCCACCCGAAAATAGCTGGCCTAGAGATGAGTCTAAAGAAAGAAAATAAAGCAAGAAAAACCCCTCAGGGAATGATATTGTTATTAGCCTATCTAGTTAATATTCCCCTTCACGACGCTTTTTCACCTAGAAACCTGCTGTCAGAATCCCGCCAAGCCTCCGGAAAATATAGTCGAGTGTCAATAAATCGACAGCTGCAAAATCTCTTGGGGATCGAAACGGTTGGCTTTAGGGAACCTCTCGCAACCAGGCGGCAATCTCCAACTCGAATCTCTCTCGTGCATATGGGCCAGCAAGGATCTCACCCACCATATCGGTCCCCGGTGGGAAGTCGTGCTCGAAGATCGGTTCCCCTGCTCCTCTGACATTCGCGAGAACTGATTGGCGGAAATGCCATCTTAGAAATTGGTCGGACACACAGTGGGGATCGGCTGGCTTTCGGCACACAGGATCAAGAATTTTACCATCATAGCCAAGTAGATCCATGTCAAACACAACTACCTTGTAACCATCGTCTGGATTAATGGAGACGAGGTACTGATTGAGCATTTGCTGGAGAGATGCCAGCAGAAGAAATCCGTTTTGAGGCGAGTTAATTCCTGAGGACACGGTAGCGTTGTCCTTGTCTGCGGTCCGTTGCCCGTGATGAGACTGAATCCAAAGACTTTCATGCTCGGGAGGGAAGATATAGGCAGCCTCGAAAATGGCCCAGTTATTGGCCTTGATATGGATTTCAGGAACTGAAACTCCTGAAATAACACATTTCCGGTCGCGAAAACGGATTTCATGACAGAAATTATCCTCTCTGCTTGAGATTTGATAAGAAACTGACCGCGGTATCCAAGGCTCATTGCTGACTTGGATAGCGGCTAGCAAAATTAGCAATTGGGCCAGTGAGTAAATGAGGGGATTATAATACATACCATTACAATAAATATCGTATGCTCCCGTTTCAAGAGGCATGTCTGTTCTGGACACGATACGGCTCGATATCTTCTCTTGTACACGAATAGGACTTCTCTCAACGACAAGTAAGATTCCGAGAATGTCAAGAAAGTTTGCCTCAGTTATAGACCCATTCTGGATAAGCCCTCCAAGAGCCTCGTCAGGCTTGGTAGTGTCATAAAAGGTGACATTGCGTGAGAGAGAGCGATTTATAGGCATCGTTGGTATTGGTAATTGTTGTATATGTAATGGTGAGAGTGACTTGAGAACGCTGTAGGCAAAAGGTCGACAAATCTCCAAGTGGTATGTTGCTCAATACGACCTGCAATAGTGTAGTGGGGTTGGTGAGATAAAGTTTGTGGAGCTCGGGGGGACGCTGGGGTGTGATCTCGCAAGTTTAGGTTGTTTCGCAGGTGTTGGGAGTGGTCCTGATGATATAGCCTGTGGCGGCTGCCGGCACTTGACACTCTGATTTTCCAACCAATGAAATTCAGCGACGATCACGTGTTATGTGGAGACAATTTCTCAACCGGGAGGTGAAAGCTGCGATTTTCGTAAAACAAAATTCGGCAATATGTATCTCGAGTACGAGTATACTCGGTGTTCAATATACTTGGACGGGCAACAGGATGGAGATCAACAACAAACATTTTAAATGTGCTGAGGGTGCACGAGGTTGGTGACAGAATTCATGGCCCCCCCCATTTCACACCAAAAATGGCTATTTTCACCTCATAAAATCACAACCGGTTGCTTGGCAAAAAAATGGTAAAATTCCTTAGTCTTTAGACTCATATAGATATTATCTCTTATATGTGACAAGCTCTGTTAGTTAATACCCATGGTGCAATACTAGAAGTAATGATGGTTGGCAAAAGATGCCTCTGATTTTGTATGAGAGTCCCATACAAAAGGTACATTGCAACTGCATCCAATGACAATCCTCAGCTCTCACAAGAGAATGGGAAAATTCTCATAATTTTTACTTAGAAAGCTTGAACAATTACCTACACTATATCTTGGTTTTATTAAATCTATACAGTTTTGGGATGAGTTATGAGTGCCCAAAACCAGCCATTTTTGGTGTAAAATGTGCTGGGGGGCTACGAATGTTGTCGCCAAGATCGTACTAGGGCAGGGGAAAGTCTAGCGAATATAGCTTACAGCAGTCAGGACTTCAGGGGCAGCCCTTTTCCTACTTACTAAGTAAAAGTACTAGGTTTCACTTGTGTTGCGTTGTTCTGTATGCTTTCTAAGGACGGCCGAGTTATCTACGGTGAATGTATGGCCTCCCGCTGGTGAAGCAGAACCGGCATGAAAGGAATCTCTTCATTTGTGGCAGGTTTTTCACACTTATAGCTAAGTGGTAGTAGAGGGACTGTTTCTTTTGCCATTAGGATCGTACTGTCACACGCCACAAAGACAGCTAAACTATGAACAATCCTTTTAATTTCCTTCCCCACCAACATAGCAGCACTCCATAAAGACAGCTAAGCTATGAACAATCCTTTTTCATTCCCTCACTCCCCAATGTGGCAACAACACCTGTCACCGAACAAGAGCTAGCTTAAAGATACGTACAGAGAAAGAAAATAAAACAAGAAAAGCCCTCATGGAATTCCATTTCATTAGGCCATCAGGTTGATATTCCCTTTCCCTGTGCTTCTTCACTCTAGAAATCTTTTTTTTTTTGGAGTCCTGCCAGCCCCCCGAAAAAGCTAATGATCGCTCAGCTAGCGTCCTTATATCTACAACTACAAACTCTCTAGGATCAAAGCTGTTGCACCTAGGAGACGCCCTCCAGCCTAGGAGCCATCTCCAGCCTGAACCTCTCTCGTGAATCCGGACAAACAGGGATCTCATCGACCGTATAGTTCCCCGGTGGGAAGTCGTGCTCAAAGATCAGTTCCCCTGCTCCTCTCATGTTCGCAAGGACTGATAGGCGGGAATGCCACTTGAGAAGTTCGTTCGACACATGGTGGGGGATCGTTAGGATTTCGGCATACGGGATCAAGAATTCTACCATCATAACCACAAGGATCGGTGTCAAACACAACTACCTTACAACTGTCGTCCGGGTTAATGGATATAAGGTACTGATCGAACATCCGGTGCACCTCTATCCGGAGAAGAAACCCGTTTTGAGATGAGTTGATCTTTGAGGATCCAGTTGCATCGTCCATGTCTGTGATCCATTGTTCATAATTATGTTGAAAAAAAAAAAGACTTTCATGCCAGAGAGGGAAGATATTGGCAGCCTCGAAAATAGCCCAGTTATGGGCTTGAATATGGGCTATAGGAATTGAAACCCCTGTAATAACACATTTCCGGTCGCGATGATGGATCTCATTACGAAATCTCTCCTCTCTACCAGTATTACTATAAGTAATCAGGCAGTGTACCCAGGGCTCCTTACTGACCTGGATAGAATCTAACAAAATTAACAATTGGGCGGATTACTGAATGAGGAAAATATAGCACATACCGTCGCAGTAAATATCATATACCCCCCATTGAAGAGGCACGTCCGTTCTAGATACGATGCTGCTCGATATCTTCTCTTGTACACGAATAGGACTCCCCACAATCACAAGTAAGATTCCGAGAATGTCAAGAAAGTTTGCCTCAGTCATAGACCCATTCTGGATAAGCCCTCCAAGAGTCTCGTCAGGCTTGGTAGCGTCATAAAAGGTGACATTACGTGAGAGAGAGCGATTTATAAGCATCGTTGGTATTGCTGATTGTCGTAAATGTAATCGTGAGAATGACTTGAGAACGGTGGAGGCAAGAGGTCGAGGAACCTCCAAGGCGTATATTGCTAAATATCTCTTAGAATAGACCTATTGGGAGTGATGAGATAAAGGTTTGCAGGGGTCAAAGAGGGATTGATGGATAGCCCGCTCTCTCAAGAGAAGTTGGTGTCAATGATTTTCTCCCCAGTTTTGCCGGCTCGGTACCGCCTATTTTCCGACCAATGAAATTCACCGACAATCACGTGTTAGAGGGTAATCGATGAGAAGAGTACAATCTTGGCAAAAAAAGAACAAACATTGCACTTAGCGATCAATGTAATCGGTTAGGCAATGAGACGGAGATCCTCTGTAAACACTTTAAATGTAATCTACAGACTAGGGTGTCTGGTAGATGTTACTCTCAGAATGTGTACTTGGTCGGCAGCCAAGACTTTGCTACACTTTTTCCTACCGTAGTACAGTACCGGTATCTGCGATATTGTTTTGACACCGGTACCCCCACTTTTGTCCAGCTTCCAGGGATATTACTGACCGACTAAACTCAATAATTTCTCCTCTGTAATAGTGTGGGTAGCAAAGACCAGAAGATCTCTCAATATACCACCAATGATAGTCCCTACTTCTACAATACTTGTAACTCGATGAATATGGAATAACTATACCATTACCGATGATCCGTCTCAACTCCTACCTAGCTCTCACCCTGTAGCCCAAGGCGTGGCATCGGGACAAGAGTGCCCCGTCGAAATTGTGGAGGAATGGCTGATGCAAACTGAAGAATTTCAGAAGCTGGGATGACGGAGTGATGAAGGTGAAGGTGAAGGTGATAGCGCGTATAGTTTTGCTATGGAGATCTGGGGGTCGGCAATACATAGACTAGACTATGTAACAAGGATTATTATCCCGGGAGAGAAGAAAGAGAGCCTGTGCTGACAAGCCGCGATGTCACTTTCCAGGTAGGGTACAAGTTGTCCTGTCAGGGAGGAGGATAGAGCACTGCAGGTACGTGTTTTTTCCCTACCTTTGCGGCCTGAAAGGAGCAGTCTGTGACATGTATGGTAGGTCCCTGTTGAAATGGCTGGTTAGCACAATGCCCTGAACTGAATGCTTGACAAGTTCAGGGGTGCTGGGATATTTGTAACTAGAAGGGCTCATACCGTAAGAACTGGAATAATCGAGAATACCACTAGAGCGTTGGAGTCTTCTCTCCTAGTAAGGCATGTCTCAGCTGTGGGATGAAGGTGAATCCTTTCGCTGTGTCTCCCACCGCTCAATCCAAAGAGAGAAATTCGGGATCTCCTAGTGAGGTTCTCGATTACTACAGTTCTTACGAAAAGCGCCTTGTTGGCCACGTGATAAGTGTATCCGTGGGTCCCGCCAAAGGCGATACCATCGGACATCTTGGTGTTAGGCTAGGCCAGGACGAAACACCAGGCACCATGGACGAGAGTTTGGGGGCAGATATTCTGGGGAAGATTACCGAAAGTATATCGAAAATGTGGGCGGAAAAAATAATGGTGAGTGTGGAAATCTTCGGTATATTTCCTACGTACAGTAAAAACCAGCAACCACAGCCACCTGACAATAGTAACCCTGCCGGGCCTCCGAAAAATGTAAGGATCGTGCACCCAGTATTATTAAATCAGCAGCTAAAAAATCTCCCCCCGATCGAAACGGTTGTCTTTCAGAAACCTCTCAGAACCTAGAGGGTAGCTCCAACTCGAATCTCTCTTGGGTATATGAACTGGCAAGGATCTTATTCATCATATCAGTCCCAGAGGGGAGGTCATGGTCGAAGATCGGTTCCCCTGCTCCTCTGACATTCGCAAGGACTGATTGGCGGAAATGCCATCTTAGACTTTCGTCGGAAACGCAATGAGGATCGGCGGGGTTTCGGCAAACAGGATCAAGAATCCTACTATCATAGCCATAAATATCGGTGTCAAATACCACCACCTTGTAACCGTCGTCTGGGTTAATGGAGATGAGGTACGCATTGAACATTGTCTGAACAGCTGACATGAGAAGAAACCCGTTTTGAGGTGAGTTGATCTTTGAGGATTCCATAGCATCGTCCATGTCTGTAATCTGTCTTCCGTAATTATACTGTATCCAAAGCCGTTCATGCTCGGGAGGGAAGATATGGGCAGCCTCAAAGGTGGTCCAGTTATTGGCCTGGATATGGATTTCAGGAATCGAAGTTCCTGAAATAACACATTTCCGATCGCGATTGCGGATGCCATCACGGAAACTACTCTCTCTACCAGAGATTTCATGAGAAATCAACCGAGGTATCCAAGGCTCATTGCTAACTTGGATAGAGGCTGACAAAATTAGCAAATGGACCAAGGAGTAAATGGGGGGAATATAGCACATACAATCGCAATAAATATCGTATACTCCCGTTTGAAGAGGCACGCCAGTTCTGGATACGATATGGCCCGACACTCTCTGTTGAACACGTATAGGGCCCTCCTCAATGATAAGTAACATTCTGAGGATGTCAAGAAAGTTTGCCTCGGTTATAGACCCATTCTGGACAAACCCTCCAAGAGCCACATCGAGATGCGTAGCATCATAAAAAGAGACATTCCGTGGAAGAGAGCGACTTGTTGGCATCGTAAGTCTTGGTAATTGTTGTAAAGGTAATCGTGGTGATGGTGACTTGTGAGCTGGGGTAGGTGAGAAGTTGAGTTTGCTAAATAGCTCTTAGAATAGGTGTGGTGGGGACGGTGAGATAAAGTTTTGAGGAGCTGAGGAGCTTTGAAGAACGTTTTGGTGTGATCTCGCAAGCTTGGTTGTTTGATAGAAGTGGAGGTGGCCCTGATGAAATAGCCTGTGGCAGCTAACGGTTCTTGGAGCACTATTCTCCAATTAAATTCACTGACCCGACCATTTCTCAATAGATATGTGGGGGGCACGATTTTGACAACAAAACTCACCACACTCGGCGACCAATGCACTTGTTGGATCTCGTTAACTGGTATTAGTGATTCTGTTAATCAGTCAAACCAAACCTATCGTGCACTGATGGGCGGATTCACGTCCGGAACTAGGCACTTGATTTCAAGAGATTTTACGGCACTGAGGGTGTACTCGAGTAGGGGGAAGTCTGGTGGATGCAGCTTACAGAATTTCTATAGAGTTCGCAGTCAAGACTTCATCAGCCGTTTTCCTGCTCCGAAGTGCTGTATCACTTGTCTTCCATTAGTTTCACATGCTCTCCAAGGATGGCCGAGTTATCTACATTGAATTTATGGCTTCCTGCTGGTGACGATGCAGAGCTAGCACGAAAGGAATCTCTTCATCTGTCTCTGATTTGCCGGTTCAGCGGTTTCGGGGCCTTTCAAGGGTTTTACACATATAGCCAACTGGTAGTAGAAGGTGTATTTCTGTTGCCATGAAGCTCGTCCCATCACACCCAACAATGATCGCCAAATTATGAAGCGTCCTTTCTGCTCCCTTGCCTGCCGCATACAGCAACACCTCACCAAGACAGCAAAACTATGAACAATTCTAGTCCTTCCCTTCTCCGCCAATATGGCAACAGCCTCAGTCACCTAACCAGAGCTAGCATAGAGATAAGTACAAGAAAAACACCACAGGAATGCAATTTTTATTAGCTCACGTAGTTGATATTCCCCTTCCCAATCATACTTCCCTACTTGCGAAATCTTTGTCGGAGTCCTACCACGCCTCCGAAAAAGCTAACGATCCTTCGCATAGCGTCATTCAATGTACAGCTATAAAATCTCTCGTGAATAGAAGCAGTTGCCCTTAGAGAACCTCCACCAACCCCTTGGGTATCTCCAAATCGAATCCGTCTTGTGCATATGGACCAGCAAGGACCTCACCCTCTATATCCGTCCCGGATGGAGAGTCGTACTCTAATATCGGTTCCCCTGCTCCTCTGATATTCGCGAGGACCGATTGGCGGAAATGCCATGTTAGGATTTCTTTAGAGACGCAATGAGGATCGTCCAGATTTCGGCAAACAGGATCGAGAATTCTACCATCATAGCCATGAACATCGGTGTCAAATACCACTCCCTTGTAACCATCATCGGGGTTAACGGAGATGAGGTACCGATCAAACATTGTGTGCACATTTTGCTGGAGAAGAAACCCGGTTTTAATTGAGTTGATCTTCGAGGATCCAGTAGCATCGTGCATGTCTGTCATCTATCGTCCATAATTATACTGAACCCAGTAACTTTGGTGCTCGGGAAGGAAGATATGGGCAGCCTCGAAAGTGGTCCAGTTATTTGCCTGGATATGGATTTCAGGAACCGAAACCCCGGTAATAACACATTTCCGGTTGGTATCCCCAGTGGTATCTGTGTTGGCTTCTGGCCCCTGGACATCGGAGGTCGCGCAAGATCGTCATGGTCGCTTGGTGTCTCTCCCTTCGTGGTCGGCTGCCCCGGACCCGGCGACTTGAGATGGGTCGGGGCATCGCTGTCTCTTGATGCCTCTTGCTTCCCTTCTCTTAGCTGTGTTTGAATAGGACTCCGTATCTGTGTCACCTTGTGTGGACCTTGGGTCTGTGGATGTTCCCTGACTAGTGCTAGCATATGATTATGTTGTAGGGTCTCTCCCTGGGTTACACCCTTCCCGGTCGCCATGCGTGGAGGTGCTCGTCATCGCGACAGGGAAACTATGGGACAGCCTGGCGTATTGGTGTGGGCTCACTTGTGTTCTCTTGTCGGAGGTAGTCCTATCGTTACTGGTACTTGTGATATTACTACCTATGGTTTGGGCCGGGGTTGAATCATGTGTGAACCTTTGGTAGAGGCTTTGGATTGTGGGGGATCTGGACCGGAGCTCACAGGAAGAGAGGACATGAAGGGTAAGGGTTCTTTCCTCTGCGGCGATGTGGATTATACGGGGACAATAATATTGCTAGATCTGGCTGCTTTGGAGCTTGTTTTTGATCCGGGTAATCAGACCACGTGTCTCCTCTCCGTACTCCCTTTATAGCCCAATCAACAACCACAAGTACAGTCGAGCAAAACTCGATCATGATCTTATCGTGTGCAGTCCATCACTAACCACAAACCTTTTGAATACAAGGAGTAGTGAAAGCAGACAGGCGATCCTCGGGGCCTCTGGGCCTGCTTTGGGGTGATAGTTGGGGTGGTGCCAGACTGAATCCGGAAGGTGGGGGGCAATATAGTGGCCAAATGCAGAAGGTGGGGTGTCTTGGCGTTTGTCGGGTGAGTATAGTGCAGGTGGCACTTCACGGAATGTGAGAACAAGAAATTAAAGGTCAAATGACGGTTGTGCTGAGAACCGTTTCATTGGCTTTTTGTATGCAGAAAGAAGTTGAGAGGAGAGAAGAAACAGAAGCGAAACAGGACAGAGAACAAACAAGACAAGAGGGTTCCGTAACCGATGACTAAGCTTCGGCGAATACCCATAATATCCAACAGTCATTAACACAATTTATTTACACGAGTGAGAACCTATGTCTTGTTATCCTCTACGATGGGGAGGAAAGAAAAAGAAAAAAACAAACCATTGAGAAGGTGCTATTACCCGCCAGAACTACCCTGGGTTCTAGTGAAAAAAATTGGGTAACCCCAGCCCTTTAGGAAAACCCTTCCATACCCGGTAGATATAGAGGGAGCAAAGGAGAGAGAAAAGAGAAGAGGAAGACAGACAAGTAAATACCCCTAATGAACCAAGAAGAACCCATGTTGATTTTGGATAATGCGCGAGACCAGGCAAGACGTGATTAAAAAGCGGTGTCTAAGCCAAATGGAAAAAATAATATTGTGAAAACAAAAAACAAGCAGCCACTCTGTGAACGATGCAAAGCTTTTAAGTTCCGCAAGCGGAAGGAGGTAGAAAGAAACAAGCACTTATTTGCACAAGAAACGAATCAGACCAATTGTGGTGCCCCTTAAAGCCTCTATGCTGTGACTGCGGGTTGGTTGACAGTTTCATCTATCGCAAGCTCGAACTCCCAGAGGTCATGCTTCCACTGGGCGAGATCGAGAGGGGTGAAAACGATGTCATTTTCGCTCTCGTTCACTGGTACATGACCGAAGAGTTTTGCGAAATTCAAGTTTATAGCTTCGCTGACGGCGGCGGGGGCGGCAGGGGCCACGGCGGCGGGTTGAAGGGGGTCGACCGGAGCCAAAGCGGCTGGTTTGGGGGGGGGAACGAGCGGGGGAACGGGGGAGGTTTCGGAGGGGTTGAAGGGAGGGATGTCAAAAAAGGCGGTGCGTATCGGGGTCACAGTGGGATTATTGGACTGAGAGCGGGTAGTGACCGCAGGGCGGGAACCTTCCCATTGCTCAATTAAAATTTTCCGATTTTCTTCATCGATCGAAAAAAGAAGCACAATGTTAACATTGCCCCACGAGTTGCAGAGCCACCATTCTGCGGCCTCTTGCAATTGATCGAGCGATTGCGATACACCGGTTTCCACGACGAGGGTTGGCCAATGTGCTCTGGTGGGGCGGGATCCTCGTGGCCTGAAGGCGGAATCCGCCTCTTTTCTGCCCGAGCTCCCAGTGTAGGTCGTCCCTTTCATATTCCTTAGATCTTTAGCCAGTCGGGGCCCAATTCTCGCTACCTTCTCCTTCAACCTTGCAGCAAATTGGTCCGTCGCTTCCTCGTGGATCGCACCGATCGTCATGGGTTTGACTATCAAAGTTTCAGGCTCGTTGAGGTAGAAGAAGCGGAGTGTCTTGTAGCGGGTGTCCCTCAGTCGTTGAATTTCGGCGAGTTGTGACTCGGTTACGGATGAAAATATAAGGTACTGTCCATTACGTATCTTCTTCAATGCATTCGTTTGCGCCTTGATCGCTGCCGCGAATGTGCGGTTATCAACGAATTTTCTATGCACTGCCCCTGCTAATCCCTCGGTAAGATAATAGTGCATGTCGCGTGATCTACTAGGCGATGGAACTTGTGAGGAAGATTGGGAGATGGGGGGAGTTGGGTAGACACCGGGTTCGGAGGTTGAAGGAGATGGGTGGAGGCCGATTTGTGAAGTGGCGGGAGATTGGTCGGTATCGACTTGCTGGTCAGACATGGCGGACATTCTTTTGCACAGCTGGTAGTAGATATAGAAGGCGGTGATGTCCCTTGGAGGCTTTGAGTATCCAAGGTGGTTGGGGTGGTCGGCTGTGAAAGTGAGAAGGAGGAGTTGCTTGTTGGCCGATAAATTTATATGTTACAATTCGAGAGTTGATATTTTTCGGTAATACAACGTCACGTGCGATCATTCCAGTCATAGGGCACGGGTTCTAAGCCGCATGAGGAAGGGAGGCAATGAAACAAAAACTGAAGCAGATCTGCTAGACCCAAAGCCGAGCAAGAGGTGAATGAGTTCATGATTTCTTCCATTGAGTATTTAGAAAGGAAAATCGGGCAAGAAGTCGGGGGTTCCGCGGGGCGTGTGTTGCTAAATAGCTCTTAAAATAGAAGTATGATACCGGTAGTAGAGGGATGAGTCTAAAGAAAGAAAATAAAGCAGGGAAAACCCCTCAGGGAATGATATTGTTATTAGCCTATCTAGTTAATATTCCCTGCACGACGCTTTTTCACCTAGAAACCTGCTGTCAGAATCCCGCCAAGCCTTCGGAAAATATAGTGATCGCGCGGCGAGTGTGAATAAATCGACAGCTGCCAAATCTCTAGGGGGTGGAAACGGTTGGCTTTAGAAAACCTCTCGCAACCTAGCGGCAATCTGCAACTCGAATCTCTCTCGTGCATATGGGCCAGCAAGAATCTCACCCACCATACCGGTCCCTGGTGGGATGTCGTGCTCCAAGATCGGTTCCCCTGCTCCTCTGACATTCGCAAGGACTGATCGGCGGAAATGCCATCTTAGACTTTCTTCGGAAACGCAATGAGAATCGGCGGGGTTTCGGCAAACAGGATCAAGAATCCTACCATCATAGCCATAAATATCGGTGTCAAATACAGCCACCTTGTAACCGTCGTCTAGGTTAACGGAGATGAAGGAGCACGTCGAACATTTTCTGAACATATGACATAAGAAGAAGCCCATTTTGAGGTGAGGTGATCTTTGAGGATTCTATAGCATCGTCCATGTCTGTAATCCGTCTTCCGTAATTAGACTGTACCCAAAGCCGTTCAGCCTCGGGAGGGAAGATATGGGCTGCCTCGAAAGTGGTCCAGTTATTGGCCTGGATATGGATTTCAGGAACCGAAACCCCGGTAATAACACATTTCCGGTTGGTATCCCCCATGGTATCTGTGTTGGCTTATGGCCCCTGGTCATCGGAGGTCTTGCGAGATCGTCGTGGTCGCTTGGTGTCTCTCCCTTCGCGGTCGGCTACCCCGGACCACGCGACTTGAGATGGGTCGGGGCATCGCTGTCTCTTGATGCCTCTTGCTTCCCTTCTCTTCGCTGTGTTTGAATATGACTCTGTATCTGTGTCGCCTTGTGTGGACCTTGGGTCTGTGGATGTTCCCTGACTAGTGCTAGCATATGATGATGTTGTGGGGTCTCTCTCTGGGTTACACCCTTCCCGGTCGTCTTGGGTGGGGGTGCTCCTCATCCCGACAGGGAAACTATGGGACAGCCTGGCGTATTGGTGTGGGCTCACTTGTGTTCTCTTGTCGGAGGTAGTCCTATCGTTACTGGTACTTGTGATATTACTACCTATGGTTTGGGCCGGG
>Ga0307509_10005110_pt1 | contig 18447 bp, 15 predicted proteins | sample 10_EM_MG_FD_202245 | JGI IMG/M metagenome (GOLD analysis project Ga0307509, IMG submission 202245) | Populus trichocarpa ectomycorrhiza microbial communities from riparian zone in the Pacific Northwest, United States - 10_EM | ecosystem: Host-associated > Plants > Roots > Unclassified | place...
ATCTAAGAGGAAAAGCCTTTATGCGAATGGGCTCTCCGCCAAGCCTCGCTCTTGCGGGCTCCTGCCAGCCTCCCAAATAGGCAACCAGCCCTGCTAAACTGCCCTATCAACCGTCCAGGGCACACCGCTATCAAGGGTATGATGGAGAGCATGACCGGTTATCGATACCAGGGCTTTGGTGTGACTGTCTAGCTCAATATGCATCTCACTTGGTTGCTCGTAGCCGCTCAAGCGAGAGTGATGCCTTGTCGCACGGCTCGATTCCAACGCCAGCATGGGAAACTGCTCGAGCCGCGGCTTCCGATTGGTGGTATCTTTTCGGTGATCGTCTTACACCCCCGAGAGTGGTTCCTTTACCCGATCCAGTGTCGGGTAAGATCCAAGACACCTACCGTACTATCTCCTGGGCTGGCAAGACATTGAAAATTTCGTGCCACCCCTGTTAGTTTTCTGCGACAACGGTTAATAAGCAACTTTTTGTTAATGATTAAAGTTTTGCAAATGTGTAGACTTCAAAACACAGCTAATATTAGCCGCATGACCACACTTATGCTGATACCGTATCTTCTTGTATGAATCGGAATAGCGCTAGTGAGGATTTTCTTGAACCTACCCAATCGTCACCCTCTATATGTTTAAACTGTGGCGACTTGGTGTTTTTCGTGCCTTCCTGTTGGTTCGGTTGCCTTAGTTCTCTTTAGCGCCATTCCGACTCATACAAGAAGATACGGTATACCTAAGGAATACTGAGGTTGGGGTCTCTGCGGCCATTTAGTCATCTATGTCTCAGAGTCTGACAGGGGTGGCACGAAATTTTCAATGTCTTGCCAGTCCAGGAGATAGCCCGGAGCATGGAAGAAGAAGAAAAAACCCTGGATGGAATTGTCACTCGTGGGATCGGTTCAAATGTAGGATGGTCTTCCATATCACTGTACGTATCTAGGCCCATAGCAAGATAGACGACCAAAAGACATAATACCCAGATATTTCACACACCCGTAGACACGATAGCCATTATCGGACAAACGAGCGCTTTCTCTTTTCTCATTAGGAGCTGTGACAAATCCGTTATATTACTCAGCATGCAAGGAAGTAAGCCCCAATAAGAACACATGATTCTCACTGCATAAGGTACCAGCCATTTTTCTGACAGCTCTTTAGCCTTTGCTCGAGTATTGTATGAAGGAGGGTTACAAGAGTTAAAATCCATGGAGCTGCACCGCCTGGGCTTAAAACCTCAAGGTGTATCGGTAGTCGGCTGCCTCCATGTCTGGGCTAGCATTGTCCGAGCGAAAAGGAAAAATAGCTTACGATATGTACGAGTACAGGGAGAGGTAAGTGATGAGACGGGTAAGGAGGTTCAAGATGTCAAAGCTTCCAATTCCTTCCTTTCATTATTATTCCTATCCCCCCAAATTCAATCAATTTTTTTTTTACCTCTACCGGATCGGTCGCCCGGACTCAGGAAAAGCTCTGTCCGTCTCATCACTTATGATACCTACTTACCCGAGTACGTGGCTCGGAGAAATTGGACTCTTGTCGGAAATGGCAGAGAAGTCTGGGCACCAACGGTACAGGTAAGAGAGAGCGAGCTTCAATCGGTGTTCACAAGGTCATACTTCGACTTTGCTTCCCACTCGTTTTTGGATTTCTCGGCTTTTGGGCTAACTGTTTTCCTGGGGAACAAGAGATACATATCGAACGATTCATAACCATCACATAATATGCAGCTTGCCAAGCGCAACAGCCGGGAAATTCTTGGCTTGGAAATGCGAGGGGAATGTGTGCCTCGCCTCACCCCTACACCAAGACGGTTACTCGAGTATAGGACAAACCGATGAGCTACCAAGCGGGACTTCCCGTAAGGGAAGGGCGTGTGGTCATTTTTTTCTTTCTTTTGGGATTAACAGGGTTGAGGCTGAAATTTATCCGATTCAATCTACCGATATTCCATTCGAGTTACTACCCCCGCCCTCTCCCATTGGACAAATTCGGGACTCTACCACCCCCAGATCTAAAAACTCAGAAACATCACCGGGGCCTGTGCAATAATGTACCGTGCTGAGGGCATCTCCACCCCCCTCCTTCTCCTCCATAAAAACAGAAAATCACGTTGGACACCAAAGCCAATACCCCCCTCCTCCACTCAGTCCCATCCGGCTATTCACCGCCTACCTTCTATTGCTAGACCTCTACCTCCTAATCTCCAACCTCCCCTTCTTGCCAGAGGCCGTTAGGGAGGAGGGTGTGCGGGGCATAATCGGAGGTTTGTGTCGCTTTTATCCTTCGATCTATCAGGATAACCAGTGTGTGCATGAGCTGACAGAGCGTGATTGACGTGAACTAGTTTTGGGCTTGTACTCGACCTATTACAATGCCATGTCCAGCGGAGCTTAGTTCCTCCTGCCTCCCCTATTTATACCGCGACCTCAGGACCGCACTGCTGGAAATTCAACCCGTACCTTCTCCTTCCTCGCCCTCCTGCGCCTCCATCCCAGTTCGCAGGCCCAAGTGCAGGGGGGTAGTCATGCTCACGCACGCGCAGGGCGCACTCCTCACATCGCTAGTACTGGATATGCTCTGCGCCGACCCACCCGGGTTCCTACTCTCCTTTTTGGGGGTTCGCACTTTCGGCAATAGATCAAATCCATTCAACGACCCACTCTAGCAGCACGACGATCCGGACTCGGGCACCTTGAACACTATGCCAATCGCAGGGAGTATGTTTCTAGGAGTTGAATTCTGCGATATGTCGAGGTTGGTGGGGTGGAGGGGTTCAGCAGGTTGCTGAGGTATAGGGATGGAGGGGTGGCGGAGTAAGGACGCCCGGTTTGTTGGGAGAAAGATGGGAGAGGCCGAGGGGAGGTTTTTCCTTTTTTTTTGTTGCATCGAAGGTCGAACAGGGGACAAGAAATCTTGACAAGGGGTAAATTTAATATCGGGACTATAGATGTGTAGATCGCTGTCTTACCGGTGGTTTAATTCAGTTACATTCACTAGCAATGCACTACACTATAATTATATACTCTATAGTATGTCCTTGTCAGAGCGGCTATGGTATCACCCCATGAGTCTCTAAAATACCTGGAAGTATCCTTTTTTTAAAAAAAAGACCTCCGCAGTCTTAAAACTTCACTTTACTCCTTGCCTACGTACAACAATACACTAATTGCACATTATCCCCCACTCGATAGTTCATCTAACTCTTGGCTAACTCCCACCTTCCCTCAATCATTGCAATTCATTCCCCACATCTAGCTCTGCTTCCCCCCTCTCTCCAACCCTTGCACTGTCCCATTGTTACATCTCCGGTTAACAAATCCAGATCTTCACCACTCCGAGTTAGAGACGTTGATGTGAGTGGCGCTCCCCAGGGCGGGATCTGCAGAATTTTTACTAAACTAGAGTCCAGTAAAGCCCCCCCGTCCCCTCCCTTCTTCCTTCTCATGATCCGCAGCGGGGGAGGGGGATTCCAAAGGGGGAGACGGAGATCGAGGTGCCATACCGGTATCAGAAGGGAGATCGGTCACTCTTATTATACCAGTAGCTAAAAGTTAAAGAAAAACTGTGTAACTAAACCCTCCCGGACCACTATATACCTCACAGGCATTGTGAAAGATAAAAAGAGAAAAAAGAGAAAAAGAAAAAAGAGTTCTCGATGGGATCGCAGGTCGATCAGACGAAAAAACCATGGGAGTTTTCCGAGATTGATGGAGGGTTATTTTTTCCGGCTGCGGAGGTGGAGGAGAGTGTAATTAAGGAGTGAATTCCTAGCGGAGGTGTGGTATGACGGGCGGTGTTGGAATACGGGAGTGTGGTATGTTGCTATATCGACCGACACAACCAATGATATCTCACTAATGTAGCTGCAAGGTGCAATCCCGCCAGGCTACATCTTGCAGCTAAGGTTTTTTGACGCCGGGCAGCCATGTGTTTCCGCGTGCTGCTGCTCGTAGGCCGCCTTTCTCCGGCATCCCCCTCCCCCCTCCTTTTTTACAGTGTCATACCTTCCCGAGTTCTTCCGCGCGTATTTTCCGACAGCTAGGGACTGGCTGGGCTGATGGCTATTTTCTTGGTGAGTTTTTACGGTAATGGTGACGGAAACGGTAGAAGCAGGCACAATGATAAAATGTGGAGGAGGAGCCTGATATTCGAGGTTGTGGTTGCCTGTGCTGTTATTGCGCCTTTGACAGTGATGTTTGGCCACGGCGGTAAGTTATTACGGTACCGGTAGGAGGATAGAGATTGACAAGGTTTCTGCGCAGGGGATTAGTGCATTATTTGGGGGGGGGGGTGTGAAGAGCATAATGCTGGATATTATAGAGTATGAACCCTCTTCGGGAAAACTATGACGACATGCATATGAGAGTTGGCGCATTATTTTGATCAGATCCCGCGCTTTTTTGCCTATCAGCTTGTTTTTATCGCATCTGGGAAATTTAGAGTTTAGCCCGTTATTGTTATCCTTAATTCATGGCGTCCTTCTAGAAGCTGGGATTTCCAACGTGAGAGAAACATGCACTGCCGGGGATTGTGGAGGGAGGGGGGGGGGTTGGGTCTTGCTTTGATTGTCAGTATGGTTGATATTGGTGTTTTGTGTCTTTGTTTTCTGACAGATGGTGTTTGCTTCTTCTTCTTGAATGATTTTCCGAAGCCCGCGTCCAGACCGTTCCCAAGAAATAAAAATGGTCTAATACTGGAGTATTTGCTGCGGACATACCAGGAGTGTCCCCCATGCGAGCAGTTCCCAAGTTACCCGGTGGCGTAATTAAGATTGCAATAAGAAGGAAAAAAAGAAAAAAAAGACTCGGTTTCGAAAAAAAAAGGGAAAAAACTAAAGAATGACAATGTCTTTTCCCAAAGTTGTGACCACCAATGAGAAAAACAGCTAGATATATATGGTCTCCAAGAGTATTTCTTCTGCTTCATCATGGTCAGCTATATTTCCTAAGACCGTGGTTTAAGGCCACACCCCGCTCTCAGAGTACCATAGTATTGTAACCCAGATGCAGGAACACTCAAACACAGTCTGAACCCTCGGGCTGATCGGTGGTGAAAGTTTGCGCACACATACCCTATTGCCAAATGCCCGCCTATAGATTGTCCATACACTCAGCTCATGATTATCATAACATATTAAGCCCATTTGAGAAAGTACACAATCTGAGTTTGTGAGCAGTGATAGCGGGTTGCCATCACACCAGGTTCCTGTACTGAATTTTCCCCTTTGTGTGTACTGCGCTAGCAATGAAAGGAATTTCTTCTACATTGTCGGAATAATCAAGAAAAAGAAAAAGCCAAATTCGGAATTTTGGGCATTCATTTGGGTAAGACTCAAGAGTAGACTACTCCATATACTTATCATCAAGTGCGAACTTGAGCTCATTTATCACAAGTTAGTTTGTTTTCAAACATGTCACCCGGTGTAGGATAAATACCAGTAGCTTCACTTGTCGAAATATCAACTGTCAAATCAGCCCCTGGTGTATGTTTTCTTGTTTTTCTAAGAGATGAGTGCTGCATAGAATATATCGCAGACTCTAGGGCCCTTGATATACTATGGCTTAAAAGAATCAAGTTTTGTGGTAATTTATTTTGTCCACTGGGTAGCCAGTTATGCCCCAGCAATCTGAGGGGTGAGACAAACACGATAGCTGACAAAGTGTATGGCAAGAGAATAGAGTTGTACTGAACAGTGTGGAGTGAGATTTGGGAGTCGGCATGCCTGATAAAGAACAGTTATGCTGCTACACCAGCCCATAATGAAGAAGCGCTTCGTTAAATTATCTCTGCTGCAGAGATAGTGACAGGATGGATAGGTGCTTGTGGTTCTATGTTGAATTTGTAAAGGACTAAGACACCATCTATTCTATATGGATAACAATGTGCAAGTGAGAGGGAGGTTGGCTGGCAGACTAACCTAAAAGATATAAAGCAAATTGGTAGGAGTTCTGGTTGTTATTCTTCTAATTGACGTGGGCTCTAGTATCCCTATTTATACAAATATGTGCACTCATATATGTGACAGAAATTTGGGAAAAATAATATAAAAATTATAAGTGTAAATATCTTTGACACTGAAAATATGCCAAGTAAATGCTAAATGATGAATAAGAATCTAGAAGGGAGTAGGGTGATTGCTAGAAATATAATAAAGAAGAATAGTCTATAAGAAATGCATAAACAATACTATCCTTCCTGAACTCCAGATTCAAAACAAAGGGTTAAATCTGTAAAAGTAATCTTGAAATAAACAATAAAGAAACATAATATATATCTCGGCTATGGTAATGTAAGCCGTGAGCATGAGTAGCCGAAACACAAACATTGTAAAAGAATACATGTTACAGTCATGAAATATTCTAGATAATATATGGAAAATGACAACATCAAAGTATTGAGGACATTAAGCATGCGGGAACCAATTAAGTTAGGTGAGATGAATAATCACACATTATGTTATCTCCGACCTCACTCTCAATGATATTTCGTTGTGCTAGACAATATTTCCGCATTTGTGCCTGGTTGGAAGGGGAAAGATATTCCATCATATTACTAATATTCATATGTAGTCGAGCATTGTAGCAACACTGCCACCATTCCATGTTGACACCTTCGCTTGTTGTAATCTCTGCAAAACACTCAACTCTCATCCACTGCCTAACTAAAAATATCGGCTTCAACCATCATTAAACACCCTATATACACCTATAACCGTGAATTACAACAACCAACACAGTGATGAAAACAAGGTCACCGAGTAAGAGATATGTTAGCAATCGAGAGATGTCCTTCCTTATAGCTCTCTTGTTGTAGTAAATACCAAAGTTGTGTTAGATACTACTGATGGAAGGTGTGTCAATTGACTCTAACCCAATATTGTCTTCCAGACAACTCTTCCACTATGATAGCCAGATCATGAATTGGTTCACATATGTGGCAGAAGATTTTCTTGAAGATGAGAAGCTTGCTTAGGAAAAGATAACAGAGGCGACAATTTGGTTGAGAAGGGAAGAGCATACAAATGTATATATAACAATTTGTCATTGACAACCCGGCAAACATTGAGTGTTGCTTTAATTTCATTGTTGATATTTGCCTTTAATTTTTTAAACCATAGAACTACCTTTACAACCCAACCAGCACTTTCAAGCTAGAATTGGCTGTGATGTTCTAACTGGGAGTAAGACTAGCTGTAGCTCCATTGTTTGAAGAGTACTATCTATCCCATAGGTATCTAGTAGACTACAGTCTCGCCTATCTCCGGCATCTATCACAACCTCTATGGTATTGGCATTTATCCTTTGGGAAAGCCTATGATTCATGAGGCTGCCTGTAGGTTCCTACAGGCCTCTAAAGATTGGTAACACGCGAATGGGATATTTACTCTTCAGCAATGATCAGTAATCCTCCTCTATCTTCTGCCGTCCTCTCGAATTACCCATATGGCCTATCTACTACCTGCAGTCCTCACCTATCATCTGCACTCCTTACAAGTTAGCTGGAGTACTGATCAATCTTATACTGTCCTGGCTAATTACCTATATGGCCGACAGGTTATCGGGAGATACCCACAAAATTGGACTACGTGAGACCGGCAGGATCAACCTCTCCATCCAGTACAATTTTCCCGATTGACACTAAGACACCGGGCGCTTCCAGCCACCCTTCAGGAATTGCCAGCTTTCCCTTCCACACTTTATGTCAGACTGACAGATTCTTAAGTTTACTGTCCACGAGACTTGCAGGAAGATGGTCAGTAACCCAATGGCTAGAGCATTAAGGTAGAAGCTATAACAAACATCGAGTGTGTTTTTTGAGTTTGCGAAGGCACCAACGAAGATATCTTACATGGTACAATTATTGGTATAGACCAGGTAGTCACATATGCTATAGCAAGGGACATACTACTTAAAGCATCTGATTTCAAGATGGCAGTGGTTGGTATAAGTAGGACATTGCACCTCCGCAAGACTAGCTCACTTCTGATAGAGTTCACCCCTCTCTCATGCAGCTGGCTCGCGATGACAATATGCAGGTACGCATCGGGCGCAATCAAATAAATTGAGGTAGAACTTAGAATGTTCTTTCTTGTCCTAGGTATGTACAAGATATAGGGATAAAGTATCTGAATAGTTAATTTAGGTTAACCTACAGCATAAACATAGTTTTGTATGTAAACATTATTCCTGACACTTGTACTGACCTGAAGCCAATCGCTCTAGAATCTTGCTGACAGAGAAGGTAATTGAGAATTTCCCCGGACACAATTGGACAAAGTCCCCTGAATGAGAGAAAGTCATATGTATGCGTCTCAAAGGCTATCTTGATTTGTACCTGGATTTCTCCTGCAATTGTGTGGTAGTTGGTCTTGCGCTTGAATTAATTAAAAAAAAGGTTTTGTATACAATAGGGAGTTCTATATAAGTGAGCACTGAAATAGCCTAATTGAGGTCTGAGCTCTTGAGAAAACAGTGCTGATCGGGATAAGGCGGCCATGGTAGAGACACAATCTCTACTTAGTTCTAATCCAGGTTACCCCAGTCTCATGCTGACAACCCTCCATAATAATTCCAATATATCTTCCTGTAGGAATAAAATAAATTGCTGTAATTGTTCTGATGTACTTACTAATACAGGTTATATAAATACCATAGGGGTAAATAGTCTGAACAGTTCATTTTGGTTAACCAGCGTTATATATCCTGTTCTCTATGCAAACCTTATTATGGTACAACAATCCTACCTATTATATAATAATATGCAACATAGAATAATAGGTGTACCCTTATTCTTAGACTCTGTCATAGTCTAGGCATTAACACAGCATGAGTGTATCTGTTCTTGAGCCTTAAGGCTATTTTATAGGCCTCTTCTTTGATGAAGACTATCATATTGTCTCTCATATTTATATCCAATATCCTATATTCGTGCGTAGTGTGGGGTTCTAATATTATAGAACCAGATGCTTGCCTACAAGTGAGATAGAGCAAGGTTAAAGAGTTTGTATTCAAAGTAAAGTATAGAAAAGTACTGACATAGTTGAGTGAAGCTCTCTCTAACTAGTGTGTGCAAGAGCTCTCTTAAATAGAGCTCCTCCCACAACCGTACCCTGGTGACTCATACCCAATGATTCATACCATCCTATAACTTGTATGTGAGTTATAGCTGAAATGCATCAGTAGACTCTCATGTGTTAGTGTGCAAATCCGGTGTGAAAGTCAATACATTATTATGACCCTCAGCTATGAGTCATATAAACATTATAGAGGAAGAGCTTAACATACCTATGACCAACATCTAATAGTGATGTGCAATCTGATACTAACCTTGAGGCAAGAGCACTGTAATATTTTAGAGGCAGAAGGCTAGAGAGGACCTCAGTGGAAACTGTTCAAACCAGCTCTGAGAATAAAGAGCCCCTGATCAGAAGTGTTTGTGAAAGATGTCTCACTTTACTAATCTCCCTCACCAAAGAAATCTCTTGCCACAAAATTGATCATAGACGGTCATGCTTTTTACACTATTGTCCTAATTGATTATTAACTTGAATATGAGAACTGTCCAGTATAATATATTGTCAAGAATTCCCTACCTCATAAAAGGGGTAAAAACACAGAGAAACAAGAGACATGTAAAACCCAAAGGCAAACCTTATTGGCAACTATGACTCCAATCTCATAGTATACAATTTCCCCAATTTTCCAAATCTATACAGGAATATTCACATAACTAATCAAAGCAGAAATGACAAGTCAAACAATGTAGAAAAGAGAACAGGGTAAGGAAAGCTTCTGGACCAGTTGTAACCATAACTGTTACCATAAAAACTTGAATAATTAGACAGTCTGCTAAGAAGTTCGAAATTTTCTCTTCTCAAAAAGTAAGAAAGAACATTGCAAAAAACACATCTCTCAAAATCAAAAGACAAGGGAAAATGACACAGATCATACTAGAAGAGGTAAGTCCAACATCCTTGCACATAGTTGAGTTGTTGGTGTTTTTACAGTTGTGGAATTGGTCCTGAGTAGCCAGAATTGGTGAGGTTATGGCTGCCCTTATTGCCGGACATCTGCACCCCTAATATGACGAGTACAAGTACTAACAATAAGTATGAATGCCTCACTGTCCTGGATGACATACTGTACATCTGAATTCTAAAAGATTTCATACTCAAACATGACCTGTGATCCCGGATTCCTGACACTTGTTGTTATGGCATAATGATTGGGTTGTGGCTACCTGGCAGACTAACATTTGGCTTCACAATGTGTAATGGGGGTAGTTGATTGTGAGGTGAACTCTAAGGTTACGACTCTACCAAAACAGAACATAGCAGATAAATATAGAGTAAATAATTCACCAAGAATCAAAATGGGAAAAATGGATATGTTAAGCTGAAAGCTTCACTCAAAATAATTTCCCTCAAGCAAAGTTAGTTATTGAAGTACAATGCCAAACGCTTAAACTTAAGTAGATATCAGATTTAAGCCTTTGACATTCACAACTTCTACGACCTTCTGCAAGCACCCTGTGCTGTTCAGTGCTGTCCGATATCTACCCTCTATCAAGCATTATCCTGGCGGAAGTATCACACAAGCTCGAATATACTTAACTCCGTCAATAGGATATGAGTTGCTACAATTCATCTCCAATCCATCCGAAGGTGGAAACACTTTTGCTATCAAAGTCATGAAAGTGTGTAACTCCCATGACAACAACCGGAGTCAATACCTAGGTGGTGGACTCACTCACACTCTGGTAGTTTTGTCTCTGCAAGCTATGCAGTCAATGATTTAATCTATACAACTACTCAATACGATAATCAGCCATGCAAGCTTTCCTGCTAAGATCTACCTAATGGTTGGCTGAATGGGAGCTACCTATAGGCAACCACTCAGGAGATACTCTACCGTGACAAGACTCATACTTCTAAAGTCCACTGACAACTCATGGTAATGCTCCAAATCAAGAGGACAAGGTTCCGGCTGGTAAATTCGACAATTCTGCCCAAAGGAGCCTGGCCTCCTTGGAATACCTAAGTACCTCTAGGAAGACTACCCTACTCCCCATGGCCTAAAATAGACTCCTGGGTACTGGAGGAACCATTTTTCTGTGACTCACATGTTCGAGGTGACCCCTATCTGCGAACGACATTTAGTCAGACAGACAGTGACGACTTATACTGTTCTGCAGTGGCTGTATCAATGAACTCTTTTTGCTAGCAAGTGAGCGACGGTTTAGCAGCCTGCCCATAACATGCGGTCCTAACCCTGCGGCCAGAGGGGGGTGTTAGCTCTACCCACCTAGTTTCAATAGCATGTTTGAGCCACCCGTGCTCAGGCGTCTGACCTTTCAGCACAGGTGCGTGTGCACCTATCAACATCAAAGACCCTATAGAAAGTGAGGCAATTGACCTCCAACTTCCAGGAAGACTTTGGCGGTGAAGGTAGGGTAACTTGGATACCTCAGTAGCATAACTGGCATCTATGGCCATAATGGTCACATTCTACAGAGAGGGTAACTTTGCCTTCTTAGGCCTTGAACTGCTTCAGAAGTCCTCCAGTCGACAATCAATGTAGTCTTGCAAGCCGGTGTAACATTCACATAGTTCTCTTGACGTTATGCAAACTCACCCCCTCAAGGTTACCCTGCCGCATAGTGTACCCAAAGCTACTCTATTGTTTCCTGAGCCTTGCACAAGGTTAACTGGGCTTGTGTATACTAAGTATACCGGACTATACCACCGCCGGTTATCACCTGGTATACTATTTGGGCTATGGCGATAGTCATTGTAGCTTCCCATGATAGGGCTGTTACATATTCAGGAGATTCTGAGAGCAAACACACTCCATCATGGCTAGAGAGATTTATCCCTCCTTTTATCTGGTCCCACTATTCCAGCAATCACTGTTTCAATCTGTACTAATGAGATGGGGTATGTACAAGATAATTCTTGATCATCAAATTACCCTTCCGCCCCAGTTGCATCTGGCTCATGGCTTGAGCTATCGAAAAACCTTCTGAGGAGGTAAAGGGGTGGTGCATAGGATAAATTCAAATAATCCCTTGCATTCACAATGCGGCTTCTGGGCAGATGTTATGCTAAACCAGGGCCTCAAACTTTATTTAGAGACATAAGTAGGATGGTATAGAGGAGAGTGAATACGGAGTAGAAATCAATAAGGGAAAAACAATGAGTAGGAGGGCTGGGTGGCGAGGTAACTGAGGACAAAGTGGGAACAAAGAAGGGAGAATAGTGAAAAGTTTTCGGAGAGGTTGGATGAAAGGAGGAAGTGGAGTGGGGTGATTCTACCATCTCGTGAACATATTGCCATCGTTAGGACAGAGACGGAATGTCATTTCCTCTATAGTGCAAACAGGCTCAAACTGTGTCCTCTCGATAGGCCAAACGTGATTCTGGACTAGTGAACCAGAAGAAACAATTTTGTCAAACAACAAGAGCTGAGTTGAAGGCAATTTTAAGGAAAAGAGGCTTGCCCTTGTTTTTTTTGATTAAAGGTTAAGGAATATGTAGTCCCATATTAAAAAGTGAAAATTTTGGTAAGAGTCAGACATGTGATAAAATCTACATAGTAGCCTGCCAAAACGTACAGTGGAGTGCAAATAACTAAGCCATGGTGATAATGGACAAAAATAAAAATATAAGCACCAAACTTTGTTTTCCTTACAAGACCATCTTAAAATACATATAGTAGACAGTTCAAACAATTTCTACTTAAACCATTATACTACTTGCTCTTAAGAGGTATATCATTTGATCTTAATTGTTGTGTCTTGGCACACGAACCTTCTCCCCTACACCTCAGGCGATTGAAGTCTCAACAGCTTGGGAAATCATCACGGACGGTCCCTCTCCCCTTCTTTGATTGCCTAGTTGCCTAGAAGGGTGAAGCTACTCCCCTCCGCCTCTCCCCTGTGATTCCCTCCTGATGGCATTGTCTACTTGCAGTCTTTGCCTAGGGTTTCACGGTTACTCTCTCCTCATTTCTCCGCACTGTGTTTCGCTGCCCTCTCTTAACACTTTGCACGGTCGGCAACCGACTAACCTCGTGAACAGGTTAGTCGCAGTCTCAGGCTATCGGTGAAGTAGTGGCCCCTGTGGCTCTCCTCTCTTGTATTTCACTATCTCCTGAGAGTCCTCTATGGTACAGTCTGCATTGGCGAAAAATTGTGATCCTGCTTTGGTCGCCTTCCCTCGTAGTTCTCAGTTTCGGTCTAGCCCTCCTTACTCTGCTCCTACGGTTTCGTCAGCTCGCACCCTAGTGTTTTCTCTGCTTGGCTGGCACCCTACTGCCCTCTCCGCCTGGTCTCTGTTCCTCATGATGGTCTCAAGTTGGGATGTGGTATGGCTGTGTGCGTGATGATGAAAATCTCTTGTTCCTAGGGGTATCATGTTGCCGCCTCTGTCCCTCACGGGACATGCAGCTCCACCAGTCCGGTTTCCTGTTGGCCTACTGTCTCTACTCTTTGCTGCCATACACCACCTATCGGTTGGTTTGGATTTGAATGTCCCTCAGGGGTTCGTTTACCCTTTCGGCCGGGCTTTATGACCCGTGCTCTTCGCACCTTGTGTGTGCTGTTGAGGCCATGGCTTTGTCCTGCTGGTTCCTGGATTTCTCCCCTGACTCGTCAGAATGGGGTCTATTGTTGGGCTAAGGGTGGGTCGTATACGGTTCTTGGGTTTTGGGGTTCCTTCCTGGATGGGCTTGAGGTTTGCATACTTTTCCTTGGTTGGTCACTGTCCGGAAGGAGTTTTTTCATGTGGGCTGCATGTCTGCGGAGGGTTTTGGTTTGTGGTTTTCAGGCCTGTACTTTCGCTTGTAGTTTTATACACATAGCACCGGAGAGTTCGTTGGACCCGACGGTATCGGGCAGGGTCAGAGGGTCTTTAGCAGGTGGGAGACGGGATGGACTATCGTTGGAGGTTGTTGGCCACATACCATGCAGGTGGGCGGTCTTTGTACCTACTTAGCCTTTTAGCTTAGCAAACAAATTTAAATGAAATAAAAAAAAAAAGAAAAAAAATCCTGTTATGTCTTGGCAATTATTGGCTCAACTCGGATGGGTTGCCATAGGATTTCTGTTCCATCGAAGGATCTACATTTAAGCACCTTGCATCATATGTGTTATATGAATCCCTCCTTTGTGGCTGAACCTATATCGTCTACCTCAGGAATGGAGTAACCAGGGGGATGGTGACTCATCAATGAACGAATGGTAGAGAAGTTATTAGAGATGCCTGAAAGGGATTCTTAATCAAACTTACCCTGAAATGCATTTTGGCGTTTTGTTTTTTTTTATCTTTTACTCTGTGATGTCAATAATCCAGCATACACTGATATAAGACAACATTGGTTAAGAAAGTAAATTAACATAATTTACGGTCAAATGGCTCTTAACCCGCATCCGGCTCAGTGCGGATTGCGCAATTGACGCCATATTGTGACAGGGCCTTAGCACCTCTCCCGACCCAAAACTATTCAATTCAACTATTAAGACCTTTCCCACAACCCCCTGTAATATCCTTCTGCTAATAAAAGCTCAATATATGATCCAATTGACTGAATTGCCTAAAAGAATGTGAAAATTAATTCCTCTTGTCCACCCGGATCATATCCCCCACCACCTCCCCACCTTCCTTACTACCACTATCCCCCCCTACCTCTAATGCCTCCATTTCTTCCCAGTTGTCCTCCGCCTCATGATGTATGACCCCCTCAACGCCCACTGGAGTAGCTGCCCGCTCATTCTCTCAACTGGAGGTCGCAACTAAGGGAGCTGTTTGAGTAGGGGAGCCGGTTTTGAGTGAGGGTGCCCGGTGGTTGGCAATTCGAGCTGCCTTGGCGGCATCTACCCTCTCCGGCTCCTTCCACAACATCCGGACCGTTTCTGAAATTACTCCTGTAGCTTCGGTTAGCTTCCCTCGGTCCGAGCTCTTTTTTTTTTTTTTTTCTTTTCCTATTAACTCGCGGTATTGTTGGTGGGCCTCTTCCTCCAATGTCTTATCCGCAATTGTTTGCTGAAACCCTTCGGAAAGATAGGCCAAAAGGTCTTTAAGCTTTAGGGAGGAGGGTGTAGTTTCTGTTAGTAACGAAGCTGCAGTTCTGGTGATTCGGCTAACTGCTCCTGGTGTTTTGGGAATCTTTACAGTCTCCCCCCAGCCAAGCCTTTTTCTTGTGTAACTTTCGGTTCCTTTCTGTTCAAACCCCAGATAGCCCGCCGAGAATTAAAGTGAATTATCCCAGCTGCCCCCCAGGCGCTTAGGATATTCTCTCGGGTAAAGGTTATCCGGCAAGCAGGCATAAGAATTCTGCTTTCTTATCAGTGCTAGTGTTTTTTAAAAAAAAGAACTACAGAAGCGGAGTAGTGTGGGGTCAGCAAACTATTACTAGCTGTAAAAATTCTCCTTTATTCAAGCCAGCATGGCCTTTACTAATAAAGCTATTGAGGCCATTGATGTAATGCCGCTGGAGAGGGCTAAATAGGCCAACATCGAGAGGTTGCAGAAGGTGTGTAGAGTGGGCAGGGAGACACAGGGGGAGGACCTTTGTGTTGAGGCAATAATCGAAGAATTCCAAATTAAAATGAGATGTATGCTCATCCAAGATGAGCAGACGGTATTCAGTTCCGGCACTATAAAGTAATACTCTATTTAGCTTTCTTTCATTATACTCTGTTGGTAGAGGTTACCTTTCCCGAGTTTCTGCATCAAAAACCTCCTTCCACCACCGCAGCCCCAGCTCTTCATTACTCTAGCCCTTTTCTGATACCCCAAAGGTTGCTAAGTTATGTTTTTTTAATTTACAATACCAGCCCATATAGTGGGCTTTCCCTGTGTTGATAATCATGGGGCGGAGAACACGGCCGTCCCCCGATACGGTTTCAATAAATGTTCCCCATTCCCGGGAACCATCCTGTGTGATTTTTGGAGAACGTCAATGCTTTCTACAGATAACCTTGCCACACAAGGCTACCCCTATCATAAATCCCTTCTCGTCCATGTTGTATATATTAGTGTGCGATATCTTATAAAATTTAATTAGATTTTGAAGCTGGTGGTAGGATTAGTAGCCAGTAAAGCCGGTAATAAGTATTTGCTATACCTTTGACAAATGATCCTTCAAGAGTACCGGATCACTTGCTAATACTCTCTGACGATCAAGCCGTGTTCCTAGCTTTGCTGCCAACCAAGGATGCTGCCGGAGAGACCTGGTCACCAAGTTCTTTCCTAATGTCCGGTCTTTCACCCTGCGGGTAACCATCCCTTCCACCATCCCCTTAACCACGGCCATGCGGGCTGGATGTCCCCACTCCTCAAGCCTTTCACACCAGCGCACAATTGATTTTTCCTCATATTCCGACAATGCCTCCCACCTTACTAGCCTTCTTGCCTGTGCCTGCCTTCTGTTGAGTCGACCTCGTAGCGTCGAGTAGGCAATACCGAATTTCTCTGCAGACAATCGTAGGGAGGCTTTATCACTGGTTTTGTAGTGCTGAATGGGTTGCTGAATCCTGGCTTCAACTTCATCCTTTCTTCCTTCCATCATCTGCGGCATCATGAAAGATTTGCTGTGTTTTTGTTGACTTAAGCGATCTCCACAAATATTTTTGTCTGGAGCGGGGTAGGCTTGCGATGTGTCCTTGGCACTGAGCCGGGTAACGGTGCTGAGCCGCCTAGCGCTGAATTTCATTAGCTCTCGGTTTACAGGTGCTAGAGTATACAGTCGCTCTAGCGACCGCAGGACTCTACAGGGAATCTGGCGAAACTGGTTTTCAAGCTAAGAGATGGAAATAGATAGTGTGGCAAAATTGGTGAGTTCCTCTGAGTTGAGAGTATGACTCGTAATTCATATTTTCTCATATGATGTGAAAGTTTCCTTACTATCATAACATATTGAGACTTAGTCGTTTTTACAAATTGCAACCCTACTGATGATACCTGCCCGGTTACCAGTATTCCCTATTTTAATACACTAATGTTCGCTTTCCAACCATTTCCCCCTACTCCTTCACTTTTCCACTAATCACTTTACCTTCGCTTGACAGCTAAATTCTCTTCCCCAGTCATTAGTTAATCACAATGTCCACCACAGCCCGTCCTGAGTATAGCTCTCTATTCAACCCTCTCTTAATTACCAATTGACCGATCTATTGCATTCAGAGTTTGCAAAAGACTTTGGCTGGCCGATCGCCACTATAGTGATGGGTTTTGGAGTTTTATTGTTGAATTTCTTCATCCGCAATGATGTTAAACAAATCGGTGACGATGTCAAACATCTTTGTCTTGAAATCACGGAAATCAAGAGCACCGTTGCTTTGGTCGTAGATAATCTAGTTTTGAAATTTCGTCAAACTCGCCATGGCCTCATAACTGAAATCGCCACCATTAAAACCCACGTCTCTGACCCTTCGTCCCGGATGCTCGCAGACAACCCAATGTCGGTTACTGCTATCGCGCGCTCAGGGTTTGGCGGTTTTCCTGTCTAAGTTATGATGATCTCCTAAGTCTTTTCTGTCGTGTGTGCTAACTCTAATTGCGGCGGTCTAGGACTCGCAAGGATCGAGGGGGAAGAAGAAAAAATCAAAAAGTGGTTCTATTTTTTATTACACTTTTGATAGAAGATGAAAGATCATATTTTAAATTGGGTCTTTTGTCCTGGTTTTGGAATCATGGTAACCCATCAATAATATTCCCGGCCAACTTCATCCGACATTCCACAATAATTGACCTCCACCACAGGGTCAGCTTTAGTCCCGGCGCGATGCAATCAGGCCCACCTTCTCAATGCCCGACTCCTGCACAAATGACAGCCAAAGGTACAACAAAAAAATATTCCGAAATAAAATAAGTATATAATCCTAATTAGCATAATAGGACCTATCTACATGAATAATAGCCTCTGCAAGTGGTAAATATAGGGCGGCGGGGGGGAGTGACGGGGTAAGTTAGTTCTTCAGAATTTAGCGAGAACCGAAGTTCAGTTATTTATGCTCTGGCGCAATACGAAGCTAATTCAGGGCCCATTTACCTCTAGAGAGTCTAGCAACATGAGATGGTGCGAACGGTTAAGAGGCGTCAGATGGATGGAAGAGTGCTCAAAAGCAGATGGTTTCTGAAGACGGCAGTGTACTAGCTGATTTTTTTAATATCCGGACACCTTGGCGCAGATTTGTACGTGTCTTGGCGCCAAGGTGTCCAGATACTTTTGAAATCGGCTAGTACTGTATAGTTTACTGAATGGGGGAATTTCAATCCTCTCATTTTGACTATGGTCCGAGAAGGTGAAAAGGGTGAGCTCGTCAACCCTGTTCACACCATCATTTAAATTCATTCTTACACGCAAGCCACAGCTCGAGTCGTAGCTTCTGTGGCTCCTGAGACAAATAGTCGATGGTTTGGCTTTTATCATTGGTGGGTTGTTC
>Ga0307509_10005111_pt1 | contig 18445 bp, 17 predicted proteins | sample 10_EM_MG_FD_202245 | JGI IMG/M metagenome (GOLD analysis project Ga0307509, IMG submission 202245) | Populus trichocarpa ectomycorrhiza microbial communities from riparian zone in the Pacific Northwest, United States - 10_EM | ecosystem: Host-associated > Plants > Roots > Unclassified | place...
TCTTCCCCCCCAAAAAAGCTTTCTGAAGTAATTCTCCCCCTACTTCACAGGCTTTCTTTGTTTTTATATTTTTTTATTATTATTTACGTCTACGCGTCCAAGGGACAGGTCTTTCTTTGCGCAGGACAACGGAGGCAGGACCCTCCCCTTCGTTCCTTCAAAATCTTCACCACGCTCTCTAAAGCCGTGCACCATTGCTTTTGCTTTTCGCTATTTATTTATTTTTGCGAAAGAAGATCCTTCATTTTTTTATAAAGAAATCCTTCCTGGGCTAGATATTACGCGGCAGCCACTTGAGACTATTCCATCTTGAGCATTTACCCCTCTTCAGCACTTCACTATCCTGCAACAACTGCAGCCCAGAATTCGCAACGCACTCCGCCCAAATTTTATCACAGTGTCGGCCGCTCCAAGGCGCGACCGCAATAATCATGGCCCACCTAATGTATAGCCAACATCATCTCGCGAATCAGAAGCCTGAAACTTTCATGCTCTCGACTGAAGCCCAACAGTCGTTACCTCAGGATGCTCAAGTAGCTCTTCAGCAAGTTGATAACTGTAAGCGCATTCTTATAACCTTCTTGTTTTGATGGCGGGAGAAAGATTTGGATGAGAGTGTGGGAAGGAAAAAGGGTCATGGCGGAGGCTTGTGGCTTTCGGGAAAGGAGAAGGAGAGAGAGGAGGAGGGGAGGGTTGAATCGGATGATGGCGTTAGGGAGAACTGCTTGTGCTGACGGTTTTGTACAGTGAAATACTTTCTCATTTCCGCCCCAGTCGACTGGGCGCCTGATCAATATATAAGGCGGTTTTTACTACCGACAGGCGAATACGTATCTTGTGTTTTATGGTATGAATTCTCTCCAAATAGATGGGTGGAAAAAATAGTGGCAAAAAATAAATAGCATTACCTCGCTTGATTCTCGCCTTTTTTTCCTTTCGACCCGAGCACCGTCTCCGGCGTGAAAAGGGGTCTCGCTAACTGTTTCACAGGAACAATCTTTTCCATATCTCAGGCACCGATATTGTAAGATGCTTGTCGTTTCGCTTCCAGGCGTTTGGCCGACCGGTGAAGAATTCGAAAAAATTTGAAGAGGGGATTTTTTCCGACCTTAGAAACCTAAAATCTGGGACAGACGCGTCGCTGGAGGAGCCTAAGAGCCCTTTTCTCGACTTTCTCTACAAAAATAACTGCATTAGAACTCAGAAGAAGCAGAAGGTATTCTACTGGTATAGTGTTCCTCATGATCGCCTTTTCCTAGATGCGCTGGAGCGTGATCTCAAGAGGGAAAAGATGGGACAGGAAGCTACAACGGTTGCTGTTAGCGAACCGGCTCTTTCATTCGAATTCGACTCATCGCAGTCGCTTTTTGAGCAACTCACGAAGGCGCAACAGGCGAACTCATCTTCATTTTCTGCTCACGCTTCTTACTCCTCTTCTACATCCCCTGTGATGCGTGCTATGGATTCAATGCCGCCGCCACAGATAATACCTCACTCAATGCCCGTTGTGCACGAAGATATGGGCCAGATGGGTTCGTATTCTCAGATACCGATGTCCCTTCCGGCTCCGGTGAAAAGGGAAGATGAATTTTCAGTAGGGCCCTATTATCCATCAGACAGGACAGGAATGCCGCTGTCGAGGCCGATGCATCAGCGAACAGTCTCGATGCCGAGCTATTTGGAGTATTCGCCGGCTCCGTCGTCGTATACTCCGTCAGATGACTATAGTGCGAGGGGTATCTCGTACGAGCCTGTTACTCCTCCCCAGCAGATGGTACAGCTTTCTGAGCCTCATTATCTTGCCCATGACGACAATGTGTATAACACAGTGCCCGACCATACTGGGGCTAATGCACTCCATGGCATGATCCAGCTTCCTTTACCTCCCGTTAGCGGCGCCCCTCCCTTCAACTCCACCCCACGCGCATATAGCAATAACGTATACTCGGTTATCGAGGGGTCGCCCACCTACAAGCAGCGGCGAAGACGATCATCCATTACGCCCGGCATCAGTGCTTTGGCTCATGCCACAAACGCTGCTACCGGTCATACGCGGCGGGCAAGTGATCATCTAAGGCGTTCGGCAACAGCTTCTGTCGTTCCCATGTCGGATCATGGTAGTGATCCTGATTCACCTCCTGTGAACATGGGCATGCAAATGCCCTCCCGAGAAATTGTTAATCTATCGCGGCACGGTACACCGCTTTCCTACGTAGAAGACCGTAGTCCGGCTCCTCATTCTTCAATGATCCAGCAGCAGCAGCATGAGGACAGCTCGTTACCCCCTACCTCAAATTGTGACCAGTCAGAATATGGTGCTGGATCCGATATTAAGCGCCCTGGCGCAATAAGACGTGCCAAGAGCGCTACCGTAATGGAAGTCGGACCATACCCCCAAAAATCGCACTCATGCCCTATCCCGTCTTGCGGGCGGTTGTTCAAGAGATTAGAGCATCTTAAAAGGTTGGTCCCTCCCCCTGCATCCAATCCATTGGTCGCTTAACAAACATCCGCTAACATAACTCAGACATGTGCGCACCCATACACAAGAGCGACCTTATATCTGCAATCACTGCAACAAGGCCTTTTCCCGATCGGACAATCTAGCCCAACATCGCCGCACCCATGACCGCGACGGTACATCCGGCAATGCTGAAAACTATTCTGGTAGTTATAGTGAAGAGGATCCGGAAAACGAAGAGGACCAGCTTCAGACAATCGAGGACGTCTCGGAGACTTCAGAGCACGGCAGCTACATGCCACATCAAATGCCAATGACGGGAATGTCCCCATCCATGCCTGCTCCAAGTACATTGATGCACCCCGCTTTGATGCAACAGATGGGATGATTTTATGAGTGTCTTTTAATTGCTTTCTTCAACTTACTACTACTACGCAATGACCTGCCTTTTCTTTCTTTCTTTTTCTTGTTTTGGGGGAGTAGCGATACACCGTTGGATGTCTTTTGCAGGCTTAAAAAATTATTGGTAAGGGATGGCTGGGATGTTTGTGGATAGGATAGGCGTGACTTTTTCCCATGCTTCTGGATAAGACGTGCACCTGGATCTTTTTTACCCTTCGTTTTACTTTTTTTTTTGACTATTTTTTTATATTCATTCGTGGCTTCCATTTCCTTTTTTTTTGTTATCTATCGGTTGGCGGCGGGTAGGGAGAAAACGGTGGGGAATTAGGCTTTCTTTTTTATTTCTCATTTACATATTTGTATTGGAAGGAAGGGAGGAAAGATACAATAGTCTCTGGAGGAGATAGTAAAGAAAGTTGGATAGGGGGGAGGAGTGGAGGGGAAAGGAGATGTATATCTTATTTTTTATATATATCGGGAAGATATCACAAACAACTACTTTCTTGTCGGTATATTTTTTGTTTAAATTTCCACACTTTTCACTTCGGTTTTCTCTCCATTCTTCAGTTTTTCCTTAGTCTTTTTTCTTTCCCTTTCCTTTTTCTTTTTACTTGACTAGTTTGCCTTACCTTACATTTTCATCTCCGTATACCCATTATCATAGTGTATGTCCCGGCCCATTCATTCATCCATCTATCCATCCAATCATCCACTCACTTAACCTTCTTATACAATACTTTAAAATCTCCCTAACGTTCACGTGTTATCATAATTACTTTACCTCACTTTACTTTAACCTCTTTTCTCTTTCTCTCCCTTCTCCCTCTTCCCACCCATCTAAACTAGACTACATCTATCCACCCATCCATCCATCAAGGGCGAATTCAGGGCGTGTTTGTCACCATTTTTCACTTCCATTCCCTTCCCCCATCTTCTCTCCTCTTACTCATGTGTGTGTACGTATGTACTATTTCCTTACCTTATCATCTAATAGTTGGGAATTATATTATCTCATCATCATCATCATTATCATCATCATCATCATGTTTTATTATCGGTGGTGTTATTTCACTTATTCGTTGGTTATCTTGGTATGATATTGGTGCGGTATGGTATGTGCTGGTATGATAACTAGCTCGAGTGCTAATATACACACATACAAGTGAATAAACAAAACGAAAGGGGGTGGTGGGGGGGTTTTGTATTTGTGTGAATACTTTGTGTGCAGGCTAACTACGGTAACTAACCATACTAACTTACTTACTAACTAATCCTCGAGAGAGTATAATAGTAGATTTGAAAGATCGATTATTATTTTTCCGCCTTGTTTGACAAACGTGACCTACCGATATCCTCCTCCTCTTCTTTCTTCCTCGCTTCCTTTGTCCATATCAAACACTTGCATAAAGTAATATACTTGTTTATTTACTTACTCCCCCCCCAGCCTAGTTCTAACTAAGCTCTTTGATTGTTCGTGATGGTCATCGTGATCTAGCTAAGAAGCTAGCTATTATAACTAACTAGTATGACGGGGACAAACACAGCACAGACAGATGACAGCATCAATTCTGATACTCACCGGTTTTTTTCTTTTTCTTTTTCTCTTTCTCTTTCCTTTTTTCTTTCTCCCCCCGTTTCTATTTACGGTTTACGGTATCCCTTCAGATCTACCGTATCAGATCTCTTTTTTTTCTTTCCTTGTCGACGTTTCTTTATTCATTTTCTTTTTTTTTATAATAACTCTACTCGAGTACGCTACTTTTTCGTTTTCGCTTCTTCTTCTTTATGGAGGAGGGTGTTTTTCTTTCATTTTTGGTTTGGTCTTGAGAAGTAAGGGAAGGAAGGAAGGAAGAAAGGGAGGAAAGGAGGAAAGGAAGGAAGGGAGGAAGGAAGGAAGGAAGGGGGTGGGAACATATTTTTCTTTTTTTTTGCACACTCTTTCCTTTTTTCCACTTTTCTTTTTCTTCCCTTTTTCTCTCTCTCACTTTTCTCTCCCCTTTTGCTACTTGTGGTGGGAAAGATATCACAAATATAATTTATTTTTTTGGTCATACTTGTACAGGTTGCCGTACCGGTACCCTATGCGTATGGGGGAAAGACAAAAGTGACTGACTAGTGACGATTCTTTCTTTTATTCCAACACGTTACGAGTACTGTACTCGTACTTTGTTATCATACATTCCAAAGAAAAGCTAACCGGTAGTGCAAAAGGCATTTCCCATTATATACTGAGCAAAGATCGTGATGTTTTTCTTTTCTTTTCTTTTCTTCTTCTTCCCATCTTCTTGCGTGTCGTTGCCCTTAGCCTTATCATAAGTTATGCGGGGTAAGTTAAGTTGAAGGCTGAGGAAATAAAAAAAATAAAAAAGGGGGCTTGGAAATCAGGGTCCTCCTCCATCATCCAGTTGAGACCAGTCCGTGCGATTCAGTTTGTTTGTTTTTTTGCTTATAATATGCAGCATGTGGTTCGGGTATTCATCCGGCATTCTTATCGGTACAATATGTTGTGGTGTGTGATAATTGACCCTTCCCTTCGGTGAATTCTATTTTCTGCAGTTCATAGGTTACTTTTCTCAAGGTATGGCTTTTGGAACATGTCCTGGTCGCGGGGGGGGGGGGGGAAGACGGGTGCTTTTGAATTCCTTCCGTGAGAGGAATGGAAGGTTATGAAACGGCAGGCTGACTGCCTGTTTCGGAGAAGGGATGGGAGGAGAGGAGGAGGAGGAGAGGGAAGGTTGTGAACGCACGTGTGGTTTCCTTTTACTGTGTTACCTTATTCCCCTGTGGTGAAGAGGGGACAGGTACGGTATTACGGTAGTCATCTGTGGGCTGCGGAAATGGATCTTCCCAGCACGTGCAAGAAGAGTTAAGCTTACAGGGACGATCAGTTTCGCCCAGGGAAGAAGCTGGCCGCGATGCTTCTGGAAGGACTTCCTCTAGAGTTGGCTCTTTCCCTCGTCCGATAAGACAGGGCAGTTAACGCTACATTGCCGTACTGTACCTCGCATGGTCCTGCCCGTGCGGCACCCGAGCTGAGCGGTTTAGGGGAAAGGGGAGTGGGGAAAAGTAAAGTTATAAGCGCCTGTGTCGGAATTTGTGGCTCTGCGCCTATTCAGCTGGCATGTCTGGTTTGCGGATGACACATTCCCGTTTCTCCCAGCAACTCTTTGGTCTTCTGGTATGGGCATTGCGGAGACATACGGGCACATAGTGCAACCCCGTATCTGCTTTTTTGGCTAGGTTACGTGCCCTCCTATGCCTTAGTAATGATGCCTTATAATCCCTCTCCTTTTTTTTCTTGTTCCGGATTAAATGGCATGCTGATTAGACGCTGGTCATCGCTCGTGGTTTCTTTGCCTTGGCCGTGGTGGGTAGAGTACCTTGCAAGTCTGGTTGTACTTCCTGTGACTCTGATGGTCTTCCGTCATGCGACATCGCTGTGCAAGTGCACTTTACCCTTCGTCCCCGAGTCTCCTCAGTCTCAGAAAAAGAAGTGAGAGCGAAGATAGTGTATATACCAAGGAACTAGATCGCTAAGGCGTGGGTGATTCGATATGGTTTGCGGATTCTGCGCCTTACGGATGGGTTGGGCCGGCCGCGGGGGTTGGAATTGCGCGCTCGGCGCTTCTTGGTCGATAGCGGTTATTGTTGGAGTCTATTAGCTTGTGTTGTGCGCCTTTGAGTGGCTATGGAGGTTCCGCGGTTCACGGTGTCTTAATTTGGATCCTCGAGGAGTAACAAGTAATGACGTGATCGTCGCCTTCAGCTCTTATAAGATGTTCCTCCACCGAACCTCAAGGCCTTCTTGGAGAATGTTTCGAACGTTAATATAGCATTTACCCTACCGGTAGTTGGGGTCATGCGCTACTGCTCTCCCCGGTCTTTGGTATGATATTTGTGTTTGCTGAGCATGCTTGCTTATCAGTGGACTACCACTCGCGCTGGGCCTGGATATAGTACCTGCTTTGAAAACGTCGGAATCTGGGCTCTTGTATCTTACCCTAGCCACTTGTACTGTTGTGACAGTATGACTAATAAATGCTGATAGATGCTAGGCGATTCGGGTGATTATGCAAGTGCCCCGAGTGATGTGTCGTGAGCCCCTCTTCGTTCATGCAAACCCCATATGGGTCCTGAAAACCGGTTGCCATATTTAGTTTCGGGAGATCTTTGATAATTTCCTGCACTGAGATAAGCTTTACAGGCGGTGGCCCGGCCGTGTGTTGCCCTCTATCAGGCATTTCTGCGATTGGGAAACTTGGAGTGGGGCCGCCTTTAGCCTTTGAGTATGATAACTTATGATAATAATATGATATGATACTTTTCCGAGATCCTCCTCGGGTTAAGAATGGGCGATATCTGCCATAGGGCTGGAAGGCGGGGGTATTGGTTGAGGAATGGTGGAGAACAGAAGAACTAAAAAAGGAGCTGAACTAGCCAGCATTCTTAGGAAAATGGCCACGTGAGTTGGCCGCGTCATGCTTCGTGGGAGTGGGCAATGCGATTACAATTTTGTCCTCGTTGAGCTGAATATATCACGAAACTCAAAGTAGGTTTTCGTGTAGATTAATCCATGATCATACTCTTTCTTTCGCTTGCCTTTTGGGACAGGGATCTGAGCCATGTTTGAGGTTGTGAACCCGAAGATCACGATCGCCGTCCCGGTTACCGAAGCATAGCGCATGAAGGACCAGGACGCTCTATAATAAACTTTAATGATTGAATTCCGATTTTAAAGACCTATTTTCGAATATAGTAAAAGTATCCTTTACAGTCACTGATTCCACAAAGAGCTATTAGTGGAGCAATAAAAGTAGCCTCAACGCCTTCCAAATCCTTGTCCCTAGTTTGCCAATACACCGGACTATCTCAAACTCCGCTCAATATCCCTCCTCAACCTCAGCCTCTCATCTTCGTTCAAAGGTTGTGGCGGCTGGGGTTGCGCATTCTCCCAAGGCCCGGTCAGCCCTGCTTGGCTACTGCTTTTTCCACTGCCGCTGTCCGATCCCGATTCATCCGTTGTATTAGTGGACTTGGCCACGGTCGTTTCTCTGTAGGGTGGGGAGTTCTCTTGGAGTTTTTCCTCTGGCCATTTGACTGCGGTCGGTTTGTCCCGGGAGATCCTGTCCCCCTTTTTGTCGGAGCCTTTGATTGCATATTGCTTTGCTCCCGTCGGCGCTCCGGAAACCAGTTGTATAAACCACCTTGCGCATAAGAAGCTCGCGCATGCACATAGCCAGACTACCGTCGCGATGGTTGCGGTGAAAGCTAGCGTCGAGAATAGGACACAAACTATTGGCGCTTATTAGCTACCCGTGTCCATGTGTAAGCTTAGGGAGTAGCGTACGCCCAACACCGATCCAGAAACCACATATCCCTAAGGTGATGATTACCACCCCGAGCGAGAATCCTAGGAAGCCTAGCAGAGGCAGTAGAGCGAACATGAACTGCGAAAACACGAAGGTCTATGTAGTTGCGCGATTAGTAAGTTGACCCCAAAACAAGCAATAGACAGAGCCTCCTACCGCAATAAACGGCTGGTGGTATGAGAACTCTACCACGTCATGGTAGAACTTCTCTCGCGTAGATTTGTCCGCGACCCGTTTGTCAAATTGCTCCATAAGAAAGGATAGTGTAGCTGAGACTGCCATAATGTATACGCCTTTTGTTTGATGTTCGTGCGATCGGATGTCCTGGCTGGGGGGGTTAGCCCGGCCGTGTAGAAGTTGAGGTTGGTAAGAAGGGGCAGGGGTAACGCCTCTTTCTCGGGTCATGACGTTAGGCTGCCAAGTGGAATGCAGCCCTTGCAGGTGGAGTCTTGGCATCGTTTGGTATTCTTCTGCACTCATCACTAGATATCACTCGACTGGTTCGAGAATGCTGCTCTAAAGTGCCTCAAGGAGGCAGTTTGGGGCTATAAGAGGCTCTTGGGGTCGGGTTTTGCATGGCAACCAGATGCCCCCTCAAGTATTTTAGCTTTGTGGTAGACAGACGCCATTTGAAGTTCCCAACAATTTACGGCCTCATATTTTTGCCAGAAATCGGTGTCCGGAAGATTAATACCGCTAGAGCGAGAATTGACTGGGCAGTATAAGCTGGAGTAGCAAGTCTACCAGTTGCAACTACCTGCATCTGCCGTCCCTCGGCTAGAGAGTTTCCCTTACCGAGATCGTTTAAAATTGCTCCTTTCTTTCACGGGTAAGTGCGCCCACCTGAGCCGAAATTTACAGTTCCGTGACGAAGTCGATCCTTGGCGGCAAACTAACCACACTTGTCCCCAGCAACAACTCTGACGTAACTTCAGATGTGCCTAGGATTTGTATTTTCTATTTATTTTTTGCGGAAACAGAATGCGGAACAAACAAATGAAATTGGCCGATTCTGCATTTAGTACACGCCCTTTTTGCTTTAGTAACTGTCTCGATTCTCCCAGGAATATATTCTACGAGTCCTTCAAATAAATAGTCTGGTATCAGCTCCCAACAGTGAATCGGAGCTTCCATAAAAGTGGTCCTTGTAGACCAACCCACACGTGTGCCACCAACCGATCGCTGGAGCATACCCGAACTGGAACACATTACAACAGGGGCACCAAAGCCAACCTTCTAAATGGATGTCATTCAATGGTCCATCCTTCAATCTGAACAACAATAGCAATACAAAGGATATATATACAAACCCCCAAACCCAGCCCAGCCAGCTAGATTCCATATTCATTCCATACTAGTCCTCACTCACAAGCGATTAGGAGACATTCCCGTGCTAGCTAAACAATTTGCCGTAACAGCCATCATTCCGGACATACAAATTATGGCGGCGACATCAGCGCAACTCATTCCTGAGAACACCCTTGAGTGTTGACACGCGAGTGATTTATTATGATGGCCAGATGGCAAAAGAATAACTATTAGAGACGTTCTGATATGACAAAAGGAAAAACAGCACTCTTAATTCCATTTGACCCAACACATAGCTTAGGACGTGGTCTATAGTATAGAAAAGGCAAAAGCGGGGGGTTGAAAAATTCGATATCATTTTTCTCTGCATACAGTAGGTATCTGTGGCCCCTGGTAACCATCTTTCAACGTCCATCCATTAGTCCAGCGCAGCCCTTCACAGTCTTCCATGTGGGCCAGTAGCCGACCGTGGCCGGATTCAGTCTAGCCAATATGACTCCGGTGTAAGGTCTTACGTTGGTGAGTGGTGGTCTTCAAAAATAGCAGGACTGGAGGGACGGTGGATGGCAGTCTCGTGCGACCAGGTTTTCTTTGTGACCTCTCCGTGGCCGCCAGGGCTCTAAGATCGTTGAACTATGGAAAGTTCCTATAGAGACTGTCTACCGGGAAAAACACATTCGCTTGCTCTTCACTCCATTCTTGCATTCTTGCATTCTTGCAGATAATGTATTGGCCATACACCATCGAGTGCCTTCCCAGTGGATTTTACCACGGCGGGCTCGGGGCTGGTGCTTATAGCGGTAGATGAGACATATGATGCATTGGCAGTTAACTCTTGTTTTCGTATCCCACGAACTACTCAAATACAATTCATTGTGTTAGTAATGGTGAACACTTGAAGCCATGGATAACTTAAACCGAGGGAGGCAGCTAGAGCTGAGCCCAAGATTCCCACCTGCCACTGGGGAATAGTAATCCTGCTACCCCAGCAAACCAAAGCGATCTTCACTTCAGCAAAGCTAGTCATCCTTTGGGCGGTAAGGCTCTGAGCGCTTAACCAGTGCTGGCTCTGTGGCCTTTGAATCTTTCCGACTAGTCTATGATAAGTAGCCCGCAAGCCGGGCCAAATTGAATCAGAAGCAATATAAGGGAGGGCGTGCCCGGTGGGTGAGAGTAAGGCTAGATTACAGAGCCCTGTTTTCTCTGCGTTCTCCTGTTCTAGTTTGAAGTTCGTGGCAAATAACCTAAAATGCATTAGTTGGCACTCGGGGATCTGGCCACTTGCACGGGTGCGATAGATTATGTGCAGATAGGAAATCTGGACATGTTTGTTGCCTGCTGTCGTCGATGAGACCACCACATCGGGATGCTATTGCTACTGAACGCCCTGCTCCATTTACTGCTCCTCGGATTGCGGGGCGGATTTTACTCCTGCTCAATCAATTACGGTGATGCTCTCATACTCTACTGCCCCGAAGTTAGACAATAAATCCACATACAGTAGGTGGTGCGCGGAGTACAGGGCCAGTGCCTGAAATTAGCCCCAAGGTGCATCTTTCCCTCGGCGCAGGCCTCTAACTTAGTGGGGCAGACGTATGTTTAAGGGGGGAGAGAGGCTAATTGGGAGACACAGCTCACTGATGGGCTGTCTTATCTGTGATTGCAATTAAAGGCCTCAAACGACCTAAGCAATCAATAAGTCATCATGCTTTGCTCTTATAGCAGCACTGTACAGTTTCTCATGATTAACAGTTCTTTGCAACTTTGATTCAATTCTGCCATGAGCAGGGCTCAATCGCCGTTCACTCCCGAAAGGGGTTCAGGGAGAATGATGGGAGGGGGCCACCGAAAAGACGCGATATTGCTTGATCGAATTCGAAGTGGAGAAGAAGAATTTTTTTGAAAACTGTCCTTAGAGGGCTACGGACAATTACAACCGTGTACGCGGGCTAGGGAAAAGTGTCACGAAATAGAAACATATATCTCCGCTAGGATAAGAGCCATCACTAGAATTTAGAATATTTTGGGATTAAAATGAGATATTGGAGTAAACGGAAACTAGAAAGGCCTAAAAAACTAAAAATAGAAGGTATTATTGAATCGGGTCCCAGCGAGGACTTTGAAAGGGACAATGGTCTGCGGGGAGTAAAAATGTGCTAGAAGAGAAATTCCACCTGAATTTCAATCAGCTTTCGTTTTGCCCAAATTGAGGAGTTTAGATTGCCTTTCTCTAACCCTTGCTTATGAACCGTCTCTTCTTAATTTAAGTTTACTTAAGCTCTCTGGGTTCTGGGGAGAAATTATCAGATGAGAGGGAACCCTCAAATAACAAATCCGGAACCTGGCTAATGGAGCTCCGGAAACTAGCTGGGCGATTATGAAACGGATCAGCGTTTCCATCAATCGTTTTCTCCTCGACTTTGAAATCAGTCCTATCCAAGGGCTCCCATTCTTTAGTTGCTCTTCCGTAAAGATCTTCTAAGTCCTCAATATGTCTAGCAAGCCAAACGTGACATTGAGCCTCATCACTGGCCATGCGCCTCCTTGGATCAATGGTCATAAGACGGCGAACGAAGTCTTTTGCCTCAGGGGATATGTTGACCCATTCTTCTTCATTATCTTCCAGGCGGGTCAGCTCGTAGTCCTGAAGTCTGGTAGGAATCCTGGCAACTGGTCCTATGATTGGTGTGGTATTAGTTAGGAGTGTATATACAATAGCTCCTAGGGACCAATAATCAACCGCGCTTGCATATCCCGTAGGCGAGGGAACTAAGTGTGGAGTGATAAGTTCCCTAAAATCTTGTTAGTGAAACTCGGCGTGAACAGGAGAGGGGAACAAACGGAGCCAAGTATTCCAAAGTCCCGCATTGACTCCTCATCGTGGTTGTTGGGGTAAAGAACCTTGCAGAGCCAAAGTCGCCGAGCACGATTCGAGACCCATTGGCATGGCGAGTACACAGAATGTTATCAGGCTGCGAACTCGGAATTAGCAAAAATGTGCACCCCCTCCAAGTGCTAAGGGTGAAGGAACCTTGAGGTCTCGGTGAACTACGCCACGCCCGTGCATGTACTCAAGAGTCTTCAGCAATTGATAAACGATGGGTAGGATCTCAATCTCAATCATAGGGTCTGAGTCGAGGCGTGAAAATAAATCACCCCCAGTGATTAGGTCCGAAAACATGTAGATGTTGTATTCAGTACGGATAACTCTGTGAAGGGCCAAGATGTTTGGCTGGAATAAGAAATCGTATTGGTATCAGTATAAGTGGATGAAGATGGAATTGGGCAAATATTTACGTGATTTAAGGACGCCATTATCTCGAATTCTCTCATATGCAAATCCCGTGCTTTGCGGGGATCTCCTTGAACCAGGTTTGGACCATATCCCACAACTTTGCAGGCAACCTGCCGGGAGCTTACAAGGTCCCATGCAAGATGGACCCGGCCGTAGGCACCCTTTCCGAGAACACGATCTGTGATCATATAGTCGGGTGTTAACCTAGTCCTCTCACGTTCAAAGATGGTGTCGAAGATAGGCCTCTGAGAGTTGAGTGCACTCGGTTGAATGAAACAGAAAGAGTTATGTTTGTCAAGCCTGATCACATCGCCGTGCGAGAGTAGCACACTGTTATTTGTGCCAATAAGTTTGCCATTTAGAAGACTACCACTCCGGCTAATATCCTCGCAGTAAACAAGTGGCTCTGATTTCTCCTCAAATATGACAGAATATATCCGGATATGTTGTCTTGATATGGTAGGGTCCTCAAGAGAGATGCTAGATTTATTAGGATCCCTTCCAATAAGAAGGTCCTTCCTCAAAAAAACCTCGAATCCTAGTAGATTTCATTAATAAGATAGTCTAAGAGGATAGTGCTAGTAGCAAACAATGAGGAGTTACCTTGAATATTTTCTCCACGTGCCAATAGAAGCCCAGCAATCAAGCGAGGGACGTCAAGCCTACCGGGGGTATTGAGGGTTTGGGCGACTGAACCTTGGATATCCTGGTACCCATAGATCTCTCTGGTAATTCTCACAGATTCCGCAGAGGAAAGAGCTAATGCTCTGACATTTTCCGTACCGGAAATCGTTTCGTTGGCTGAGTTGGCCGCGGTATGTGGAACTATCGGCCGAGCACGTATTGGGAGAGAAATCGACATTTTTTGGCTCCCGTAATACAGTAATACTTTTGGGATTATTTTAAATAATAATAATAATAAATACAGTCAAACCGGAGTGGCTAGCGAGATTGGTGAGGGGGGACAGCAATGAGAGTGTAAGGATGGTAGATGACTAGAAAAGAGAGGAAGAGTCAAGGCAAAAGAAAGGGTGTGCTCATAAGTGGGGGAATGGGGAGACTTGGTAAATGGGGCATTACGACGCCCTCACCCTAGCATCCAGAGATGTTCACAGATGGTCACTCGATCTGAAGAAGAAATATGTGAGGCTCTATCACTGAAAATCTTGGCATCTCCCGTTTTCAAATCTTGGCATTCTTATCTCTCTCTTTTGCAGCTAATGATGTAACCGGGGATGTAGTGAGCTTATCCCACGTTAGCAACCCCAGATACCTCAGAAATTCAGCACCGCCCGTTCATCTTAGGTAACCTAACAACGATAACAAAATGGAAATTCCAGGTGAGCGTTTTGTTTTACCCTTAGACAGTGATTCTCAGAACGACAAAATCCTCGTGCCCCAGAGTCGGTCAAGTCTCATCGGAGACATTGTGGAAAATACACCTGATAGCATACCTACAGCTCCGGTTCTTCCTCCAAATGCGCCTCAGAGCACTGGGTTCCCTGAGCACAGAAACCGGCTTCGTGGTCCTTCGAAATTCAAACAAAGAATGCAGGGGACTCTTCCAAAGAATCAGACGAAAGACGCCCCTATTCTAGATCGAACGGAGAAACAAATGATAAGTGATGAGAACGAGCAACGCATTGCGAACATGTCACTAGATGATATCGAGAAGGAGCAAAAGGAGTTGATGGAGAAATTGCCTCCTGGCCTTATTGAACGATTCCTAAAAAAACCTCAGATGGGTGACGGGGAGGTTCATGGATCCTTTAAATACTCGAAAGTCGACGAAAACAAATCGAGTTCTGGGCCGGGCTCCAAACCAGTTCCGGGGGGTCAATCAGGACCAAGTGGCCGTCCAAAGCTCACGAAGAAAGTCACTTTCGAAAACGACCTACCATCAGCAGTAAACGACGATGGCGACGACGATTCTCCTCCTGCAGTTAACATGCACTTTCCCAAACCAACAGCAACCGCCGATATTGACGGACTCGACCCCGACTCCCCTGAATTTCTCGAAAAGCTTCACACAAAATACTTCCCTAGTCTTCCTGGTGATCCCTCGAGACTAGCCTGGATGGCGCCTGTCTCGTCTGAAGAAGACGAGTCATCCTATCACCCGTCCCAATCCGACGTTTCCGCATCAGCCCTACGTTTCGATTTTAAGGGGAACCTCCTCCCGCCCCGTGTTTCCCGTGAGCTCCCGGGCCACCTCGGACTCCACCATCATGCAGATGCGCCTAACGCCGCCGGATATACTGTCCCGGAACTAGCCCACCTTGCTAGGTCTACGTTCCCTACTCAGAGGTGCATGGCTATACAAACATTGGGGAGGGTACTTTACAGGCTTGGGAAAGGTACTGAGCAGGGAGGCTATGGAATCGAGGAGATTGTGCAGGGGCTGTGGAAGTGCATGGCTGAAGGAGGAGTTATAGAGGGACTCGAAGAAGCGGCCGCGTCAACTGGTGGACATATGAGTGTTAAGGCATATGCTACGGATGCATTGTGGTTGTGGCAGAAGGGCGGTGGACATAGATGGAAAGCTTTGTGAAATGTTTATTACTTTGCCGTATCTATGTATTTGGTGTTTCTTTGGTATAATCTGAGGCATGCGATATTTGTTGGTCGCCGCCTACTAAATAACGTATTATACCCTGAGTCATAAAGGTATATGTAGTTTCCTTTCTTTTCTATTTTTATGGTTTGCCTTCTGTTGATTACCGGTATCATTCATTAAGAGTTTAAACAGCCCCGCAACAGTAGCCAATGATGACGCCCGCTGCCCGCGAGATCTGGCATGGTATTTACTTGGCTCCGTTTTTTATTATAAAATTACATCCCCCCGAGAATCCCGCCCACAAATAGTGCCGAAAAGGTGAGGCCTCTGGGTCGTAGACTATGACCACGACAGGTTTCTTATGGCTATTCTATCTTGCTAAGTATGATACTTGCTAACAAGCGCGAAGTGTTTGAGGGCCCGAGATCTAGTTTCCAGGCAGCCGTCGAAGTGTTGGCAAACATCCTGGGTCGCAGTTTCCACGCTCCCCAGAACATCACAACGAATCACTCGGTAAGCTCAACCTTATTGGAATCCGGTACTAAAAGTGTTTTTCTAGGTATCTAATTGACCACCAAGGGTGATCAGGAGCAGCTTAGGAAAAGGAGTAGAAGCAGGAATCTGTGTGAAATATTACTGGCAGGGGCTTCATTTTCCAGCGCCTAGTTTCACGTTTAAGGAGGATTCCCAGTGGTCTAAAAGTTTCCTTTCCTTACGATAAGAAAACCATGATACACTAAAAATACACTATTTACGGCGGCCCGACATTCCCGGCCTACTTCAGCCTAATCCAGCCCTTCCAGGAATTAAGCTGCCTCTCCAACCAAGACCTCTTTGGCGCGACCTCAAGTTCTTCCAACAGCTTCTTATAATAATCCGGCTGACCCTTTGGCATCAGGATATGATCTGTAACCGGGTACTGTGGCACCACCATCATCACTATTGTTACTCTTATATAGGTTTATGGAGGCTTTATCGGGGGGTGGGAGTGTACCATCTTCTTGTATCGGTCTTCGAGGAGACTTGAAAGGGCATTCAATTGTCTTTTTTCGTACACCTCATCGAACTTTGACCGTGCTTCAGCTTCTTTGACGGTGGCACTCACCGCTGATGGAGGACTCGAGTCCGGTGGGTGTAGGGCGCCGAACTCCCGTTCGATTCGCCTACGCAGAAAGTCGGGGAATGATAAGCCGGGGCGGAGGGGGTCTGCCGGCCAGTGGGAGAGTAGGGTCATGTATTGCTTTCGGAGGGCAGATTGCTATTTCCCGAGGTCATCAATATATGCAGGACAAGCTAGCCAATGCAAGGAATGCTCTCACCAGTGCCATTGTAGCGTTCTTCCCCCCCTCGGTAGTGGTGATTAGAAGGTTGTGCAGAGGTTTACGTGTGGATGTAAACACTGGAGCCCACGATGATGCTGCGGAGACGAGCTTAACTTGACCCAAACAACTGGTATAGTGCCGGACAACTGCCAATCGACACCTGTGTTAATTCGCCGTCGCTTACTAAGCTCCAACAACCTTCCTAATTGGGTTAGGTTATCTCACCCAGTGAAATGATCGGCGATATTTATTGCCACATTAGGCATGGTACTGCCAAGATATTACCTGATACAGTAATTTTAGGGTGTGTTAATTTGGCACCTCTCCCACCAAAAAAAAAAGGAAATATTTGAACTGCTCTAGCACAGCAGGAAGTTCATATTTCCTTAAACCCCTCTGTAATTCTTTAGACAACCATCAAATAAAGACTTTTACAGAAGCTTTTGAGCTTTTGAGTTGTTGTTGTTGACTTAGAAGAGTTTGAAGTTGGCCGTATTTGGGGTTCGCTAAGGTGTTGATTGGCATTGTCCGGCACCATATTTCACATTGCTCCTCTAGCACCGCCCACGTGACACAATGCCACCGCTAAGTTACCCGACTGACCACTCCACAGTGGACTGACGAAGCTATCATTAGACTAAAGATGCGACACCAGGGTCAGCCCTCACATCAGTGGGACGGCGCTCTGAAAGCCAGTCTTGGCACACCCACAGAGACCTCCGCATTCCCTAAACGCCTTATCGGCCCCTCTCTTTCTCTCTCACCTCCCTCACCAAACATCATCGTCAAGATAACGTGGGTCTCCTACAAACCCCACTTTGGACTTGGATTGGATATTAACAACTTCTCTTAGTTAACATCCGCCACGATGAGAGGTATAGTTCTCTCTCTCTCCTAACTTCGTTGAATAGTACTACACGAGCAACTACTAACATGTAATTCTTATAGCTAAATGGAGAAAGAAGCGCGTTAGGCGTCTTAAGCGAAAGAGAAGAAAGACTAGAGCTCGCAGGTTCGTTCTAGCGATGGACTGACTTCCTCGCCTTACTACTGTAGCAAACGGCATACTAATTTTCCTAATAGCAAATAAACAACTTTTCCTCACCGACCCATCACCGAAAATAACTTCCTAAAAACCCTTTCTTCTTACCTTCGAAATTGAGACGGCACCTCATCACTTCTAAAAACAACAGCAACAGCAGAAATATTGGGCCTCGAGTCGGGAGCGATTAGGAACTATGGAGGGGGAGATATTTGGGAATGCACAACTGGGGATGAAATTACAATTCAAATAGCCAAAAAGTGGTTCGAATGTTCGGTCGAGGGAATCTGGTTGATTTATAGGGAAGCGTGTTTCTGGGGCTTTGCTATTTTTTTCCTTTGCGATCTATCTGGACAGAGACTTGCAATGAAAAAATAAAACAACAAAAAGCGTAAACTCTGTGATCGTGACCTGGGAGCCGTGAAGTGATCATATAGATTAATCCTAGAAGGAGGGAAGAAATATCCAACGATAAGGGATACTGCTCCTGCAAGTTACCGAACGCCTTGGTTGCTTTTTACGGGTGCTGTGCACATTAGATATTCCCTCTCTAGTACCGGTACAGTATCCCAGAGGCTCGCGAGATTCTCGAGTTGCGAGAGTCGTAGCATAAAAACGGGTACATGCCTCCACTTAAATCAAGGCTTAGCCCAAAAGAGAAACTTCAATCCCAAGAGCAAACAAGAAAA
>Ga0307509_10005112_pt1 | contig 18444 bp, 25 predicted proteins | sample 10_EM_MG_FD_202245 | JGI IMG/M metagenome (GOLD analysis project Ga0307509, IMG submission 202245) | Populus trichocarpa ectomycorrhiza microbial communities from riparian zone in the Pacific Northwest, United States - 10_EM | ecosystem: Host-associated > Plants > Roots > Unclassified | place...
ACTCGTAATGTCCTGACGTTTGTGAACACAACTGCTATTGCATACCGCCAAAATTCAGCTTTTTTGCGCTGATCTTGGCATCATGCAATAGCAGTTGTGTTCACAAACGTCAGGACATTACGAGTATACATAATCGGTACGGTTGTGAGAGGCATCTCTGTTCCGCGAGAGGGACGGAAAAGTGAGTGGGTCGTACCCACTAATACTCATGTATGATAAGTTAGCCCGGCATGTACTGTACGAGTAGTACTTGCACAAGTGTCTTACAGAAAGAATCATTTCCACCACCAGCCCGACAAACAAGCTTATCCTAGCCTACACAGAGAACCCAACCGCTAGGGATAGCATACCCATGTAAGTGCGTTCGTGCCATGGTAGCTTGGCCTCCTTTCTGCAAAGGTCGTGGAGAAGGTTTGGCAGGGTGCGGACAAGCGGTCAATATAACACAAACATTGCTCAAGTTGGGGTAAGAACAGGAAGGCTGGGACCAAGGATGGAAATAGGGAAAGAGGAGGGGAAACCTGATTTTGGTTTTGACGATCAGCAGGAAGACAAGATTCCCGCGTTACCGCCGATCCCCATCACTTATTCCACGGAGGGAGAATGGAGAGCGGAGAGAAGGAGGGGCGAAGATGTCTCACCCTCTAGTCCGGGAGTATGTTCCTGGAGTTAGATTACCCTCTCGGTACCTCTGGTTACCACCATAATTATCCGAAGGCCGCCGTAAACGCTATGCAGTACGAGTACTTCCAAAAAGTGAGGGGGAGACCACCTGCGGTACAGCCATCAAGAACTGTTACAAGGAAATTGTGGTGTACCAGTCAGTGTGGTGATTCGATAGTATTTTTCTGGGGGGTGAGTATTTATGAAGAGAACAGGGGGGTCGAGAAAAAAGAATATTCCGCTGTGCTCTTCCTCAACCTCTCTAAAAACCAATCAAACATAGACCAGTAGATACCGCAATCCTTCGACGTCAACCGCGCATAATTCCCTTGTATGTTCTTCAGTCTATCCAGGTATTCTTAGATTTTTTTTTAATGGTGTCTCGAAGGGATTTGAGAGCCGGCCCCGGAGACTGCAGCCCCTGTAAACGGAGAAAAAGAAAGCGTGGGAGTCCGCCCTTCGAGAAACTCGGACGAACTGCTAAGGAAGACACTCTGAATATAGAGGGGGGGGCCTAGGTGTGACCATGTGATGAATATGGAGAAGGAGGTATTTCCCGTACATGGAGGGTTCGCGAGTCATTACCAATTCAGGACTTGCCGATTGAGGAGAGAATGTGTCCCGGTTATTCATTGCATGCCTCGAAGAAGCAAAAAAAAAAGAGGCCAGGAAGGATGGTACTATCCACGCATCGCAGATTTGAGGAATCACAAAATTAAGCACAAAGGGATTGAAGGAAAAAGATAGAAGGCCAAATATAGCCCATAGTTCCAAACGCCGATGTTTTTCCCAGCCAGAGGCCATGATGCAATAGAGTCAATTCTAAGAATGAGAGGACTTATAGAAAAAATGAAGAGAGAGGAGACTTGTAGAAATGAAATTGTTTCCCCATAGGAACCCACGCCGTTGGACCCACATCTACTCCTAACCCGCCCTTTCATCAATACCTCCCTATCGACTGCGTCCCGAAGCTCCGAATAAACGAGAATGCTATACCATTCATGTAAAGCATAGCGGGGTGTAATGGCTAGTGAGGGTCTCTGCACTCTTGGCATGATCCGGGGATTGTCACAAACTCGTCGTGGGGGGCTTGTTGGCAGCTGTTGCCAACCACAGATTCTTTATCAGCGTAGTGTCTTCTGCGTTCCCGGCAATCCTCGTAGACGAAATACGTGACGATGGATGAGCACATGGTTGATGAGTGTGCTTAGAGAGGTATGATCTTTGTGTCTTCTAAGAAAATGGTCGGATTAGAACTATGTAGATATCAAATTACCTGGGTAGATGTCGTTCAAGCAAAAGTGAAGTACCTATCAGCCTTGTTCTAAGTCTTGTTTCCAGCCGTCTCTTGGAATTGACGATGCTTTGTGGGCGAGTAGCAATGGTAAGAGGGTGAGCATTAGATTTGTTACAAGAAGCTCTCCTTTTATAATCACTTGATATCGTACAATAAGGTGGGTAGGGAGATTGGGCTGATACCCATGCTCACGCCCATGATACAGTCATTGAGACATGAACTGCCGGATGGCATCATGTTTGATATCGAGCTGAAAGTTTGAAGAGAGCCTTGCTCCTTGAGGACTTAAGCTCGATATCAGCTCCAGGATTGGTGGGAGAGCTCACCCCGAACCCTGAAGACATAAGATGGAAACCTCAGTGCATGGACTGGCTCATCCTTCCTTCCTTGAGTATTGGGGCTTAATACACTTAGGGGCAGGCTTGAAATGCAAGTCGATAGGACAGAGCTCGTACATCCCAAAAACGGGACCAAGTTTTAATCACCGGCTCTGTTTGGCCATTCCACTGGACCACACTGCCATCTGACAGACAGAAGCCAGACCCACAATGGAGGAAGCTGGCTTTACGACGGCAGATCTATATGGGGGAGTGAGTATGACCCTCACCCACTAGGCCAAATCATAAATGACAGTCTTGGTTGCGGTTTGTGGCCCCTCTCAGCGGCTCCGGGGAGATGGTCTAGAAGAAAGAAAACGGGTCCCAGATCCTACCCACGCATTGTATAAAGAGGGAGAAATGAAATGTGATCCTACCGTCTGCAGGACCGTTGGACTGGTTGCTGCGGGAGGTGGAAAAATGAGCACCAAAGCCCCAATCGCTACTCAGTGTGGGGACACAGCCAAGTCTGAGAAGCTGACGGAGGGACGTTCTAGCTTTCGGAGACATCTCCATGAGGCTGCGAGAAAAGACATTCATGGGGCTTTTCTGTTACATAAAGAAACGAGGTTATGGCCAGAAACCCTCTCACCTCTTCGATCTACTCAGGCCTTTGGAAGAAGATCCCCCGGTTAAAAGTGATCGGAAATTGACTTGGGGCATTCTGTAAACACCGTATTTTCCTCTTGTTGTGCCTTGTTTCTCTGTTTGCCTACCTCTTCCCCAGGCCTCGACAGTCTGTTCCTGGTCCTGACAGGCAAGCAGGCTAATTGTCGGACGGGTGCCCAAGCCAGCTGGCTTTGTGGGTGATATGCTTTCCGAGACCCAATCCCGGGTGCTCACGTTTTTGATAGCTGCGGATAAAACCTGCAGCTGGAGATAAGGGGGGGGGCCGGATGGCATTGCCGCTCAGGAGCAGGTGCAAAGCAGCCGACATCGAGACAACCCGATGAGCCTAGAAGCACGATGTATGCGAATATAAAGATGACTCTGATGAGTGAAGAGACGAATGATGTTCGATGAACACAATGTGGTGCACCACCGGCATGCACACAATATTTCGGGGGATGCATGGAAGGAGGTGTAAGAGGGGTAACACAAACAGGTTCTAGAAGAAGAAGACATCTTTTTAGGGTCTGGGCTGAAATGTACTGTTGCCCAGGTTATCAAGATGGAATCAATACCCGAATACAAAGAAAGTGCACAAAAAGAAAAGAAGATGGTAAGGACGGGCTATGAGGGAAAAGGGAACACAATGGAGTGAACACAATGAGCACAAGGCACAAGCCAACAATCCAGAGGCTGGGAGTAATTGGTGTGTGGCTGGGGAACAGAAACAGGACCAGCCAGTAAAAGTGGGCGCTTACTCGATTTTAAGTGGCTGGCCCTGCAAGGGGCCAAAAAGATTCCAGTCACCACGGCAACCATTTCGCCCTTGCGGTCCAACCCCCTAACTTCTCCGCGAGTAGAAATCCAACAAGCGAGGGATACCGCAGCAAGAGCCGTGACCGAATATACGGGAGCCGATACCTGGTTGAACGGGAGTAAGAATAGAGAGAGAGAGAGGGAGAAAGAGAGGGAAGGAGAGGGAGGGAGAGAAAACCCACGATAACCACCGCTTCCAACCTTTTCCCCTCAGATCATACTTATACCGTCGCTTCCCCTCTCTTCAGCCTGCTTTTGTTGCTTTTCTTGCGCCTGCCAATTTCATCGCGAACTTGCCTTACCTTGGCACAGGCTGCACAAACTTGCCTAGCTGAGCGGCCCCCTAACCTTGTTCCTTCCTCTTCCTCCCCTTCCCACACTCCTCTGTCACCCGCTCCTTGGACTCTCACCGCCAACTGTCCCCTCCTCCTCTCCTCCCTCCCTCCCTCCCTCCCTCCCTCCTCCTCCTCCTCCTCCTCCTCCTCTCGACCCTTGCGACGACGACGAAGAGCAGCAATCATGTCTTTCGGAAGCTTTCAGTCGATATGCGAGACTGCGAGTATACCGCTGTGCTCGCTAGTGGGACCCTACGGCTCGTCCAGGGCGATGGGACCGGGCATAGAGGCGCTGTGCTATTCACGGAGCATAGAATGGGCAAACACAATCATTTTCCAGCTTGCTAATGACTTTGTTCATATCCTCGCGCTAGTTATGTGTTCGATAATGGTTCTTCACGTACGGTCGAAATTCACCGCCGTTGGTTTGTGATTCCTTTTCCTCTTGCCCCCTGCATCCCCATGATCTGCGCCCCCCTTTTGGAGGTTATTTTTATCTGCTACGGTGAAGGAAGATTGAGGCTAATATCGGTTGACCATCACGATTTAGGTCGGAAGGAGATCACTTCATTCTTTTACTTGTTTATGCTTCTCACCGTCATTTCCCTCTGCCTTGATTCCGGCGTCGTCCCCATTGGTTCGGCTCCGTATGCATACTTCGTCGCTGTCCAGGCCGGCTTAACTTCTGCCTTATGCACATGTCTCCTTATCAACGGTTTCATCGGGTTTCAAGTTTACGAAGATGGTACACCGCTGTCAGTATGGCTCTTGCGACTCTCAACAATAGCGATGTTTGTCGTGACCGGAGGCGTCGCAATCTGCACATTCCAAAGCTGGATCGGACTGAGCCCCACCAAGACCATGGCGCTCTTTATCGTCCTCTATGTTGTCAACGCTCTTTTCCTGTTTGTTTATGTCGCCTGCCAGGTCATTTTGGTTATGGGGACCCTGGAGGATAGGTGGCCGTTGGGCGACATCGTCTTTGGCGTTTTCTTCTTCGTCGTCGGACAGGTACTTTTATACGCTTTCGGTGATAAGCTCTGCGACAAAGTTTATCACTACCTTGATGGATTATTCTTCTCTTCTATTTGTAACCTTCTTGGCGTTATGATGGTTTACAAGGTACGGCTTCAAATACCCGATCATTTCTGCCAAAAACTGACGAGAAAACAGTACTGGGACTCTATCACAAAAGAAGATCTTGAATTCTCCGTTGGCACAAAGACCAACGTGTGGGAAGTCAAAGAGTTAATCCCAGAGGAAGCCCATACAACAATTTATGAACATACCGGCCCCACCAGTGATTACGCAACAAGCACATATCACAGCTCGGGCGGGAATCGTGTGAGTCAGGGATACGGTGGGTTCCCTGAGCGATACTAGCTCTACCTCTTTCCTTGAAAATCTTGGGTTCTTTCTGTCTTTTTTTCCTTCCAGTTTGCACCAGGGGCGTAAAAGGCGTATAGATTGGTTTTCTTCTTTTTTCTATTTACCTTTTTTTTATTTATACTTCTTTGGGGGCTTTGGCTGCTATCGTACTTTACATAACCCTTTTTTCTCTCTTTCCCTCTTCTCAATTTTGGGGGGCTGTTTTTATTTTACCGAAGATACGAAAGACAGGCAGACGGAAGCGCAAACGTAATATACCACTTGGCGGTTTTAGATGTAGGATGTTTTCTATTTTCTTGGTGATTTTTCAGCTTCTCTTTTTTTTTTTTGCTTCTTCCTATCATTGCCTCCACCTCAGACAAAGTTGGAGGGAGTCGTTATATACCCTATCACACTTACTTATTTACGTTGGTATCATACGGTGCCTACCACACCCACTGTATCCTACCCCTAGCATTTTTCTTTATTTCCCCCTCTTCCCCTCTTCCCCTTGCCTAGCTACCCAGGCACCATACCGGAGCCGAGCCGGCACCAAAAGTCAACATCATTACACACCTTCCCTTTCCCCTTCCCTTCACTCCCTCCCCTCCACTAGCCCTATCGGTTAATCCGGATTTACTTTTCCACTCTACACCTGCCCCACTCGACATGAGTTATCCTGTAATCCATGCGCTGTACTCATAAACTTGTGGGAATATGCACTATACTATAGCACCCGTACAGTACCAATCTTTCCGTTTCGTGTTGGCGCAGTTTTACCATTTTCATTCCTCAAAGCAGTGTTGATTAATATCAGGGTGGCCATGTAACTTGGGATTGTTTATAGTAATGGGCGGAGGATATTATAATTTATTGTACTGTACTGGTAGTGTATGCACGAGCGATCACTCGGTTGTGGCAGTGCTGGTGTGCGGGGTCATACGGAGTCGGATTAATAAATATGATATGGTCGTTGATAGGACGGGGCGACTTATTGCTCGAGTTGGCTACTGTGGGTGGGTATTTATAGCTTGGTGTACGTACTCCGCTATGTATGGCGTTTTTGGCTGTGTATTGATGAGAAGATGATGGGTTGTTTCGTGTTTGGCGGTAGTCGGGATCGTGATGCTTTGGGCTGTCGGTCTTTCTGTATCACGGTATGGTATCTGGTTAAAACTGGAGATGGCGCTAGGGTGGCAGTCAGATGCAGTGGAGGGCTGTGGCCCAATAGAATTAAAGCGCTTCGGAAAACTCTTCCCCTTGAAAAAAAATAGAAACTTTGGTATGGCAGATTGTGGTCAAAATCTGGCTCGAGGGAGCAACTTTCTTTCTAGCAAACCTCGCTCGCCTATTGATCTGCACTTATTTGACTGCCCTAGTGCCGTTTCTGGTTTAGATAATGTGAATGTGTATAATACCGTGAATGCTCTGTTCTGGGTTATTATGTGGTGCGAGGGTGGAGTGGCATGCTATCACATTGTACTCGAGTAGTGCTGTTTCATAGCGTATGCTATGCGTCTAAACTGTGATACCTTCACTTTCACAAAGCGGGGTTCGGGGGGCTGCAAATTTTCAAGGAAAAATTCCGCTGCACAGCCAGCGCCCAATGGATAGGTAGATTACTGAATACACCAAGAACCAGCATGAGACGAGGGAATATCGAAAGAAGAACGAGAGGATGAAGGAGAGAGCAAATAAAAGTATGATAAGGCGGAAAAAGAAACCTCGAAAGTGTAATTTGAAAAACATCACCATCCAATAGATATCGTCCTCCTTGGGAGGTAAAAGGAAGAGAAAAAAAAGCCCCGCCCAACTCAGGCTTAGCCAAGATATCGTCGTCAATTTTTCTTTTTCTGCATTGTCGTTCTTGTGCAACCTAGGGAAGAAGAAAGCAGAAGGCTTAATGCTTCTTCTTGCCTAACACGTTCGCGATAAGGGCACCCTATATTTTCATTAGCCTTCACTCGTACTTATAAAGCGAGCACTTAAGAAGGAATTAACTCACGCCGACAGCACCCCCAAGTTTGCCAACTCCAAGCTTACTACCGATGAAAGCTCCCGCGGTCCCTCCAACAAGGGTGCTTCCGAGTCCCCTCTCCCCGTTCGGCCCCGGCGCCCCTTGCCCTCCGCTTCCGTCGGCATAGGCTCCAGGCCCTGCATACTGCCCTCCATATTGGCCACCGTGTGGATCCGCCCCTGGGCCATACCCAGGCTGCTGAGTATGATATTCTGCTCCGGCACCCCCATGCCCGGCCGGCCCCTGTCCATACTGGCCTGCAGCACCACGGTCTTGCTGCTGCTGGTGGTAATCCGTTGCTCCGGGTTGCTGTGACGGGTAGTAACCACCCTGCTGGTGTTGGGGTGAAGGGGTTTGATATGGTGATTGTGGGTAGCCTTGATTCGGAGCGCCGTATGGCGAGGGTGAACTATAGGCACCCGGGGGCGGGGAGGGATAGGGTTGCTGTTGACCCGGGTACGGGGGTTGTTGCTGCTGGGCGTAGGGATCTTGTGGGTAGTAGCCATTTGGGGCGGGTGCTTGTTGACCTTGCGGAGCACCGCCAGGGGCAAAACCACCGTGCGGCTGCTGCTGCTGCTGCTGCTGTTGAGGTGAGTAGGGGCCCTGCTGTGGGTAGGCAGGGGGTTGAGGGGAACCGTAGTAGTCGTTTCCAGACATTATCAAAAGTTTACCGTGGAAAGATTGTTTTATTTGATGGGGAACGAGGGACAGGAGTTTATAGTTCTTGAGGGGAGGGCTTTGTTTGACGATAGGGAAGCACGGAAAGTGCGGGGTAATTGCCCGAACAAACAAATGGTTGAGAAGGGAAAAAGAAAAAGCTGGGTGGAGTGATCGAGGTTTTGTGCCGGAGGGAGAAAATAAGTGAGGAGGAAGAAGAGGAAGAAGAAGAGGAGGCCGAGAAAGATATATAAGCCAAACCCCCCTCGAGTAATCGGCAGGAGCAAACAACAGAGGCAAATCAGCGTAAAGTGGGAGAGGGGAAAGATGTGGGAGGCGGAGCTCAAACTCAAATACTGAGTATTGGTAATACGAAAAATGCCGAGAAGCTGAGTGGGCAGGCAGGCAGGGAGGGCAGGTGGTCCCGCTGGGGTGGCGATATTATGAGCCACGGAACACACGAGTGGCTCCTATACCACACCAGGTATGATACTGTATAATATTATAATATATATCAGGTCAGATAATGCGTGCTCACCAGAACTGCAACTCCCAGAGGACGAACAGCATCACAGGCTATTTCTTAAAAGGCCTAAAAGTTCATAGGGTACGGCAGTGAGGTTGCAACTACCGGCAATTGCACTTCCCACTTCCCACTCATTCTTCCTCTTCCTCTCCTTCTCCTCCCTTTTTCAGGCGGCTATCTGAGCCGGAAGACCAGCGATATCGGAGGGGAGGGGCTGCTGGTGTGCGGCACGGCAGCTCGAGTATATACTGGTGTGGATTAGCTTCCTACAAATATTATCAATCCCCACGAGTACTGTACGTGCCGTTACTCGCCCAGACAAGAACTACCCGAAACACTTCGGAGGGAAAACGGAGATATTTTCGGGATATTTCGTCTTTCTTCAGCATGGCGTCTACATCCCCCCTACGGTATCTTCGGGTACTTTCTTGAGTGTGACGAGTACTATGCAGTCCGGGGGGTTTTCCAGGTTTGATAAAGTATGGTATGATACCTGTATTATATGGCATTGATACAATTGACTTGGGGTTTGAGCGCACGACCATGGATATTCAAGGTTGAAAGAGTGTATTATGATATCGTATCGTATATTGGAATGGTCCGTGTGGGCCAAAATTTACGTGAAACAGCAAAGTAAGCTCCCTCGTTTTCTTCTTCTCTCACTTTCATGTTAAGATGGGGTAACAAGGTAAGTAACATACAGTAAAAGCATCCACACACCGGTATGCTATCTTTGCCCGAGACTAGAGGACTCTAACCTACTGGTTAATGCCATAAAGCAACCTACTGCAACTCCCCGTGCTCGCCCGCTACTCAGGGATCATCCGAAAACCCCTACTGAGTGATCCTGATATCATATCAGCACTGCTATCTCAACTTGGTGCAGTTTACTGCAATGGGGCCATAGCATAGTGCCTACATAGAACACCAGTAACCCCAATCGACAACCACATATACCATATCCTTCTTATGTGGTATCATAAGCAAGCACCAAACTACTGCCACTCCGAGATCTATAATACCGTACGTGCTCAAGTGCATAAACTGCATACTATACCGCACGATAGTAACTTTTGGCCGTATCTAGCGCCCCACCCTCGGATTTACATAATTCCCTATTGTTTTTGCATATGGTAAACCCTCGATACTGCTCAATAAAGAGCTTGACATCGAGCTCCCCCTTGTTCTATCACAGCTTGGGGTAAAGCCAGGCATCTGCCCAATACTGCGGAGACTTAGACTACGGTATCTGATTCCTGACACTGAGCGTAGATAGCTGCCTGCCTGCCGGACGTCTACAAGTGAATCCTATGACATCGTGAAGGGTATTAACGCAAGTGCTTGATGCTGGCTTTACCCCACAAGTATTTCGGGATGGTAGGGCATACCCGTACGATAAAGTGTAGTATGATAGCAGTAAAACCGGCCTGCCGGTATCACCAAAAGTCCCCAGCGTAAGCTATTGTGGAACAAATTGCTTAATTACGATTTACGCTAGGTTTGCTGTGCTTCTACGTCACACATCGAATCACAGAGGAAAAGCGAAAACCTTAGCTAGACCCCACCAATGCCATTCCCAACGGACTACCGCCCACGGGAGTTACCGGTACAGGTGATACCCCCAAAGCAACACGAGGAGAGAAGCAAGTAAGAGGACCCTCCTCCCATCATTTTTAACCCTCTCGAGCAGTCTGCGTTCTCGGAGGGCGGTGCGACCTCCCCATATCTTCCCTAGCTGGACTCAATCAATCAGCCTCCCCTAATGCTAGTGCCCCTAGAAGCTATGTATGTCTAATTGGGGGGAAGAGCGGGAGGCCCCGAAGGCCACTCCTGACAAACCCTCCTCGAGACATACCTCCCCTCGCCGAAAAGCTGGTGCCGGTTACTCCTCTAATACCGCGGTGCCCCCGCTCTCTACCGCCACTACCGAGAGCCCCTGGGTCAAACTCCCGGTCGGGGGGGTCTGGGATTTGGGGGGGGTCATCATTCACCTCCGACATGCTGGCTTCGGGAACCCCATCGTCCTCCTGAGCACGGTCCTCATCCAACCCAAGCACCAAGGCGCCAGAATGCCATCCAGCAGCCGCAATATTAAAGGCGTAATACTTTGTTTTATCCTCGCCTTCACTACTCTCTGCATCTGATATTTAGCGTTAGTAGGAGTTACATCGCGCAGAAAGAAAGTCATACCTTCCCCTGGAGGCCGGAAAGAAACCACCTCAGGTTTAGCAACCTCCAAGTTATCGTGCCTGAGCCCTCCCTCGCCCATCCCCAGCAACCGATCCCCAAGACCCAAGCAGCCGCACATCTGGCTCTCGGTGCCCCACGAGAGAACTTTCCCATCGTCTGTGAGCGCTAGCCCATGATAATCCCCAAACGCTATATCAACGATTTTGTAGCCAGCAAAATCAAGTCCCCCAATGGGTTCCACTCCTTCAGCTTTGCCTTCAACGTTATTGCGCACAATATCGACGTCTCCCACACGTACTACGCCCTCTTTATTCAGCACCGCAAATCTGCGAAAATTCCCCGAGATACGATTCACAGGCGACTGCCCTTCGGGTGAGGAGAAATGCACAAGCTCAACAGGTGCCGTTTGATCGAATCCAAGCACTGCGAAGACCTTTCCAGTGGTAGTAAAGAAAACCAAGTATCCCTCTCCTAGAACAAAGTCCACAACCTGCCCAATACTCTCATGCTTTTGGACTTCTGCCCAAGCCTCGGCTGAAATACCCTTTGGAGGCTTGTCTAGGTAGTTTGTGCCATTTATGATTCCTACACCAGGCGTGTAGGGCCCTGGATCAGACCCACGGATGTCTGTAGGTCTCCAGACCACAATCCCAATGCCAGATATCAGTGCTGCACAGCGGTCCCACCCTCCAACAACCCTCTTGACCCACCCGATATCTTCTGCAACTTTGCTAATCTTATCGGGTGTCAGACACCCAGGGTCGGAATCATTGGCTGTAACAGAAAAGTTTACACGCTGTGCTCCTCGTGACTTAAGTACGCAAGTGTATACTCGCCCTTTGTTAGACAGTGCGATGAGATGGCCACGCCCAGAAGAGAGTTGGGAGATTGGCTCAGGGAACTTGATCTCGGTAGCGGAGTCCTCCTCCCTGCTCAGACAGCCAGAGATATAGACATGTCCATCCGAAGTAAGGAAGCTCGTGCTCCAGCCTCTATTGTCCAAGTTTAGCATCGCTATCCTCACATTTATTTAATAAGGGATGGAGAAATACTCACCCAGCAACTATGTCCACCACAAACCTGTCCCGTAACCCCAATATCTCGAATGGCATAGCTACCGAATGTAGGGACCGCCTGTAATGGTTCGGTGGCGGCCGATCATGTCCAAGTTTTCCATCGGTATCCTGACCCCAAGTGTACACGTGGGCCTTAGCCATACCCTGAAAGAGACATCGCCAAGGGACCTTGTTGATAAGGCTATCGACATGAGGTGTCTTGAAGACCCTTTGGGCCTCGCGTTTCCAGTAGCCGGTCTCTTCGTTATACAGGGTGTTGTAGAAACCTTTCTAAGGAATTCTTAGCTCTAGAGTATACGCACAACAAGAGGGAGGGCGGGCGATACCGATGTCCTCGAGAGATTGATAGCTCCCTTGTATCCGACATAATCGAGGATACGATCCAGGATCTCGCTGGCTAAATACCGACCTTCAACACCTTGTCACAGTGAAAAGATAGGGAGGGAAGACTCACGGAAGTCTCCCAAGCTCAGAGGACCAGAAGACATGGTAGGCAGAGCCAGGAATGATAAAAGTAGAATGTATTTGGGATGATGGGTTCGTAGGCGGTAAAGCTAGGTGAGGCCGTATTGGCGAATAGTGGTGTAGGTGTGAATGGCAAGCTCAGAGGTACGGTGCGAGGTTGAGAGGATGAACCTTGGAGGAAGGAGGGACAGTAGTCTTATTAAATACTATGTTGTACAAGTACAATAGTATAGTAGCTTATGTGCTGTATGATAGCACAGAATCTGGTATGATACACAAGCTTCCAAAAATTGGTTCCATTGAGAGTCTTGTTCCGCGCTCGCAGTAAGTTACTCGAGTACGATGCAGCTACGAAATTGTCGTCATATCATTACGACGGCTTGGCAAGGACGAAAACCTGAGTCGAAGTTGGACATCTAAGGTGGCAATTCCCATACTCGTATCGCCGTACCGGTATTACCGGTGTTGGACTATGACGCCTCCAAGAGCTCCCGTCCGCCACAGCACCGCTACCAAACTGGCATAGAGATCTAGTTCATGGTCGTGGCAGAGGGGGGCAGAGCAACAATGTCATCGCCCAACCCACAAACAGTATGATACGCTATCTTATCCAACCCCTTGAAGCTTGAGCCTTGGCGCATTGTCTTGGCAATCCCGCTTGAACCTCAGCGAGCTCATTTCCATCCCAAACCCTCAAAAAGCCAACAGGCCCTCCATAAACACAGACTCACTCACTCACTCACTCATTCACTCATTCACTCACCTCCAAACCTCACAATGGGGAAAGGTAATCCCCTCCCAATCACTCCCAAAGTAATCTCCAACTAACTATAAAAAAATCTTCCACAGGAACCGACAAGCTCTACATAACCCACAGCGAATGGAGTGGCCCAGACACCTTCGGCGCATCCTCCGGCTACACCGCAAAATCCACAAACCTCCCCTTCAAGCGGCTCCCCTACAACTTCTGCGCCGTCTCGCTCCAACCCTTCACGCATCCCGTGTGCACTCCCGACGGTACAATCTTCGACCTGACCAACATAATCCCATGGCTGAAGAAACACGGCACGAACCCTGTCACGGGCGCGCAGCTCTCACACAAAGACTTGTTGAAGCTGCACATGGCAAAAAACGAGGATGGGGAGTACTGCGACCCCGTAACGTTCAAGGTGTTCACCGACAACACACACATCGTCGCGATCCGGACGAGTGGGAACGTGTTTGCGTGGGACACGATCGAGAGGCTGAACATTAAGCCGAAGCATTGGCGGGATTTAGTTGGCGATGAGCAGTTCACGCGGAAGGATATCATTACCCTTCAGGACCCCCAGAATCTGGAGTCGAGGGATATGAGTGAGTTCAAGTACTTGAAGGACGGGACGTCAACGTTGACGGAGGAGCAGGCGGCTGAGCGTGCGGATCCGCTCAGCGGGATAAACGTCGCGGCGATGGGGTCGAGTGCGAAAATCCTCGCGGCCAAAGCCGCCGTGGCGAAAGCTCGCGCAGCAAAGTCCTCGGATCCGAACCACTACTCATCCCGCCCCGGGGGGAAAGCCTCCGGCGCACTAACCCGCGATGGATCGTCATCATCCTCTGGCGGGAACAACAGCGCCGGGAAGAACGTGCCATACAACGCTGCGAGGCATACCACCGGGAGAGCTGCTGCTTCCCTGACCTCCACCTCTCTAACCCCGCATACAGGCGCTGAGCGCGCACTGCTTTCCGACGAGGAGTACATGCTCAAGCCGAAACGCATCAAGATCAAAGGCTACGCACGGATATCCACGAACCTGGGCAATCTAAACATAGAGCTCCACACAGACTACGCCCCCAAAGCAGTCTACAACTTTGTCAAACTCGCGCAGAAGGGATACTACGACGGCGTACGCTTCCACAGAAACATCCGAAACTTCATGGTGATCCCCTCTCTCTCTCTCTTCCCTAGGAACTAACAAACGCTAACAACTAGCTAACCAGATTCAAGGCGGTGACCCAACAGCAACCGGCCGCGGCGGAGACAGCTACTGGGGCAAGCCTTTTAACGACGAGTTCGAATCCCCGCTCCTGCACGACGCCCGCGGCATCCTGTCCATGGCGAACAAGGGCAAAAACACCAACAGTTCGCAATTCTTCATCACATACCGCGCCGCCAAGCACCTTGACCGCAAGCACACCATCTTCGGAAAGGTGGTTGGAGGACTGGACGTGCTGGACAAGATGGAGGTGGCGCCAGTGGGCGACGGGGATGCCCCCATTAGAGCTATCGCTATGAAGGAGGTGGTCGTGTTTGTGGATCCCTTCGATGAATACTTGAAGAAGCGGGCGAGCGAGGAGGAGAAGGGGAGGAATGAGGAGGAGAGGAGGCGGGCAGGGCAGAACGAAGAGGATTTGACAACTTGGACGGGGAAGAGGTTGAGGGATGTCGGAAGAGGGAGCGGGGGGAGTGCTGGGGAAGTTGGGAAGTATTTGAAGGCTAAGGCTAAGGAGGTGACCGGAGAGGATGAAGTTGTCGAAGAGGTGATGGAGGAGGAATATGCCTATGAAGAGCCCGTGAAAAAGAAACCAAAAGCGAGCGGGGGATTTGGCAACTTTGATAGTTGGTAATTGGGGATATATGCAAGGATAATTGCGCTGTACCATAGTCGCGGCGTCCATTTCACTCGTGTGCTCATAGAATATCACTCGTCCATCAACTTTTATGCGCCAATACCCCCTTCAGTAAAATCTATGGAAATCGCTTGAGACCCAGGGCACCACTAATTACAGACTAAACCTTTTCGACCGCCTCCTAAGCGGTCTTCCTCCATTCATTTTGCAACCCGATGATGGCGGCAGCGCTTCCACAAGCTGCAATAGCCTCAGGACCAATTGCCCCCCCTTCGACCGACCAATGGACCTAAGCGAACACCAAATCAGCTCCCGCCCCCGACCCCCAGAACTAACCTACAAAAGGGGGAGCATACCGTCAAAGGCGCATAAGCGCAATTGCTCAAGACCTCTCTCTCCCAACCCTTACCCCTCTTACCTCCACCGAACAACCTAACAAACTCCAACGCAACATGGACCATCCAGAATCTAGAACTCCACAACCACAATTGCCCCTCGGTCCTCTTGCGGATCCCGACGATTCCGTGAGAAGACAGGTACGCCACGTTCTCGCAGATCTGGAAACAGGTGTTGGCGAAAACCTGAGCAATCTCGATGGGGGAGGGGCGTGAAGCAGACAGGGCCGAGAGACCCCAGGTGTAGATGCCGACGAGACCCCAGAGACGCATGAACATGCGGATATCGGAGATTAGAGAGGTGAGGTTCGGAATGTTGATGCGAGAGGAACGAGTGGACGATAGGACGGACGGAGGAAGGAGGGCAAGGGTATAATGGGTGGTCATGAGAACTTTGTCAATGCCGGAGGGACTGGAGAGGAGGCTGTAAGGTTATTAGCATTTCTTTCTGTTTGTTTGTTTGTTTGTTTGTTTGCTATCGATGATCGCAAATAATGGAAGGAAGGGTAAAAATGTCGTTTGGATTGGATTGGAGGATGGAGGAGGTACCGATTCAAGCGAATCATGAAAGCGTTAAACCGTTGCATAGTATCGCTCTTGGGCGCCATGTCGAATAATGAGCTTCCCAAGAATGTTCTTTAGGATAGCGTCTGAGGCAAGAGCTGGAGTGTAGAAGTAGAGAGAAAGAGAAGTAGATGGGGTGGTAGTGAGAGAGAGGGGGAGAGAAGGGGAGAGGGAGAGAGAGAGATCAGTTCACTAAATTCCCAATACGGGCAGCCAGACACCCACACCCCGCACGGGGCAAGACCTACACCGGCTCATCCTCTAGCTTACGTTTGCCTGGTCCACGCAGCGTTGCGTACAACCCTACTTCCCCTTTGCTTGTGAAGCTCTCTCTTCGAACCAAGTTAAGCCTGGACCCTCTAGGTAGGCCGGAATGGAATCCTGGGCCGAGGTTAAGGGTCTCATCACGTGAGTTGAGCCCCAGTGCTTTAAAACGGGTAACGCCATTGGATAAGTGTTGGAATGTGATATGAGCTTCACAAATAATCCGTGAGAAATCTGGCCAGTTATGATAGGATAGCAGAAAAGAATGTCTCCAGACTTTCTTGCCTATCGTACCAGTACCACAAATTGCGAATATAGTACGAATACGTGTTTTAAAGTGGCCGATCCCGGCTGAAGAGATCGGGTATGGGGATTGGAAAATTGAAGCCATGGTATGCTATTTGTTAGTGCCCAAACAGATGTTTATGTGGTCATGCAGGTACCGTACAAGTACAGAAGCTTAATTCAATAGCCAATACAGGCTAACTCAAAGGACCATTGCGAGAGAAGAGAGAGTCAAATTGGCCATGACAATTGAAAAGCTATTTAAGTAGCCGGAAAAACAATGCCCAGTGCATCATATTACAAAGGAAATCCTAAGAATGGAGGCCCATCCAAAGAAAATAAACGTCTAGATTTGTCTCCAGTTAACATTGGCCCCCACCTTTTCACGGCTAACAATCTTCGTAAAGAACCGGACCTATTTCTCGCTCCGGTCTATCGCCCTGACGTTCCAACGGCTGTTCCGCTTTCCCTTTTCCCATGCTTACTCTGCCCATGCCTTTTTGACGAGTGGCCTCTTGACTCGTGCCTCGAGGGTTCATGTCTAGATGAACTACGCCTTGACCGCCCATTCCTAGAGGAGCCGTGCCTGGAGGGGTCGTGCCTCGTGGAGTGGTGTCTGGAGGACGAAGGGGCAGGGGCGGGGGCACGTTGGGCCTCAACATCATCCGGTCTAGCACCACCTCCGAGAAGCCCACCTAGTAACCCGCCTCTCCGATAGCCTGGTGGAGGTAGTGCTCCAGGTTGCTGCTGAGTGATCACTTCCTGTTGTTCGTCCCTATCAAAATTGTCGCCCAGGGAAGGATCCGGCTGCTGGGGAAGCCCTTGCCTCCTGATACTCTCTGCGCCTCGCTCCCGAAGATAATTTTCCAAGACGATGGCGTTGCGGGTATTAGCTTTAAACCCAATATCGAGAATGTCGCCGAGGAAAGGGACCAATCCGATAACAAAGTCACAGATCACATTGAACATCATCCGCGCCCTAACATCGGGGGGAAGGTTTGCCTGAGAAGCCGTGCGGATGACCATCATAGCAAGCATCACTATTATAGTCTAGCCTTAGCAGTGTTTGACAAGTAAAAGTGTGGTGTGGATCTTACAATCAAGGACATCACCAATCCCTGGAATAATTGCTATGAGAGAACTCCACCCAATTCTCATACCACAGAAGTTACCCAGTGCCATGTCCAACCTGTAGGCTCTTCTCTTAACCTTGATGAGGGTTTTCTCATCTTCGCGGGAGAGCCCTGGGGGAAGCGCTTTCTTGCGTCTCTTTGTTCTCCCCCCAAGCGAAAGCCGACCAGCAGGAACAGTCTCAAAGTAAGGATCGTCGGCTCCGTTGTCGTTGCCCGGATTTTCGCGGAAGATTTTGTTAAGCACAAGTTTTGCGATCAAATCGGACATGGTGGACAAGAACTGAGAAATGACCAGATGGAAGGGATTCTCTGAGGATAGCACCCGGGTTCTCAAAGAACTAAACAGTCCACAAGATGAGAGGTGGGGGAAGCTCTCGAATAAACGCTGGGTTTAAAACTCCTTTGCGGTACCACAATGATTGTAGACCAGCGCTGTAGACCAACGTATCGGGGCAGAGGAGGTGTTCAAATCAGAAAGCAGAGTAGGCAGCCCGGACGAGCTCTTGTTAAAAGAACCGCGAAAGGGAGGCGATTTATAGGGTAGGAATCCATTTGTTTTAGATGCAAGGTTCGAATCAAGAAAAAGCTGAGAGAGCTTCGTGTCGTCAGGGAGGAGCTGATCGCCACAATATTATGGTTAAGGTTAGGTAGAGAGCATTGGAGGAGCTGGTGAAAAGCCAGGGTGAAGGATCGGGGGGCCGCCAAATCGCTAGAGACGGTCATTTCCGTGCGCTGGCAGCTGGCCACAACTTTCCGGCTCGGGGGGGGGGGGGGGGGGGGGCGGGGAACATACGTTTGAA